>Ga0074197_1000130_pt1 | contig 119133 bp, 114 predicted proteins | sample EPASupsiteSAE305_FD_64526 | JGI IMG/M metagenome (GOLD analysis project Ga0074197, IMG submission 64526) | Bioremediated contaminated groundwater microbial communities from EPA Superfund site, New Mexico - SAE3-05 reassembly with SPADES | ecosystem: Environmental > Aquatic > Deep subsurface >... | reverse complement strand
AATATCGGCAGAGAAAAGCTCCTGCAAACGGGCCTGGGAAAGATAAGGAACTGCCATGACTACTGTCTCATGCGAGCAGCGGGGCAAAAATAGTCGCAAACAATGCGAGCTGGTAGACAACACCTGGCCCCGGCCTGCCTCTTTTCGCACATCCGCAGGAGGCATCTCCCCTGGATTTCCCACCAGGTAAATGCCCTGTGGTAAGGCCAAAGGCGCGGCAGCTATCAGCCGGGAAGGCTGGTCATGGTTACCGGCAATGATAACCACGGCCCGGGCATCATCAGCTGCTAATTCCTTTAAAAAATTAAAAAATAACCTCTCCGACTCAGCGGAGGGATTGTAAACGTCAAAAATATCTCCGGATAGCAAAACAAGATCAACTTGATGCTCATTTGCAATATTACAAATCTCTTGCAGCATCAGGCATTGTTCTTCATAACGGGAATGTCCTTCCAGCACCTTACCCAGATGCAAGTCGGCAGTATGTAAAAGCCGCATATCCCGCCTCCTTATAAACTAATAACTAAATAGCAATTCGCAAAATATGAAAGATATTCCTGCAAAAAAAGTTACTCTCATCTCTTTCCCCATAAAAAATAGCTAAAAATACTGTCGATTATTGTTTTTTTGACTGGAAAAGATTACTATTATGTTTATATAAGTTATGGCCCATTAATAACTTTGCACGAAAGCCTTAAAAGGAGAAGATATGGAACTGATCAAGATCAGCATCATTTTCATATTTATCATCGTCTTGCTCTCATTGCGTAAATCTTTGGGAGTCGTGATGCTGGCGGCCAGCGTCCTTTTGGGTATCCTCTTTCTCATCCCGCCATTAACTTTCATTCATCAGGTTATTGTTTCGGCAACCAGCATGACCACTATCCAATTTATCCTGGTGCTTTTTTTCATTATGCTCATCGAAAATATCATGAGCAAAAGAGGCTATATGAATAAGATGCTGGAGAGTATGACAGCTATTTTCCATAGCAAGAAACTCAATATTGCTGCCATGCCAGCCTTGATAGGCCTAATGCCCTCAGCAGGTGGCGCGCTCTTCTCCGCCCCCATAGTCAAAAAAGCCGCCGAGAATACTCCCCTGACCCCTTTAGATATGGCTTTTATCAACAACTATTATCGTCATATGATGGAAATATTTTTCCCTACTTATCCTACTTTATTACTGACTGTGCAGATCAGCGGTGTATCGCTTGGCAGCTATATGATGGCTATGTTTCCTATTGCTGTTTTGACGGCAGTTATCGGCCTATGGTTTCTACGTAAAATTCCTAACCACGAAGAAAAAGGCGAACTAGTCTCTTTTGCCGCCAAAGCTAAACAAGTGCTGTATCTGCTACAAAGCCTCTGGCCGCTTTTATTGATGATTATCCTCATTGTAGCTTTTAATGTTCCGGCCCATATTTCTGCAGGCTTAACCTTTGTCGCCCTTGTTCTCATTAGCCGCATGAAACCAAAGGATTTACTTCGCTTATTTAGTAAAGCCACCAATTGGCACATTCTGATAATGGTTCTGGGCGTAATGGTTTTCAAAGACTTGCTTTACTTTTCTGGTGCTCTGGGGCAAATATCCGCTACTGTTTCATCTTTGCCTATCCCCAGTTATTTGATATTTGTCTTGCTTTTCTTTTTTATCAGCTTAATTACGGGAATGATGATGAGCACTGTAGGTATCGCTTTGCCCATAGCCCTAGTCGCTATGCCCGATTGGGGAATGCCTCTTTTAGTGCTTTTGACTATGGCTGCTTATACAGGGAATATGATAACGCCTATGCACCTTTGCTCTGTCATCACTTGTGATTATTATAAAGTTGATATAAAGAATTTTATCATTAAAGCGATTCCACCTTATTTTATAATTCTGGGTATTTGCATCGCAGTCTATCTCTTGCGAGTAACTTATTAAATGCCTGCTTGACTAATAGCAAAAGAAAAGGTTAAAATAGGTAGATAGAATTAAAATAAAATTATTAGTAAACTTATAACTAAATCATCAATCCATATTTGGAGGTATATACATGGAAGAAAAAGACCCGTCCATCCTTACCAATGAAAATTTTATTAATGACATCATCAATGAGGATTTGCGCCAGGGAAAATATATAAACAAAGTTCACACCCGTTTTCCCCCAGAACCAAATGGCTATTTGCATATCGGACATGCCAAGGCTATCTGCCTAAATTTTGGTTTGGCAAAAGAATATGGCGGATTATGCAATTTACGTTTTGATGATACCAACCCCTCAAAAGAAGAAGAGGAGTTCATCAATTCTATCATCGAAGATGTGCGCTGGCTGGGATTTGATTGGGAGGACAGGCTATTTTACGCTTCCAATTACTTTGACCAATTATATAAATATGCTCAAGACTTGATACGCAAAGGCCTTGCCTATGTTTGCGAACTTACTCAGGAAGAAATGCGCCTTTACCGGGGTACCCCTACCGAAGCTGGAAAACTTAGCCCCTATGCTTCACGGACGGTTGAGGAAAATCTACAGCTTTTTGCCGAGATGAAAGATGGCAAATATGCCGACGGCGAAAAAGTTCTGCGCGCCAGAATAGATATGGCTTCTTCTAATTTTAATATGCGCGACCCTGTAATCTATCGCATCCAACATTCGCATCATCAAAGGACGGGCGATGCATGGTGCATCTATCCCATGTATGATTACGCCCATCCTATCTCCGACGCTCTGGAAGGCATTACTCATTCCATCTGCACCTTGGAATTTGAGAACCACAGGCCTTTATATGATTGGGTGCTGGCAAATATCGATATCGAATATCCCAGCCGCCAGATCGAATTTGCCCGTCTCAATATCACCTATACAATTATGTCTAAACGTAAACTCCGCCGCCTGGTGGAAGAAAATTATGTCAGCGGCTGGGATGATCCCCGCATGCCTACTTTATCCGGAATGCGCCGCCGCGGTTATCCGCCAGTATCTATCCGTAATTTCTGCACCAAGATCGGCGTTGCAAAAGCCAATAGCACCGTAGAGATCGAACTTTTGGAACACTGTGTGCGCGAAGAACTTAATTATAACGCCAACCGTTATATGGCAGTGCTCAACCCCTTGAAAATAACTTTAATTAATTATCCCGACGATCAATTGGAAATGCTCCCGGCGCAGAACAACCCCGAAAAACCGGAAGAGGGCTCTCATTCAGTCAGCTTTGGCAGAGAACTTTATATCGAAGCTGATGACTTTATGGAAGAGCCTGTCAAAGGCTTTTACCGCCTCTCCCCCGGCACGGAAGTACGACTCAAACATGCCTATATCATCAAGTGCGAAGAAGTCGTCCATGACGAAAACGACAAGGTCATCGAGCTGCGTTGCATCTATGATCCAACTACCAAAAGCGGCATGAAAAACTCCAATAAAAAGGTCAAAAGCACTATACATTGGGTCAATGCCCATGACTGTCTGGACATGGAAGCAAGGCTTTACGATCATCTTTTCACCCAGGAAAATCCTGACGATACCGAAGAAGGCAAAGACTTTACCGATTATATCAATCCCGATTCCCTTGTCATCAAAAAGGGCTATGGCGAAAATGCCCTCGCCCAGGTTAAAACCAGCGAAGCTGTCCAATTCATCCGCATAGGTTACTTTGTTGCAGACCCTGGCAGCAGCTCTAAGCAATTAATCTTTAACCGTACAGTTTCTCTTAAAGACAGTTGGGCAAAAAAACAGTCAAAATAAAAACTTGAGGAAGAATCATAAAATGATTCTTCCTATTTTTGTTAAGTGTGATTATTCTTACAACTCTTGACAAGTTTGGTTATAATTCTTAGAATAAGGTTAAGCGTATAACCTTTTGGCTATTACGCCGGAAAAGAGGGGGAAAACATGTCAAAAAAACTTTTTCGTTCCACAAATAAAAAAATGCTGGCCGGTGTGTGCGGCGGCATCAGCGAAATGACCGGTTTGGACGTTACCATCATCCGTATAATTTGGGTAATACTTTCTATCTGGCCGCTTCATGTCTTAGGAGGTATAGTACTTTATCTCATCTGCGCGCTGATTATTCCGGTCCAACCAGACCATATCGATATTTAAGTCGTATAAAACTATAAAAATAAAGCAACCCTTTTTAGGGTTGCTTTTTTATTTAATTAGTTAAGGTATAAAGGAGTTTATCCTCTCTTTTTCATATAATCTGTTTTTGTAGTTTTATTAGTTTTTTTCCTTTTGGGCATGACCGCAATAGGAGCAGGTTGTATCTTTGCCACGTCCACAACGGGATTTTTACGGATACGGCTTAAAATAAACACACCGACTAATACACCGATGCCTGAAATAAGCATGGCGGCGCGAAACGGGCCAAACATGAGGCTGTCGGTACGCAGCATTTCGATAAAAAAGCGGCCGATAGAATATAAGATCAGATAACTGGCAAAGACGCTGCCGATCTTATGCTCACGATGCAGTAGCTTATAAAGGATGATAAAAACGACTATATCCCAAATACTCTCGTATAAAAAAGTTGGATGGCGGTAGGCTCCTGCTATATACATGGCCCAGGGAACTGTCGTGGGATAGCCATATGCTTCCTGGTTGAAAAAATTGCCCCAGCGGCCTATAGCCTGAGCTAGTGAAACAGCAGGAATCAAAAGATCTGCCCAGCGGAAGAAATTTAACTTTTTTCCCCAGGCATATAGTATGCCCGTAAGAACAGCTGCTATAATAGCCCCATGGATAGCCAAGCCACCCCGCCATATCTGGAATATTTGCCATGGATGCTGTCCATAATACCCCATATTACAGGCCACATAATATAAACGCGCGCCGATTATCCCAATAGGTAAGATCAATAAAAGGATATTGGCTAATTCATCGGTATTGAGATGCTGCCTTTTAGCTTCTTTATATGTCAAGAAAAAGCCCAAGGCTATACCACTGGCGATCAGCAGACCATACCAGCGAATTGTTATTGAACCAATTTGAAAAGCGATCCCGGAATCAGGCATGAGAACTCCTTTAAAGTAAATTTATGTTACTGATTATACACTATATCTGAAAAATAAAAAACCAATTCCCATTAGCTTTATTTACTTTCCCCCAATATTACTAAATATTATGCGCCTAAAATAAAAAAAGTAAAAGCATTCCAAGCTAAAGTCGCGGAAAAAACTTTTCGGAATCTTTTTACTATGATATAATTAATGCCTAAAATAATTGTCAAAAAATGGAGACAAAAATGGATTTTAAGCCAATAACTCTTGAACAAAAAGAGCTTTTTAATTCTTATTTAAAGGGCAGACGTTATGAGACCCCTGTTTTTACCTTTACCTCCCTTTTTATTTGGAAGGATTGGGACCCCCTTAGCTGGGATGAGATAGAAGGCGCACTTTGCGTCAAAAGCGGCTATCATGGCTGGGATGCAGTACTACCGCCTATCTCCGGCGATGATAAAAGTGTGCTGGCTGCTACCGAGGCTTTGATTGACTGGTATAAACAAAGAAATCTCCCCTTTCTGATGGCGGAAGCCTGCGATCTGATGGTAGAATTTTTTGAACGCACCTGGCCAGGACGCTTTATAGTGCGAGAATACCCTGAAGGCGCCAATTATATCTACCGCCAGGAGGACTTAGCTAATCTCCCTGGCAAAAATTACGCTAAGAAGAGAAATCATATCAGCCAATTAGAACGTCTTTATCCACAATATAAATTTCTCCCATTAACAGCCGACCTGGTACCAAATGCTATCGGCCAGCTCAAAAGTTGGTCAAGGGATCATGACATGACCAATCCCGACCTGGCGGCCGAGCAAAGAGGAGTCATGCTGGCTTTGGAGAATTTTGGTAAGCTTGACTATACCGGCGCTTGCTTAGTGATAGGCGACCGTGTTGAGGCATTTGCCTTAGGCGAGCCACTCAATAGTGATACAGTCATCATTCACGCCGAAAAGGCCAACCGTGATATCCCCGGCGCTTATGCCGCAATCAATAGCTTCTTTGCCCGTGATTATTGGCAGGACTATGATTACATCAACCGTGCGGAAGATATGGGCATGCCTGGATTGCGCAAGGCTAAATTGAGTTGGCATCCCGACCATATGGAGAAAAAATTTCATCTGCGTTTAAAATAACTTTATGATATATGAACATATTGAATTACAAGGAGGGAAGATATGGAATTCCGTTTGGCAAAATCAAGCGACACTGAGGCCATCAAAAAACTTTGGGCCTATTCCTTTGAAAGCTACGAACCTTATTTCAGTTGGTATTTTGACACCATCTACAAACAGGACCAGACTCTCTGTGCTTTTGAGGGCGAAGAATTGCTTGCCTCCTTGCAGATGATACCTTATCAGCTATTTTTACGGGGCAGTGTTCTTCCCACAACTTATATCGTAGGCGTTATAACCTCCCCTGCCGCACGTGGCCAAGGGATAGGTAGAGTTTTAATGGAAAAGGCTTTTGCCCATTTAAATAATCAAAATATACCCGTATCCCTGCTTCTTCCCGCCTGCCCTGATTTTTATTTTCCGCTGGGTTATGCCTATTGCTATGAAGAACACCGCTGGCAAGTACCACTTACCTGGCTAAAAAAGCTGACTCACTCGCCAGCAAAAGGCAAATGGCAGGAAGCCGGATGTAACCAAGCAGATATAGAGACCTTAGACAGCATTTATCAAAACATGACCGCCGGCAAAAATGGCTTCATCATCCGCAACAAGACTAACTGGCAGAACTTCCTCACAGAGTTTATCAATGACGGGGGTAAAATCTGGTTATTTGGCGATGAGGATAATCCTCAGGCCTATTTATTATACTCATTCAAAGACAGGACTTTCATGGGAAGGGAAATGGGCTATACCAGTTTCGCAGCACAAAGAGCGGCCTTCCGTTTCATCATGGGGCATCTCAACGAAGCCGATAAACTTACCTGGAGCGCTCCGCCATCTGATCCGGCCTATCTCTTACTGCCTTTCCAGGATGGTATCACTACCAGACCTTTCGTCATGGGCAACATCATCAATGCCACATCTCTGCTAACAGCTATCCATTACCCCCCACAAATAGAAGCCAATATTGGCATTACTATTAGCGATAAACACGCCCCTTGGAATGATAAATCTTTGCTAATTTCTATCTCCGAAGGGCAAGCCAGCATTAGCGAAACTGAAGAAAAATTTGACTTTCAGATAGACACCAACGCCTTGACTGCCCTGATCTTTGGCAGGCAAAGCGCCGAAGCACTCGCCTGGCAAGAAAGCATCTGGGGAGCACAAAAAGAAGAATTAGAGCTACTAGATGCATGCTTCCCCTTATGCGATAACTGGATAAGTGAACAAAGTTAAATAATTATATCTAAAATAAATACCACCGTTTACGGTGGTATTTATTTTTTACTTAACACATATTTATATTCCATTTATTTATTACCAGCCATATACATTAAACTACTTACTGCTACTTCTAATCATTTTCAAAAACTATCTTGCCGTTAACAATTGTTTTCTCGATTGTGATTTCATCCTTCAACTTTCCTTTTACCTTATACGGATCTCTATCAATGACAACAAAGTCTGCATCTTTACCTACTTCAATACTTCCCGATTTTTTTTCATGTTGACCGGATATTGCCCCATTTATGGTATTCATTCTTAAGGCATCATCAAGAGATATTCTCCTTTTTGGATCCGTAGCATTAACTATACAATCCAACCAGAAAAGTGGATCCATAGGCGTGCAGGGAGTATCCGAACCATTGGACATATTTATACCGGCTTTAAGGAATGTGGGAAGCATCCAAGCTTTATCCGCCTTTTCTTTTGGCAGCAATGCATCATACCTGGTGGCCCCCACAGCGCCAAATACCTCAACAGCTATAGATTGTACCGGTAAAGTGATCTGTAATTCCGCCGCCATGGCGATGTGTTGATCTGAAGGCATCCAAAAATGTTCTATTCTGTGGTGCAGACCATTTTGCCCCTGTTCTTTGATGACACGGTAATAAATATTAATTATCTGATCTATCGCTCTCTCTCCTATGGCGTGAAAAGCACATTGCAATCCCGCGGCATGAGCGGCAGACACAAACTTATAAAGATAGTAATCGGAATAAGTTAGAAGACCTCTTGATGTAGGTCTGCTCGGGAAATTTTCCACCGTACAAATTGTCAGCTGATCCGGATCCCCATCTATACATAAACATCCGCCTATCCGGGGAAGTTTAAAGCGGTCTTTTACTTTTTTTATATTAAACGTTTGTACATATGGCACAAAGTGTATCGGCAACCGGTCTTTTATGTTGAAGAAAACATCGATATCGTGGTCATTATCAAAAAACATCCCGTCAAGATTATGGATAGTAGTTATGCCATTAGCAAGCGCCATATCGGTAACATATTGATAAAAGCCAGCGATTTCTTCATCACTAAACGTGTTAAAGTAATGCCCCATACAATAAAAAGCGGCTGTATCACTATCAAATAATCCGTTAGGTTCAACCTCATCGCGTATATCCTCCGGCATTGATGGCAGCAGGGACAGCGCCTTACTGTTAGCGATACCCCCATGCAAAGACCATAAGATCAATACGACTTTTTGATCACCGGAAACCTCGTCTAATTCCCATCTCGTCGGATATCTTTTTTCTTCAAGATAAGCAAACGTCGGCGCATTACTAAATATCATCAATCTGCTGGTTTTATCTTTTTCACATTCTTCTTTTACAACATCCATTATATCCTTTACGCTATTTACCCTACTGGATATATCTATGGTCTTTGTCATGAGCCCGGTTACTGCAACATGAGCATGAGAGTCAATAAATCCTGGTAAAACGGTTTTTCCCTCAAGATCAACCACCTTTTTTGCTTCTCCCGAAAAATCATCCCTATTACCCAAAGCTACAATAATCCCATTCTTTACGGCAACCCATCTTGCTTTTGATAAATTTCTATCCATGGTTAAAATATTGCAGTTTTTCAAAACTAAATCACCCATCTCTATCACCTCACAAAAATTATTTATTTATTGATACCGTTATAAAAAACATTTGTTCTATTGATAAGCGGATGATTGCCCTTTATAACTTAATCTTATATTAAATATATAGATTTATTCTTCTAAATTGCAACTGCCGAAATCCACAATTTCCTCACAAAAAACGGGATGTTTACATCGGTTTTCAGCCCGACGTAAACATCCCGTTTTTTATTATTTAAAATCAAGGCACAAGCAGCCTTACGCCGATAGGACAATGATCGGAGCCCATAATTTCCGGCATAATAAATGCCTCGCATATTTTATCTTCCAAGGATTGGGAGGCAAAGAAATAATCTATCCGCCAACCGATATTGCGCTCTCTGGCCCTGGTCTTCATATCCCACCAACTATACGCAACTTCCTCAGGATGTAATTGGCGAAAGGTATCTATAAATCCGGCTGCCATAAAGCGGTCTATCCATTCCCGTTCATGAGGCATAAAGCCGGAATTTTTCACATTCTCTTTGGGACGTGCCAGATCGATCTCCTCATGGGCAGTATTGACATCGCCGCAAAGTAAAAGCGGTCTATCCAGCAACTTGGCATATTGCAATATATCCTCGCAGAAATCCATTTTATAATCCAAGCGTTCCTGTCCGCTGCCACCATTGGGAAAATAAGCATTGAGAAGGCGGAAAAAAGGAAAATCCAGGATCAGGACACGTCCTTCGCGGTCATAGCGTTCATCACCTATCCCAAAGCATACCTGGTCCGGTTCGATATTGCTATATATAGCGACACCGCTGTATCCAGGACGTTCGGCCGGATAAAAATAGGCATGATAACCTTCTATCCCCAATAATTCTGGAGGTAATTGCTCTACTTTTGCCTTTATCTCCTGCAGGCAGATGATGTCAGGCTTCAGCTCCTTTACCTGCTCGACAAAGCCTTTTTTTGCCGCAGCCCTGATACCGTTGACATTCCAGGACATGAGCGATATTTCCCCCATCCCTATACCTCCTTTGGCTTAAGTATTGGGCTAATCACTTATAGCCTTCCCTATTTTTCTTCAGCTGGATCCTCTTCTGTTTTTGAGGTATGTAAATCGCTAAATCCCAAGAGCGGCTCCGCTTCCTGGGCGGGCAAGCAACTGACATCTTTAAGCTTCTGCTGGATAGTGCGAGTCCTTTTAGAAGCATCTTCTAAGCTGTTGCTGGCTTCCTGCAGCTTCTTTTGGGTCTTGTCCAAAAGTTGACCGAAAGTGCCAAAGCTGGTTTTAACCGCTGACAAGAGCTGCCAGACCTCGTCGGAACGCTTTTCGATAGCCAGAGTGCGGAAACCCATTTGCAGGCTATTGAGCAAGGCAGAAATAGTCACCGGCCCCGCTATCATTACCCTATATTCCCTTTGCAAAAGCTCTCCCAAGCCAGGACGCCTCAATATTTCTGAATATAGACCTTCCAGGGGTAAAAAGACGATGGCAAAATCCGTGGTATGTGGCGGCTCCAGATATTTATCCCGCACATCTTTGGCAAAACTTTTAATCCGTACTTCTAAAGCCTTCCCTGTTTCCGCTAATTTCTCGATATTTCCTTCTTCCTGTGCCTGTAAAAGTAACTGATAATCCTCCAGGGGAAACTTGGCATCTATAGGCAGCCAGACACATTGATTATCTTTTTTGCCCGGCAGTCGCACAGCGTACTCCACACGGTTAGCAGGAGAAGATGGCTTGGTGGCAACATTTGCGGCATATTGATCCGGCGAGAGCATCTCCTCAAGTAAAGTACCTAACTGTACCTCTCCCCAGGTACCACGGGTGCGAACGTTAGAAAGCACCTTTTTCAGGTCCCCGACGCCGACCGCCAAAGAATGCATTTCTCCCAGGCCTTTATGCACCTGTTCCAGCCTTTCGCTCACCTGTTTAAAAGACTCGCTCAGGCGCTTTTCTAAGGTCTGCTGCAGCTTCTCATCCACTGTTTGGCGCATTTCCTCCAGGCGCTTGCCGTTATCCTGCTGTATTTGTGTTAAGCGCTCATCAACAGTCTTACGCAAAACTTCCATCCGCTGCTCATTACTTTCACCAAGCATGACTACCTGCCGCAATAATTTATCAGCGGTATCGGAATTAGTTAAATTGATTTCCTGGCGCAACTGAGCCAGGTCTTCACGTAAACGCCTCTCACTATCGGCAACAGCTGTCTTTTGGCTGCCTCTTGCTAGCAATATTATCAGTAAAATGAAGATAGCAACTAATAAGAATATCACAACCATATCCATGGTCATATTTATATCTCCTTTATAGAAAACTATATAAAATATCTTGTCGAACTTTTATATATTTCTACTTTAGAAGTTTCTTTACCTGCCGAAAGGAAATTACTATAAAAGAAAGAATGAATGTAAAATATAATATATCAGAATAAGCTATCATATTATGACTGGAGGGTTAATGATGTTAAAAGAATTAATCGACAGCGGTTATGGCAATAAAGAGGATTTCAATTGCGCGGAAAAGATCATCTACGGGGCAAATATTGCCTATGATTTAGGCCTATCTAAGGACTCCTGCCGGATGATGTCCGGCTTTGGCGGTGGCATGGGTGTCGAGCATTTATGCGGCGCAGTAGCCTCCGGGATAGCTGTGCTGAGTATTCTTTTTGTGGAGGACCGGGGACATGCCACACCACATATCAAGGAGCTTACAGGAGAATTTATAGGCCGCTACCAAAAGGAAATGGGTAGTATCATTTGTAAGGACCTAATGCGAGATTACCGTACGGAAGAACAAAAATGTTCTTTGGTCATAGCCAAAGCTGCCGAGATCCTTGATGATATTATCCGTAAAGAAAAAGAAACTCAAAAATAGAAAAGAACGCCGCAAAAGCGGCGCTTTTTTATTTATTGGGATTATAGTTGGGAATATTATGACAGAGTGAACAGCCTGGACAAAAATCTATTCTTTTAGCAAATATTTTTTCCAATGTTTGCAACCCCATTCCCGGCTTTCCTCCATCTTGGATATGGACAATTAGTTTTGGGGGAGCCAGAAGAAGAATATTACTTACTAACATATCCTCATATCCCTGCTCCTGTCCTCCCTCTAACATTCGCAAATTCTCTTCCTTCTTTCCCCAGATGCTATAATAGCCCTTGGAAACCAGCAAATGCACTTCCGGATAAGCACTTTTCTGTTCTTTGAGAAAGGCAGCTAAGATTTTTAGATATTGTTCATCTTCCTGCTGCCCCAGAAGTTCGTCGGCGGCAAAGGTCAAAGTAGCAAGCAAATATTCATCATAGCCAGTCAAACGGAAGCGGATAAATCCTTCCACATTAAGCATTAAATTACTTCTTAAATATTCCATCAAAAGCAACTGCAGTTTTTTACAGCGTTTTTTTCCTGTATAAACAGCCCATTCGCAATTATCTTCATGTAATAGTCGGAATGCCTCATGGGAAATATCACTCAATTCTTGAGGTGAAAAAAAATCATAACGCAGGTGACAAATCAGCCACAGGCGCCACTCTTCACGCCGACCAAAAATATAATAGGCCAGACGGCAGGCCAAATTATTGATAAGTTCTTCCGCATCAGAATCGGAGCAAATCAAAGCTACTCCCTCATGCCGGATATCAAAGAGTTTACTTTGATAAATATCCAGAAAAAAGGCCTCTTTTAAAGTCGGATCATCAATAATGATCGCTCTTTGTTCCACCCTTTTCCCTCCTTATTTTTTTAGGTCTTTTTTAGTATATTCACAAGTGCTATATCTATACGAGAAAAAAAGATATAAAAAAGGAAGCAGCTTCGCTGCTTCCTTTTTTATTTGTTAATACTCATATTCACCTGATCGACGTAACAAACCCACAAGCCAATAGGCAAGCGGCGTACCCAAAACAGCCTCAATTATCACCTTAGACAAATATTGGCCTATAACCAAAGTTACAAGCGCACTATTGGGCATCGTGCCGTAAAAAGCACCAGTGATAAAAATACCGCTATCAAAAATTTGCCCAACCACAGTAGATAAGATGGTCCTCCTATATAAATGGGCCTCTCCAAATCTGCGTTTCATTTTCTCCATGACTAGGCTATTGAGCAAGCCCCCAACAATATATGCGACAAAGCTAGCGGCAACAATACGGGGTACCATACCAAAAATAGATTCATATGCTGCCTGGTTCTGCCAAAAGAAAGCCGGAGGAAGTACCTGTCCTAAATAAAGGAAAATTGACATCAATAAATTTGCTGCAAACCCGGTAAGGATAACCTTTTTCGTGTATTGATATCCCCAAATCTCTGTGAGAACATCACCCAGCATAAAGCAAAAAGGAAAAATAATCACGGAAGCAGGTAAAATCAAAGGCCCAACTGATATCATCTTACAGGCCATAATATTACTTATTAACAATGTAACGATAAAGAATACGACAATTAGCTCTTTCTTTTTCACTATCCAGACATCCTTTTCTTATGTTTTTATTTTATGTTTTAGCCTTAAAGCAAAAGGCTGCTCTTCTAGTCCATTTCATCCAAAGTCAGTCGGAAACTCTCTACAAATGTATCCATAAACCACTTTACTTGCGGCATATCGCTATATTTATCTATCTCCTTACAGATGCTCTGTTCCGCCTTGATAAATTCATGATTTCCAGCCATGCCTTCTTCAATACATTTGATATAGGCGGCAATCTTATCTGCTGCCTTTATGATCCGCTTCTTATGAACATCGGCTGGCGAAAAAAAGGCACAATACTCTTCCTGTAGGTCTTCTGGCAAAAGTGAAATTAATTTTGTTTTGGAAACTTCTTCGATAGCGCTATAAGCCTCATTAATGGCAGGATTAAAATATTTTACCGGGGTCGGCAGATCTCCAATCACCACTTCACCCACATCATGATATATAGCAAGTAGTGCTATCTCATTAGGGTCGTTCTTCCCCCCGAAATATTTATTTTCCGCTAATGCTAGAATATGGGCAATCATAGCAACTTGTAGGCTATGCTCCTGGATATTCTCCGGCACGGTATTGCGCATCAAACTCCAGCGTTTGATCAGCTTCATCCGCGAAATATAGGCAAAAAAATGACTCCCCATCTTCTTCCTCCCTTATACTGTCTCACCTTTATTTCCCGTTAATTGGATGTTTTCTATTATACACGAAAATGGCCACTAAAAGCAAAAAAATGCTCCGCCTCTTTCGAGGCGGAGCAAATATCAACCACCTACAGTTCTACAAAACGAACCTTGGAAATACCAGGAACTTTAGCTATAATATCCAGATCTGTGCGCGAAACTACAGAATCAACGCCCAAAATCATCATAGCCCTGCTACCTTGAGATTCACGGCTGACCTGCATGGTAGCGATATTGATATTGTTCTCGCCCAAAACCATGCCGATACGTCCAACCATCCCAGGAGCATCAATATTTTCTATCACCAGCATATAGCCTTCTGGACGGAGATTGAAGTTAAACTCTTCAATCTCGGTGATCCGCGGCTCATCATTGCTAAATATAGCACCATTATATTGATGTATCTGTCCGCCCGCATGAACTTTGAGACGGATCAAGCCGGAATTATTATTGGCGGTCTGCGGAGTCTTGCTTTCGATAACGATAATATCACGACTTTGAGCTACCAGACGGGCATTGACATAATTGACCCGTTCTTTAAGAATTGGTTCAAACAGACCCTTCAATACGGCTACCGTAACTAATTCCGTATCGATGGTCGGCGTCAGTCCACAATATACTATTTCTACTTTTTCAACAGGAGTCTTTTCCAACTGATGATAAAATTTACCCAATACTTCTCCCAAACGGATAAAGGGTGTCAAAACCATAAGGTCTTCCCTATTTAAGATCGGCAAGTTAACGGCATTCGGTACCATTTCACCGTTCAAAGCGGCAGCCACTTCTTGAGCTACGCTGATGCCGACATTCTCTTGCGCTTCGTTTGTAGTCGCGCCTATATGGGGAGTAACTATAAAATTATCATAAGCATAGAGCGGGCAATCTGTATAAGGCTCTTTGGTCAAAACGTCACAAGCAGCACTAGATACAATACCATCTCTTAAAGCCTTGCCCAAGGCTTCTTCATTGATAATACCTCCACGTGCGCAATTGATGACCCGTACGCCTTTTTTCATCAATTTAAATTCATTCTCCCCAATCATCCCCAATGTTTCTGCCGTTTTTGGGGTATGTACGGTAATGATATCCGCTTCCCGTACCAAATCATCAAGGTTTTGTTTCTTTTCTGCCTGCACCCGGGCAAAACGAGCATCGGTAATATAGGGGTCATAGGCAATCACTTTCATACCAAAAGAATTCATTCTCTGGGCAACCAAAGAACCAATACGTCCCAAACCAACGATACCCAAGGTCTTACCCCTCAATTCACTGCCTTGGAAACGGCTGCGGCCCCAAGTGCCACCCTTTACCGAGATATTGGCCTGAGGAATATTACGGCTGGAAGCTAAAATCATCCCAATCGTTAATTCACAGGCGGAAACACTGTTGGCATCAGGGGTATTGACAACGATTATGCCCCTTTTGGTAGCCCCATCCATATCTATATTATCAACGCCGTTTCCGGCTCTACCGACAACTTTCAAATTATTAGCGCTCTGATACAGCTCCTCATCAACGATTGGCTGGCTACGCACAATCAATCCATCATATTCACCAATGGTCGAGAGCAACTCTTCCCGAGAAATCTGAGGCTTATAATCCACTTCTATACCCTGATTACGCAAGACATCTAATCCTTTGTCACACACTTTTTCTGCTACTAAAACTTTTGCCATGATTATACACTCCTTAGCAGCTGCTGCTGATTTATAGTTAATCCTTACTAATATGGTAGATTATAACCCTTTTATATGCCCATGTCAACCGAACTAAGAAAATTTTCCGCTTCCGATTGAACAAAAAGACCAGTATAACGAACGTGAGCTTGCCCAACTGATTAATACAGACTTTAGTATGTATATCTGATATAAAAAGAGAGACTGGCAGGTCTCTCTTTTTATATAGTGTATTTGATGGATGTAGTATTTAAATTTTAGTGAGCCCGGAATGAAAAGACTTTTTTGCCATATCCTTGCAGAAGATTAGGACGACTCATCATATTGATAAAAGCATCAACTACTCCTGGATCTAAAGCTGACCCGGCATAATATTGCAGTTCCAAAAGGGCTTCATCGCAAAGCATGGGACGGCAACGACCATTGGGATAAATCATGCAGTCATACATCCAAACAACTTTAAATATGCGGCAAGCCAGGGGTATATGGCGGTCCCTAACACCCAGATAACCACCGCCACTATAATATTCCTCATGGTGCATGATCAAATTAGCCGCGCTGGACAAAGGCTTAATGATCGAAGCGATTTGCGCACCTAGTTCTACATGTTTATCCCACAGCTCCTGTTCAGAGGGAGTCAAAGGAGCATCCTTCTCTATCACCGCTAAAGGCACGCCTATTTTGCCTAAATCATAGCAATAACAAAGCAGACGCAAATTTTCTTTATCTTTGTTCTTCATCTTGAACACATTTGCCAATCGCAAGCAATGATAAAGCAAACGCTGGCTTCTTTTATCACTTTCAGCCGAACCATTATAAAGGAATTCATCACCGCCAGCCATCCAAAAATTATATGTTTGGTTTGATTGAAAAAACTGGCGAATTTTATTTATCAATAAATAAAGAAGAAGCGCCGTTGCCAAACCCCTGAAAAGAAGTCTGGGAAGTGACGCTCCTCCGAAAAGTGCGGAACCAAAATCAAGCCCTTCTTTGTAGAAGGAGAGGATACCGGCATCTACGATCCAAAAAGCGCAGATGACGGCTAAATATGCTAAGATAGGTACAATAAGACGCTTTTGCTCCTTACCTTCCATAGGTCCTCCCAACTTCGCATATCATTCGCGCCTTCATAAAGACCACCCAGGCACTTCTGCGACAGATAACTAGATGTAGTATTATTCTAGGGAGTTTTTGTTATTTCCTGCCTATCTATAGTTTTTTTAAAAATTTTTATTATGGGGTAATAATGCAGCAGTTTAAGAGTATTTAATATATAAAAAGCGTCTAAATTAAAATTTAGACGCTTAATAATTTATAAGAATATTTTTTTGTTTAAGTAACCAGATGCGCCTCCCCTTAAGCTTCATTAGCTTGATTTATTAATGCATTACCTTCGGGGAGCTTCCTATCATGTAATTTAACTATGGTAAAAATAAAAACAGCTCTAACTTGCGGCATTTTTAATGTTTTCCGATACAGTAGAAATCTTTTTTTCTTTAATAATAGGGCCAGGTAAAGGATATACTTTTCTCCCATAAACCCCGTTAACGACCATTGCTGCACATAGATAAAGTGCAAATATACCAGCTATTAATAAAGACCAACCTGCAATTGGCGCATTAGTCGCTGTTATAATCCCTAAATCCATAAATGAAACAACTAAAGTAGCAATATCTACTAAAATAACAATAATTGTCAAAAAGAGCGGAGATCTAAAAAACGCAGGTGTCCACAGCCATAAGGCAAGCGAAAGTACTAACCATGCCCAACCATCAACACGAGTGTCAAGAACTATTCCCGCATGGCCCATATTAAATTTTAAAAACATCTCTAAACCAGTTGCTAGCATGAAAAAACAAGAAAAGTATAAGAAAACGTTTCCACCTGAGATATTCCCCTCTTTTAAATCAAGTATTCCTGCCACTAACTGAATGATAAACGCACACCCAAGCCAGATTGCCAGAAGGGGCGTTGCTTCATGTGATATCCTGCCTGTTAATAAGGCAAAAAAACAAAAACATATTAGTGCTAAAGCTACTAAAGCAGCAGGGGTTGGGTTCGCCCATTCTTTAACATGATTTGATTGATTCATTTCTACCCTCCATCTTCTAATTTTCTTTCCTTAATTACTTAAATTACTTACAGAGCATATAGGTAATTTCATTAATTATACACTAAAGAATTAATTAAACACAATATATTTTTAATATAAAACAAATTTTTTAAAATTATAATCCATTAGCTCACTGCTAAGTATTATTCCTTCTTAATTTGGTATAAAAAAAGCTTCTGAACTTAAGTCAGAAGCTTTTTTACTTATGATATTGTTCCCCTCTATTGATCTTCAAGAAGCGATATAAGGATTTTTCTGTTTATTTTAACCACGAGCATAACTAAGCAAAATTAAGTTAATTATTCAACTCGCGGTATCTTTTATATTTTCTGATATATTAGAAGCGTATGCCTTCTTTTCTTTTATAATAGGTCCAGGCAAAGGGTATAATTTCCTCCCAAAAACTCCATTGACGACCATTGCTGAACAAAGGTAAATCGCAATTGAACCAGCTATTAATAAAGCCCAACCGGCAATTGCCCCACTAGTCTTAGGAATTAAACCTAAATCCATAAAAGAAATAACTGGAGCAGCAATATCCACTCCAAAAACAATAAATGTTAAAAATAGCGGTGCTTTGAAAAATGCAGGTGTCCAGAGCCATAAGACAAAGGTCAAAGCTAACCAGGCCCATCCATCGATACGTGGGTCAAGTATTATTCCCGCATGACCCATATAAAATTTCAAAAACATTTCTAAACCGGATGCTAACATAAAGAAACAAGAAAAAAATAAAAAAACATTTCCGCCTGAGATATTACCATCTTTTAAATCAAGGATTGCTGATATTATTTGCACTATAAACGAACATGCTAACCAGATTGCTAAAAGAGGTGTCGCTTCGTGTGATATCCTACCCGTTAATAAGGCAAAAAAACAAAAACATATTAGTGCTAAAGCCACTAAAGCAGCAGGAGTTGGGTTCGCCCATTCTTTAACATGACTTGTCTGATTCATTTCAAGTCCTCCTTCTTCTACTTATCTTTCCTTCATTATTTCAGCAGTAAACATCGTTCATTATATAATACATAGTCAATTTAAACTATTCCACTTTGGTTTATAAGTTATTATTAACTATTTAATCACCATAATAAAATACTCCGGATTGATATATATTTTATATCAATCCGGAGTTTAATTTATAACGTATTTAATGAGAATTTTTTATTTTACTTATGATATTGTTCCCCTCTATTGATCTTCAAGGAGCGGTAAATCTGCTCCAGGAGCATCAAGCGCATCAATTGATGGGGATAGGTCATATTGCCAAAAGAGAGGATGAAATCGGCTGTATCTACCACCTTCTTGGATAGTCCTGCCGAGCCGCCGATAGTAAAAGCCAGCTGGCTCTTGCCGGAAAGGGCCAGATCCTCAATTAAGCGGGCCAAATCTACAGAAGAAAGATTTTTACCCCGCATATCGAGAACAATATGATAATGATTTTTAGGCAAAGCGGCCAGGAGCCGCTCCCCTTCGGCTTCCTTGGCTATATTAAGCAAGGCCTCGGCGTCACCTTGGGGGAGCTTCTCATCCGCTACTTCAACGATTTTCACTTTAGCCAGCGTGGTCAATCTTTTAAGGTATTCCGCAATACCTTCGCGCAAATAATCCTCTTTCAGCTTACCCACGGCGGTTATTTGTATCTGCATGCAGGCTCCTTTAATGGCTTAGTTCAGCCAGCGTTACTGTAAATGATAGTTCTTTATCATCACGCATGACCTTGACCGTGACTTTATCGCCGACTTTATGGCTAAAGATTATATCCTGCAACTCGTAACTGGTAGTAATCTTTTCACCATCTACAGCAATAATGATATCATAAGCTTTCATGCCTGCTCTGGTTGCCGGACCAACACTGCCAGGAATAACTATTACCCCATAATCTACTTTAAAGCCATTGTATTTCGCTATTTCCGGGCTGATCTCACCAAGGATGCTGACACCCAAAGCCGGACGAATGACTTTTCCGTTTTGAATCAGTTCACTTGTGATTTCCTTGACTGTATTGCTGGGAATGGCAAAGCCCATGCCCTCATATTCCGTGCTGGCAATTTTAACACTATTGATGCCCATGACCTGGCCGTTGGCATCGACCAAAGCACCACCGGAATTACCGGGATTAATCGCGGCATCCGTCTGGATGAGTTTATATTGCTGTCCTTCAGAGGTAACAATCATACGGTTAATACCACTAACAACACCAACAGTAAGTGAACGGGCAAATTCTTCACCACCTGGATTACCGATTGCCATAGCCAGTTCTCCCACTTGTACCTTGTCGGAATCCCCTAAAGAAGCTACTGTCAGGTTATCGGCCTCAATCTTTAAAACTGCCAAATCACTACGCGCATCAGTACCAATTAGTTTACCTGTCAATTCTCGACCATCGGCTAAACTTACCACTAATTTAGTAGCACCGGCTACAACATGGTTATTGGTAACGATATAGCCATTTTTAGAAAAGATAACCCCTGAGCCTGTTCCCTGTTCCACATCCTGCGAGCCTCTGCCAAAGCTGTTGCTTGTTCCGATATTAGTGATACAGACTATGGCAGGTGAGACCTTTTCAGCTACATCACTGATAGAAGAGTACTGATTCTTTAAGTCAAGCGCAGAATTGGAATAAGAGCTATCGCTTGATGTACCTCCAGAATCAGATTGTTGCTCTAGCTGGTTATCAGCTTGTTGCCCTAAAATACCTGTTTTATCAGCGATATACAAAGAGATAAAACCACCTATAAAAGCAGCAATAACCATCAGTATGATTACTCGTACCCAAGGGAAACGAGTGCCGCTATTTCTCTCATCAAAATAACTCATATTCTCCCTCCGTTCTTATATGTACTATTGACATATTTAACTTCCGCTATCCGCAATTATTATTTAAATCAAAGAGATTAGCGGATGCGGAGCTTTGGCAAAAGCTGCCGAAAGTTGAAAACCATTTATACCCGGTTCCCGCTCCACCTCCTGTTTAACCTCACTCAGAGCCGTTTCCATAGTATTATTAACTTTACTTAAATGAGCCAAAAGAACAGCCTGAGTGTCCTTGCCTGCTAATTTTTTCAAACAATGAGCGCTTTGCAGATTAGAAAGATGTCCCAGATTACTGGCTATCCTTCTTTTTAAGAAGACAGGATAGGGACCTTCATTAAGCAGCCGGCTACTATGATTGGCCTCCAACACTAATCCGGTAACATTTTGCAAAGCTTTCATCATGCTGCTGGTAGGTTCTCCCGTATCTGTCGCAACGCCTACGCTATGCTTGCCATGGCGAAAGACCATGCCCACAGGTTGGACGGCATCATGCGAAAGCTTGAAAAAATCTACCTGTATTTGTCCTATTTCCATATTATAGCCAAAAATGTGTTTTTTCTGTGTCGGAATAGCATCAGTGGAAGGAATATTTTGCCAAGTTAGAGGAGAAGCAAAAACAGGTATGCCATATTTTATCAAAGGCATAAGTCCGCATATATGATCAGTATGCTCATGAGTAATGAGTACCGCGTCAATATCATCTAAAGAAACCTCAAAATTAGCCAGTGCCTGACGCAGATAACGCAAAGAACAGCCGCAATCAACAAGCACTCTGGTATTTCCTCCCCTTACATAGATACAATTGCCTGTTGAGCCACTGACCAAAGTTGTAAATTCCATATGTAAACTCCTTTGCTTTCATTTCTCATCTATAGTAACATAAAGCAAAGTTTTCTTCTATTGAAATCTACTTTAAACATTAAAAATGTTATAAGAAGAAATCCCTATTATCAAAGCAATTTTGGGACTTACAGTTTAATAATATATAGAAAAAATGCTTATATTATGATATGATATATACAATATCACCTAAATATTGATAAACTCAGGAGGTTATCATATGTGCGATAGTTGTGGTTGCCAAAACCATCTCCATATTCACGATGACGCGGGCCATGGACATGATCATACTTATATCGTCATCCCGGTCAAAGGTATGTCTTGCCAAGCCTGCGCTGACCGCGTAACCAAAGCCCTGTCTGCTTTCTCCGGAGTCAGCCATATAGAGGTCGACGTCAAAGGTGGAGCCGTTTCTTTTGCGATGGACGATGACATCAGCATCAAAGAAGTCAAAGAAGCCATCAATAAATTAGGTTTTGAAGCTTAAATTTTTTTAAGAATTAAATATAAAGAGAAAACCGTAAGTTCAATGAACGTCCGGTTTTTCTTTTTATATAAATTTATTTTTATATCATGAAAAAGTATATACATTTTTACCACATTTATGGTAAAATTATATTATTCTAATCAATAATTATTATTATTAAAGGAGGATTTATCTATGAAAAAGTTTGTTTGTACTGTTTGCGGTTATGTTTATGATCCTGCTTTAGGTGATCCCGATAATGGTGTTGCCCCAGGTACCCCTTTTGAAGAAATAAGTGATGATTGGACATGCCCTCTTTGCGGCGCATCAAAAGACATGTTTGAGGAGGCCAAATAGTTGAACGCAGTAGAAATCAAAAAAGGTATCTATTGGGTTGGAGCTATCGACTGGTCGCTGCGTAGCTTTCACGGATATACAACCCAGCGCGGTTCCACATATAACGCTTATCTAATCATTGATGAGAAGATAACTTTGGTGGATACGGTAAAGGAAGCTTTTGCTCCTGAACTGCTGGCGAGAATATCTCAGATCATCGATCCCGCCAAAATAGATTACCTGGTAGCTAATCATGTAGAAATGGATCATTCTGGCTCTATACCTGCGATCATGAAAGTAGCGCCCAATGCCACGATTATTGCCAGCGCTCCCCATGGAGTAAACGGCTTAAAAGCGCATTTCGGTGATTATAATTATCAGGGAGTCAAAGCCGGTGACAGCCTCTCTTTAGGAGCTAACACCCTTCATTTCGTCACCACTCCTATGCTCCATTGGCCAGATAATATGGTAAGCTATTGCCCTGAGCAAAAGCTGCTCTTTTCCAATGACGCTTTTGGACAGCATTATGCTTCTTCCGTACGTTTTGATGATGAAGCTCCTCTTGCCGATCTGCTCGCCGAAGCGAAGAAATATTATGCCAATATCGTCATGCCCTATTCAGCACAAGCTAACGGAGCCTATAAAGCTGTATTGGGCCTGGATATTGACATCATAGCCCCCAGCCACGGTATCATCTGGCGAAGCAATATACCGGATATACTAGAAAAATACCGTTCCTGGAGTTCAAATGAAACTGATGGTAGCGCGGTCGTGGTTTTCGACAGTATGTGGCATTCTACAGAAACTATCGCCAAAACCATAGCAGAGGCTTTTCAAGCCGCTGGTGTCCCGGTCAAATTCTATGATCTCAAGCAAAGCCATATCTCTGACATCATAGATGAGATACTGACCACCGATTATATCGTAGTGGGCTCTCCGACCTTAAACAACAATATGCTGCCCCCCGTTTCCGCATTTTTGACCTATATGAAGGGCCTGGCACCTAAAAAACGCAAAGCATTGGCCTTTGGTTCTTATGGTTGGAGCGGACAAAGCATTGGACAGGTTGAAGAGCAATTGCTGGCCTGTGGCTTTACCTTGATGGCGGATAGTATCCGCATCAAATACCGTCCTACCCAGGAACAATTGGATAATATTACAGCTACCATCATTGCCGCTATCGGGCAGAAATAAACTTAGCAGTAAAAAATGTTTATTTTTAACCATAATGGTAGAAGGATAAACTAAAACCAGAAAGAGGCGAGTTCATGAGTTATGTAATTAGTGATGAATGTATTGCTTGCGGCGCTTGCGCCGATGAATGCCCGGAAAAATGCATTGCCGAAGGAGATCCTATCTATGTTATCGATAAAGAAAGGTGTACTGAATGCGGTACTTGTGCCGAAGTTTGCCCGGTAGATGCTCCCCATCCGGAAAAATAAAAAACTAATATAATAAAATTTCATTAAAAAAGCCCGTTATTAAACGGGCTTTTAGACTGTCAAAAAAGTGGTCAGCAGGCCGAGAAACGAGCGAGACCAGGCGCAACCGAAACCAGCGACGCAGGCGTATTAAAACATACGTCGAGGAGACGGGGACGGCTGCAACGCCGTATCACGAAGTTTATCGACATGCTGAAAGCCCGTTATTAAACGGGCTTTTTAATTTCTCTTATATATATATACCATTAAGGATATTGTCTAATTTAAATATTTGAGAGGATTATACGGTGTACCATTGATCCTTACTTCAAAATGCAAATGGGAACCAGTACTATTGCCGGTACTACCCATTTTTCCGATAACCTCACCTTTTTCTACGCTTTCCCCTACGGAAACAGAAATTTTACTTAAGTGTCCATACCAGGTCTGCAGACCATCACCATTATCAAGCTTGATCAGATTTCCATAGCCACCCTCACGACCGGCAAAAATAACTTTGCCAGATTCGGCCGCCCTGATGCTGTCTCCTGTCGAACCATCGATATCAACACCGGTATGATAACCTCTGCTTCTGCCGCCAAAACGAGAGGTGATTGATCCATAAACCGGCCAACTGAGTGAACCACTGCCACCGCTACCACGGGAGGCAACGACCATCTTGGTGCCTCTTTCCACAACTTTGGCTACAGCAGCTTTGGTCACCACGGAACTGATACGCTGCCTATTGATTTCTTGTCCATTGCTGACCGCAACTTTCAGGGTTACCTGTTCCTGCCCATTGACACCTTGTGAAATCGTCTTGGAAGTGCCACGCAGCATGCTGCTATTACTTTTCTTTTCTACGGAAAAAGGAATGGAAGCCGTAACCACTACTTCTTTAACAACCACGACGGTGATCTTCGGTGCTGCAGCCGCCAGATTGATTTTCATGCCAGGAGTAATTTTATCCGAGGTCAATCCAGGATTTGCAACCTTTAGATTATGCATCGAAATACCATATTGATTGGCAATCGTCCACATAGTTTCATCGCTGCTTTCGACTTCATGCACATTGGCACCTTTAGAGCCAAAGAGCAAAACATTGGTGGCTTCTTGTAAGGAACATATATCATTAGGCGAACGCAATTGGGTAGCCGTAGTAATCTTTTCCCTCAGCTTAACATCAAGGACTTTATCCCCGTCATTTATGTAATATTGTTTAGCCTCTTCTACAGCCTTCTTAGCAGTCGCTTCATCGGCAACAGCCACGGCGCTTTTCCCATCCACCTGAAGGATGGTGGCATTGACCATAATAGTAATCTTATCAGCCAATAATTTTGCAGCGTCATCAGAAGTTATATAGACGGCACCATCCGTGCTAGCTTCTTTAATTTCTATATTTTCTTTATATGTAGCACCGGTAAGACCTAATTCTGCGCTTTCGCTAGCCAGACATTTGTCAATAGCGTCTTTGGCTTCCTGCTCACTGGTGAGAGTGGCGACTTGCTTGCCATCTACTATGAGATTATAAGCATAGGCATTATCTGCAAAAATTTTAAAACCGCCCCAAAGAATAAATGCAAAACAGAGTAAAATCGCAACCGAGGATACTATCTTCTGGATATCCCGGGCCCGATTACTCTGTTTAAGTCTTTTCCGATGCTCTCTATTTGCGGGGTTACACATATTTTCTGGTAAATCTTGTTTCTTGATAGTACGCATCAAAACACCCTTTTTACTAGAATACCAATTGGGGTTACCAATGGTTATGTTGCACCCTTATATTAAGATAAGGGAAAAATTCATAAAATATTAAATGGGTAAAAATCAATAAATTCTTTTACATTATACCATGCTAAAATATTTTTGACAACCAAACAGCTGTTTCAGAACAGATTCGACATATAGTGACAATGTTCGCTTTTAACTTGGGAAAAAGGCAAAATATGGTGAATCACAAGAATAGTTAGAATATTCGGGAAACTATTTCCCGTTATTTTTATGCTTATATATCAAAAATTTTATACTTATATATCGACAATAATCCAATAATGTTAAATTTTTGTGAAAATAACGGTTATATAATAAATATTGTAGTATAAAGAATAGGGGCTCAACAAAAATAGAGCATATTTGAAAACTCCTGTATAATAGAATTGTCTAGAAAGCAATTCTTAGGAGGTCCCATATGCTCTATTCTAATATTAACGAAAATTTACTTTGATTGAAATATGTAATAATAATATTAAAGAAAACCGGTAATGAAAAATATCAATGTATAATAACTGATCTCCATAACCATCTTGTCCTTGATATATTACCCAAGAGTGCAGCTATCTGACTACATACTAGGTACATGGATAGAAGCAATGTTCGTTTCTAAGCCGTAAAGATCGATATACTTGACTATTCGAAAAGCTGGTCTCCACTTTGTCTATTCAAAGCAGGATGAGTATCGAACCTAACAACACCGACTACCGCATTACCATCAACAGCTTCTACTACCTGTGCAACTCCCTTGTGACCGAAGCCCCCGCATAATTCAATGGCCTTAATTCCTTCATATACAAGTTTTTTTGCTACCTGCGCAGCTTCCTCATAGTTATTGACTGCTACTGATATCAAATGAACTTCAGGAGTAATAACCCAGGCACTTTCCCCATTTGACTGCGGAGCAAGAAAAATGAACGCTCCCTTAACCTCCATAGATATCACCTCCTTCAAATTTATGAATTAATTATATATCACTAAAGACTTTCTCGATATCAGTAAAACGTACTAATTTTTTTGTTAAAAACTCATACTCTTTCTAATTGTCTGGAATAATTATTGCAGAATAGACTATCACAGCCGAAAAATACTTGACGTTTTAAAATGTCTAACTATCCGGGTTAGAGTCATAATTATCTAAAATAATTAATTTGCCATAAGCCAAAATCAAATTTTGTAGCCCAATATTTAGCCCAACAGCAAAGATTTTCCTCCTATTCCCTTCCTCTTAAATAAAAAGCAACTTTTAAGGCAAATAAAAAATGCCCTGTTAGAGATTATCTAACAGGGTTATCTTTTGGAGCGGGTGAAGGGAATCGAACCCTCGTAACTGGCTTGGGAAGCCAACGCTCTGCCATTGAGCTACACCCGCTTAATAAAAGGCTACCGTCCGAAAACAAACGGCAGCCACTTTATGGTGACGCGTATGGGATTCGAACCCATGGATGCCAGCGTGAAAGGCTGGTGAGTTAAGCCGCTTCTCCAACGCGCCAAATGGTGAGCCATCAGGGGCTCGAACCCTGGACACCCTGATTAAGAGTCAGGTGCTCTACCAACTGAGCTAATGGCTCGGACAATTGTAAATAATACTATAATTTACAGAGGCTGTCAATATAAAATTTTAATAAAACCAGGTACAAAATGAGTTAGAAAAGCTCATTTACGGTTATCGTTTGTTCCCTATCCGGACCTGTTGCTACGATAGAAATAGGCGTACCAGACAGCTCCTCGATCCTCGCTAAATATTTGCGTGCAGCTTCTGGCAGATCCTGTATTTTGCGGCAGGCGGTGGTATCACTCATCCAACCTGGCATTGTTTCATATACGGGCTCACATTTTGCCAAAATATCCAAATCGGCAGGGAAATTAGGCAGCTCTTCACCATTATAACGGTAAGCGTGGCAGATCTTTAATTCCGGTAGACTGTCCAAAACATCAAGTTTGGTGATTGCCAGATCAGTCAGACCATTTACCAGAACGCTATAGCGCACAACCATCATATCCAACCAGCCACAACGGCGAGGACGGCCGGTAGTTGTCCCAAATTCAAAACCTTTTTGACGGATATATTCACCTTGTTCGTCCAGAAGTTCACTGGGGAAAGGCCCCTCACCGACACGAGTGGTATAAGCTTTGGTAATACCAATCACCCTCTTGATCTTGGTCGGTCCAACACCGCTGCCGGTGCAAGCACCACCGGAAGTAGGATTGGAGGAAGTTACGAAGGGGTATGTGCCATGATCAATATCCAAAAGCGTACCCTGGGCACCCTCAAAAAGAACTTTTTTACCTGCATCAACAACTTTATTAATCATGGGAGGAGTATCAGCAATATAAGGAACAATCCTATCTTTATAAGCACGGAAAATTTCAATAACTGCATCAACATCTACCGGTTCTTGTCCATAACAAGCCAAAAGATGTGTCTTTTCCTTTGCATTATAACGTAATTTATCTACAAAGGTATCCCAATTTAGCAAATCTGCCATACGCAGACCACAACGGGCTACTTTATCAACATAGGCCGGTCCTATACCTCTTTTAGTGGTCCCTATTTTACGGTCTGCCTTAATATCTTCCTGTAAGCCATCTAAGAGGTAATGATAGGGCATAATTATCTGGGCACGATCGGAAATATAAAGGTTACTTGTATTTATCCCTCTGGCCTGCAGGCCATCCAACTCTTCTAAAATAACCGGTATATCAACAACGACACCATTACCAATAATGCAGCAAACTCCGGGATACAAAATTCCCGAGGGGATCAAGTGAAGTTTATAAGTATTGCCGCCTTGTACTACCGTATGCCCGGCATTGCTACCACCTTGGCAACGAACCACCATATCGGCCTGAGACGCCAAAAAGTCAACAATCTTACCTTTACCTTCATCTCCCCATTGAGCACCTACTACTACCACTGTTGTCATTTAATGCACCTCTTTCATCTATCTGTCAGGCAAAAACTGCCTAGCCAAACTCTTTTTTCTTATACAAGCTTATACATTAACCCCTAACAAACGAAAACCGCCCGTTTTTTATCCGGCGTCGGTTTAAAGAAGTAAAGGGTTTTCCTCAAATTATCTTAACAGAAACAAGGACTAATGTCAATTTTTTGCTTTTTTAATCCCAGATTTCGACATTAAGCATATCGCCATCTACCAGGCAACGAATGGTAATAGCTTCTTTTCGATTATTTGAAAAACGCAAATCTTTATAGCCATAAGCTACAGTAGCATCGTAGCCTTTTGGCACATAGGCAACAGGTAAACTATGGCTATACCTCTCTAAAACAGGCAGGCCTGCAGCTAAAACGGCATTATAAATAGTACTTGAAACCTGACAAACCCCGCCTCCATAATCATAACTTTCATTACCGCTCACAAAAATTATGGCCTTAGTATAACCATTTTCCGGTGTGCGGGGACCAACAATTTTATTAAAAGAAAATACTTCTCCCGGTGCAAGCACAATGCCATCAACGGCGGAACTTGCTCTTTTAAGGTTAAGACTACGATTCTTTTCCCCTGTATTAAAATAAGTTTTATATTGCCCAATCAGCTGCGGAAGCTTTGCTTTTTCCCCTTCCATATCTTCTTTGATCAGCGCCCATACTTTTTCATAAGCAAGGGTCTTTTCCGTAGAATTATATATTTGATCATCTAAAACAATATTCAAAGAAAGTATGCTCTCATCCCAAGAGGCCTGCATACCCAAATAAGAAAGCATTGATGAGCTAAGATAAGAACCGTTATTCTGTAGTACCAATTTTTCCTCACTCTGCGTTTTCTCCCAGACAATATTCCCTTCCTGCTGATTTACCGTATAAACTGCTTTTAACTGTGGATGAAAGACTACCATCCATCCGCAACGCACAAAAAAAAGCGCTCCGCTTTCCTGATGCCAGATGACCTGTGCTCCCACTTTTTCTCCCAGTTGCCGTAGGGGTACTAGCGGGACCTCATCAGAAGAAAATATCATAGGCTCCTGCCAGCATTGTGTGCCAAGCTGGAAATTGATATAGCGCTGGCTGCTTTCATCCGTCTGCGGGGCTGTATTCTCTTCAGGCTCAGGTATAGTTTCATCTTCCGTCTCAGGAATCGTTTCTTCCTCCGGTTCCGGGATATCTTCTAATGGCGTCGCAGCTAAAAAATTTTCTTTAATTGAAGTCTCTTTAATTGAGGTCTCTTCTATGGAGGTCTCTTCTATTGCCGCTACGCTTTTGGGCAAAACACATACCGCAATAATCGCTAATACCATGATAATAAGCTTATGTTTCTTGCAAACTTCCATAAGCGGTCACTTCCTTTTTATTTGCTGCTAATCTTAACTCTTATCATTTTTATTATATAGAGGACCATAAGAAAAAATACGCAAACCCTGTCGAGGCCTAAGCAGCAAATTCCCCGCCTATAAAACAAAACTTCTCTCAAACATCCTTTCTTTGGGCATAAAGAGAAAATCAGACATATAAAAAAAGCTCCCAATAAAGGGAGCTTTGAGACTGTCAAAAAAGTGATCAGCGGGCCGAGAAACGAGCGAGACCAGGCGCGGACGAAAACGGCGACGCAGGCGTATTAAAACATACGCCGAGGAGACGGGGACGGCCGCAACAAAGTATCGCGAAGTCTATTGGCACGCTGAAAAGCTCCCAATAAAGGGAGCTTTGATTTATGTAACTATTCTGCCAGGGGCGGCGGTTCGCCGATCCATTCTTTAGCGTAATTTTCAAAAGAAGTATAAGCCGGAATAAAGACCATTTTTACTTTGCCCACCGGCCCATTGCGGTGCTTAGCTACGATAACTTCATAAATGCCGTTGTCTTCCTCGTCATTTTTATCCTGATGGAGAAAGATGACCACATCGGCATCCTGCTCCAAAGAGCCCGACTCACGCAAGAAGCTTAAACTTGGCGGCTCATTGGTCCGGTCCGCCAAACGCGAAAGCTGGGACAACGCCATTACAGGGGTATCCAATTCTTTTGCCAGAGCCTTAAGGGAGCGGGATATCTCAGCGATTTCCTGCTGACGGTTTTCCACGCGGCGGCTTCCCCCCTGCATCAATTGCAGATAGTCGACAACTATCAGGTCCAGTTTCTTCTTTTCTATTTTCAGCTTACGGCATTTACTGCGCATTTCCATAACCGTAATGCCCGCGGTATCATCGAGATATATCTCTGCCTTAGCCAAGGAATTAAGTTCCCTGGAAAGATTGCCGAGGTCGTTTGCACTAGCCATGCCAGAGCGAACCTTGCCCTGATCAACTTTGGCAAGGGAGCAAAGCATCCTTTGCACTAACTGCTCTTTAGGCATTTCCAAGCTAAAGATGACCACTGTTTTCCCATGACGGATAGCAGCATTTTGAGCTATATTAAGAGCCATCGAAGTTTTCCCCACGCCGGGGCGGGCCGCCAGGATGATCATATCGCTCTTTTGCAAACCTGAAAGCAAACCATCCAGATCTCTGAATGTCGGGACGCCTGTAACGCCAGCATTGGCCTTGATCTTACCTATTTGCTCTAATACATTGACAGCTACCTCGCCAATAGGAATAAAACCTTGGTGAGTCTTCTTTTCCGAAATCTCGAAAATAGCTTTCTCAGCCATTTCCATCAGTTCCTGGGCTTGGCAAAGGCCGCCATAACCCTCCTGCTCGATGCGACCTGCAGCAGAAATCAAAGAGCGTATAAAAGCTTTATCCGCCACAATCTTGGCATAATAGACTGCCGAAGAAGCAGAAGGAACGGCATTGGCTAAGGAGGCAAGATAAGGAATGCCCCCCGCACGTTCCAAATTGCCAGCTTCGGAAAGACTATCAACTACCGTTACCAGGTCACAAGGCGCGCCTTCATTGATCAGCTTGCATATGCATTCGTAGATATTACGATGATCCTCACGATAAAAGTCCTGCGCACGCAAAAATTCCATGGAATTGATCGCGGCCATGCGGTCCAAAAGACAGGCACCTAAAATGGCCTGTTCCGCCTCTATATTATTAGGTGGCACTCTTTCGATTAACTCTGTCATTTTCATTCCTCATCAAAAGTATTTAGACTAATGCTTGGACATCGAGAATAATCTTGGCTTGTACGCCAGGAGATAATTTTAGCAATACATCATGGGGGCCGATGCTTTTCACTTGTTCAGCGATCTCAATTTTCTTTTTATCTACATTGATACCCTGCTCGGCTAATAATTGCGCAATATCAGCATTGGTAATAGAGCCGAAAAGCCGTCCTGTTTCCCCTGCTTTGGCATGATAGACATAAGTTTTGCCATCTATGGCAGTGGCTATATCCTGCGCCAGGTTTAACTGTTTAACTTCTTGCTCTTTTTTACGTTTCTTCTCATTTTCCAGCATATTAACATTAGCTTTAGTTGCCGGGATAGCTAACCCTTTGGGCATTAAAAAATTATTGGCATAACCTTCCGCCACTTCTTTGGTATCACCTTTTTTACCTAAGGACTTGACGTCTTGAATCAAAATAACTTTCATATATATTCCTCCTTGTTCTTTTCTACCTTAAATAGGTACTTATTGATTTTTGGAGCTAAGTTTTTTGCGAAAATCAAACAAAGGATCAAATAGCCCCATAAAGATCAATAGAAAAAGTGTATATTGAAAAAAATTAATCAGGATAATTACTATAATAATTTTAAAAATATTTGATGCCTGCCAATATTTTAAAAGCCATACCAGAAAAGAGAGACCACAAACAAGTAAAACAGGCACTAGGATATATATAATATTCGTACCGATCATATCCAAGAGCGATATATCAGATTTTTGCCCAATAAACCATAAAGCAAGTCCTATGATTACCCCCCAGGCAAATCGCCAATCAAGCCGCCATAGGGAAAAAGCCGGTAACGATGGAATACTATAACCCATGTTAGCCAGTATCTTTTTAGAAATGAGATAATTGAGCAAGGCCATAAACATGGAAGAGATCACAAAAGCACCGGGGAGAATTTTTTTAATAAAGGCAATAAAATAATCCTGGTAATCCGCAAGAGTCGTCCCATTGGGTAATATCTGCTGATATGATGAAGATTTCGACAAGGTATCGAAATATAGATTAATCGTATTGTAAAACTCATTCATCAGTGATGAAATAGGCAGTCCTGCAATAACAGTGGAAATAATTATTGAAGCCGCCGTCCCGGCAGCCGCGATGATCGTACCACCCAAAAGCACATAAATAGGGCGGGACTTACGGGCAAAACAATAGCCAAAGAATATGCCTAAAAAGCCGCTTTGCAAAATAGTAGATAAAGCCGACGGCATCCCTACCATTAGTGATAAGATGATAAAAGTAAAAATCAAACCGATAAAGCCGACGAGTAAATTATGCCGCAAAACCAAGATAGCGATCGGTATAGGAAAAAACAAAATCGCCACTAGCCATAAAACAGGTATAAATGCGCTAATAAAGCCAATAGCTGAGGCCAGAACCACCATCAGCACAAATTGGTTAAGGGCAGAAGCACCGTTCAATTTTGGTGTTTGTCCCTTTTTCGGCATAGCAAAAGCGCCTGATTCTTGCTTGGTTTCATTCTGTGCGTTTATATCAATCGTTTCTTTCATCTCGGGAGAAACATCTTTATCCTGCTCAGTTAAAGAACTTTGCACCTGATCTTTATCCATATCATTCATCTTTTTTATAATCGTCCTTTTAAACTTCTTTTACATTAATTTACTTAATTACTTTAAATGTTATAATTTCTCTGTCTAAAAGACAACTCCTTTTATCCAAAAGACTTGCCATAATAATTTTTCTAAAAAAGCAGCCTTTTGATTCATCAAAAGGCTGCTTTCTATGATTATTTTTTATATCTTAATCGTTGGTGTAAGGTAAAAGAGCAACAATTCTGGCTCTCTTAATAGCTTCGGTCAATGTGCGTTGATGTTTGGCGCAATTGCCGGATATACGACGGGGCAGTATTTTGCCCCTTTCAGTAATATATTTGCGCAGTTTGGCGGTATCTTTATAGTCGACATAATCGACTTTATCTACACAGAAGCTGCAAACACGTTTACGGCCACGACGGTTTTTACTACCGCGTCCGGAAAATTCACGGTCGCCTCTATCGCCACGGCTGCCTCTATCGTTATCAGCCATTGGTTTTTCCTCCTTATTTATCTACGCATGTTTTAACATGCTAAATATCAATTATTTTTTTTAAAAGGGCAGATCATCATCACTTAGGGGCATGTCGCCACCTAGATCATCATTGGCAGAAAAACTGCTTTCTTTGGCCGGGGCTGCATTATAGCCGCCTTCAGGCGCAGATGAACCGCCTTCTTTAGGAGAAAGGAAGCGAACATCGTCAGCAACGACTTCCGCCACAGTACGCTTCTGTCCGTCTTTATCTTCATAACTACGGATCTGTAAACGTCCTTCCACAGCAGCCAGCTTACCTTTAGAAAGATAATTGGCGCAGCGTTCACCTAATTGTCTCCAAGCAACGATATTAATGAAATCTGTTTCCTTCTCTCCCTGAGCATTGCGCCAATTACGGTCAACAGCCAAGGAAAAAGTTGCCACAGCCACACCGCTTTGGGTAAAACGCAGCTCAGGATCCCTTGTAAGTCTACCTATAAGAATAACTCTGTTGAACATATCTACACTCCTTCAGCGCCTATGCCAAGTGGCACTGCCAACTATTCTTCTACTCTAGTTACTAAATAACGAATGATCTCATCAGCGATCTTAAAATTACGTTCCAGCTCCATAGGCAGATCAGCTTCCGCCGCAATCTGCAGTAATACATAATAGCCTTCACGAATTTTATTGATCTCATAAGCAAGGCGTCTTTTTCCCCAAGGTTCCACCTTGAGAACTTCCCCGCCATTGCTTTGGATCAGCGCATTATATCTTTCCACGATCTCTTTGTATTTTTCTTCTTCGAGATCAGGTTTGATAATATACATTACTTCGTACTTACGCATATCCTTCACCTCCTCCCTCTGGACTAACGGCTTTACGCTTTGCGTAAAGCAGGGATATTGACCAAAAGGTCAATATGATGCTCAGTTATTATAGCATAAAAGATTTTTTACCACAAGCTTTTTAAGACAATCCATAATAAAAAAGCACTATACGCTTAATTTAGGTTGCCAAATTTTTGACAATTTTACAAATTCGTTTTTCAACTTCACAGCGAGGTAACATTACTTGGTGATTACATTTTAGACATTCCAGACGAAAATCTGCTCCTAAACGCAGTATACGCCACTCATGTCCACCGCAAGGATGTGGCTTTTTGAGGTAGATCACATCCCCTACTGCTAATTGCCGCAAGCTTTCATCATCCATTTTGATTTCCTCCGATAAGGTTGTTCGCCATACCGGCTTTATCAAGAGCCTCTTTGACTTTTTTACGTAATTCCCTCTCTAAACGGAACTTATCCTCAAGCGTTGAGGAAAAAGCCAGTTTGATCATCACATGGTTCTCTTCAAGTTTATCCAAGCCCAGTACGGTAGGACCTGCCGTCAGTTGTGGATACTCTGCGCTCATAGAGCGACAAGCCTCTTCTATCACATCTATGATCGAATCGATGCTATATTTATAAAAAACAGGCACATCCATATAAGTATGTTGATTGCCGCGCGAATAATTAGCCACCGTGGTTATCTGCCCATTAGGCACATGATAGACCTCGCCGCCCCAATCACGCAGCCTGGTGGTACGCAAACCGATCTCTTCCACATAACCGCTGCTGGTACCAACTCTGATATAATCTCCTACCGCGTAATATTTATCAAAGATAATAAAAAAGCCCGTAATGATATCTTTGATTAGATTTTGAGCACCAAAACTTATTGCTAAGCCTAAAACACCGGCAGAAGCTAAAATAGGCGTGATATCAATATCCAAAATGCTTAAGATAATTAATGCTAAAACAAAATAAAGCAGATATTTCCAAACACTTTTCAAAACTATAGCTAATGTCTTAGCTTGCTGTCTATTGGGCTGATCCTGATTTTTCTGGATGACCCGATCGATGATACGCCCGCCGCCTTTTAAAAGTATATAAAAGACAATCAGAACAATAATGATTTTGATGATCGTCCATATGATGTCGGAAAAATCAAAGTTAGCCCCGAATTTTTCGATAAAAGTCATGTCCACCTATTAATTTAACCTCGCTTCCTTTTGAGGCTCTTCAGGCTCTTCTTGGCCTTTTTGCCCCAAAATGATCGCATCGCGTGCCTTTTCAAATTCTTCTGATTCAAGTCTTTTGATCCTTATCCTCAACTTGGGAAAATCGAATTGAGAGATAACCGTAATAGCAGCAGAGCGCACCTGGGATGATTTATCCTCTAAAGCCATTGACAATGCAGCTTCTAAACCTTCCTTTTTGGTTTGGGCTAAGGCAAATACTGTCAAACGGCGCAGTTCTTCATCTTCATCACGCAAATATGGAACCAGATCATTGGCTTTATAACCGCTACCGATATGCGGCAAAACTTTCATAATATTGCATTTGGCGGGGCCGGTTATTTGAGGCAGTATGCGTAAAAGCACCATGGAGCTAACAGGTCCGATGGCGGCAAAAACATCGGCTACCCGTGCCAGTACATAACGGTTAGGCTGCATCAAAGCCGCAACTAAATAGGGTATGCTACGTTCCTCATGGATAGCTGCGAGAAAACTCGCGGCATCCAGGCTTACGGCTTCATTCCAAGAAGAAAGCTTTTCTATCAGAGGTTCAAAAAGCTCCTCATCGCCAAACATCCGCCAAAGATAGAGCATCACACCTGGGGCATATTCACTTTGGCCCATCAGATCGCTATAACGCAAAACCCAGCGTTCTTTGGTTGCCAGCTCAGATAATGCCTGCTTCCACTCAATACTTAAATAAGGATAAGCGGAAATCACATCCAAAAGCGGTATTTTCTCCTGTTGCTGTAATTCCTGCAAAAGCGCCTGATTAACGTTTTTCCCTGAGCGGATGATCTTTTTACCCAATGCTGTTACTTGCGAGGCAGTTAATGCTTCCTCAGAAGGCAGATTTTCCACAGTTAGATCATTTGCAGGCTCCTCTTTATTGTCCGAGAGTCGGCTCTCCCTCTCTAGTCTCCGCTCCTCTTTCTCCTGCAAAACCTGCTGCAGAAGAATTTCTTTCGTCTTTTTATTTGCTTTTTTACGCCGATGGTTCATAAAAGCGGAAAGAATAATTAAAGCAATAATGACTACAGCTACTAAGATATAATTTTGAAGGACAAAGTTAATTATTAAATCAATTAAATTAAAAATATACATTAACCGATCCCCCATTTCTTTACCTGATTAGTAAAATAACTAAACTTGATTATTAGACGTTTACTACTCTCAGTGTATGCGTGATCTTCTCCACGATCTTAGACATGCCAATCAGCTTGCCAACGCAAAGCGTCCTGTTTAATTGATAATATTCCACGCTGGCGGCACATGAAAATATCTCCACGCCTTTTTGTTCCAGGGCACAAAGGCTTTCCAACACTTTAGACTGGCGGCAGGCTAACTGTACACCACCATTATAAAAAATGATTGCACCCGGCGGAATCTCATTATAGAGCAATCCTTTAATAAAAGATTCCATCAAGGCCTCGCCTAAAACTCTGTCCTCTTTACCCAGATAGTTGCTGCCAACCATCAACAGCCAATCGCCTCTGTTAGTTTGTTTATCTTCCTCAATAGAAGAAAAAACACCGCTGCCATAAGTAGTCCTCTGAATCTCCACATGATAACCTTCGATATCACTACGCCAAAAAACCGGCAGATTAAGACTCTGAGCCAAGCGCACCAAGTTATCCTTATCAAATTGATTATCCACCAGCGTGATGATCTTCTCCAAGCCCTGCTCATGCAAAATCGCACGGGTCATTACTAAAGGGTCCCCACCACCACGGGCATCAATATATTTATCCATGTATATTTTCCTTCTTTCAAACACAAAACTGCTTTTATTTTCTTCCCCAAGGGCAAACAGCCAAGCAAAGACCACAAATGCGTTTGCCTAAGGTATGGCGCATCTCATTTAAATACCGATCGCAGGCCTCAGGATTGAGTCTTTCTTTTAGATCCTGGTTTTCCGACCAGTTAACTCCCAAAATCGCCTGCGCAGGACAAATATCCCGGCAGGCAGTACAATTTCCGCAATCTTTTTCTATAGGCTCGCCGGTAACTAAATGCGCATCCGTCAGGATAGTCGCCAAACGCTGACGCGGCCCTCTGTCTGGTGTATTGAGATTGCCGCTCTTGCCAATCCAGCCCAGACCTGCCAGACGGGCAGCCGCCCGGTGACTGAAGATAGCAGCCAGCTTGTCCTCTCCCGCCCTTTGCGAAGCGGGTATAGGAAAAGCAGCATAACCTCTTGCTTCCAGCCAGTTAGTCGTCAAAAGAGCTATCTCATTCAATTTATCATTAATTTTGTCATACCAGGCTAAATAGGTCAAGGTAGGCGCATCCAGTAGTTGGTCTACCACCGCATGGGGAAAATTGATGGCAAAAGAAATGGCATAAGGATAATCTTTCCAGGCCTCCCCATATTCCAGGCGTAATTGCTCTGTTTCTTTTGTCAGGTCAGCAAAACCGCATAAATCAGCCCCCTGCGATATAATCAAGCGTTGCAATTCTTCGCTTAAGTCCATATCCGGCAGGGGCTTGGTATTTTCTTTTTTCATTTTCATACCTTAGTCCCTGGTAATTTTAAGGTAACATTGCCCAAAGTATTTTGGATAAAGGGCATGACGACTTGCGATTGTTCAAGATAATTTAAAGCCGTCGTAGCGCTATTATTATTTTTGGCTAAAAAAGGAAAGACTGTAGTATCAAAAACATTTAATAATATCATGAAAATCACCAGGCAAAAAAATGCACCTAAGGCACCATTAACAGCTCCCACAAGCGTTCCACGAAAAATCTTATCAACCAAACCAGCCAAGCGACGGATTATCCAAACAATTACCACAAAAAGGATGATAAAAACAATCACTTGCACTGCCCGGTTAGCAACTGCGGAGGTATCAATCAATAAAGAGAGCACCGTAAAGACACTGCTGCCCTTGTCTGTCGAAAGAACTGGTATGAAGGAACTAAGACTTGCAGCAATAGAAGCGGAATATTCCCTGGCTATGGTATAACCAATAATCAACGAACCAATGCCTGCCACAACCTTGATGGCGCCTGTTTTCCAACCAATCAAAATCCCTAAAAGCAAAACAACACCCAATATCCAGTCCGCTTGTACCAAGTTCATTCACCCTTTCTCTCTTTAAAGCAGTGGTCTAAAAATAAATATTATATTTATTATACAAATTATATGGTATGTAGCGCAATAACCAAAAGTGACTCAGATATGTCATAATTAGCAAAAATGTTACTATATTTACTCACCCATAGCGTTGATAACGGAGGCGGCATATCCCGCACCGAAGCCATTATCGATGTTAACCACTGTAACACCGCTGCTACAACTATTGAGCATACTTAAAAGCGCAGCCAAGCCACCAAAGCTGGCTCCATAACCGACGCTTGTTGGTACGGCGATAACCGGCTTATCAACCAAGCCGCCAATCACGCTGGCAAGTGCCCCTTCCATACCTGCCGCCACTATGATAACCCTGGCTTCTTCCAGCATTTGCCAAGAATCCATCAGTCGATGCAGGCCTGAAACCCCTACATCATAAAGGCGGCTGACACGGCTACCCATCAGCTGCGCCGTATAGAAAGCCTCTTCTGCCACAGGCAGATCGGAAGTACCGGCACAAGCTACCAGAACCAGCCCTTTGCCAGCGCTCTCCTGCCTCTGAATAGCAATTATCCGGGCGCTTTCATAATAAACGGCTTGCGGCAGGCTGTTTTTGATATAAGCATAAGTTTCTTCATTACAACGAGTGGCAATAATATTTTTATCGGATGCTTCTAGCAGTCGTTCCATGATCCCTAAAATCTGGGGCGGCGTTTTCCCTTGTCCATATATGACCTCGGCATAACCACGCCTCAAAGGACGATGGTGATCGATCATGGCATAGCTCATCTTTTCACTGGGGAAATGCTTGAGCATCTCCATTGCCTCATCAACGGACAAATCACCACTTTTGACGTTTACCAGTAGCCTCGAAAGATACTCTTTATCCATAAATGCCTCCGTTATTCTGTTAAAATACCGATGTAAATACTGTACTACTTATATAATAATGTATTATTCGTGAAAAAAGGCAAGCTTTCCTTGTGCATTTGCTGTTTTTTAAGTATAATTATCCGAGAAAGTATTTTCATTTCCCCAAAACTTTTGACTTTTTTGGCTAAATTTGCCAATCAATGAAACGGAGGAAATTTTCATGGCTCTTACTTGTGGTATTATTGGCCTGCCTATGGTGGGCAAAACCACTTTTTTTAATCTCCTGACTCGTTCCGGCATAGCCACCAGCGCTTTTTTCAGCGGCAAAACTTCGACTAATATAGGACATGTCCTCATTCCTGATGAAAGACTGGATTATCTTTCAGCGATGTTTAAACCGAAAAAAACTACACCCGCCCGCGTGGAGATCATTGACGTTCCTGGACTGGTACAAGGTTCCAGTCAAGGCAAGGGGACAGGTAATGAATTTTTGACTTCGGTACGCGACGCTGACGCCCTCGCCCACATCGTCCGCGCTTTTGCCAGCGACGACGTTTTGCATGTAGACGGCTCCATCGATATTATGCGTGATGTAGCTACTATTAATATGGAACTGCTCTTTTCCGATCTGCAGTTGATCGAGACCCGCCTTTCCCGTATCAATTCAGGCCATAAAAAGAAATTAGAGCATCCTTTGGAAGAAGCCGCTCTCTTAAAGTGCCAGGCGCTTTTGGAAGAAGAAAAGCCCTTAAAATTGCTGGAATTAAATGAGGAAGAAAAAGAAGCGCTTAAGCATATCACCTTTTTGACCAATAAACAGCTGCTTATAGTAGTCAATATCGACGAAGACCAATTAGCATCCGGTACTTATCCGCAAAAAGAAGAACTGGAGCATTATTGCCACGAGCAAGCAATAGAAGTTTTGGCTGTCTGCGCCAAAGTAGAAGAAGAAATTGAAGAGTTACCACCAGAGGAACAATCTCTTTTTATGGAAGAATTAGGTATCACCCAAAGCGGTATTGATCGCATGGCGCAAGCCCTCTACCGTCAACTGGGTCTGATCTCTTTTCTCACCGCCGGTGAAGATGAAGTCCGTGCCTGGACTATCCCTGCCGGGACCTGCGCCCGCACAGCCGCCGGTAAGATCCATTCCGATATTGAAAGAGGTTTTATCCGCGCCGAGACCGTGGCCTTCGACCAACTAAAAGAAGCAGGTTCGATGGCAGCAGCCAGGGATAAAGGTTATTTCCGACTAGAAGGCAAGGAATATATTGTCAAGGATGGCGATATCATCAATTTCCGTTTTAATGTCTAGTCATTTATAAAAGATATCAAAAACAGCCCTCTTATAGAGGGCTGTTTTTTTGTTAGAAGTTGTAAGCGGGCCGAGAAACGAGCGAGACCAGGCGGAGGAACAGCCATCTAGGGAACGTACTAAAACGTATGTGACTGACGATTGATGTCCCGACAACGCCGTATCACGAAGTTTATCGACACGCTAAATACTTTTCTCATAAAGGCCTTTGCGGTGGGCCTTAAGATATTTAGTGCAGAATTTATCCCTGCCAAGCAAAGCATTGGAAGCATAAAGCGTGCCCATCAGATCGATATCGGTGGGATCAAGGATATAAGCATCCATGCCACGTGACATGGCTTGTACCAAGAAGATACGATTGAGCAATTTGCGATTAGGCAAACCAAAAGAAATATTGGAAAGGCCGCAGATACAATGCACCTTGGGAAAAAGGCCTTTGATACCTCTGATCGTATCCAGTGTCTGTAAACCGGCCTCATCAGCCGAGCTTATCGGTTGCACCAAGGGATCAAGATATATATCATCTTCCGGCACTCCGGCAGCTGTAAGTGCTTCTACCAATTGAGTAGCGATCTCCACCCTTTCCGAAGCTGTTTGAGGGATACCACCGTCACCCATACATAAAGCAATGATCTTGGCTTTATATTGCAAAACTAATGGCAGAACCGCTTGAAAACGTTCCTTTTCCCAGGTAATGGAGTTGATCATCGGCTGATGCTTATCGCCAGCGGCAAGAAGTCCTGCTTCCAGCACTTTAGGGTCCGGCGAATCCAGGCATAATGGCAATTCAACCACTTCCTGCACTGTTTCGATCAGCCAGCGGCTACGCTTTTCCTCATCCTGAACAAAGGTACCGCAATTGATATCGATATAATCAGCACCCGCTTCTGCCTGTGCCTTGGCGACATTTTTGATTGTCTCGGCATCATAAGCATCAATTGCCGCCTTAATAGCTTTGCGGCTGCTATTAATTAATTCCCCAACTATTAACATATCGGTCTCCTTCTATTATATATTAGCAAGTACTCATAAGTTGTTTACATAGGCGTACCGCGCCTAAGGCATCTTCGGAATAACCGTCGGCACCGATTGAATTGGCAAATTCATTAGATAGCGGTGCTCCACCGACGATTATCTTGACCTTATCCCGCATGCCAGCCGCTGCAAAAGCATTGATAGTTTCTTCCATCTGTAGCATGGTGGTAGTTAATAAAGCAGACATGGCAACGATCTGAGCATTATAATCTACTACGGCATCGATAAATTTCTGTGAGGAAACATCGACCCCTAGATTAATAACAGCAAAACCACTATTTTCCAAAAGCAAGGCCACCAGGTTTTTGCCAATATCATGGAGATCACCTTTGACAGTACCGATCACCACTGTAGCTAGATAGGGTTGATCTCCCTCTTTAAGAAGGGGTTTGAGCCTGTCGATAGCGGCGCTGACAGTCTGGGCTGCCATCATCACCTCCGGAACAAATAACTCCCCTTCTTTAAAAAGCTGTCCAACTTCATCCATAGCACCAATCAAGCCTTGATTAATTATCTCCAGGGGGTTGACACCGTTTTCTAAAAGAGCGGAAGTCGCATCAAAAACCGAATCTTCCTCACCTTCTAAAACAGCAGCCGTTAATTTTTGATAGATGTCCTTGTTATCCAATATTTTCCACCATTCTTTCATTATCAATAGCAGGTTATAATTAAAATATCAAAAACTGTTTTTTCTATCTTATTATAATATAGTATTTTTGACAAACAGAAAAGCCCTAACGAAAGAAAAATCTTATTTTTAAAGCTTTTTTCGATAATTTTGTTCTTATGTTAATAAAAAGAAAAAATTTTTACTCAATTTATAAAATATTGCCTTAGCAAAAAACTCATGGTAGAATAGGAAGGGTAACATATGCCTGATTTATCGGTCTTTTTTGTGCTGGGCAAATGTCAGTCAAAATGACCATATTAATTCTTTATTTTTCCCGGACTGATTTTTTATAAACAAAAAAGTACGGGGTTAAAAAATATATAAAACTGCCAGGGTTAAACCTGGTTATTTTTTAGGGAGGTAATAAAGAATGGATTTTTCATCTATGCCCGTTATCGGGATGCTAGTTGGGGTTCTCGGATTACTCTTCGCGGTATTCTTTGCCAAAAGCGTACTTAAAGAAGACGCCGGAACCGAAAAAATGAAAGAGATTTCCAAAGCTATCCAAGAAGGCGCTATGGCATTTCTCAGCCGCGAGTATAAAACTCTCCTTCCTTTAGTAATCGTCATCTTTGTCGTACTTTTATTTGCCAAAGGATGGGAATCTTCAGTGTCTTTCTTAGTTGGTGCAGTCGCTTCGGCGGTGGCAGGCTTTATCGGAATGAGCATTACTACCAGAGCCAATGCTCGCACTACCCAAGCTGCTAGCACCAGCCTTAACAAAGCATTAGGCGTTTCTTTCCGCGCCGGGGCTGTCATGGGCTTATCCGTTGCCGGTCTGGCCTTGCTGGGCGTGGCCAGCCTTTTCCTCATCTTTGGCAGTGCGGAAACCATCAATGCCTTCGCTTTTGGCGCCAGCGCCATTGCACTGTTCGCCCGTGTCGGCGGTGGTATATTTACCAAGGCTGCTGACGTCGGCGCTGACTTAGTCGGTAAAGTTGAAGCCGGTATTCCTGAAGATGATCCCCGTAACCCTGCTGTTATCGCTGATAACGTCGGCGATAACGTCGGCGACACCGCCGGTATGGGTGCTGACTTATTTGAATCTTATGCCGCTACCGCAATTGCCGGCATGCTCATCGGCTACACCACTTTCGGTAGCCAACATGGCGTCGGTGAATTTATGTTCATTGCCCTAGGAGCTATCGGTATCATTGCCTCTATCATCTCCTGCTTCTTTGTTCGCACAGGCGAAAATGCCAATCCGCAGACCGCCCTCAATAAAGGACTTTGGGGCACAAATATTATAACCGCTATCGGCGCTTTTTTCATGTTGCACATTATGTTACCCAATGGATTCACAACCGCCAGCGGCTTTATCTTAACAGCTAATGGGATTTTCATTGCTATCATTTGCGGCCTTGCCGTCAATATCATTATCGGTCTCATCACCGAATATTTTACTTCTTTCCAACATAAACCAACTCAAAGCATTGCCGACGCTTCGGAAACAGGCGCTGCTACCAACTTGATCACAGGCCTTTCAGTCGGTCTGAAAAGCACCGCAGCACCTATCATCACGATCTGCGCCGCTACTTTGATCGCTTATAATTTTGCCGGTGTCTATGGTATTGCTATGGCAGCTATGGCTATGCTTTCCACAGCCGGTATCATTGTGGCAATTGACTCCTTCGGCCCTGTAGCAGACAATGCCGGTGGTATTGCTGAAATGGCTGGTCTTGATGCCAGCGTCCGTAAAACCACCGATAAATTGGACTCCGTCGGTAATACAACGGCTGCCGTCGCCAAAGGTTTCGCAATCGGCTCGGCTGCTATCACCGCACTGGTCCTTTTTAATGCTTTCGCTGAACTAGCTCATCTCTCCGCAATCGATATCCTTAACCCCACAACTATTGTCGGCCTTTTCATTGGCGCGACTCTGCCTTTCTTCTTCTCCGCTTACGCTATGCAAGCTGTAGGTAAAGCAGCTTTTGAAATGATCGCCGAAGTGCGCCGTCAATTCAGAGAAATCCCCGGATTGATGGAAGGTACAGCAAAACCCGATTATGCGGTTTGTGTCGATATTTCTACTAAAGCAGCCCTCCGTCAAATGATCGTTCCCGGTCTCCTGGCCGTTTTAACCCCCGTAGCAGTTGGTTTCCTCCTCGGCAAAGGCGCCATGGGCGGCATGCTCGCCGGTGGTACAGCTTCCGGTTTCCTGATGGCTATCTTCATGGCTAATTCCGGTGGTGCCTGGGACAATGCTAAAAAATATATTGAAGCTGGACATCATGGCGGTAAAGGTACTCCTGCCCATGCGGCAGCAGTTATCGGCGACACCGTAGGCGACCCATTCAAAGATACTTCCGGCCCTTCCTTAAACGCCGTAATCAAGGTCATGGGGACCATCGCTTTACTTATCGCTCCTTTCCTCAGATAGTTTTTCTTTAATCCTAAAAACAAAAGCGCTGCTTTATAATAAAGCAGCGCTTTTTATTTTTCTTAACCAAAAATAATGTTATAGCATAATATTTAAAGGCTTTTTATTGCCTCACGGGCTAATAGATCACAACGCTCATTTTCCTCATTTCCGGCATGTCCTTTGACTTTATGCCAATTAATCTGATGAATATGGCTCATCTCTAATATACCCTTCCAGAGATCCTGGTTTTCTACGGACTGTTTTTTACTGTTTATCCAGCCGTTTTTCTCCCATTTATCCAACCAGTTCTGGAGGAAGGCATTAACCAGATAGGCGCTGTCGCTAAATAAATCGACCTGGCAAGGCTCTTTGAGCATTTTCAGACCCTCAAAGGCTGCCCGCAGCTCCATTTTTTGATTGGTAGTCAGAGTCTCGGCCCCCGAAAGCTCCTTGCGATGATCCCCATATAAAAGAACGCATCCCCAGCCACCAGGCCCGGGATTGCCGGAACAAGCTCCATCAGTGTAGATTTTAACATTTTTCAAAATTAGCAACCATCCTTTATCTTTATTATCTTATATATTTGTTTTTGAGGGCTATTTTCCCTGCTTATGCAAAAATTTTTACTTTTATCGAATGTCTATAAATGATATAATAAAAAGAAATAATGTTTATTTTATAAATATTCGCAAAAAAAGTCATTATAAGGCCGCATTAATTTATACTTTTCGCCTGTTTCTATTAATCAAGAAAGTCTGGTGATTTCATTGGCGACAGAAGAAGAAAAAGATCAAATCCTGCAAACTAATGATTCTTCATCTATGCAAACTGAGTCTGAAGCAGAGCAGGTTAATGATTCTTCCTCTATTCAAACAGTGCCAGATACAGATTCCATACCTTCAGATGAGCAAATTATACAGCAAGAAAAGGCCCCAGACGATACTGAAGAAGAGCTAGAGATTGCGGCCGAGGAAATAGAAGAGGAAGAAGAAGCTCCAGAAGAAATAGAAGAAGATTCTGTTGAAGGATTATTGAACCTGGCAAAAGAGGCACAGGAGAAAGCTAAAAATGCTTCTCTGGCAGCCCAAAATGCCGCGGAAACTGTTCGCCGCACAGTCATCGACACTGACTTCCCCTCGTCGGAAACAAGCCAAAAACTGCGCCAGATGCAATATGATACTTCTCAAAAAGCACTTTTGGCAGCACAAGCTTCCCTGGAGGCACAAGAGAGCGCTTATGAAGCTTCTGCAGCAGCTTTTGCCAAAGCGCAAAACGCGATGGAATTATCAAAGAATGCCCGAGAACAAGTGAAAGTGCAACGAGAAAAACTTGGACTAAAACTTGAAGAAGCCAAAGAAATAGCGGAAACAGCCGCTGAAGAGGCAGAAGTAGCCAACCATAAGGCCAGGGAAACATCGGAAAAAAGAGATGCCTACCATGCAGCCTATCTGGCCTCGCAGACACTTGAAGAAGAAGCCGCAGTAACATTTGAAAAAAATCAAAATTTACTTGCGGAAACTAAAGAAAAAACAGAAGAAATATATCTTGATCTCTTAAGTCTACGCAATATGGAAATGCTTCTCGAGCAGCAAGTCATTACCCAGCCGGAAGAAAAGATAGTGGACGAACCCGATCAGGAACCGATTTTGGAAACTATTCCGGAACCTCCGAAGGAGGAAACACCGGCTAAACCTACAAAAGAGAAAAAGGCCAAAAAGAGTGGCATTGCTATCTTTTTCTCCTATTTTAAGGTTGTACTACTAGCCTTGATTATCGCCCTGCTTTTGCGCACCTATGTTTTTGAAACAACCAAAGTAGTGGGAGATTCGATGCTTCCTGGTCTCCAAGACGGCAACAGTTTGATCACCAGTAAAATAAATTACCGTATCTGGGAGCCCCAGAGAGGTGATATAGTTATCGTAGAAGCACCTGACCGCTATAATGAATACTACATCAAACGGATCATAGGTATGCCTAATGAACGCATCACGATCAAGGACGGTAAAGTCTATATCAACAGCTCCCTTTTGGATGAACCATATATGGCAGAAGGCACACAAACCAATGGTTCCGTTGATATGTTGATCGAAAGCAACGCCTATTTTGTGATGGGAGACAACAGGGAGGCCAGCCATGATAGCCGAAGCTCTGCTGTAGGAACCATCAGCCTAAGTAATATCAAAGGTAAAGCAATCTTCCGCTTTTATCCTTTTTCTGAGATCGGAATGATAGAATAAATCCTAAAAACCTAAAAAAACAAAAACCGCGCTATGCCTTAAAGGCAAAGGCGCGGTTTTTTTATTGGGAATCATAAACATTATAAGTATTTCATTTAAAGCAAAAAAGATGCATTGCTTTAAGATGGTGTTTACTTATAAGGATAGGGTACTTTCTTATAGGAATAGGATGTTTGCCTATCAGGATATGGTACTTGCTTACCAGGATATTTTATTTGCTCATAAGGATATAGTATTTGCTTACTAGGATACGGTATTTGCCTACAAGGATCAGGCATTTGCTTATAAGAGTTTTCTTCAGAAGGATGTGGTTTTTTTCTATAAGAATTAGGCATTTGCTCATAAGGACATTGCATATATTCACGAGGATGTGGTTTTTGCCTATAAGGATCAGGCATTTGCTCATAAGGACATTGCACATATTCATGAGGATGTGGTTTTTGCTTATAAGGATCAGGCATTTGTTCATAAGAATTTTCTTCACGAGGATATTGCATTTGCTCATAAGGACATTGCACATATTCATGAGGATGTGGTTTTTTCTCATAAGGACATTGCATCTGTTCATGAGGATGTCGCATTTGCTCATAAGGACATTGCCCTTGCTTACAAGAAGGTTCTTGCTTATATGGATCTGATCTAAAAGAATTCTCTTCACAAGGATGAGGTAAATCTCTGCATCTTTCCTTTTCTGGCATATCACAAGGCGTATCGCAAATAGCTCCAGTTTCTTCTACCAAGGCAGAAGCTGCAAAAGACAAAGGAAATTTAACACAAAGCATCTGCTTTACCATATATGTACAACCATCTGGATTACATGGTTTATATGGATTATATGGATCATATGTTTTATATGGATTACATGGATCGCAGCATGGTTCGAATTCCGGCTCTCCGCAACAAAAAGATTCAACTTCCCCTATACATACCTCTGGGTCTACCTTAATTTTAGCTTCTATTGAGACTTCTTTATTAACAATAACTGGACATTTCATTTCAGCACACCCATTTTTAAGTTTATATTACATAATATTTAAAAATTCTAGGTATAGTGACTAAAAAATAGAAAAGCTTATTTAATAAAAATCCTTCTTTTATGATTGACTTTTTTAATAAGTTCGTTTAAACCTTAAAAAAACTAGCACTGTATAAAACAGTGCCAGTTTAAGTATCAAAGAATATCCCAAATGCTTAGATATCCATTAATATATAGGTTTTTATATTTAATCAATACTACATTCAAAGGGGCATCCCGGAGCCTCACCTGTATTAAATTGTTCGAGTGGTGCCTGGAAACCAGGAGCTCCCGCTTGGCCTGTCGCAGGCGATGTAGCAAGGAAATTGTCTGCTGCAGCGATTGCTGCTGTTGCAAAAGGACATGTAACCCCATTTAAGACGTTTAATTTGGCCGCTAGTAGCTGCCTATAAAGTTGTTGATACTGAGCAATAAATACAGGATTGACCACGGTAGGCGGTAAAGGTGTATTACCGGTCAGAACAGTGTTTGCATTCCCTGCGTTAACAGTAAAACTTAAACCGAGAGCATCTGAACCCAGAATAATCGAACCTCCCGCATTTGTAATCAAAGCATTTGTAATTATCGGATTGGCAGCAAAAAAGCCGGCAGAGAGAGTACACCCAGCCGCGGAACAAGCACCTGTTCCCGCTTCATCACAGACAATACCCCTTGATGCGGCCACTGCTGTAGCATCAAAGGTCAAAGGAATCTGGACGCAAATCCTCTGGCTTACGAAGAAAGAACAGCTTCTTGCAGGGGTCCCAGGACAAGAACCGATAAATGGATTACCAAGGCAAGTAGTTACAATATCACCGACAGTTACCTCCGGAGTAATTGTTACCTCAGCTTGTACGCAAACATTATCATTAACAGTTGTTGGACATGTCATGTTGATATCACCTTTCATATTTGATAGGCCTATTATTAGAGACGGGCCTATAACATTATATGAAAGGCTAGAACAAGTTGTACAAATAAATATAAATTTACTAATGCTTTTTATGCCCTGGCAAGATAATATTGCTTATTTATAAACCCACATCATTCCATAATGCATATATTCCCTGCTATATCTAAAGATAATTGACGATATTATTAAGTTTTAGATAAAGGTTTGGAGGATTTTTCCGGCAGATGCTGCCAATAACTTTGCGGCATATATTGTTTTTGCTGTTTAGGGTTGCGCCGCTCTTTGATATTGATAGCCGCAAAATACTGCCTCCAGAGATCAACAAAAGGATCACTTTCATCCCCAGGAACGGCAAAGGATGGCAAAGGATTAATGCTCCAATTGCGTCCATTATAAAAGACCGCTTTTTCCCGAGTGAGGTCATGAATGACCCAAACAGAACTGGCATAACGACGACAAAAATGGGGGGCTATCAATTCCAGCACATCATGGCGGGGCGAGATAGCCGCATACAAAGCCAAGCCCCGCTGGCAAAAACGCACCAGGCCCAACAGCCGGTGACGTTCCATACTTACTTCATTGCTGATGCGGTGCGTTAGCTCAACTTCTTTTTTATCCAGACGGCAATCGGTATTTTTGCTTCCTTCGGCAAAACCAAAGCGCAGGTAGGCAAAAGCGCATAAACAGGCATCCGGCTGCGCTGAAAGAACGCAATAATAGACATGTTGATAAGCGGATACCCCCAGGCTTTTTTTGATACCTTCCGCCACTCGCGCCGCTTTTTTTCTATCCGTTACAATTACCACTTCCTGGGCAAACAATGACAAATGCTCCGGATGATTTGCTGTAATTGCCACAGGCTGACGACCGCTGGCATAAATGTCATAGACTACGCTAAGAAAGCCTTCAAAAGTACCGTCGAAGATATAATAGAACATTCTTTTCCCCCTGCTTTATCATTAGGCTATTATCATAGTTGGAGCGAAGGCAGTTTTGCCTGAGGTGTAATTGGTATAAAATCGAAAATATTTAACTGTCGGGCATAAGCTTCCGGCTTGGACAAACGGCGGCGTAGAGTTTCCTCGCTTATCTCTACCTGCCCGCGATACTTACCATTTGCAGTAATGAAATAGACCGCTCTTTTCAGGACTACGCCCATCCTAGACAGGGTTTCAAAATCGAGATTACTGAAGCGGCGGGTCATAACTATCTTCTTGGCTGAGAGCACACCTATCCCCGGCACACGCAACAATAGTTCATATGGCGCGCTATTGACCTCTACAGGGAATTGGTCCAAGTGGTTTAGCGCCCAGCCTACCTTGGGGTCATAAGCATCGGAAAAATCCTTTTGCTGCTCAGAAAGCAATTCACCTGCCTCAAAACCATAAAAGCGCATCAGCCAATCTGCCTCATAAAGCCGGTGCTCGCGCCAAAGCGGCACAGGACCTCCGGGTAATAAAGGATGTTCCATCACAGGAGCATAAGCCGAATAATAAACTCTTTTGAGGGAGTAACCGTGGTAAAGATCCTGAGATAGGTTGATGATCTCCCTGTCGCTCTCTCCCCCCGCCCCGATGATCATCTGACTGGTTTGACCGGCAGGCAAAAAAGGCCGTCTTAGCTTGATGCCCTTTTGCTCCTGGCTGCGTTGATGTAAATAGTCCATGGGCTTATAAATAGCGCCGCTGTTTTTATCCGGCGCAAAAAGGGCCAGGCTTTTAGGGTTAGCAAACTCGACATTGACACTCATCCTGTCTACATAAGAAGCAGCCTCATCCAGGAGCATACTATCTGCGCCGGGTATGGCTTTCATGTGGATATAGCCGTTAAAACCATGGCCTTGACGCAGGAGCTTTACTGTTTTTAACATCATCTCCATTGTGGCGTCAGGACTGCCAATCACTGCCGAGCTTAAGAATAGACCTTCGATATAATTGCGGCGGTAAAAATTCATAGTCAGTTCGGCTAGCTCAGCGGGAGAAAAAACGGCCCGGCGGCAGGCTGAGTCTTTACGGTTGAGACAATAACTACAATTATAAGCACAGGCATTACCCTGGAGTATTTTCAAAAGCGAAATACAGCGCCCATCATCGGACCAACTATGACAAATACCGGAAGGCGCGGCGTTTCCCATTCCTCCAGCACTGTTTTTACGACGACTGCCGGAAGAAGAACAGGAAACATCGTATTTAGCGCCTGAAGCTAGGATATTGAGCTTTTCTTCAATACCCATAAAGGTTCTGGACGACTCTTTGGCAATTTCAGGGATAAATGGCTCCATATCAGCCTTTGGGGCCTTGATTAAAGACTTATCAGCTATTGTTTCCATCCCTACACCTTCCTTACAAAGCTAACTTTCTTAGCTATTATGTCCCCATTGTAGCACATAAAGCGGCAAAAGGGAACATATGTTCGATATTTTTTATGTATAAGGCTTCCTATTTCTGGAAATAATAGCAAAAACAGCTTTAAGGGGCTTTATCAATGCGAAAACATACATTAAGCAAAATGATTTCTTTCCTGCTGGTCGTCTTTATCATCCTGACGGCGGCCTTAACCGCGCAAGTATATATAAGTAATAATAATAGCACACCGGAAGCTTCTCCAGCCGCTCAGGAAGAAATTCGTTCTATATCCAAGCAAACTCAGGTACGCAAAGAAATATATTATAGCCAATGCCATCATTTAATAAGCGAGATCATAACCGGTGATACTGAATTTGCGGATAGGAGTTTTGCGGAGATTGAAAATGAAGGCTGGAGCGTCTTTTGGGCAGATGATGGCAAAGTCGTAGCTTTTCGCGAATTAGATGACCTTTGCCCTGATGATGCTGTTAAAAGGCATTTAGGCATCTATCAAGGAAATGTCGCTATTTATGCCGGACCAAGCGATTGTGACGGTAAACTAATTGAGGCTCTGGATATAAAAGTAGAGAGTCTCTATCCCGGGTGGCAGGAAATGCTTACCTCCGGTGGTATCGATTTCGCTAACGAAGAGGAACTTTTATCGGCTTTGGAAAATCTTGATGAATTTTAATAACCCATACCCTTCACTTGTTTTTTCCTATGTGATATAAAAAAAAGAGGCCCAAAGGCCTCTTTTTTTTTATAGTTAAATATTAATAACCTACCTAATTGTAATGGCATCAGAGCCGGTATATTGATAGATCCGTCCCGTAGAACCCTGGCTTAAGATAGCTGATTGAGCGGTAAAGCGTCCGGCTGAGATCGGGCGAGCATAATAGGTTATCGTATCATCGGCTGCTTTATTCTTTGACTTATAAACCATGAAGCTTACAACCTGACCATTTGTGAAGTCGCTACCGAAGTAGTTACCTTCTTTGCTGAGTAAACTGGGGCTGTTTTCAATTGCCCGCACGCCTGCAGGTAGGCAATCAGTAATCGTATAATAGCCTTCCGGCAGATAATCGGGCAAATGATAATAAAGGTTAATCTTCAACGTTGAATCTGTAGTAAAGTTGCCATTATAGTATCTTTTCAAAGTTACTCCAGAAACTTTATCTTTAGCGCTCAGTTCTGGAGCATCTTCATAATAGGATACGGCGCTGAGATTGCCTTTGATATTTTTAAAGGAAATAGAATCTAACTGATCCGGCAAAAGCGTTATCTGGAAATCTTCATTGCCGGTGAGTTCCACCTTATGCGAGGCACCATCTAAGGTATATGTGAAATAAGCACCATTGTTAGATAGTCTCGGCAGCATGCCTTCCGCAGAAAGCACCTCTTCAATTGCCAAAAGGTCTTGAGAGTCAGATTTCTCCACATAATTGAAGAGACTGAAGAAATCATCTATATCTCCGCAATAAGATGCGATCATCGCTGCCCACATAGTACGGTTGGCAGTGATTGTTAAATCATCCTCCCCTTTGATCATCATGCTATCGCCTAAGTCTTGGGCGTTGGCATCAAGGAAAGTCTGTAAGCTGGCAGTAGCTTTTTGCTTATCGCCGGATTGTAGCAAGCCCCAGATCAGATAAAGCTGTTCTTCCACATTGAGATCCTTTTCTTCCATAAGCATATTGATCTCCTGAAGAACAGGTTCACCTAAGGAAGCAAGTCCGGACAGGGCCAGAATCTGTTTTTCCCTGTTTTCCTGATGATCAAGGAAAGATTCGAAGTAAGTCGCCAGCTGACTGCGGGAGAATTGATCGCCACCGATAGAAGCTGCCTTGACACTGGTTTCCAAATCGCTGTTGGCATAAGGCAAGATCGCAATACCACCATCATCCCTCTGGTATTGGGCTAAAGTTGAATCATCCGGGCCAGTAAGATCGCCAAATGTTTCTTCATTATATTCTGCTAGCAGCTGTACTGCGGCAATAGAAGCTAACTTGCTTTCTACCCGTAAGCTATCACTATAGCTGTTTTTCCACAAGGTTTCGATCAGCGAATTACGATAAGGAGTGGAAATAACAATCCTGGTAGTACTGGTATCACTACATTCAATAGTAGATGTGTCATTAATATCAAAAGCAGCGCTATGATTTACCTGATGAAAATTATCTACCACAACGAAATGCTTTGTAAAGGAATCCTGACCGCCGGCTTTGGAATATGAAGTCACTACCAGATCATATTCGCCGGTATGCAAAACTCCCAATGGCAGCTCTGTCAAAGCATTCGTTTCAGTGGAGACAGATGTCTCTTTGACTTCGGTACCATTCTTTTTCAGTTGGACGCCATAATATATCTTCCCTTCGGCCAAAGCGCCAGAAGAGCGCAGGAAGAGGGTAACATTATCCCCGTTCAAATAAGCGCTGTTACTGATAGCCTCGCTAAAGAAAGGCAATGTTACATTGACATCTTTAGTAACAGTAGCAATATCGATATCATCGGTAATGGCATTAGCTGTGCAACGCCAAGCGGTAATATTATCCGGCAAAGTAATTTTAACTTCCGCCTTACCATCATTATCCGTTTCTACTTCAACGAATTTAATGGCATCAGGGAAATAATCCCGCACGGAACTACTAACATCTCCTTCACCGTTACCACCGCCACCATAACCGTCAGGTGACAGCGACTTTGTATTGGTAGTCAGGGAATCTCCCAAACCGGAAGATATTCCGGAATAGATGTTTGATAAATTATTATACTGGTCCATGATCTTAAAGATAGCTTCATCAACCAGACTGATATTGACCTTAGCTTGCCGTGGCTGCCCATCCGGACCTTTGACCGTGATGTTTAAAACAGCCTCATCACCCGGCGCATACTTTTCCTTATCAAAGCTCAAGTCCATATCCAGTTTAAATTGCTCAACATCAGCAGACACATCAATAGCATACGCGTCATGATAATATTTACCGTCAAAGTATGCGCCGGTCAAATATATACTCGGCACACATTCTGCTTTAAATTTATCACTATAAATCGGCTTATCCTGCACCTTATAATCTTTGATGCCATTTTGGGCACTGATGAAGAGGAAGGCTCCGTCCTTTTCTGAAAGCAAAGAATCATCGCCATGTTTGAAGGAAACATTGAAAGTTTCATTAAGCAAGTAGCCTGCTTTATCAGCTTGTAAAAAATAATAATCATCATTGCTGTAAGGAGTTGTTGCACCGGAATCACCATAGAGATAGACTACGGCAGTATTGATGCGGCCTTTGGCATCTTTTACGCTGGTTTCCACTTGGAAACTGTTGCGGTCCTCAATTTGCGTTCCGGAAATATCCGTAGTCGGGACTTGGCCTTTGCTGGTGTCAAAGCTATAGGTAAATTTTCCGTCCGCACCGGTGCTGATCTGCGCTTGATCAATCAAGACTTTCTTTTCCGTATAGTTATATGTGGGGACTTTGACCTTATTTATATAATCGTAATAATACTCACCGCTAGGCGATTTTTCCCAATAGAGGTGGTAGGTCATAACAGAAGCCTTTTTCCCAGCAGCAGCTCCGCCGTCAAAAGCACCATCATCCCAGTATTCAGCTTCACCATTATTTACTTTATCTGTTTTTGCCAGATAAATATAGTTTTCTACTACACCCTTACCGTCTTTGATCTTACCTTCGCTATCAATGCCCAGAGCGCTGTTTAAGACCATGATACTGGAATTGGCATAAACATAACCGCTTTCAGGGGTTTGGGTATAGGCACTTAAATTTTCATAAGAAAGGAATTGCTTATGTTGTTCATCAGTATCTTTTTGCTTAACGGGAATGCTTAACTTCGCTTCCCCGGCATCATCCGTGGTGATCACTTTATCCTGCGCATCCATGAAGTCATAAGTGATCTTGATATTGGGCATAGGCGTTCCTTCAAAACCTAAGGTCGAAAGATCAAATACCGCCGTATCCCCAGCAAAAACGGCTTGTTTTTCTGCGGTAACATCTAATTCATAAGAAGCTTTAATAAAGTCCTGTACAGAAAAGCCATTGCCAAACAAATACGTATCACCGTTATAAACTTCTATTTCATACCAGCCGGAAGGCAGATTAGGCAAATTGATGCTGCCCATGAATGTACCGCCATTTAATTTAACATCACTTGACAGTAGTGGCTCATCATCACCGGACGCATATATACGCACGGAAAGAGTACTGGGGGCTGTACTCGCCGAATCACGCGGTACAAATACTCCCCAGAAATTCACAGTATCGCTATTGCGGTACAAAGCACGGTCCAAATATAGGTACTGCCAATTATAATTACTACTATTCTGGCTACGATATGTTATATAGCCGTTATCATATACGACTAAGCTTTGATCATCTGCTTTAATAAAATAGACATCATTTTTAGCTTCATAATTATAATCAAATTTATTTCTACTATTATCTTTATCGGCTGAGGAAGGCACTTCTAAGGTAGCCACACCATTTTTATCTGTTTTTGTTGACTTATTAGTCTTGTAATATGTGATAGAGGCATTATTCACCGGCACACCGTTTGCCAGATCATGTACCCAGAACAGCGATTGACCTTCAGCAGGCTGTAAGTAAGCGGTAAGATTGGAAACCTGGAAATATACGCTGCGGGAAACGCCCTTATAATCAGCGATAACTACATAATAACCAGCCGACAAGGGTGAAGGACAAGATAAGACATAGCCACCATATTGATCGGCAGATGTCACATTAGCATTAAAATCAAGCACCTGCTGTAATCCTGTAACATCGGGCAGATTATTATACCTGGCATAATAGGACCAATTAGGAGCCTCTTCAGTTTGCATTTGCAAAGCATTGGCATAAGCGGTTGGCGAAGCATAACTATATAATTTCATAGCTACGGTTTCTGAAGCATTAGGCTCGGTATTATAGCTATACATGGTAAAGGTAGGGGTCTGTTGCAAGGAGAAGGAAAGGCTGGTGCCCTGCATCTCCCATCCCAAGTCATTGCTTGCCTGACCTTCTTTACTACCGGTCTCAAAGCTAAAGGTATAATCTTCGGCCAGCTTATCCTCGGTATCAGCCAAAGGCAATCCCGCTTTAACTGTTACTTTATAGATGGTATCGGGAGCAAGTGATTGCTTGGGGGTAAAAACAACGGTCCGACCATGCTGTACGAAAGTGCCCTCAACAGTCGGTTCTATTTGAAAATAAGGTGAGATATCGATGGTATTACGATGGGTAAAAGTTATTTCAATGCCGCTATTTACCGGCACCTCGGTAGTTTCATTCCCAGGGTAGACACCGGCAACACCAAAGACGTTTTTGGTCTGGAAAGCCCAACCGGCATCCTCACCGTTCGTTTTCAAAGAAAAACGGTAGACGGTATTCGGCTGCAATGGTTCGGAGGGAGCTACCAGAACTTCGCTGCTATTTTGCCCCTGATGGATGCCCAGTTCCATAGCCGGCTCCATTGTCAGATATTTACGAACCGAAGAAGCATCGACATTTCCATCAAATGTAAAGACAAAGGCAGAGCTGACATCTACTCCCCCTTCATCGGAAACGGTAGGCGCTAAGGTAGCATCAGCGGCATAGGCTGCATCAATAACATCGACGCGGGTCAGTAAAAATCCGGCGCCGATAGCTACTACAGCCACTACCAATGCTATTATCCAATAAATGTATTTTCCCATTATCTTTCCCCTTCTTCACACTATCAATCTGTTAAACATCGGCAATTACCTATAATACTAAACTACCTTTTGACTGTAAAGACTTTTGGCGTTTCTATTTTGTTCCAAATAAAGGTCCCGACAGCTTTGAAAATATTGGTAATAGCCTAAAAGAAAAGGAAAAGCCCCATCCCGCAAAAAATGAGGCTTTTAACTTAATTATTTTTCAACTCTTACTTAAGAACTCCTTTTTTATGTTTGTAGGCAGCAGCCACAAAATCGCGGAAAAGCGGATGTGGGCGGTTAGGACGAGAGCGGAATTCCGGATGGAATTGCACCCCGACAAACCAGGGATGATCCGGTAATTCGACAATCTCCACAAGATTCCTTTCCGGATTATAGCCTGCTATACGCATACCTGCCTTTTCAAAAGCATCAAGGTATTCATTATTAAATTCGTAACGGTGACGATGACGTTCCCAAATCTCTTCTTCCTCATAGGCTTTATACGCCAGGGTCCCCTCTTTGAGACTGCATAAATAGCGGCCCAAACGCATCGTACCACCTTTATCGCTGATATTACGTTGATCTGGCATCAGGTCGATAATAGGATATGGATTATTGGGTGAGATCTCCGTACTATGCGCGCCTTCCAACCCCATTACATTGCGGGCAAATTCCACCACCGCCATCTGCATCCCTAAGCAAAGACCCAGATAAGGGATACCGTTGAGGCGGGCATACTGGATAGCGGCTATCTTGCCTTCGATACCACGTTCGCCAAAACCGCCGGGAACGACTATGCCATGTACATCTTTGAGTAAGGCGGGCACATCCTTCTTTTGCAGCTCTTCGGCATTGATCCATTTGATTTCTACCTGGAGATGACTATAAATACCGCCATGGGAAAGAGCTTCAGCTACGCTCAAATAGGCGTCGTGCAGCTGTACATATTTACCCACGAGAGCAATCTTAACTTTATCGGAGGGGCTTTTAACGTCCTTGACTAGCTGAATCCATTGGGTCAGATCGGGGGCAGGAGCTTCGATAGCCAGCATCTGGCAAACTAAGTCATCCAACCCTTCTTTTTCTAAAAGCAGAGGCACTTCATAAAGGGTCTCCGCATCACAATTATAAATAACTGCTTCTTTGTCTACATTGCAAAAGAGTGCTATCTTATCACGCAGGCTTTGCGGCAGCGGCCTGTCCGCGCGGCAAACGATGATATCCGGCTGGATACCGATGGCCCGTAATTCCTTGACACTATGCTGTGTAGGTTTGGTCTTAGCTTCTCCGGCGGCTTGCAAATAAGGCACCAGCGTTACATGGATAAATAGGCAATTGTCGCGTCCGACCTCTCTTTTGAGCTGGCGGACTGATTCGAGGAAAGGTAGGCCCTCGATATCCCCGACCGTACCACCGATCTCGCTGATCACCACATCGGGATTACTATCGGCTGCCGAAAGAATAGAATGCTTGATCTGGCCGGTAACATGGGGGATGACCTGTACCGTAGCACCCAGATAATCACCGCGACGCTCCTTGTCGATAACCGCCGAATAAATGGAACCAGCGGTCACACTATGATGGCTGGAAAGGTTTTCATCAATGAACCTTTCATAATGTCCGAGGTCCAAATCTGTCTCGGCGCCATCGTCAGTAACAAAGACTTCGCCGTGCTGATAAGGGCTCATCGTACCTGGGTCCACATTGATGTATGGATCCAGTTTCTGATTTACCACTTTCAGTCCCCTACACTTCAAGAGCCTTCCTAGTGATGCAGCTGTGATTCCCTTTCCTAAGGAAGATACTACGCCACCTGTAACGAAAATAAATTTTGTAACCATTGCCGCCTCCTACAAAAATGTTTATTTCAGCCTATAAGGGCCTTATTTCCGCTTTCCCATCCTACTCCCACTCAATAGAAGCTGGTGGTTTAGATGTAATATCATAGACCACCCTGTTGACATTTCTCACCTCATTGACAATGCGGCGGGAAATCGTATCCAGCATATCATAAGGTAAACGTACCCAGTCTGCAGTCATGAAATCATTGGTATTGACCACGCGCAAGGCCACGGTATAATCATAACTGCGTTCATCGCCCATGACGCCGACACTTCTGATGCCGGTCAGGACGGTAAAATACTGGCTGGCCATACTCATTAGGCCGCCTTTATCAATCTCTTCACGTAAAATATAATCGGATGCCTTGACGATCTCGAGCTTTTCCGCGGTAACATCACCGATGATGCGGATTGCCAAACCGGGTCCAGGGAAAGGTTGCCGCCAAACCATGCTATGCGGCAAACCCAGTTCTTCGCCTAAAGCCCTTACTTCATCCTTAAACAAATAACGCAGGGGTTCTACTACACCGCAGAAAGGCAGATCCTTAGGCAATCCGCCAACATTATGATGGCTCTTGATCACCGAAGCCGCGCCACCGCCGCTTTCGATAACGTCGGGATATATCGTTCCTTGAGCCAGAAAGTCCAAATCACCGATCTCGAGAGCTTTTTGGCTGAAAACTTCAATGAATTCTTTGCCGATTATCTTGCGCTTTGTCTCCGGCTCAATAACTCCGGCAAGCTTAGACAAGAAACGCTCGGAAGCATCAACCACATATAGATTATCCCCCAAACGGGGAGCAAAAACCGCTTCAACTTCTTCTCTTTCCCTCAGGCGCAAAAGCCCATGGTCCACAAACACGCAGGAAAGCTGCGAACCTATCGCCTTATTAAGAAGCGCAGCCGCCACTGCGGAATCAACGCCGCCGGAAAGGCCTAAAAGCACCCGCTTGTCCCCTACCTGAGCACGAATATTGGCAACAGCTTCTTCCACGTAGGCAGACATCTCCCAATCTCCGCTGCAGCCGCAAATATCATAAAGGAAATTCTTAAAAACAAAACTCCCTTGGGGCGTATGTGTGACTTCCGGGTGAAACTGCACACCATAAAAATTCTTATCGGCGTTTTCCATAGATGCTACCGGGCAATGAGGACTATGAGCAATAGATTTAAATCCCTGTGGCAACTGCTCAACTTGCAAAGTATGACTCATCCAGGCAGTTGTTTCTTTATCCATACCGGACAAAAGCCGCGAGGGTGCGACCTGCATATTGACTTTGCCGTATTCACGCTCATCGGGAACAGCAACTTTACCGCCCAGCATCTGCGCCATCAGTTGCATACCATAGCAAATGCCAAGTACAGGTAAGCCCAAATTAAAAACCCCTGCATCGCAGCGGGGAGAACCTTCCTCCAAAACGGAGGCGGGACCGCCTGATAAGATGATGCCCTTGGGGTTTTTTGCGCGTATATTATTTAAAGAAGTGTCATAGGGGAGTATCTCGCAATAGACTTTAGAGGAGCGGATACGGCGGGCAATAAGTTGATTATATTGCGCACCAAAATCCAATAATATGATTAATTCCCTCTCTTTTGACAAAACGTAAAACCTCTCTTTCTACTGACGGGTACGGGAATATCTCTTTATATATTTAATAAAGTGCTTTATTTTTAATCTCTCTGGCAGCCTATGCCACATTTTGCGGTCTAAAATCAGGGGCTTATTAAAAATGGCCTGGTAATTATTGTTATTGGTAAATTAGGCTCCACCATAGATAGATTAAAACACTCACATTAAAATTATACCCTTTGAGTCAATCTTTGGCAACAAAAAATAATTTTGCGGCAAACTTTTATCCTATGGTATAATAGTTTCTGTCAATAAGAATTTCCCAACAAAAGTCCTTTGCAAGGGCTTGTAAATTTGATTTTGTTGATTTATGGTGTTATATTTACCATATTAAATATTTTTAAAAAATTTTTTCAAAAGACAAAAATTATCAAAATTTCTCCAGATTGCTAAAGAAAAGAGGTTTGTTTATGGCTATCTCCCTTGATGATGTCGATTATGTGGCAAAATTGGCCAAGCTCTCCTTGGCTGTTGATGAAAAAGAAGACTATGCCCGCAAATTGAATTCCATCTTGCAATACATGGAACAATTGCAGGATATTGATACAAAAGATATCCTTCCTACCACGCATGTCCTGCCTTTAGAAAACGTTTTCCGCGAGGACGAGCTGCGGGAAGGATTATCGCTGGAGAAAGCACTCTCCAATGCGCCGGATACCCAGGACGGCTACTTCAAAGTGCCTAAGATTATATAAGGGAGGCTATAAAATTGTCACTCACCGATTTGACTATCAGACAGCTTTCCCAGGCACTTGACGAAGGAGCTACCACCAGCCTGGAAGCTACCGAAGCTTATTTGCAAAGGATCGAAGATATTGATCCCATTATCAGTTCATATATCACAGTTACTTGGGGAAATGCTGTAGAAGCAGCCCTCGCCTCCGACCAAAGACGAGCCAAAGGACAAAAGTTAGGCGTTTTGGACGGTATCCCTATGGCCTTAAAAGATATCTTTTGCACCGAAGGCGTCCTCACTACCTGCGCCTCCAAGATGCTGCATAATTATATTCCCCCGTATAACGCCACCTCCTGGAAACGTTTGCAGGAAGCGGGCGTAGTGCTTTTGGGTAAATGCAATATGGATGAATTTGCCATGGGTTCTTCTACCGAAAACTCCGCCTATCAAGTAACCCGCAATCCTTTTGATATCGAGTATGTGCCGGGCGGTTCTTCCGGCGGCAGCGCAGCGGCTCTGGCTGCCGATTTAGCCACATTTACCATGGGCACAGATACCGGCGGCTCCGTGCGTCAGCCTGCCGCTTATTGCGGCGTGGTTGGGCTTAAGCCCACTTATGGACGCATCTCCCGTTTTGGCATCATCCCCTACGCTTCCTCTTTGGACCAGGTAGGCATATTTTCCAAAGACACCTGGGATTGCGCCGCTGTTTTAGAAAAAGTGGCTGGTAAGGATGAATATGATTCCACTTCCGCCACCACTCCCGTTGGCAAATATACCGAAGCTTGCTCCCGCGGCGTGAAAGGCCTGAAGATAGGCCTGCCCAGAGAATTTATGGCCGAAGGCATCGAAAAGCGCATTATCACCCAGCTTCATGCCGCCGCAGAAAAGTTAGCCGCACAGGGAGCAGAGATAATCGACGTTTCCCTACCGCATACCAAATACGCTCTGCCCACCTATTATGTTTTAGCGACTGCCGAAGCTAGCTCCAATCTGGCTCGTTACGACGGTGTTCGCTATGGCTTGCGCGTGGAGAAAGATAATCTCAATGATACATTCCTCGCCACCCGTTCCGCCGGTTTTGGCAATGAAGTCAAAAGGCGCATCATGCTGGGGACTTATGTTCTTTCCTCCGGCTACTATGACGCTTACTATAATAAAACGCTGCAAGTTCGTACCCTTATCAAAAGGGATTATGACGAGATATTCGCCTCCGGCATCGATTGTCTACTGACTCCGGCGGCACCTTCTACCGCTTTCAAGATCGGGGAAAAGACCGACGATCCCCTTTCCATGTATATGTCCGATGTCTGCACCGTCCCCATCAATCTGGCAGGGCTGCCCGGCCTGGTCGTTCCTTATGGACTGCTAGACGGAATGCCACTGGGACTGCAATTGATCGGACCCGCATTTTCCGAAGAAACTCTCTTCACAGCCGGAACTGCCTTAGAAGGCGAAAGGCTCATCCCTCCCGATATTATTGAACAAGCTAAGGCCAAGGGGGTAACAAAATGACAACTTACGAAACCGTTATCGGCTTGGAATTCCACGCCGAGCTAAAAACCAAGACTAAGATCTTTTGTTCCTGCCCCACCACCTTCGCGGGAGACCCCAATACGCATGTTTGCCCCGTCTGCCTGGGCCTGCCCGGAGTTTTACCTGTCCTGAACAAAAGAGCTGTGGAGCTGGCTGTCAAAGCCGGTTTGGCTCTTAATTGCAATATCTCACATTACAGCAAATTTGACCGCAAGAACTACTTTTATCCTGACCTGCCCAAAGGCTACCAGGTCACCCAGTTTCCCCTGCCCATCTGCAAAGACGGCTATCTGATTATCCCCGCTGATGATGGCGGCGAAAAAAAGGTGCGCATCAACCGCATCCATATGGAGGAAGACGCTGGTAAGCTGGTGCATAGCGGCGAAACTATCTCCTCTTCCCTCTATTCTCTACCCGATTACAACCGCGCGGCTGTGCCTTTGATCGAGATCGTTTCCGAGCCGGACATCTCTTCCGCTGAGGAAGCTAGGGCCTTCGGCGAGAAATTAAAGGCGGCCCTGGAATACGCCGATGTTTCCGACGTACGCATGGAGCAAGGCTCCTTGCGCTGCGACGTCAATATATCATTACGTCCTATGGGCCAAAAAGAATTTGGCACTAGAACTGAGATAAAAAACCTCAACTCATTCAGGGCCGTACAAAGAGCTATCCTCTATGAACAGGAAAGGCAGGCCGCAGTCTTGGACGAAGGCGGCAGAATCTATCAAGAAACGCTGACCTGGGATGATAATAAGGGTTGCACACTCTCCATGCGCAGCAAAGAGGAAGCCCATGACTACCGTTATTTCCCCGAGCCGGACCTCGTTCCCATCGTTTTGGACCAGGAATGGATCGATAAGATAGCCGCCGAAATGCCGGAAATGCCTGATGCCAGATTGCAACGTCTGACCATCGAGGCAGGCATTAGCGCCACCGATGCCGCTATTATCGTATGCAACAAGACTTTGGCCTTCTACTTCGACCAGGTCGTGGAACATTACCCTGATCCGAAAACAGTTGCCAAATGGCTTTTGGGTGACCTCTCCCGCCTACTAAACGAACAAGGCGAAACAGTGGAAGCTATCCCTATCGCTCCTGAACAGTTGGCAACATTGCTGACCCAGATCAAAGAAGGCAAGATCAACAACAATACCGGCAAAACGGTGTTGGAAGAAATGTTCAAGACCGGCCAGGACGCTGATACCATCATTAAAGAAAAAGGCTTCGCCCAGATCTCCGACACTTCCGCCCTGGATGCCGCAGTACAGAATGTCATCGCCGCCAATCCTCAACCCGTACAGGATTATAAAGACGGCAAAAAGCAAGCCATAGGCTTTTTAGTGGGGCAGATAATGAAGCAAACAGGCGGTCAAGCAAATCCGCAAATGGTGCGCGAGCTGCTTTGTAAAGCTTTAGATAGTTGATTGAAGATATAATAAAAAGACTCACCTTTGGTGAGTCTTTTTTTGTTGGCGGAGAGGGTGGGATTCGAACCCACGTGCGGTTGCCCGCAAACTGATTTCGAGTCAGCCCCGTTATGACCACTTCGATACCTCTCCATATTTGATTTTTGGCATTTGATTTTTTGGCAAATACCGCAGTAAATAATATAACATAAAAGCTTTTTCTAAGCAATGGTAAAAGTTTTTATAAACAAAAAAGAGACGATTCACGTCTCTTTTTGCTTTTTTATTTTAAACTTAAGTAAATTTGGGTTCGGTGGAGCGAAGCGTAAAAGTACATATAGTTGATTTTCTCAACTATATGTACGCTATCCCATTCTTTCCGCCAAAATATTACAAAAACCCTTGTGATATGCGAATTTGTAGTTTATTCTTAAATAGAAGAATAATAATTATCGATGTATTAGAGGTGAATAAGATGTATAACTCAGATAAACCCATTGAGCAACTATCAGAGGATAAACTAGGCAGACAAGCTTTCGCCAAACATCTTGCAAATTCTATTTTAAATTTCTCATCCACTGATAATTTTGCAATTGGGTTATATGGGAAATGGGGATGCGGGAAAACATCAATAATTAATATGGCATTGAATGAAATTGATAATAAGGTAATTAGTTTTACAGAAGATAAAGAACCAATAGTAGTTAAATTTAACCCCTGGAATTATTCCGACAATACACAATTGCTTACTCAGTTCTTTTTAATACTAAGTGAAGCATTAAAATTAAAAAATAATAGTAAAGTGATGATTTCAATTGGGGAAAAAATTGAACAATACTCAGATGCTATTGGGTGTATTGAATTGATACCAGTTATAGGCGCCCCATTTGCAAAACTTGTAATTTTGGCTGGTAAGCAAATAAAAAATAAAGGTGTACAAAAAAGTGATATCAGTAAAATAAAGTCTGAAATAGTCAAAGCATTAAAAAATCAAAAACAAAAAATAATTATTGTTATAGATGATATTGATAGATTAAGTAATGAACAAATAAGGATGATTTTTCAATTAGTAAATTCTGTTGCTGGATTTCCCAATATGATATATTTGCTTTCATTTGATAAGGATGTGGTTGCGCGTGCATTATCAGAAGTACAGAATTGTAACGGAGAAGAGTATCTCGAAAAAATTATTCAAGTTCCATTCGAAGTTCCCGAAGTTGATAAGAGTAAACTAAATAGTATTTTATTTGAAAGACTTGATTCTATAATAAATGAATACCCTGAAAGCGAACTCAATAAGGAATATTGGTCAAATGTTTTTAGGAGTTGTATATCCCCTTTTATAACCAGCATAAGAAGCATTAATCGATACATAAATGCTTTTCACTTAAAATACAGTTTAATGTATGCAGAAACAAATTTGGCGGATTTGCTAGCAATAACATCTGTTCAAGTATTTGCTCCAGGTATTGCAACATGGATTTATGAGAATAAAAGTTCACTTTGTGGCGGAATAAGTTATCAAGGCATGACAGTTAACGAGCAGGATAAGAACAAAAACAATTATTTGGAAGACTTCAAAAAAGTTTATCCTAGTTCGCCAGAGATAATGATTGATATAGTTGCTTCATTATTCCCCTATTTCGCAAGGAAAGTTGGATTTGTATATTACCACACGAAAAATAACGATCTCAGGGCACTTCAAAGAATAGCTCATGAGGATAAATTTGATTTATATTTCTCACTTTCTTTAGAAAATATTTTAATAAGTAGAGTAATACTTAATGATTCAATTGATGTTTTTGACTTACCTTCATTAATACATTTCTTTGAAAATTGCATACAAAAAAAAAATTTTCTAGATTATTTAATAGAACTCAGAGCCAATATTCCACGTATTCATAAAGAAAGAATTGAATTATTAATAATTGGATTATTTTCGGTCATCGGGAAAACAAATGAATCAAAACAAAAAGAATCCTTTTTCTTCTATGAGATAACAGCTCAAGAAGAATGTCGCTACTGCGTGGAGTTATTATTAAAACAAATTGATAATATCGAAAAGCGAGATGAAATAGTATTAAATTTATTTGATTTATTAAACTTAAAAAGCTTTTCTGTATTTGCCAATTTTGTTAATGCTCAAGAGTTAGCCCACGGCAGATTAGCCTCACATGGAGCTAATGAATCAGAACAAATTCTGTCACTGGACGGTTTAGTGTCTGTAGAACAAAAATATGTTAATAAGATAAACTCTTTGGTAAAAGAAAAATCTATTCTTGACTGGTATCCTTTCTTTATGCCTTCTTATTTATGGAAGTGCTATGATGAAAAAGGCTATAACAATTATTTAAACGAACAATTAGCAGATAATACTTTAAATCAAATAAAGTTAATCACATGTAATGCTTGCGAATGGTCTTCTTCTAGAGGAATTGGATGGAGTTTTTATCCTGAAAGATACGAAGAATATATTTCAACTGATAAAGCCCTAGAACTTATTGAGAGCTCCCGACATGAAAAATGGTTTTGGGATTTACCTATATTAACTAGGCAAAAACTTGCTACATTTGTATTATTAAATAAAAATGGAAATCTACATGATGATTTTAGCCGTATCAGCCAAAATATGGCAAACGATTTATTATTAGAATGGTCAAATACAAATATTTGAATTATTTTCTTCTACCTCACATCTCATCCCCATCCCCTACCTCAAACCCATTAATACTTATATTCCCTAAGCGTCGTTGGGTCGATGATAAGTATAGGCTTCCCTGCTTCACGAGCGTAATGGATGGTATTGGCTGTTCCTCCCGCCTGACCGTCCCAGACAGCCAGGACGATATCGCTTTTCATTACCATATACCTGTTACGCTTCTCGAAGCAATCGATCGTATAATGCTTCTCGATCATGGTCTGATGATCCGCCCACCCGATGATCGAAAAATATCTGATACGGTCCTCTTCTTCCCAAATACCAGCCTGTTCCATACATGGGAGCGCACACTCCAATGTGATGGGATAGGTCTTTTTTAATTCCAGGACGATTTCCGCGGCATAGGTATCCACTCCCCGCGCCATGCCACTGATAAAATGACTGATGCCATTATCCAAGATCATATACAAGATTCTTTCCCTTAATAACTCTTTCAGTTTGATGCATTGTAAATCATTCTTATCCGCTTTCCACGGCAACTTTTGAGTCCTAAGCCCGCTGAAACATACCGTCTTTATCATTAATTATTGCCCCCTAATTAAATTTGGTATTACCAAATATATTTTTATTATATTTGGTAATACCAAATTTGAAAAGCTTTTTTTTGCATATACTTTACTTATTAGGGGGTGTAATAATGGTAAAAACTAGAAAACTCCAGTTAGGTGATAGAAATATAATCGGAGCAAGAGTAACGGAAGCCAGGAAAAAACAAGGAATGAAACAGGTTGAACTCATGGCTAAACTGCAAACCCTTGGAGTGGATATTAGCATACCAGCACTATCACTCTTAGAGGGGCAGAAACGCCCTGTATCCGACTTTGAATTAAAAGCTTTAGCCGATATACTTAATGTCTCTGTTGACTGGTTATTGGGAAAATAATCATCCTCCACAAACCCACACACAAAAAGCAGGCCTTTCGGCCTGCTTTCTTTTTTTACCTAATAAGGGCTTATTGATTACATATTTTTTCTTCCCACCAGCCAAAAGCTATCCTTCCAGAACCTGTTGCCTGTGGGGTTTCGGCAAAAGATAAAAAGACCGTAAATGACCCGCCCGGCGGGAATATGAATTTGCCGTCTTCCGTTGCCGCCAGGGTGAGCTCCGCTTGCCCCCTTCTGACGAATGCTTTTACCCCTCCGCTAGGCTCCCCAGAAACATCCGACGCCTGCTCCAATATAATTTTTGGCTTCGGTGGCGGCTGGATTGCCGTGTTGGCGGGTGTCACCAGCTCGGAAATGGCAGGCGTCCCCGGAGGTACAGCGTTAAACCAGAATTGCGCGCGGAAAGGCGCTTCCGCGATGTCCGTTACCGTCCAGACATTGATATGTAGGTTTACTCCCGATTGCGGCGGATTATAAAGCCTTGCCCACGCGCTTTTACCATTCCCCAATGATAAATCATCGGCATAACCGATAAAATAATTCCCTTTAAGAGACTCATACAGGTCTATGGGGATATTCACACTTTTTGTGTAGTTGTTTTGCGCTTTGCAATAAGAATAGTTGATATCCAACCACATAAACCCCCTTAAATTTTTTAATATAATATGCTTCGTATATAAGGTCTGTGATTGAAAACCCACCAAAAAAGCAAGTCTTATCGACCTTCTTTTTATGTGAAAATAACCGGTTGCTATTCAAACCCATTTTTGGGGCGAATCAAAAATACGGGTTATGGTGGAGCGAAGCGGAAAAGTCCATATGGTCGATTGTTCGACCATATGGACGCTATCTCATCCTCTCCGCCTAATACATTTGGCAGCATTTTTTTAAATTATACACACATCACAATAAAATTACATATATCTAATGGAAGGGGATTTTCCAACAAACTATTAGTAAGGGAGTATCAAGCGTGATGAATACGGAATCTGATAACTGTTGTATTGAAGGAATTCAAAACTGCAACAATTTTATATCTGTCCCGCTATGTTACCAGGAAACCGAATATACCTGCGGAATAGCATGTATCCAATCATTATTGGCTTTCTATGGTATTTATTACCGGCAAAACGCACTGGCTGATCTTCTACATTCTCAGCCGATACTTGGTACAGACAGCCAAAGTATTCTATTTTTTATGCAATTGCTTGGCTTTAAAGCATCAATGGTTGATAATATGGAAATCAATGATATTCAAGAATATATTAATGCCGGAATTACTCCAATACTTCTTATCCAAGCATGGGTGGAAGATGATATTGAGTACCCTTATGACTGGAAAGATCCACACTATATAATTGCCTGCGGATATTATGAAAACGGTATCTATGTGATGGATCCTTATACTCTTGGTAATTACACTTATCTTCCCTACTGCGAATTGGTAAATCGCTGGCACGTAGTTGATAAATCCGGTGTCCGCCATTTTAATAGCGGTTTGATTATTGAATATGAGAATTGCCCAGTTAGGTATAACCCCAATACGATTAAGCATCTCGGATAATCGTTTACATAATAGTATAGTTAAAAAAACCGGTCATTCGACCGGTTTTTGTTTTGGCATAAAGATATAGGTAGATTCGAACCCATAAATTTACGAGCAGAGCGAAGATGGGCCTTAAACATCTTGTTTTAGTGTAGTCATTTTTATTCCAGAGCCTCTTCGGCGTGATACGAACTTCGAACGAGCGGACCTGAGGCTACAAAGCGGAACCCCATGCTATATGCCTCCTTTTCATAAATCTTGAATTCCTCCGGAGGCACAAAATCAACGACTGCGTGATGTTGCTTGGAAGGAGCAAGGTATTGTCCGACCGTCAAAATTTCGCAGCCAACTTCGCGAAGGTCCCGAAAAACATCCAATACTTCCTCATGACTCTCGCCAAGTCCGACCATAATACCCGATTTTGTCAGGATTGAAGCATCCAGGCTTTTTACATCTGCTAATAGTTCAAGTGACCTTCTATAAACAGCTTTCGGCCTTACTTCAGGATAGAGGCGCAGCACCGTTTCTATATTATGCCCCAGAATGTCCGGCTTTGCATCAGTTATCACATGCAAATCATCTTTGCGACCACATAGGTCGGAAATGAGGACCTCTATCGTTGTCTCCGGCGAAAGAGAACGTATCTTGGTAATGACTTCTGCAAATTGCGCTGCACCGCCATCTTTAAGATCATCTCTTGTTACTGTGGTGATTACCGCATGTCGTAAATTCAAACTTTTGACCGCCGCTGCAATACGCTGCGGCTCGTCGGATTCAATAGGCTCCGGCTTCCCTTTTTTCACGGCGCAAAAAGTACAGTCACGGGTACAAATATCACCGAGAATCATAAAGGTCGCCGTTCCCCGGCAAAAGCATTCCATCAGATTGGGGCAGTTTGCCTCTTCACAAACAGTATGTAATCCAAGTTCTTCCAAAATATTTTCTACCCGCGCCCTTTTCTTAGGTTCGGTGATTTTTATTCTGAGCCATTGGGGCTTAGGATTATTCATTTCTTTTCTCCTTCTTCTTTAAAGAAAAGCTCTATTATGCTATCCAAATCCGTGCCCGCAAAGTAACGGGGAACATCAATCCTTGTCAGGATAGTTCTTATGGATTCAGGACTGAATTTCACATCCATCAGACTCTGCTCTATAAAGGCAATGTCTTCTCCGCCCAGAAAATCACCAAAAATGCGGATATTTTCAATAATAGATGATTCACTTATTTTTATGTACAGCTCCACCTCGCCGCCAGGAAATCTATTAGCGCGGTAATAGTTGTAATCCGGCGATTCGCTATAATTCCACTCCCAGGTCCTGAATTTCGAATTTGCCAAATCTTCTGCCGCATCAATATCATGCTGCGTCAAAATAAGAGGCTGGGCATGTGGATTATTTTTCAATATACTGGTGAATATCTTTTCACGAAACTCAGTCATCGATAAGAGAGACGGTAAAAACTCCGATATATTTGCTACCCTGCTTGCTACAGAATCAATGCCCTTATTGGCTAGCTTATCTTTTTTGACCTTTAAGACATTGCTCAAATTTTCAAGATCACTGTTTAAAAGAAGCGTTCCATGGTGCAAAACCGTATTCTTATATACATGCTGTGCATTACCGGAGATCTTTCTCCCTTCAATGGTTATATCATTACGTCCATTAAATTCCGCTTTTACCCCCAGTTTTATAAGAGCATCGATAACAGGCTCTGCCAGCTTCTTATAATTATATTGGACACTTTTACCATCCCGGATAATATAAGAATAGTTTACATTACCAAAATCCTGATAAACTGAACCGCCACCCGTTATCCTGCGCGCTATCTTGATATCATTTTCCCGTACAAAATCCTGATTGATTTGCGCGATCGTATTCTGATATCTACCAATAAGCACCGCCGGACCACTTTGCCAAAGCATTAAGATATCCTTATCCGATGGATAAAATTTCATCAAATATTCTTCCAAAGCCATATTAAAATATGGGTCCACACATAAATTATCATAATATAACATAAAACACATCCTATAATTTTACTTACCCATAATTCTTTTTCGTTAAAATAGAAATAACAAAATAAAAGAATAATTTGAATAAATATATTATGAAATTAAATATTTGTCAATATATCTTGGAAATATCATTATTAAGTATTAGAGCTTTTTTCTTACATCCCCCTCCCTGCCTCAAAACCAGCTATACTGATATTCGATATTTATCACCGTGTTGATGACATAGATGCGTTTTTCCATCTTTTAGGCGTAGCGGATGGTATTGGCTGTTCCTCCCGCCTGACCATCCCAGACAGCCAGGACGATATCGCTTTTCATTACCATATACCTATTTCGCTTTTCAAAGCAATCAATCGTATAATGCTTCTGGATCATGGTCTCATTATCCGCCCGCCCGATGATCGAAAAATATCTGATACGGTCCTCTTCTTCCCAAATCCCAGCCTATTCTATACATGTGACGGCTTGGGTATTTCTCTAATAGAATTCTTTAATTCCAAAGAATTCCTCTGTCTCGAACAAGAAATCAAATAAAACACCTTACTCACCCCCACCACACGCAACCAAAAAAATCAGGTCTTTTAGACCTGATTTTTATTATGTGAAAATGGTTAGATTCGACCCCAATATTATTTTACCTGTTCAAAAAGGCTGTCGTCATTTTCATGACAACAGCCTGATTTTTTATGCTAATCTTTGTTTGAATTCATTTGTCAGTGCGGGAAGTATCTCAAAGAGGTCTCCTACTATACCTATATTAGCAATTTTGAATATTGGTGCATCGGGATTTTTATTGATCGCAATAATTATGTCCGATGAAGACATCCCGGCAAGGTGCTGAACCGCACCGGATATCCCGCAGGCAAAGTAGACTTTGGGGCCGACAGTCTTGCCTGTCTGTCCTACCTGGTGGCTGTAATCTATCCAGCCATTATCTACCACTGCACGGGAAGCCCCTACCGCGGCACCCAGTACGTTTGCAAGCTCCTGAATATACTTTAGGTTTTTCGGATCTCCAATTCCTCTACCAGCAGACACTATAATATCGGCTTCAGTAAGATTGACCTTTTCGGTAAGATTGTTAATTACCTCAAGGACCTTAGTAACTGTGTCGGTAGGTATATTTACATTGGTAACAATTATCTCTCCCTGCCTTGTATAATCAGGCTCGAGAGCTTTCATAACTTTAGGTCTTACAGTAGACATTTGAGGCCTATGATTGGGGCATATAATGGTGGCCATGAGATTTCCGCCAAAGGCTGGCCTTGTCTGAAGAAGCATCCTTTTTTCCGTATCTATCTCAAGACCGGTACAATCAGCGGTAAGACCGGTATTTAAAATTGAGGACACTCTGGGTCCTAAAGACCTGCCATAGGTTGTTGCTCCTATAAGTATTATTTCCGGTTTATAATCTCTTACCAGCTGTACAATTATTTCAGAATAACTCTCATCATTGTAAAGGTTAAGTTTCGGGTAATCAACTACGTATACGGTATCAGCACCCCAGGCAATGAGCTCTTTTGCGGCATTTTCCATGCCTGCACCGATCAATACAGCCGATACCTTAGTATTTAGTTTCTCAGCGAGCCTTGTCCCTTCACCTAAAAGCTCAAAGGCAACGTTTGCTACCTTACCTTCCTTCTGTTCGGCAAAAACCCATACACCGCTATAATCTGAAAGGTCAGCAGATTCTTCTTCATCTTTCTGGAAATCGATAGCCTGGGGTTTACATGAGCTTACGCAAGCCCCACACAATGTACAATTGTCCAGTATCCTTGCTTTTTTCTCTTCAATCTTGATAGCTCCAAAGGGACATGATTTTAAACAAAGTTTACATCCTGTACATTTATCAGATAAAATATTTATACTTGCCATATCATACCCCCGCTACTTTGAAAGTGGCAACTGCAATGAAAGCAGTTTGTCCACTAATTTTTTTGCTTGTTCTTCAGGCTTACCTTCAATAATTTCACTGTTCACATTGTGCTCAGGAATAAATGTGCTTACAACCTGGGTAGGCGAACCTTTAAGACCAATAAGGTTGTTATCAGCTGCTATTTCATCAGCTGTCCAAACAGGAACCTCATACTTCTTTGCTCTCACCATACCCTTAAAAGAAGGAAGCCTCGGATCATTTATTTCCTTAACGACGGTGATGACAGCCGGAAGAGGCATCTCGATCACCTCGTACCCATCTTCAGTAAGTCGCTGACACCTGATATAACCTTCACGTATCTCCTCGATTTTCCTCACATAGGTGGTATGGGGAATATCGAGTTTTGCAGCAAGACTTGGCCCAACCTGGGCTGTATCCCCATCGATAGCCTGCTTACCGCATATTATAAGGTCTACAGATTCCATCTTCTTTATTGCCATGGAAAGTGCATAGGCTGTTGCAAGGGTATCAGCTCCTGCAAAAGCTCTGTCGCTTAAAAGCACTGCATCATCTACACCTAAAGCGATTGTTTCCTTCAATAGGTCGGCAACCTTAGGTATTCCCATGCTAATTGCGGTAACCTTACCGCCCAATTGATCCTTAAGTCTGACACCTTCCTCTATGGCATAGGTATCGAATGGATTAATTATTGCTTCAACACCTTCACGGATGATGGTATTATCCTTGTTCATCTTGACTTCGTTGGTTCCTGGCACTTGTTTTACGCATACAACTATGTTCATTTTTCACCCACCAGTAGTTACTATTTTTTTGAAGCTTCTTTCAAAAGTTCCAGAGCAATTATATTCCTTTGGATCTGATTCGTACCCTCGTATATCTGGGTAATCTTTGCATCCCTCATCATCTTTTCAACAGGATATTCCTTCATATAACCATAGCCGCCACAAATTTGAACGGCATCGATAGTCACCTTCATAGCGGTATCTGATGCAAAAACCTTACACATGGCAGATTCCTTGGAAATGCTCTTCGCACCACTGTCTATAAGCCTGCATGTCTGGTAAACCAGGGACCTTGCAGCTTCTATCTGTATTGCCATGTCAGCTAGCATATGCTGTATGGCTTGGAATGACGATATAGTTTGTCCAAACTGAACCCTTTCGCCGGAATATTTCAAGGCATAATCGAAGGCTCCCTGAGCTATACCTAATGCCTGGGCTGCAACTCCTGGTCTTGTCCTGTCAAGGGTCTTCATAGCTACAATAAATCCCATTCCTACCCCGGCAAGTATATTCTCTTTAGGTACCCTGCAGTTTTCAAATACAAGCTCTCTTGTGGCTGAAGCTCTAATGCCCATCTTGTTCTCCTTCTTGCCAAAGGAGAAACCTGGAGTATCTTTTTCAACAATGAAAGCCGTAAAGCCACGGGCGCCCTTGCTCCTGTCGGTACAGGCCACAACCGTATATGTATCTGCCTCACCGCCGTTTGTAATCCACTGTTTTGTACCATTCAGAACATAATAGTCCCCATCCTTAGACGCCGTGGTCTGGATACCTGCAGCGTCACTGCCGGCATTTGCTTCTGTCAAACCAAAGGCTGCGAGCTTCTTGCCCGCTGCGATATCAGGAAGATACTTTTTCTTCTGCTCTTCATTGCCAAATAGGAGGATTGGGGAGGTGCCGAGTACTGTGGCGGCAATAGCCAAAGCTATTCCTCCGCATGCCCTGCTCATCTCTTCAACGAGGATTGCCATTTCAAATACTCCTCCGCCGATGCCGCCGTATTCTTCAGGTATGTATACTCCGCAGAGGTCAGATTCTGCAAGAATATTCACGATATCATGGGGAAAAGTGCCGTTTTCATCATATTCCAAAGCTACCGGTGCAATCTTTTCATCAGCAATCCTTGCTGCAAGCTCTTTAATCATCAATTGCTCTTCGGTCAAAAAATATTCCATTTTTTCAGCTCCTTTATTCGAACATAAAATATTTCATAGTTAAAAGTATATTATAATTTCGGTTATATTTCAACTGCATCAATTGTGGTTATAGGCTTTTTACCGCTTCTATATTATAACTGTAATTAATTATAACAATTATACTTTGATTCCCTCTGGCTCATCCATGTATAGGTTTCCTTTAGATAATAAAAGAGCACACCAACTTTAATGCATTCATATCAATTATTACCACGAAGTGAACGCATCACATCATCTCTACCCTAAATGATATCAACAAAAAAAATTCATTGATATAAATTCGGTAATTATAACCTAAATAAATCATTCCTGGAATAATAATCTTTTGTCTCTTTTCTTGATACTATTAGATAAAGTGATTCTTTATATTTATCATTATTTTTATTGAGAAAAATTCCTAAATACTTCACATATTCTTCACTTTTCACTGGTAATATTAGGATAAATCTACTTGAAAGGAGATATTGAAGTGAAAAAATCAAAACTAATTACAGGTATTATATTGATGGTACTGGGCATTGGCATAACAGCTGGTTCGCATTTCTGTTGCCGTTTTGACCATGGTAATTATGGCATGGTACCTAATAATATAAATCAAAATGACATGAGAGACCGTGAATGGGGGCCAAATCAAAACAATAGGCAAAACTCTAACACTACTCCCCAACAAAACCAGAATCAGAACCAGAATAATGACCAGAGCTCGAAGGGGGGGGGCTGCACAATGACAGTTATAGGTGTTGTAATTTTCTTAGTAGGCTTATTTTTAGTGCTAGACAGTAAAGATAAAATTTCCAATCATTTTTCTTCTTGCTGCAAAAGCGAAGATAAAGCTTTAAGCATTTTAAAAGAGCGTTATGTCCGCGGTGAAATTACATCAGATGAATTTCAAACTATGCGAAGTGTATTATTAGGAGATTCTTCTGTAGTAGAAAATCCTTCAGTAGCAGAAAAGCCTTCTGTAGTAGAAATCCTTCCCGCGCCGGAGAATCCTCCTGCAGCAGAAAATCCAACTGCATGATCTTTGTTCTAAAGAGATAAAAAATAGTTTAAGGAGCTTTGTTGATACAACAAAGCTCCTTTTATTTGGAATCCTGGCCTCTCCGCCAATAAAAAGAATGCTTTAAATACAGCTTGGATTATTACTAGCTAACCATCTCATTTTTTAATATTAGTTCAATATCCTCAGCATTGATAGGACGATAGAAGTAATAACCTTGAACTTCATCACACCTATTTTGACTTAAAAATTTAAGTTGTATTTCATTTTCCACACCTTCAGCGATTACTTTTAAGCCAAGATTGTGCGCAAGATTAATGATGCCTTTGGCGATTGCTTTTTCTTTGTCACTTCTGCTGATACCACGAATGAACTGCGTGTCCATTTTTATTCGATCTATCGGCATCATATTCAGCCTGCTTAATGAGGAATATTCGGTTCCGAAATCATCAATTGAAATAGATATCCCCAGCTCTTTTAAGTCACCTAAAACTTGGATAACATAATCAGACTCGTTGACCGCTATACTTTCCGTTATTTCTAATTCGAGGTATTTAGGATCCAGGCCGATTTCTTTTAATGTATTTCTTACCTGAGAAACCAGATTGGGATTGCGGAATTGGACTATAGAAACATTTACAGCCATACGAATTGCTGGCAGACCCGCGTCCTGCCATTTTTTGCTTTGAGTACATGCCGTCCTTAAAACCCATTCGCCAATAGGACCAATTAATCCAGATTGTTCAGCCAAAGGTATGAAAAGGCCGGGGGATATTATCCCCATTTCCGGGTGATACCACCTTAAAAGTGCCTCTGTGCCAATAATATTTCTTGTCGCAATGGAGATTTGGGGCTGATACTGTATAATAAGTTCATTTCTTTCAAGTGCACGATATAAACTATTGGATAGTTTCATCTTCAACTGAATTTCGTCTTTCATGGCAGCGGAACATAACAAATATTGATTTTTCCCTTTTTCTTTCGCTTTGTACATTGCAATATCCGCATTTTTTATAAGTTTATCTGCACTTTCCCCGTCAAATGGATATACGGAAATGCCTGCAGTGGCAGTAACAAAAAATTCTTGATTATTTAAATAGAAATGGCTGTTAAAGATACTCATGATTTTATCTGCCTTCTCAATAATATCATTGGTAGTGTCGATATTATTCAGCATAATCAGGAATTCATCTCCGCCAAAACGGCAGACGGTATCATCTTCCCCTACAGATTTAGATAATTCCTTTGATATCTTTACCAAGAGGTCATCTCCTCTATTGTGGCCCATGGTATCATTTACGGTTTTGAAAGAATCCATGTCCAGAAAAATTATCGCAAGCATTTTACCGGTACTGTCTGCTAAGGATATAGACTGCTCGACTCTTTCTTTAAACAGCAGACGATTAGGCAACTTCGTCAAATAGTCATAATAGGCCATGTGGTTTATCTCTTTTTCCTGATTGACCTTCTCGGCCGCATCCGCAAAAATATTGGTAATGATATTAAAGAAATGAATTTGGTTGTCCGGCAATTTTTTGATGATATTAAATGATTCCATAAGCAAAAAACCATGGATAAGACAATTATTTTCGATCGGCAAGCAGATTAAAGACTTAGCCAACGGACTTAAAAGACTTTGCATTTCAGCATAGGCTTCGGCTGAAAGCTCATTAATATCCGGCACATGGATAACCTTATTGGCGATGATCTGATTCATGAGACAAGGGTACGATCCCGCAGATATATCTTCCAAAACTTCTTTATTTGCCACTTTTATTTCATTGATCCATTTATGTTTGCAAGTTAATTTTTCATATTTTGAATCGAACAAATAAATACAAACTCGATCCATATTTAAAAAAGCACCCATTCTATTTAATGTACTGTTTGTCTTTTCATCAAAGTTTTTATCATTCACACTAACATATTCAGAAGATATCTCGGCAATAATTTTTTGAGAATTGATTTGATATGCATTCTCATTCAATTTTGATAAGAAGATTTTATTAATATAAAAGGCAAACCAGATAGCTATGATATATATGCCAATGCGAACTACATAATCTGTTGCGTCAACTGATACAAGAACATGTGGTTTAATCATCCATACTAAAATCTGCGTAAGTAGAATTGATATCGTTAAAGATATTCGAATGAACCTTCTTCCGAAGACAAGAGTAATAATCAAAAATATGAATGGAAAAGCCCAGATCGTTATACTTGCGTAATCAATAAATCTTAATGTTATAATTGGCACCAATAAAGAAATTATAACTGTAATTAATACATCTTTAATATTTTTGCTTACTTTTGATCTTTGTATAACCTGTAAGATGAAGCCAATAAAAATTAAGGACCCGCTGAATATCAGTATGGATTTTAGATCTGGATTATCGTAAAAATGATACTGTGATATAATATTTAGCAAGCCACCTGCAAAAAACGCATTTGATATATAGTTGATGACTTTTGTGCGAATCTGATCACTCATCATTATTTCATCTTCATCAATATGTTGGGATTCATCAATCCAAACTTTTTTATTGAATAATATATGACTGTTAGCGGAAATATCATCAATAAAGGTGCCATCTGGGGTAACCTTATCAATAATATGGAATTACATAAAATATCAGTTAATGAACCTAAAAGTATGGTTAAGAAAAATGAAAACAAGATTGTATATGCTTGCTTTCGGCTTTTATTATTTGCCCGCGTTCTTCCCCATTGCCATAAAAGCAAAAATCCTATGGCTGAAAAAGACATATAATATGTGGAGTAGTAGTAGTCCCAAGCATTATTAATCGCAATGTTTGTCCAGCCAAATGTAGTCCTAACCAAATTATATTGTTCTGGATTCAGTCCCGGAATAAAATTGAATCCAAGTATGGTAATTACCGAGGGCACATAAAGAAGCAAGTAAATCCACCATTTTTTTAACAAGACATTTTTTTCTGTGTAATCCAAAATAAAATGCAATAGAATACTAAAAAATGACCCCCAACCGATTGCTGAAAATCTTCGCCAAAATAAACAAGCTCCAAGGTCAGGTGCAGCTATAGCTAAGGAAAAACTAAATGCCCAAATATCTAAAGCAATTGTGAGTCCAAAAAATATTCTATTAGATCTCTTTTCCGGGTTTAAGTATAGAATATATGTACCTAAAAATAAGCTTATGGCACAAGCTATGCTGAAAATAATTGAAAAAATAATTAATGTATTTCCCATAGCTTAAGCCTCCCCTAACTAATTTCAAAACTAATGCAAATTTATTTTGGCCTAATCAACAGGCTAGCATGAAAACATTAACAAAATACCTAAATATATATCGGAATTATTAAGTGAAAATTAAGTGAAGCTGCTGTAAGGGCAGTTGACTATTCAAACACACTAAACTATGCATATCTACAAATGCTCAAGGTCCGCCATTCCCCAAAAAGCAATAATGCTTGCACTCTAAGGGTCCAAGCATTATTGCTTTTTAATATTTATGATATTTGCCTTAGGATACAGGTAAATACATTTTTATTGAACATTTTCTCTTGACAACGCATTTCCTCTATGCTATATTTCAACCATGGTTAGTTAGTCGAGTAATTAACTAATTGACAAAGGAGGAGCTACTGTGTATATAAACTTTGAGTCTGATAAGCCAATATTCCTGCAGATCACGGAAGGCTTGGAAGACGCTATCCTTGCCGGTGCATTTCCAGAAGAAACTCAGATACCCTCCATAACAGAGCTTTCGGTCAGCTTTAAGATCAATCCGGCGACTGCCCTTAAGGGCATCAATATTCTTGTTGACGATGGAATCGTATACAAGAAGCGCGGCGTTGGTATGTTTGTCGCAACGGGAGCCTTGGATCAGCTCGCTCGAAAGCGAAAAGAACAATTCTATGACAGCTATGTTTCCGGTCTTGTGGTGGAGGCCAAACGGCTTGGGCTCACGGAAACGGAGATCAAATCCATGATAGAAAGAGGGTTTATTAAATGAAATGCATCGAGGTCAAAAATGTAAATAAAAGCTATGGCAGCGTGTGTGCCCTTGACAATATCTGCCTGCGCTTTGAAGAAAATAAAATATATGGTCTGCTTGGGCGCAACGGAGCCGGAAAAACGACTCTGCTCAATATTATCACAGGCCGGATCTTTGCGGATGACGGCGAAGTGCTTATTGATGGCGTTCCGGCGCTGGAAAATGACGAGTCTTTGCATAAGCTCTATCTGGCAAGTGAAAAAACACTGTACCCTGAGAATATGAGGATCAGGGACGCTTTCCAATGGACAAAGCAGTTTTACCCAGAATTTGATGCGGAATATGCCAAGAAGATTGCAAGCCAGTTTGAGCTTAACACAGGCAAAAAAGTCAAATCCCTCTCGACCGGATTCACATCTATTTTCAAGCTGATAATTGCCTTATCGGTAAACACACCTTACATTCTTTTTGACGAGCCTGTCCTGGGTTTGGACGCAAACAACCGTGATCTATTTTATAAGCTACTTATTGAGAAATACAGCGAAAGCCCTTGTACTGTCATTATATCAACTCATTTGATAGAGGAAGTTTCCTCTGTAATCGAAGATATCGTAATAATAAAAAATGGCTCGATAATCAAAAATGAATCGCGTGAAGAGCTTTTGGCAAAAGGATATACTGTCTCCGGCACTGCGCAGAATATAGACGCATATATCGCCGGTAAAAACGTGATCGGCGTTGAGAGCCTTGGCGGACTTAAAACAGCCTACATTCTTGGGGACGGCAACCTTGATACTCCCGACGACATTGAAATAACTAAGCTTGACCTGCAGAAGCTGTTTATCCAGCTCACCAATTCATAAGGAGGCGTTAGATATGAATATAAAGGCTGCATATAAGTATCAGCTTACAGACCGCAAAAGATCTATTATTGTCTTTTATTGTGTAATATTAATTTTAACAATATTTCTAGGCGTTATGAGCGTCAATTTTTCTTCTGAGGGATCAATGCTTAGCGGTATGGAGACTGCAACTGCGATATTCCTCTTTATTTTAGGCTTGTGTACTTTTAAGGAACCATTTTTTATGCTTTTACAAAATGGCGTTTCGAGAAAAACCATTTTTAAATCACAATTGTTTGTTACGATCACCATAACCTTTATAATGGCCGTCATAGATAAGATATTCTTTATAGTCGACAAGTCGTTTTCATCATTATCCAATAGCGGATATATTTACCTTTCTTTATATGAGCAGATTTATAATATGGGGCTACCATTTGCCAATACTTTTTCTCTTCATGTAAAGATGTTTATATTTTACTTCCTCATGTATCTGGCGATTTTTGCAATAGGATATCTGATTACTCTCATCTTCTACCGCTTGAACAAATACGGTAGAATAGCAGTTGGTGCAGGCGTACCTGTTGGTCTGTTTATCATATTGCCTATTATGGATAATTTCCTTTTTGATTCACGGATCAGTCATGCGATTGGAAGTTTCTTTGACTTTGCCCTCGGCATCACCTCCCATAATCCCTATGCCGCAATGATTAGCTTTACCGTAGCTTTCGTTATTTTGAGCCTTCTTAGCTGGTTATTGCTAAGAAAAGCGGTTGTAAATGCATGAGCGACAAAAAATCTATATATAATTAGAATAAAGAAAGCAAAATGACGACGATTTTTAGCCATAATAAAAAACCGGTCAAAAAGACCGGTTTTTTATTATGGCTAAAATGAAGTTGGGCTTCGAACTTATTTTGTGAGCGAAGCGAAGCAGTTTGGATTGGTGGAGCACAGCGAAAAAATCCGCATGAGCGATTCTTCAACCAGGCGGAAGCTATCCCGCCCCCTCCGCCAGAGAAAGACCTATAGCTCCTATTTTTTTATATTAAACCAGCCTTTGCGCTTAAACCAGAGAAGCATTGAAATACCAATAAACGCCATAATCCCTAATACATAAAAATACCCATAATGCCATCGTAATTCCGGCATATAATCGAAGTTCATGCCATAGATCCCAACAATAAAAGTTAAGGGAATGAAAATGGACGTGATTATTGTAAGAATCGTCATAATTTTATTCATACGGTGAGAGTTGATGGATAGATAGCTGTCCCGAATATCCTTAGTAACTTCTCGGCTTGATTCAACTGTATCTGAAAGCTGCAAAAGATGGTCATAGATGTCATTAAAATGGCGCATATTTTTTTTAAAATCTTTCAGATGATCGGAATTAAGCATTTGATAGAGTAACTCTTTGGTAGAGTTTATAATATGCCTGAGTTTCAGGAGATCGGCACGGAGATCAAAGACTTGATCAATCAAACTAATGAACTTCTTATCTCCGGACCTTATATCAATCTCGTTTAAATAGTCTTCGATGCGGTATACAGCCGGAAAAAATCTGTCCACGATTTTATCAAGAATTAAATAGATAATATAAGCAGGTCCTTCAGTCTGGACATTTTCATTATTGATAATTTTTTGATGAACACTGCTTATCTCCTCTAGTTGAGATTTATGAAAAGTAACAACATAATTATCGCCTATAAACAAGTCTATTTCCAGAGGATCAAGTGTATCTTGGCCTAAAGCATGAAAGATAAAAAAAGTATAGGTATCATAATAATCCATTTTAGGCCGTTCCAAATTTTCAAGGCAATCCTCTATAGCTAAAGGATGAAATTTAAAATAATCACTTAATAACTTTATTTCTTCTTGATCCGGCGACTCAAAATCAACCCAGTACCAGCTAATATCATTCCCAGTCAATTGTTCCAGAGTCAAATTCTGGATCAATTGAGATTTTTTAGTAAACGCGAGTATGTTAATCAACTTTTACTCCCCCCTGCATTCCCTTCTCTTCTTTTTATTACTGCTTGAAATCTTAGGATTGACGTTTAGCAATATCAGACAAAGTATTTCCTAAATTACATTGCGATACTACACATATTATACAGTACGGAATACAACATTTATACCCATGACGGCAGATAATCTTAATGAGTGGTTAAGATCGCTTGTAACACAAAAATATCCACCGATATCTATGCTGATAGCTTTTCAGCAGGCTCCTTTAGTTACAGCTGTTGACAAATCGTTCCAAAATATATATATTAAAAAAGAAAGGTGGTGTCTTTTTGCCCATTGTTCTGTAAATAGGTAGGTTTTAACCTCTAAAGCTTTTGGCGGATAAAGTATCCGCTTTATTAAGCATGCAATACTGCCTTACAGAACCGGTAAACATTCATCACAGATAAACCAGGCTTGTTCTGGCTATGTCCATGGATTTGTGGGTGCGGTGTTTGTTACCGCACCCTTTTTATTTTTGTTTGTTTCTCTTCTGTAAGAAAATCTAAACAAAGGAGAAAAATCATGAAATTTATAAAAAGTAATCAATATAATAAAGAATTCTTAATGCAAAATATGATGGGCCCCAATTGCATGAAAATACTTGAAGAATTAACAGAAACAATTAAGCTGGAAAAAGGCATGCGGGTCTTGGATCTGGGATGTGGCAAAGGACTAACTTCAATCTTTTTGGCAAAAGAGTTTGGAGTTAATGTATTTGCAACCGATCTATGGATAGGAGCAACAGAAAATCATCACAGATTTCAAGTTTTTAACTTGGAAAAGCAAATCATTCCTATCCATGCGGATGCCTGGAAGATGCCATATGCCGACGAATATTTTGATGCCGTTATCTGTATCGATGCTTATCTTTACTTTGGCGGAGATGAGCGATTTATGGATGACAAACTGGCGCCGCTTCTCAAAAAAGACGGTCTAATCGCCATAGCTATTCCAGGAATGAAAAAAGAGATTCATGATTCAATCCCCCAAGAAATGCTCCTTTCCTGGTCACCTGAGGATATTAAAACAATTCATTCAAGCCAATGGTGGCAGGAACTTCTAGGAAAATCTCATCAAATAAAAATCGACTCCATACAGGAAATGCAATGCTTTGATGAATGTTGGAGCGATTGGCTGGCTTGTGATCATGAGTATGCCAAAATTGACCGCCCAGCGATGGAGGCAGGAGCGGGCAAATATATGAATTTCATTTCTATAATAGCCAGAAAAATTTAGATCACCAAAGGCAGCAGACATTGTCTGCTGCCTTTCTTCTCCCCTTCTACTCTAACCCGCCCCTCTACATATCATAAAATAAAGACCCACCAAGTGGGTCTTTTCTTATTCTAGAGCGCTACATTATTTTCTTACTGCCAACCCTTTTCTATTTAATGATACAATTATCTCTATCGATAATATCAGGAAGCCAACTGAATTTCCTATTGTTGTCAAAATATAATAATCCATATTTCCACTGATTGGTCCAACTAGACCTACTAAGGTTATTATCCCACTAACCCTCATCGTCCATGCTATCACTTTGCCTCCGACATCCTCTAATGATCTGGAGGCAAATAACATGGCCAGCCCTAAAAAGAATCCCCATGAGACACAATCCAGACCTTTTGTAACCGAGGGCCAGCCATCCAATAACAACCACGGTGGCATATCCCCTACATTATAGATTTGATTTAATACTATCATGTAACTAAAGTGATTTATAACTGTTACCGTCGCCATACATATAGACAAAACCAAGGCCATCATACTCTGAATTTTCCTATTCTCGCTGCTTCCTCTATATAGTTGCGCCATAAAGAGAACAATTACAAGCGCCGACCATATAGTAAGTAATTCCATTACCGTTATTATATTTCTGTTCTCTGTCAACATCCATCCACCTGTCGACAAAACATATAATACGCTTATTAGCAAAATTGCATATGCTATGTTCTTAAATTTTATCATATCTATTGAAGTCTGCTGAATTTCCGTTTCTTTAGAAATCCTCATAATGACCTCCTCCAATTTACCGAAGAACAATCTTATGGCTATTATCGGTTCCAGCCTTAATCATTTTTTCAATATCTTCTTATACGGAGCGATCATGCCTTCGTTCATCTTATTGCCCATTTTGCCCTTTATCTTTGGGTTTGATAAAAGCATACCGACAAGGTGCATTTTAAAGATTGTCCCGACCTTTTTCTGCGGGAAGTCATAAAAACCGTGATCCTTATAAAATCTGTGGTCAGCTTTCATCATGCCTCGCATGAGATATATCAGGTCGCGGAATATCTTCATCCCGCCCACACCATAGAAATTACGTGGTAGCGCCAGCTTGTTCTCCAAGGCATAGCAAAGTATTTCTGACATCCTATTAATCCCTTCGGCGTTAGTCGCCACACCCGCGAGGTAGTTGCCCCCTACCTCGCTTCTGCCCTCGATGAGCATGCGGAGATTGGGTTCGCTTTCATAGTCACCATTAAGGATGTATCCCATGGGCATGCCTTCCATAACAGTACGGTGGCCGTTACAGAACTGTCGGTCGTCGTAGCGCTTGAAGCTTGCTCCCATCGAGTGGTCGCGAATTGTGAAGGCATAGACGATAGCGGATGCGGTCTGTATCTCTTTTCTGAGAAAATCGTCGAAGCCGTCTTTATAAACACATTTCCCGCTTACCGCGCAGTTAAAGCAACCAAGACAGCCGCCGGAAAAAGGATACTCAGCAATATTGAAAACGCGTGTTGGATATGGGCAGAGCGCGCAAAAATCGCCGATCATGGCACGCAGACTGTCATCACCTGGCTCGCAGTTGGTTACGACGGCAATATCAAAGCCCTCGCGCTTTTCGCTCTGTGTAAGATTTGCGCTATAAGCCGGGATAACCTTAGACAGCGTCGGGCATGGCTGCTGATACAAGCCATTCTCCGAGCGAAAGAGAACGCTTTTCCAGAAAGCTATCACCTCGCCTTGACCTTTGGCTGTCAAAAGATCGTCCATATCCGCGGAGAGACCACCTAGATATCGCATGCCGAGATCGGCGCAGTTTTCCTCGATATATCTGTGCGCAGTCACATCATAAAAATGCTTGGACGTGGTGAGCTGTGCCGCATATTTATCATGCAAGTCGATGGCGGATTCCTTGAGAAGCTCGATGAATCGGTGAAGCTGATAGGGAGCGAGGAAGGTATATACCGGATAGCAAAACAACAAAAGATCAGCGCAAGCAATGGCTTCCAGCACTTCAGTCATATCCTTTTCAAATGCGCGGATACGCTGACCAACATGAATGGCCTCAAAGCTGCACCCAGGAAAATTTTCCTCGATATACAGAGCTGTCTGTAATGTAATGCTGTATTTAGCCTTTGGACTGCCGTTTAGCATAAGTACTTTCATCATTTCACCGTCCCTATTTACACTCCTCATGTTTACAGCGATCACACTCTTCGCTAACAAAAAAATACCAGCTAAACTAATTCTTTGTTTATATACATTATAAAAGATTTGCAGCAATTTTACAGTATAATTTTTAATTAAATTAAAAAATACTGCCATGATTTTTTAAATTAATGACAAAGGTGTAAAACATGAAATAAATGCTATTTATAAACAAGTCATCCCAACATCTTTGGATGACTTGTCTATTTCCGGCGTGATTAGATAAAGAAAAAAGCCCACCCTACTTAGGCTATTTCTCAATTTAAAAGCATATATTTATAGGGTCATTCTACATCGGATGAGGTGCTTATATGATTATATACATTAAGCATAAGCATATATTGGGTATAATTTTATTAATTTTAGCATTTTTAATATTATTTCTTTCTACCGGCAAACAGCAAATTTTTGAAGATACGATTGTCAAAAAAGATGATTCGCTATATCTTCCGATTATCATGTACCATGAAATCAAAACATTTAAGCTGGGTAAAGATGTGATATCTCCTTATGAATTCGAGAGCGATCTTAAGTATTTACGAGATAATAATTATCATACCGTCACGATGAGTCAACTTATTGATTATGTAGACGGCAATGGAGTATTACCGGAGAATCCCATAGTATTATCGTTTGACGACGGGTATTTAAGCACTTACAAATATGCCTTTCCATTAATAAAACAATATAACATGAAAATTGTCTTATCCCTTATCGGCAAAAACACAGATGATTTTACACGCATACCGGACGATAATATTGATTATTCGCATGTTACATGGAATCAATTGAATGAAATGATTAACTCAGGGTATATTGAGGTGCAAAATCATACCTATAATTTACATAGCAACGGTTACAAAGGACGGAAGGGATGTCTGCAATGCTCTTCTGAATCATTCGAGGAATATGAGCAAGTATTAACAGACGATATCAATAAACTACAAGATGAAATATTTGATTACAGCGGTAAGTTGCCCAATACTTTTACATATCCTTACGGAAAATCGAGCGAAAATACCGATGTAATTATCAAAAAACTGGGGTTTCGGGCAACTCTGTCTTGTGATTATGGGATAAATTTAGTTAACAAAGATCCTGAAACTTTATTTGGGCTAAAAAGAATTTGCCGTTCACACGGGGACACCATGGAGAGAATTATAAAAAAAGCATATAAAACAATAAAATAACTCGCCGCCATTGAGGTCAGGACCAGAAAATAAGACCTGCCTTGGCAGGTCTTATTATTTATCTTCAACTATTAATTAGCCAAAAACAATTTTATACACGATAACTATATACATCATTAACTATAACCGTCAAGGTTTTGATATGATAGTTACGCTTATGAATTGAATGTTATTTAAAATTAAGTTATAATTATTTATAAGATATATAATACTTTTTATGGCCTCTAAATTGCATAGAAAGGACCTTTCAATATGAGCCAAGGCCTAACTGATGAATACGAACTTGAGAAGGTGAAGTACCATACCGAAGATCTACAGCAGCAGCAGGAGGAAAACATTTTCTGTAAAACAAAGTATCCAATTTTGCTGGTGCATGGTGTATTCTTCCGGGACTCACGATTCTTCAATTATTGGGGTCGGATACCTCAATCTTTGATGGAAAACGGCGCGACAATCTATTATGGTGAACAAGAGTCTGCTGCCTCTATCGAGCACAGTGCACAAGATCTCATGACTCGGGTTGAGGAAATCGTGCAGAGTACAGGTTGTGAAAAAGTCAACATTATTGCCCACTCCAAGGGTGGCCTTGATACAAGATACGCTATAAGCTGCCTCGGCATGGATAAATATGTGGCATCGCTTACCACCATCAATACTCCACACAAAGGTTGTCTCTTTGCCGATTACCTCCTAAATATACTTCCTTCAAAAGTAACAAACAAACTCGCCAGTACCTATAACAATACGCTGAAGAAATTTGGGGATAAAAATCCAGATTTTATAGCTGCGCTTAACGATTTAACGGAGATGCGCTGCTCACAGCTAAATGAGCAAGCAAAGGACATGGATGGCATCTTCTATCAAAGCGTTGGTTCAAAGGTAAACAAAGCCAATGGTGGTAAATTTCCCCTCAATTTCTCCTATCTAATAGTTCGTTTCTTTGAGGGTGACAACGATGGTTTAGTCTCCCTCGAATCTGCTAAATGGGGCAACTATTTCACCATGATCTCGGTCAACGGGGATAAGGGTGTATCGCATGGAGACATTATCGATTTAAACCGCAATGATATCGATGGTTTTGAAGTTAAAGACTTCTACATCTGGCTGGTCAATGGTCTGAAAAACCGCGGCCTGTAACATAAAATCACTATTATCATGCTTCAAAGGTAAAAGAAGATAAAAGAAGACGTGTCTGCTAAAATATGTTATAATTACCATGCTTAATAAGCATAAGACATTATCGAAGGTGATTATATTGTTGATTAAAGATATCTTTGCAAGCATTAAACCGGTTATTTCTTTTGAAATATTCCCGCCCCGCAATGATACGCCAATTGAAACCATTTATCAAACACTTGATGGCCTCAAGGGGTTAAATCCTGATTTCATCAGTGTTACATATGGTGCTAGCGGTAGCAATACTACGAATAATACCGTTGAGATATCATCCATAATTAAGCATAAGTACGGGATTGAATCACTTGCCCACCTGACCTGTATAACCTCAGAGAAAGAACAGATCAATAATATCATTTCACATTTACATAATAATTCCGTAGAAAATATTTTAGCGTTACGTGGTGATTATCCCCAAGATTCGCTATCTTGTCTGCCGTCTCCTTATTTTCGTCATGCTAAAGATCTGATTCACCATATCGCTGAACAAGACAATTTCTCAATCGGCGCAGCCTGCTATCCCGAAGGCCATCCGGAATCTCCTGATCTGGACCTTGACATCGATTATTTAAAACAAAAAGTAGATGCCGGCGTAGATTTTTTGCTTACACAGCTTTTTTTTGATAATGAGCTTTTTTATGATTTTATTAATAAAGCTAGACAAGCAGGTATTGATACACCCTTATCTGCAGGAATTATGCCGGTTACCAATAAGCAGCAAATTGAACGTATCCTCCAATTCGGACGTATAACTTTCCCCCCAAAATTTACCCGCATTGTAGAACGATATGAGCATCAACCGGAGGCATTAAAAGAGGCAGGCATTGCTTATGCTACAGATCAGATTATCGATCTATTATCCTGGGGAGTCGATGGCATTCATCTTTATACGATGAATAAACCGGCAGTTGCCCGCAAGATCGTGGAAAATATTTCCAATATCCGTAATGTGATCGTAACAAATAAACAATCTTAAGTTAACTATATAAAGTGAAAGGCAGCGGAAAAAAAACGCTGCCTTTTTTTACTATAATTTAATTATATACTTTTATTTATTGCCCGTTTCCAAAGATAATGTGCCTCTACTGTTTTGCCCTTTTAGCTTCTTAACCATCCACATAAACATAATTGCTGACATTATAACTGATACAGCATCTGCCAAGGGACCTGCCCACACGATTCCGTTTAGACCAAAGAAAGCATTACCGATAATAACAGCCGGGATAAAGACAAAGCCTTGTCTGCTGATCGCTAGAATCAAAGATGGCATAGCCTTTCCCATCGCTTGGAACGCAAATGTGAAGATGAAGTATATTCCTAAAACAGGGCAAATGGATACTGTAGCTCTTAAGAAGTATGTTCCCAGGCTGATAACTTCCGCATTATCAATAAACACTTTTATAATAGGCGAGGCAAAGATAACAAAAATCACTGTAATAATCAAACTCATGATAAAAGTGAATAAGGACGCAAAACGAATGCATTCTTTCATGCGCTGTAAATTTTTGGCGGCAAAATTATAACCTACCAGAGGTTGCACCCCTAAAGCAAGGCCTATTTGTAATAAAATAGGCAGCGTGAAACACCTGGAGGCGATACCCATTGCCGCGATCGGATTATCACCATAATGGGCGAGATAGATATTAAAGAACATTGTAGCGATTCCCATGAGAAAGTCGGCAATAGATGATGGGATGCCAATCTTCAAAACTTCTTTAGCAATACCATCTTTGGCCATAAAATATTTGGGTGAAATAGAAAGTACAGTATTATTCTTATTAAGAAAATAATAGATATAGTATGCTAATGCACAGGTATTAGCTATAACCGTGGCAATCGCCGAACCCATAACACCCAACCCCAAAACTGAGATCATGATTGGATTTAAGATGATATTTATTACCGTTCCGACCATCATACCCGTCATAGCCTGTTTAGCAGCACCCTCAGCCCGAACTATGTTTCCTAAGGCAAATTGCAGTATGGTAGGAATCGCCCCGATGAATAAAAATCTGAGATAATCACGGGTAAAGCCAATAGTATTATCGCTGGTTCCAATTACCCTGAGCAAAGGTTCCATAAACAATAGAGCAACTACTGTAAAGACTGCCCCTACAATAATGCAACCAATAAAGCAATAGGCCGAGACATTCTTGGCCCGATGTCTCTCCCCCGCCCCTAAAAATCTGGCAATCAGAGAACCGCCACCCACGCCAAAGATGTTTCCTGCGGCCATGAGCATAAAAAACACAGGCATAGAAAGCGATATTGCGGCGACCTGATTGGGATCACCGGTTTGACCGATAAAAAAAGTATCGACCAAATTGTACATTATTGAGACAAACATACCCAACATAGTCGGCACCGCCATGCTTATTACAGCCTTCGGTACAGGTAATCTTTCAAATACATCTTCATTCATAGACAACGCCCCTTATTAAAGCAAATATAATGCTAATTAAATATCCAGAAAATATAGCCTACTTTAAGGCTATATTTGCAACCATTTTGTTTAATAGAATATCGAGAGTATTTACTTCCTCGGTTGTCAACCCTTCTAATAGAGTCTTCTCAGTTGCTTTACCCAGCTTATCCATATTATCATGTATATCTAAGCTTTTTTGCGTAATTCTAATTTGTTTATACCTGTGATCACTTGGAACAGGCAGATATTGAATGAAGCCTTTTGCTTCCATCCTCTGCAAGATCCCGGTAACAGTAGGATGCTTCAGATTATATTCCTCTTCTATATTTTTGGGGAAAATGACTTTATCCTTATTAAAAGCAAGATAACCCAATATGGAAGCTTGCGACGATGTTAAATCCAAATGCGCGATTACTTTATTAATTTCCTGGTCAAAGACATTATTAATAATCTTTATCATAACGCAAATGGGAACATTTTTCATCATAGTGATCCTTCCTTTAATTAATATGTAGCATGCTACCTAATTATAGGATATATATCATCTCATGTCAAGATAGAATTATCCTTTTTCCTCTCCTCCATAAATAAATAAAACGGCATTAAAGCCGTTTTATTTATTTAAAATTATATTTTATAAATCCAGGCAAGCAAACTGCTAGCCTAGTCCGTTAGTCTAAAACTCCCCACCTGCTCTTTCAGAAGCTCAGCCTGGTTTAATAATTCTTTACTTACCAGAGAATTTGCCTCCACAACCCGGGAGACCAAGATGATTCCCTGATTGAGCTCATTGGAGGAAACGGCTATATCGTTCATCAGCGTAGCCACAGTTGAAACATCATTAACTATCTCACCCAGAGAATCGGCAGCGTTTTGAGCGATCTTCGTACCGCCGTCAACCTTTTTGATCGTTCCACTGATCATTTCGCTTGTTTCCTTGGCTGCATCTGCGGAACGCGCGGCAAGATTCCTTACCTCTTCCGCCACCACGGCAAAGCCAACACCGTGCTGCCCTGCCCGTGCCGCCTCGACAGCAGCATTGAGAGCCAAGATGTTCGTCTGGAAGGCAATATCGTCGATAACTTTAATGACCTTGGAGATATTTGCGGAATTATCATTGATCTCTTCCATGGCCCTCATCATTTCTTTCATCTGGCTATCACCCTGCAAGGCCTTCTCTTTGGTATTATCAGCCATCTTATTAGCCTGATTGGCCTTCTCGGCATTCATCTTTGTCTGTGTGGATATATCAGCTATGGAAGCCTTTTGCTCATCTGTTACCCCTTCGCCATTGCCATGTAAAAGGGCCATATTGGAATCATAAACCAGCTTGGATTTTATCGATACCTGATTGGATGCGGTGTTGATATTAGTCATTATATCGTTGTTCTTCTCCACCATTTCCTTGAGCTTTAAATTAAGGAGGTCGTCATTTGAGCGCACTTGCACATCGACATTCAAATCACCATCTGCAATCATCTCAACAGCCACAGCTTGCTCACGAGTATTGTTAATCATCTTAACAAACGCCATTGTTAAGTCCCCTATTTCATCAGGCTTGTTCAAATATTTGCTAGGGAATTTTATATCAACAACGCCCATTGACAACTTAGACGCTGCATTTTCCAGTACTTTGATAGGATTGACAACAGTTCTTTTCACTACTGTATAAATCAGAATATAAGAAATGACACAGGAAAGAGCCATTATGGCTAACAAGATGGGTAAATAGGCATTAATACTTTTGTTAATGATATCTACCCCGACATCCAAGCCAACAACGCCAACCACTTGATTCGCGTTATTAAAAATCGGCGCAAATCCTGACATCAAGTCCCCGAATTCTCCGTTAGAATACACCGAGGTGAACGTGCCCTCTCCTGTGGAAATGGCTTGGGCTGGTTCAGGCCCATAATCAGACTTAGCTTGCGTATCGCCAAGCATGCTAGGTTCGTCCCCTTGTAAATAGGCATCGGCTATATATTTATAATCATTTCCGGCATCAACCATTATGTATAAATAAGTAAGGTCCAATTTCCCTTTCAACTTGCACATATAGTCTAACATATCCTGATAACTGGCATCTGTCACGCCGGTTTTATCATACTGGACAATTTTATCGCCATCTATTTTTTCGCTTACCGTCTGCGCGATATCCAAAGCGCGCCTACCCATGTATTCCTGTAAATTATTTTTATAAGTAACGAAGCTAAAACAACCTATTAAAAGAGAACAAGCTATTGATATGATTAATACATAAATCGAAATTTTGCTTTTTATAGATAATCTCTTCATCATTTAACACTCCGCTATAAAAATTTTTTAAGTTTTTATTACAATTCACATGGATATATCGACCAAGATCAAGTTTTATTAATATTTCAATTGGAACACAAATTATGGTAGGTAATGGAAGGTAACCATATCCATATTATATTTTGCTCGTGGAAGACAACAAGACCAATCAGATTATTGCTCAAAGTATTTTGGAGCAAACTAGTATATGCGCTGGGCAAATTTTAAGCTATTCTCCAAAAGAAAACCCGACTTAAAAGTCGGGTTTTCTTTTGGATATAATGCGGGAAACATATTTCTTATACTTATGGCACAGGGGCTTTGATAATAAAAAATTCAAGGGTATCATCCGCTCGATTATCTATTTTCATGGTAATACCGCTGGGAATATTGATGATATTTCCGGCAGAGTAATCCTTTTCTTCCTGCGGGTCTAGCCTGATACACATAATACCTTTAAGGATGACAAAGTAAGTATTAGCATTTGAAGCATGTTCTTGGATGCCATCTTTAGCTTTTACTACAACATGGTTTATGATTATATTAGTATCATTAATTATTTTTTCCACTATAGCTTCTCCGGAAGTATCAAATGAATAAACGCTTTTTATCATCCTCACCGCCCACTTTATATTTTGTTCTTTTAATTATAACCTAACTTGGGCAGAAAAAAACATCCGAGATTTCTCGAATGTTTTTAGCATGTATTTATATCAACTAATCTTCAATGGGATTATCAATGAATGTAGCGAATCTAAATTCATGCCTGTGTCCATCATTTATAGTAGTGAAAGATTCTAAAAAGTGGACATGCCGGTCTCCTACCCAAATTGCGCCACCGGTTCTACCACAAAATTCATGGAAATGGTTCTCATAGAAATCGGTACGGAAAAACACATCATGGACATGGTCGCAACGGGAAACCGGTATCGCTTCCCCCGTTACAGTTGCAAAGCGGTGGTTGTGCGGATCGTCCAAAGGTTCGGCTATCATAACACTACCCTGGACTTCATGCACATGTAATTGTGGCCTATAGTTTCCTCCGTTTGTTGCCATAGTTCCGTTAGGACTAATAATAGCACCATCTAGATAACCTTCTCTAGCCATATTATTTCCGTTTGCTGTATAACGGCTTTTAACCATACACCTTCCGTTATCCATATAACTTTCATCTTCCATATATCTTCCATTAGCTGAATTATTTCTATAAATTCCGTTCATTGGGCAATAATTATTTCTTTGGCAAGGCATATCAATTGGCTCCTTTTCATAATATGTAAGTTGTTTGTATTATCGTTAGTAAGGTTAATAGCAGAAAAAAATACTAACATTTCCTTACTGTATATACTATGCGAAAAAATGTCCAAGCGTGCCAAGCCTCTAAACTCCGCCTAAATAAAACCCGACTTTTCAGTCGGGTTTTATTCTTAGTTCTTCTTTAAAGCCATTAGCAGAATCTTTACCGTTACGATATCGCAACGGCCTTTTCATATAAGCCATATAAGCGCTTAAAATCCGGACGCCCTGCTGTATCCATCAAATACGCTGATTCATCCGCACCTTCTATGCGGTTTTCATTAAGGACTTCGATAAATTTAGGGGCGGCGAATCTGCCGATACCGTGCCCATAATATAGACCATTTCCCAGATCAATAACATTTTCCCCCTGCCACTCTGGCGTAGTGGGATCAACGTCAGGATTTGCGAAATATCTCCGGTCACCAGGGAAGAAATCATTTACTTGGCGAACCATACCAACTTCGCCAATCTGCCTATCGATGTTATGCCAATTCATCAAATAGATACGGGGGAAAATCTTGTCAAAGGCCTCTGCTGGATATATCTCAAGCAAGGCTTTATAATATAAGATCAGTGTAGCGGTAGCACATTCCGTGCCGTACATAGTACTATTGGTAAAAATATCCCTGATCGCATCACTGGGCCTGACTCTCGGCTGAAGTGAAAATCCGCCGTCATTCGTCCGCATCCAATAAGCGGGATTACATGTCGAATCACGAAAGACCTTAAAATGGAAATCGCTATTATAAAGAGCCTCGGCGGCATTAATGATCTCCCGACGCATCCTAAGCTCAAATTTCAATTGCTCTATTGAATTATAATAATATCTTTCATTGCTGGCAGACATTGTTTCAATAATCGTTCTTTCGATACTGTTGGGGGGATATTCTTCCATAATCGATGTAGTCTCCAGCGGCTGATTATTAATGATAATCATTAATTCCCCTCCAATTCCGCTTGGGCTATAATGATTTGTTCACCCAATTGCTTTTGTATCCATTGATGCCACAAAGATAAATCCTGTTCATGTATCTTATAGGAATAGTCCGAGAGGATTTTTTGCTTTTCTCCCGGCATTTTTTCAAAAACCTGTAAAGATCTCTGCTCGCCAGCAGTTAGAGGCTCAAGGGTCTTCTTGTTTTTGGGGGATATCCTTTTACAAACATATTTAGCGGACATATCCACATCCACCGGCTGAGGATCACTGGTAAGATGGAAATACTCCCTGGTAAAATATAAAAAGGATTTATTTTCTTCCAGCCAAGTTAAATAATCTTGATACTGCTTTTGCATGTCTGCTCCCCTACCCGTTTCTTGAGGGAGCGGTAAATGCAAAAGCTTGCAGGCCAGTTCTACATCTTGAGAATTTCTGGATAGGAGATGCTTAGCAACCAGCTTTAAAGCGTCAGGATCAAAAGATTGGAAAAAGGCCCAAACCAGATCGTGGATAAAATAACCTTGCCGATTACGCGTAAAGATCATGTCAGCTACCGCCGGCAAAACGTTTTTATCCTCATATGCCCTGGTTAAAAGCGCCGTCACGCCATCGATAACCGCGTCATATGCTCCCGTTTTCCCTTGTCCTTGCCACTGCGCGCCAGTTGCAAATATCCATTGTAAAGTCTGCTGCGTCGTCTTATTATCTTGCTGAAGAAACGGGCCAACGCGCATGCCCAAGTTTTCATCATCTAATATCTTAGCGCAAGTTTTAAGAGCTTCGATATTTCTTGGATTTAAATCCTCGTAGAGATCAAGTCCCCTGATCTCAGGCATCAATAAATATAAAGAAGGAAATTGCAGCTTTTCCTCGTTGAGATAAGATAGCGCCCTAGGCCTGTTTCGCAAAGCTAATCCATGAAATATTTTTTGCAAACGAGCTTTGCCTTGCCTTACTCTTATTTGATCTAAGGCACTTAAGCTTTGCCTATTCACCTGTATTACAACCTCCTTTTAACCAAATATATTATTAGGTATCACAAGGGTATTGCTACATAATATTAGAAGAGATATCAAATCTAACATTGTCTATAAATATTTGGCTTTTCAAGGAAGACTTATCCATAGAAAACCCTGCATAATGCAAACCTCAAATAATCCTTTAACAAAATTAAAAGCACCTCTTAGGAGGTGCTTTTACTAATACTTAATTAAACGCCCATTATAAATTGTTTCTGGTATTTCTTATGTATAAAATCTTTTTTCCAAGCTGTATTTCTTCAAAAGAGCAAGAGAAAAACTACCGCAAATATTATACCTACCGGATAAGAAATTGTGGGGGATATGGAAAAACTTTCCTTAGCTATCAGAATAAATATATGTAGATTTTTCTAAACAGACATAAAAAAGCACCCCAGGGGTGCTTTTTTAAACTACATATAGGATTGGTATACCGCCCAATTTTTTTGCAATCTCTTCCCGCAAAAACAGCTCCCCTTCCTGCCTAACATCCTCCTTGTAACAATAACGCCCGGGGCCTCTACCACGCATCAGCGATTGATCATATAATTCTATAGCCTGTGGGAAGGCCTCATTATTGATCATGCGGTGGACATAGCTATAAGTCATGAAAATTATCTCGATAAACAATTCCTTTTTGACCTTTTCCGAAAGCTCATTGGCTAATTGCTCAATCAACTGGGCATAAAGTTCCCGCCAATTTTCCACTAAGACAATAGGCGCGATTAAAAGCCCCACTTTATACCCTGCATAACATAGTTGATTCAAAGCCTCTATCCTCTTTTTCAGTGGCGATGTACCAATTTCGACTTTCTGGATGATTAGCTGCGGGTTGACACTCATCCTGACGATTGTCCGGCCCCGATGATCTAAAGCAAGCAGAGTTTCCACTTTATCAAACTTGGTGGGAAAGGTGATAAAGCCTTTTTCTTTTTTGGCAAACCTCTCTATGCTCCATTCCAGGTTTTGGGTAATAGTATTTTCCAGGACTAGATCACTGTTGCTGCCAATCTCAAAGGTCAATTCTTTGGTTGCTTGGGCAGAAGTCTTGATCAATTTATCCATCATCTGCTCGCGGTTGACGAAAAGCCGAAGATATGAGCATTTATTATAATTGCACACCAAATAGCAATAAAGACAGCTGGCACTGCATCCCGATGAAGTATAAGGCACAAGAAAATCCGATACCTTATGATTGGGTACATACTTATGTGTTTTGCGCACGCCAATGATCAGATAACGTTTCATTTTAATGAATTCTTTATTAGGATTCCTTTGCAACTCCCCAATACTATTATGACTTTCGATAGGTATCCAGGGAACCTGCGCAAACTTCTCTTTTAAAATTTTACCCAGCTCATATTCCAAAACAGACGGCTCAAAAAACACTTTTTCTGGAAACAAAAAAAACACCTCCCAAGGCTATTATCTCTTGGGAGGTGGTCATGTATACTTTAATTTAAGTTTATATAAGCGTTAGCAGACTCGCTACCGCTCCATAAACGAACTTGATACCAAAGAAAATCAGCAGACAGCCTAAAACAATGATGATGATCCGATATGGCTTTTCTCGGATGAATTTTTTCGTTTTGCCAACGACGATCGAGATAAATCCATACCAAATGATATCGGCGCAAATATGACCGATATAGAAAATACAGACTCCTATATAACCAAAAGAGTTAAATGCCTGCATGATGAAGCCCAGGCCAACGACAGCCCACCACAAAAGAAAATAAGGATTTGAGGCGCTTATCCACATGCCGGAGAGAAACATGTTTCTGGAATTAGCCTTCTTATCATCTGTTTGCAGGGAAATTCTGTCTTTTAGGGAATCACGGATCATGCCATAACCCATCCAGCCCAGCAATAATCCACCGACGATACCAATACAAATCTGGGCAGCATTAGATTGCAGAACGATATCAAAACCCATGAAGATTAAGATGACTAAGCCCAATTCTAAAACCGCATGGCCGGCAGTAATGATAAAACCCGCTTTGGGACCTGCAGATAGTGCTTGCTTAATCGTATATGTAAGTAAAGAGCCCGGCATCATGGCCCCTGATAGGCCCACCACAAAAGCCGAAAAGAGAAGGAAAATCATAGAATCGCTCCATATTTCAAGCTTATAAATTATTAAACTGATTTTAACATTTTAAAGCCTATAGCGCAACTTAACAATGTGGTTTAAACTTGTATGATAAATACTTCCTTGACTTTTCCCGGGTTTAGAGCTATATATAAATCAGTTATACTTTTATTTTAGTAAAACAGTTGAGGGGACTATAAAAAAGATGAAATGGGATATGCTTTTTGAGCAAAAAGAGCAACCGACTTTTGATCAGATCAGGGAATTTGTCAATAATCCCTTATGGGAAGAACTTAATTCATATTTACAAGGCGCTTATAAGGTACAGCCTAAACTCTCATACAGCAAATGCTCTGCCCAAAGAGGATGGAATGTCAAATATCAAAAAAGCGGTAAATCTTTATGCACCCTCTATCCCATGTCCGATTATTTTATAGCACTGGTGGTAATAGGTAATAAAGAAATGCCCGATGCTGAAGTTTTAATCGGAACATGTAGCGAGTATACAAAATCGCTATTCAATAAAACACAATTTTCTGCCGGTGGCAAATGGTTGATGATTAATATTACGGATAAACAGATATTGCAAGACGTTAAAAGACTTATCAATATCAGAGTATCACTCCCATAGAAAGCAGAATATTAGAAAGCAGAATATTAGAAAGCAGAATATTAGAAAGCAGAATATTAGAAAGCCGTGCATATTTAATGCACTGCTTTGACTGTCGAAAAAGTAGTCAGCGGGCCGAGAAACGAGCGAGACCAGGCGCAGCCGAAACCGGCGACGCAGGCGTATTAAAGATACGTCGAGGAGTCGGGGACGGCCGCAACGCCGTACCGCGAAGTTTATCGACACGCTGAGCCGTGCATATTTAATGCACGGCTTTTTTGCCTGTATTACAGTAGCAGAAACTAGATGTTTCCTTCCGAGCGAGCGAGTAGAACTTTAGTATTATCGATAATTTTTCTCTCATATTCCTCTTCCATCAAGTCAGATGAGATCAAAAAATCCGCTGACGCCCGATTAGTCGCAGCAGGTATATCATATAACACGGCAATACGCAGGAGTGCCTTAACATCAGGGTCGTGTGGCTGGGCTTCCAGCGGGTCCCAGAAAAAAATCATCATGTCTATACTGCCCTCGGCAATCCTCGCCCCTACCTGTTGATCTCCGCCAAAAGGACCGCTTTTAAAAGCCTTGACATTAAGCCCAGTAGCAGCAGACAACAACTTGGCTGTTGTCCCTGTTCCGCATAAGTTATGATGGCTCAGTTTATCCTTATTGGCTAATACCCAATCGATCAGCTCATTTTTTTTGTTATCATGGGCGATAATAACGATATTCTTGCTTTTTTCCATCTTAAGAATTTCATATTCATATTTTATCATGCAAATGCCTCCGGTAATCAATAATTTATTTAATATCCTATTTGATCTAATAATAACCAACTTTTGTTTATTTCAGGTGAAGATCAGGTAAATTTTAAGTAAAATTAGTAAAAACAGCCTGTAGGGTTATAAACCCTACAGGCATCTTTGTATTAACCCGTCACCCGTGCTCTCCTATTACAGCGCCGAGCGGTATATCTTGGTCGTATCTTCTTCACTCAGCCGCATAAAGCTGCCTATCTTGCCCTCGGCATCCCGATAATAAGTTTTTACTATTTGGGGGATGTTATTCTCATCAATACCCATCTCACCTAAGCTAGTGGGCATGCCGATCTCCTTAATCCAAGCGCGGAAACGTTTGATGCCTTCAATCGCTACCGCTTTAGGGTTGGATTCATCCGGCTCCACGTCAAACACATTGGTAGCGAACTGAACAAAGCGACTGATGTCCGAAGTATTGTTGCAAACATATTCCATCCAAGCTGGCATAATAACAGCCAATCCAGCACCATGTGCCGTATCGTAAAGCGAGCTGAGCGGCACTTCCAAACCATGGTTACCGCCTTCCCAGCGTCCGCGGCCCAAGCCCGTAGTATCATTATGACTTACCGAACCGGCAAGCATCAGTTCAGCCCGGGCTTCATAATTTTGCGGCTCTTTGATAGCAATAGGCGTATATTTGATAACCGAGCGGAACAATCCTTCGGCGATACGGTCACCGAGATAACTTTCTTCTTTGACAAAGTACCGCTCCACTGTATGAGCAAAAATATCGGATGCCCCCGCTCCCGTTTGGTAAGAGTCAACTGAATAGGTCAGTTCCGGATTCATCAGGGCAAAGACCGGGCGGCAGACCGGATACATAACCCCTTTCTTTTTATGGCTATGGATATCGTCAAATAAGACGGTGGAACGGCTGGTCTCGCTTCCGGCCGCGGAAATGGTATGGATAGTGCCTACCGGCGACATGAGTTTAGGCACAGCTTTGCCGGAAAAAAAGTCCCACACATCCCCATTATATTGCATTCCCAGAGCAATGGCTTTCGCTGTATCGATTGCACTACCGCCACCCAAGGCCAGCAGAAAATCCACTCCAGAGTATTTCACAATATCCAGAGCCTCATAGACCAGGGACAAACGCGGATTGGGCTGTACGCCGCCAAATTCTACAAAAGGGATATCCGCAGCTTTCAGCTCTGCTACCACCATATCATAAAGACCAGAGCGTTTGACGCTACCCCTTCCATATACCAGCATGACCTTAGTGCCATCATATTCAATGACCTTTTTGGCGACTTGCTTTTCCGCGCCGCGACCAAAAACGATATCTGTATACATATGATATTCAAAGTTGTTCATTCCCTAACTCCTCCTAAATTTTTAGTAATAAAGCCAAAAGGAACTTCTTTGAACAAGTAAAAATTATCTTCCCCCATTTCCGTAAGCACATATACCTATACTTTTATTATACATATCAATTGTGTAAAAACAATAAAAAACCAGCGAAATAACGCTGGTTTTATAAACTTATTTCATGCATTGAAAACTTTCGCTCGTCCAACGGCGATAGCGGCAATTATAACAACTGCAAGCATCTTCACAGACCCATTCATCCTCAACATCAGCAGCAAAATGCTCGCAGGCGGCAGCAATAGTAGCCGCTTGCTGGTAATCATCTTTGCCCCCGGTGAAAAATTTCCGCCCATCTTTATATTTCCACATATCGATCTCCTAATATTTCTTTAACTGTTTTTTATCTGCCGGACGCCACATGCCTGGCTCTTTATCTGGGCTCAAGATAATAGTCGGCTGATGATTTAGTATAACTGCTTTTACTTCTTCGCCGGGTATCAAAGTATCATTACCATCGATGAGCTGTCCATCTAAGGTCATGGCACATATTAGGTTATGCTTAGCGCAAAATTCGCCTACCTTCTGCACAGATTTCGGCTCTTGAGGATAGATCTTGCCTTTCATCCGCCCATCGTTGCCATAAAGGCGCAGTCCACAACCGGCCAAAGCACCGATAATCCCCTGACCTGTACCGCCATGTTCGGAAAGAAATACTTTCGTCGGGTATTTAGCAGCCAAAGCGTAAGCTTCTTCTTTAGTAAAAATCTTTACTTTTGCTGCCTGACCATAAGTGATCAATTCTTCTTTTTCGCTAGCTTCTATGGTTTCATGTAATACGATACAAAGGCCTGGATCAGAACCTTCGGCGCAATTTCCAGCCATATATTCACGGCATAATTCCAGCAGGACTGTAAATTTCCCACTCTCTAGCTCCACTTGGCAGCACATGGAGCTGTTATGCGAAGTATAGGGAATATCCTCATGCACAAAAAGCTGATGGCGGGAAACGAATCCCCCCTTACCTAAACCTTCCTTGTCTAATTCTTCGCAAAGGTTTTGCAGCACCTCTCCAGTACCGATACTATCCAGATTATCGGTATCATCAATACACAGTAATATCTTCATCGCTTCCCCATCCTTACCCCACTATTTTAGTTCATCTTTATAACGCCGTAGGTAGTGACGGCGTCCTTAACTTTCATTAGCGGCATTAACTCCAGGCTGTCTAATACCTTCACCGGCAATAATCTGCCCTATGGTAGTATCATCTAAATCATAATCAAAAAAGTCTTTATAAAATGTCTTCATTTGCGCCTCTAAGTCAAGGTCGGCAAATTGATCCGGATAGACCAGTTTGGCCAGCCAGTATATAGCCAAAGGTGTTTCTACGCTATTAAAGTGTCCCCAGCGGGAAACGCCTATAGGGATTTGATAGACCTGCTTTTCGCGTACAGCACGCAGCCCAGCCCACTTTTCGTCAGTCAGAATATAATCGGATACACCGCTTTCATTGCAGATGATCATATCCGGATCCCAGACAAAAATCTGTTCCAAAGTAGCATAGTAGTTCTTTTCTTCAAATTTCAGGTCTTTGCCTAATGATACATTGGTTACGCCGGTCACTGCGATCCAATCCGCACACAAACTATCGGCAATATCGGTACGGACGGCCTCATTGACGCTATGATATAAAGTAGGCCGCTCTGATTGTGGTATGTCGGCAACCACTTGGGACACCGTGTCGATACTCTTTTGGTAAAAATCAACTACTTTTTGCGCTTCATCCTCAGCATTTAAAGCCTGCCCTATGACCATAAAGGCCTTCATCTGGCTTTCCATATCATCATAACTGATTACTATATAAGGAATGCCGGTTTTGTCCAGCTTTTCCCTTTCTGCTTCATTGGCATAGACATCGCCTTTGACAAACATCAGGTCCGTATTCAGGCTAAGCAGCTCTTCCGCATTTACTGAGCCACCGCTCATGGCTACAATTGAGTCTTTCAGCTGGGGACACATGGCCTGTAAAAGCAAATCCCTTTGGACACCGCCTACGGTTGCCTTGATCTTTGCTCCTTGCCCAAACATGATAACGCACTGACCCGCAAAGGGGTCCATAGCAGCGATAGATTGCGCGTCTTTGGGTACGGTAACACTACGCCCCACACAATCGGTAACAGTGATAGTTTGCGAAGCTTCCCGGTTAGCTGTTTCTTTAGCCTGCTGACAGCCGCAAAGCAACAGCACAACGAACAAACTTAAGAAAATTAAAGTTAAAGACTTTCTCTTATTTATACACATTTTCCTCCACTCTCCTAAGACAATGTTCTTAATAAAGTTATGTCTTTTATCTCCTGTCCGTTATCATTGATAAAACCTGTTATCTTAGCCTGCACTCCATATACGTCAGCCAAATTTTCTTCCGTCAAGACACCACCCGGCACACCGACTGCAACCATTGCCCCTCGACACATCAAAGCCACCTTTACAGGTAGACCTTTGCTCTCAAAGTAAAAAGCATGCGCCGGTTCATGGGTCGCCATCAAAACCGAAACTGATGAATTACGGCAAAGGCGGGCGATAGTTTCCAAAAAGATCAGTTCATTACGGTAATCCAAATGGGCGGTTGGCTCATCCATGACGATGATATCCGTCTGCTGCCCCAATGCCCGCGCCAGCATCACCAATTGCACTTCACCGCCGGAGAGCTTTGTATAAGGGGTATCCGCATACTTCTCCATTCCTACCTCCCGCAAAGATTGCCTGGCAATTTCCTCATCACTGTGTTTTGGCTCTCCCCAAAAGCCGGTATAGGCCGTCCTGCCCATCATCACGATCTGTAAAACGGTATAAGGGAATGTTCTATTATGTATCTGCGGCACATAAGCCACCCGCTGCGCTAACTGATGACGTTTATAGTCGTTTATATCCTTATCCAGCACTCGGACATTGCCCGAACGCAATTTATTGATGCCCATCACGCAATCCAGAAGCGTTGTCTTACCACAGCCATTGGGGCCAAGCAAACAACATACCTGCCCTTGTTCCATTTGCAGGCTGATATCACCAAAAATATTTTTTTCCTCATAAGCAAAGGTAGCTGAACTAACTTCTAAAATCTTACTCATTACCAGCCGCCACCTTTCGTCTTTTTCAAGAGATAGACAAAGAAGGGGGTCCCGATCAGAGAGGTCAGGATACCTATAGGTATCTCAGAGCCACTGATATTGCGGGAAAGCATATCTATCAAAACTACAAAGCAAGCGCCCATCGACATACTGACCGGTATCAGGCGGCTATTGTCATTGCCCACGAGCATACGTCCAATATGGGGGATAACCAGGCCCACCCAGCCGATAACACCGCTGATACAAACCGCCGCCGCCGTACACAAAGTTGCGCCGCCAATGATAATTATTTTATAGAGGCTTATATTGACACCTAAAGTCTGGGCCTCTTTTTCTCCCATAGAAAGGACATTAATCTTCCAGCGAGCCATAAAAATAATTGCCATGCCCACCACCATAGGAATAATGGCTACAAAATGTTTATAACTTATAGAAGCCAGACTGCCCATCAGCCAAAAGGTTATAGCTGGCAGCTGGGTATAGGGGTCGGCCATAAATTTGATAATCGAAGTCAGAGAAGCAAAAAAGCTCGATACCACCACACCGCCTAAGATAAGCGTTACGGTGGGAGTGGATTTATAAATACGTCCGGCAAAGTAACTCAAGATAACAGCTACCGCCCCAAGAATAAAAGAAAAGATATATGTATTAAAGCTAATGCCAAAAAGCAGTATAGCCAGTGATGCCCCGAAACCAGCACCGTTGCTGACCCCCAAAATACCGGAATTGACCAAAGGATTGCGAAAAACTCCCTGGAAAGCCGCGCCACTCGCCGCCAGTGATGCTCCAACAAAAGCGCCTGCAAAAGCCCGCGGAAAACGCAGATTCCAAAGCACGGACATGGTTTCATTCGATGGCATCGCGCACCAGCCGAATTTAGCACCGATAGCCTGAAATACATCAGCCGGAGGCAGCGGATAACGACCGAAAAAAAAGGTCACAAATATGCACAAAAGCGGCATGACGATCAGCAATATCCCCAAGGGAATAAAGCTTTTTTCTCTTTTTTCCATTAAAACTGCTCCTAGTTAAGGCATATAAATAAAGGGCTTCCATAAGGAAGCCCTAAGCAAAGCGCGAAAAGATAAGGCGCAAAACTTCCTTCCCCAAAGGAGGCTTGACTGTTTACAATCAAACCCTATCGGTTTACCACCATGGCCTAAGCTTTAGGTCTGTAAACTCGGAAATAATCATTAAATTTTATAATCTATTTCTTTTTTCTCTTAAAAGCAAACATATAAACGATCAAAGCAATTACCACTACCCAGATAACAATAACATAACCTGGCACTGATAAACCTGTGGCATCTTCTGCAGCTTGTTCGGTGTTCTGATCTGTTTGTGCATTATTATCAACATCTTGGGAAGCCGCTTGAGAATCAGTAGAGGATGCTGGCACTGTAATAGTCTGATCCGGCCCTGTTGAAGAAGTTGTAGTTTTATCGCTTGCTGCAGCAGCCTTTTGGGCAATAGTAGTAAAGCTGATGCTTACAGGATTTTCCAAGGAAGACCCGCTCTTAGCCTGTAAATCGCCGCTGATAGTTAAAGTGTATTTGGTGGAGGAAGCTAAATTTTTGTCAGGATCAATAGTGATATAGCGCTTATATGTAGGATCAACCTGATCATCCACCATATTGACCGTGATAGACACCGCATTTCCTGCCGCGTCCTTCATAGTAAAACATTTCATATTGTTATCCCGGACAGCTAAATTAACAGCATTTTTATTAAATAAAAGGACGATATCCTTGTCAAGAGCCACATCAACACTACCATCGGTAGGATCGGAAGAAGTTAAAGCGAAATCCGTAGTCTTACCGCCACCAGTACCATCACCATTACCGGCTAAGGCACAAAGAGGTATCGCTAAACAAAAAACCAGCAATACTATTATGCATAAGATAAACTTGAACCCCTTACGGGTATCACTAAACCCTTGCAGCATTTTACCGCCCTCCAAATATTTTCTTACGTAAAAAAATATTATTAACAAAATAAAACACGGCTTAAGCCGGTCAAACTTTTCTCTACAAAAACGCATATAATATATATTTTCTACAATATAATATTAAATTCCTGTTTATATTGACGGAGAAAGGACTTATTCAATATTCCCCGAAGAAATAGAAAAATATGGATAATATCATTATTAATTAACTATACTATTATAACTTATACTTCTTAATTATAACAGTTTTAGACTAATTTTATAATGTTTTATAAAGGAGGGATATAGATGGAAAGGAATCTTAAGCTATGGCAAATTTTGGGAATCATCCTGACGATAATATTTGGCACCCTGCTGCATTTTGTTTTTGAGTGGTCAGGTAATAATCTATTGGTCGGAATATTCGGCGCGGTTAATGAAAGCTCCTGGGAACACTTAAAATTATTATTTTGGCCGATGTTGATTTATGGACTGGTTGAATACTTCTTTTCGGGCAAAAAATACGCCAATTATTTCCCTGCACTAACGATAGGCCTTTTAACAGGTATGATTTTTATCCTAGCCTTTTTCTATACTTATACAGGCATCATCGGCGAGCATTTCTTATGGCTGGATATCTTATCTTTTATCCTTGGCGCAATTGTCGCCTTTAGGAGCAGCTATAAAGTAATCAAGAGCGGAAAATTCAATGGCGGAATCGGCAAAACCTTCTGGATATTTATTTTAATCATCCTCATCGCCTGTTTTATCTTCTTTACCACCTCTCCGCCTCATATCGCTTTATTTAAAGACCCTATATCCGGCACCTATGGTATACAATTATAAGCGGCATAAAAGAACCCCCAGGCTGGGGGCTCTTTTTTTCTAGATATTTTCCACGAATTGCACATCAAATCCATTGGGGTCTACAATAAAGAAAAAGCGAATATGCGGGTTAGGCTGGACAGGTCCTCTTTTGATAGCAATGCCCTTATCTTTGATAAATTGCATCTTTTGCTCAAGTGAATCAACCGTGAAGCCCAAAGAAATACATTCACCTTTACTTTTCAACTCATTACCTTCGCAACAGATCAATTCTACCTTTGTTTCTCCTTCGCCTAAAAATGCGATCTCCATCCCACCCTCACTCGATTTAAATCTCCTGTTGAGGGGAAGACCAACTATATCCTGATAGAATTTTAAAGATTCATCCAAATTGTCTACCTGCAGAGTACACCAACAAAAAGCCACTTTACACACCTCCATTTATTTACAACTCTCAAGAGTCACCTGCCGCCAGACTTAGCAGCGGTCACCCAATACCCGCTTCATTTCACAAATAGCATTCATGCCTGTACAACGCAATTAACTGTCAGACAATAGTTTCTTGCATTTGGGACAATAGCCATAAATATCTAGTTTATGTCCGATAACATCAAATTTAGTATTTTTAGCAAGAGTTTTTTCATAGTCCACTAGCGGACAATGCTCAATTGGCAATATCTTATTACAACCCATGCAGACTAAATAATGTCTATGGTCCATGCGATTGTATTCAAAAAGCGCAACACTGTTACAGCTCAAATTAAGCTTGTTAATGAGATTTTTGGCGGCCAAAGTCTCCAGCGTCCGATAGACAGTAGAAAGATGGATAGAGATATTTTTCTCCTTCAGTTTAAGATATACCTGCTCGGCAGAAATAGGTTGATCGCTCTGCTGCAAAATATCAAGTAAGGCCAAACGCTGCTTGGTATTTTTCAAGCCGCTGCTTTTTAAACCTTCACAACAATTATTTTCTTTCAATTATATCACCTCAAATCAAGCCTTTTATTTTGACAAAGCGGTGGAGGTCTTTTTATCCCGCTTACTAATATATAGTGACTTTATAACATGGGCTATAAGGTAAGATACGACTGATAAAATAACGATAGAGGCCCCGGAGGCAACATCCAGCGTATAAGATATCCATAATCCTGAGATGCAAAAAACGATACCGATGATTATAGCAAAAATCATTCTGCCTTTTAAGCCTTGGCAAAACATTTCCGCTATCGCCGCCGGCACAACCAATAAAGCCAGTACCAGGATAATACCCACGACCCTGATCAAGACCACCACTGTCATGGCGATAAGCACCAATAGCAGATATTCCAAAAAGCCGCTCTTAATGCCAATAACGGTGGAGAATTCCTCGTCAAAAAGATAGGCCTTCCAATTATTAAAGAGCATCAAGATCAGCCAGATAACTATCGCCGTGAGAATGAGCATCAGATAAAGGTCCATCCTGGTTACCGATAAGATGCTACCGAAAAGATAAGAAGTTATTTCCGGTGGATAGCCAGGCATCAAGGCGATAAAAACTATTCCCAGAGCCATACCCAATGACCAAAAAAGTGCTATAACAACATCAAAATGCGAGCCTCCCCGCCTTTTGATAAAACCGACACCAAAGGCCGCCAGAATAGAAAACAAAAAAGCGCCAAGAATCGGTTCAAAACCCAGGAGATACCCCAGACCCACGCCACCATAAGAAGTATGGGCGATACCCCCGCTCATCATGATTAGTTTCTTTTCCACGACGATCACGCCGATGATCCCGCATACGATGCTGGCTAAGATACCTGCGAAGAGGGCGTTTTGGATAAAATGGTACTCAAATAATGCTTGTATCACTTTAAACCCTCCTTATGTGCATGCTCTTTTAAGACCCGATGGGGAACCCCATGCGCTATCAGATCTACAGGACAGCCATAAAGGGTATTGACAACCCCTTCTTCCAGTTCCGGCTCGCCATGATAGATCAGCCTCTTGTTCAGGCAGGCCAGCTTATGCACCTGCGAGGAAATCGCCAGCAGATCATGGGTCACCATGATAATGGTCATATGAGAGTTGAGCTCCTCCAAAAGAGCGTAAATATGCTCGCTGGAACTAGCATCCACCCCCACAGTCGGCTCATCCAAGAGCAAGAGACGCGGATTGACCGCTAAAGCCCGGGCAATCAGCATCCTCTGAAATTCTCCACCAGAGAGATTGGCTATCTGGCGTTTGGCTAAGTTATCGATGCCCACCTGTAAGAGCAATCCATCTACAAAATCCTGGTCCTCGGCACTGTATTTATGAAAAGGAGATAAACCAGGCTGCAAACGGCCCATCAGCACTACTTCGCGAACAGTTACCGGGAAGCGCCTGTCAACACTGGCAAATTGGGGGACGTATCCGATAGGGGCTTTTAAACCATCTTCCCTTTTGCCATAAACTTCGATTTTGCCACAGGTAGGTCTAAGCAACCCTAAGATTGCTCTTAACAAAGTAGTCTTGCCCCCACCGTTAGGGCCGATGATACCTAAGTATTCGCCCACCTGGACATCAAGGTTGATATCCAGGATAGCGGGGTTTTGTCCATAGTATACGGATAATCCCGCTACATGGACCGCCATATTCTCTTTCATCTCTTGATCGTTTATCTCATTCATATTTCTCTGCTCATTTCATCGAGGCAGCCATCGCTTGCGCCATACTCTTAAGGTTAACAATATAATCCTCCGCTAGCGGTTCTAACATAACTTTTTGGCCACCTATTTCCTCGGCAAAAGCCTCCGGCTGTTTGTTGTCTACTTCAGTTTGAGAAAATATGGTCTTAATACCCTCTGCCTTTGCCAAGTCAATCATATCTTGTAAATGCTGCGGTGTTGATTCCTTACCTTCCTCTTCCAGCGCATACATTGTCAAACCATACTCATCGGCAAAATAGCCGAATGCCGGATGGGCAGCAATAAATCTTTTATTTTGCACACTAGCAAAGATGGATTTTATCTCACTATCCGCCTCTTGCAACTCTTCCAGATAGTTTTTAGCATTGGAATTATAGATAGCTGCGTTTGCCTCATCCAAGGAACTCATTTCCCGGGCAATAGAACTTACCATAACTGCCGCTCTTTTGGGGGAAAGCCAGATATGGGGGTCACGTTCTCCTGCAGCAAATGTCCTATCGGGGTATTGCTTGACTACCTCGGATGCCAAATCCACAACTTTTATTTCATCCCCGATCTGAGGCAAGACACTGGCTTCCTCCACTGGTACCCCAATAACAAAGTAGATAGAAGCATTGCTCAATTCTTCCCTTTCACGGGGTGTCATTTCATAACTTTCGGGACTTTTACCGGGAGGCACGACGACTATCACGTTGACCAAATCCCCACAGACAGCCTCTACAAAATTTTTTTCTGGCAGGATAGTTACAGCCACAGTAAATTTTTGCCCTTGACCTGCCATAGCAGCTTCACCTGTTTCACTATTGTTACAACCCGTCAAAAGCAATAAACAAAGAGCTAGTATTAGCGGTGCTTTCTTTAAAATTAATTTTCTCTTATCCATTATCCATTCGCTCCTCAATAAAGAAACGCAAATGCAAACCATTTGCATTTATTATAATTCTATTATTATAATTTGTCAAAAACCTCTTACTTTATTATCCCCTGAATATATAAATGAGATACCCACACAACTATTGGTATTTGGCAAAAATTTTATCCTTTAATTCCATTATGCAAAACTACTTAAACAAGTGCTTCTTTCTTAAGCATAAAAGACATCCCCTTACCCCTTAAATATAAAAAAACACCCCTTAAGCGTAGCCCTTGGGGTATTGCAAGTATTTAATAGCAATATTTTTTACTGAACAAATAAGTCCGCGTCTAAAGAAAGAGTAAAAGAATAATTTTTTAATAGGTTGATAATTTCAATTGCCGGTAAAGGTTTGCTGAATATGTATCCTTGTATCTTATGGCAACCGCTTTTTAGCAGAAAATCGAATTGGTTTCTCCGCTCCACACCTTCGACTATGATAATCAACTCAAGGCTCTTGCCGATAGCAATTATATGATGAATAATGGCATTATGATTGACGGAATTAGGGATTTCATCTACAAATATTTTATCGATCTTGAGAATGGAGATAGGCAAATGTACTAAATAATTCAAGGAAGAATATCCTTTTCCGAAATCATCAAGAGCTATTTTGATGCCACTTTCATGTAAATTTTCTAGAACTTCTTTAATCAAGTCCAAAGACTCGATAAAAGTCGTTTCCGTTAATTCCAGGATAATATATTCAGGCTCGATTTCTAAACGTATTAGAGTATCTATGACATAATTATCAAATCCAGGCTCCAGTAGCTGCAATATTGATATATTAATCGACATAGTAAGATCCGGTTTGATTTCCTGGTGCAACTTTTTTAAGAATAAGCAGGCATTTTCAAAAATCCAGAATCCCAAGGGGATAATCAAATCATTCTTCTCAGCCGCTCTAATTATCTCTTGCGATGGAGTAATACCTAATTTAGGGTTGTTCCATCGCAGTAATGCTTCAAGACCTGTTATCTTGTTGGTACGTAAATCCAACTGCGGCTGGTAATAAAGTTCAAATTCATTTTGGGCTAATGAGCGATGAATATATTCAGAGATATCATTACTAAAATTATTACCATGCATGGACAAGTCTCACTTCCTAAATATCAGATTTAAACCGCTGCAAGGAAGAATAACAGACCATTGTCTACTAATAGCCCATTTGGGACAATAGCATTGGTACTAAATAAGTCTTTGCGTATATTATAATTTTACTTTATAAATATGTCAATATAATAAATAATTTGTAGACAAAAGCGATAGTATATTGTTCAACAAAACAATAGAACACTGGCTCTTTTTATATTTTGGCCAGTGTTCTAGTAATATCCTTTATTTGCAAATCGCACTTATTAGTATATATATATAACAATTTTTGATCTTACCATTCAAATCTATTGACTGATCGACTTCCCTATATACAGTCATTCCAATGGTCATAGTATGCATAAGAACAGCAGTACTCGCTACATCTAAATCCTCTTTAAAAACTCCTTGTTTAATACCTAATTTAAGAAAGTTTTCATATAAGCCGATCAAAAATTTAGCATATTCTTGCATATTCTGATTGATCTTTTGATTACGAATAAGTTGTTCATTTACCTCTTTTAGCAAAGTATGTTGATAATAATTTTCAAGGTATATGAAAAAAGTCTCGTAGTAATCATTAAAGGCGGCTAATGCATCAGTAGGATTAAGCAACTTTTCTAATAAATTTTGCTTAATCATTTCCAGCTCTAGCTGAAAACAATAAGCAAAAAGTTCATCTTTGGTGCTAAAATATTTATAAACTATCGCCCGGTTTGTTCCCGATGCTTTGGCTATGGTATCAATGTCGACATTATTATAGCCATATTTGGCAAAAGCAATTTGGGCTTGGGCAATGATCTCATCCTTTTTGCTTTTTATTTTATACTCTTCGCTTAAAATCTCGTTAAGAGCCGCTTCTAAATCTTGCTTCGTGGGAAAAACATCATAAAAAGATCTTCTGCTGATATTGCATTTTTCAACTATATTGGAAATAGTTAAAGATTTTACCCCTTGCTTTTGGATTATTTCTGTGGCTGCTTTAAGTATATTTATCTTATACATTTCTTTATTATCCATAATTGTCTCCTTATAAAACTTTTTGAAGACTTTTAAAAAACAACTATATTGGGGACAAAAAAGCAATTAAAGGAATCCTGTACCTTATTTTAAAACAAGCGCACCCATTGGGCAAAAACGAGAGCATTTATTACATTTAGTACATAGCGCTTCATCAACGGTAGGAGCATTAAAACCTTCTTGTTTTAAGGCACCGGTATCACAAACCTTGATAGCCGGACATTTATGGTTTTGCGGACAACGGTTTTTGATAACTTGTAGTTTCATAATTATCTCCCCTTGACTTTTTGCTTAAATCATATCACTCTTAAGGTTTTCCTTCCGTGATCAGCTCACAAAAGGAGGGAGAAAGTATAAGCTTATTGTTCCCGCTGGGCTAGTTTCTCTAATTTCCGGCGATCGGTAATATTGAGACCACCCCGAAAAAGGGAAACCATCCCTTCTTCCTGAAAATATTTAAGCATGCGGGTAACCACCTCTCGAGCTGATCCCATATGTTTGGCGATTATTTCATGGGTAATTGCCAAATTGTCCGAGCCATCGATTGCCGACTGCTCCAGTAAAAAGATGGCCAGACGCTCATCAAAGCTCATGAAAAGGATCTGCTCCATGATCCACATTACATCAGAAAAACGCGAAGACATCAATTGATTCGTGAAATCCGCAACAGCCAAAGAGTTCTGCGAAAGACGGTTGTAGATAGCCGTAGGAATCAAAAGGACCTGGCTATCTGTCTGCGCTTCTACGTAAATATCAAAATTGATATTCTTCATGATGCAGGAAGCGGAGAAAATGCAAATATCCCGTTCAAAAAGACGGTAAAGGGTAATCTCTTTGCCGGATTGTGAAAGGATAAAAGCGCGGACCTGACCGCTTTTAACTAATATTAGCCCGGCACAATCCTCCGAACCATTATGCAGTTTTTGCCCTTTATGATAAGTCTTTAAAATTACAGCTTGCAAAATTTCTTGCTGCTCTTCTTTGCTGATATGTTTCCAAAAAGGAAGGGCATCCTCTAAAAAAGCAAATTCCGATTCTGTGACCCCCAAAAGATCACCTCTTTCTTAATTGGTAATCCCTTTGACAAATATAAAATAAACGAACCAAAGCCCTGTATAATAAATACAGAGCTTTGGTGCTTTATTAATCCTTATTTGTAAACGTTAAGCTTCAGTTTTCCAGAGGCCATGGAGATTGCAATAAGCATAAGCAGAAATGATCTGGTCATTATCCAAAGCAAAAACTGCTTGGGGCTTGTCCCCCGGCTGTAGACATTTACGCTGTCCGCCTTGCTTGGTTTCGATATATATCCATTGGATATAATGTTGTTCAGTCATGGGATGCTCTACACTACCGACTTGGATCGACACAGTATTACCGACAACCGAAATTACAGGAAGATGCTTTTCGCTTGCGGCATCCACAGTATTAGGAATGATCTCTTGCATTGGTTCCCCGCAGCAGATAATGGGAACACCGGAGGAGTAAATCATGCCGACCAGGTTTTTGCAATGTTTACAAATATAAAATTTCTGATCTCCGCACATAGGTTTCCCTCCTAATATTAATTATTATACAGCTAATATAATGATTCTTCATCACACACTATACACCTGCTGCTTTTTCGACCATTTAACCATTTTTTATAAAAGATTTATTGCTATTAAGCTTAAAACATGTTCAATATAGCTTGTTTGCTTTTTGCGCCGACAGAAGTGTTAACAACCTTGCCATTTTTAATTACCATTAAAGTTGGTATGCTCATGATGCCAAACTTAGCGGCCAATTCGGGCTGATCGTCAACATTGACCTTACAGACCTTAACGGTATCGGCTTTTTCCTGGGATAATTCCTCAACAACTGGGGCAACCATACGGCAGGGCATGCACCAGGAAGCCCAAAAGTCTATCAGTACCGGTTTTTCCGACTGTAAAACCTCACGATCAAAATTTTCTTTAGTTAATTCTAATGCCATATTTATCTCTCCTTCTTATTGTTTCATATTTTTCACATTAGTTCGCTAATGAATTATAGTTCTCTATTGATTTGATTATATAAAAAGTAAATATTATCTTCCGTAACTTTATCACTAAGAAAATATTTTTTTCTTATTATTGGCTTTCCAGGCTTCTGATATACTGGATGGCACTAGTTCCTGCTTTTGCTCCATCGTAAACGGCTTTAGATATCTGCAGCAGTCCGCCGGTGCAATCTCCTGCCGCATAGATACCGGGAACGGTGGTGCTCATTTCGCTATCCACCACGATACGGGGACCAAAGGTCTCGGCACCGATTTTTTTTGCTAAGTCGCTGCCTCCGGCAAAACCCATAGCAATAAACACACCATTTAGCGCAAGCGAAGAGCCGTCCTGGAAAAGCACTGATTGCAAACGATCGTTACCATCAAAGGCCTTGACTTTTTGCTCATAGATTTTCCAATCAGCCGGAAAATCTACCGTAGGTTTCTTGCCATTAGTTAAAATCACAACCGAACGAACAACGCTCATGAGTTCCTTTGCTTCGTGCAATGCATAGTTACCCTCGCCCATCACGGCAACATCTTTACCTTGATAAAAGAAGGCGTCGCAAACAGCGCAATAACTGATACCTTTGCCTTCGTATTTTTCCAGTCCTTTTATCCGAGGTGTAACACGTGAAGAACCTGTCGCCAGGATAATGCTTTTACTTTCATACTCTTTGTCTTTGGCCTGCACAATAAAATTACCGTTGTAAGAAATTCCCAGTACTTCATCGCTGACAACTTCCACGCCCAATCTAATTGCTTGTTCGATACCTTCTTCGATTAGTTTCTGACCTGATATAGGCTCGGAAAAGCCATAATAATTTTCTATTTTTTCAGCCTTAGCCAAAGAACCACCATCACGTCCGATGACCATCGTTTTTAAGCCTGCTCGCACAGTATATGCTGCAGCGGAGATACCGGCAGGACCTTTGCCTAAGATGATTACATCCATGATCTCACCTGCTTTTTCAGTTTTATCTTCTGGTAACATATTATATGACTCATCCCCAGGATTTTTCGGTGATTTAATCACAAGCCATCCTCCCAAACTTTTCACTAAAAAAAGTTTGTCAACTTTAGTCGAAAGCAATATGGATTTATTTTATTTCTCTTCGCAAGTCTTTATCCCCTGCAAAAGTTCCATAAAATACCATAAAGCATTATGTTTATTTATTTTTTAATCCCTAGCAATTTAATAAAATATCTTGACAATACTTAAGCAATGTCATATAATTACATCAAGAACATTAGTTAGCAAAGACTAACTTCACGAAAGTCGTTTTTTTTGCAGCATCTAGTTAGAATAAGCTAACATTTATCGAGATTACAGCAACGAGGAGGCAGACATTATGCAAACGACATTAAAACATTTAAAACCCTCTGAAAAAGCTAAAATTATAAAATTGGCAGGCCAAGGAGCTTTGCGCCGGAGACTTTGCGATATGGGTCTCACTCCTGGCACCGATATTTTAGTGCGGAAAATGGCTCCTCTTGGCGACCCAATTGAAATAACCATCCGCGGTTATGAATTAAGCCTCCGTAAAGCGGAAGCTGATCTGGTAATTGTCGAAAAATAAACTGCAGAAACTGCTCGTTTCTTAGAATAGGAGTTCTCTCTCATGTCACTTAAGTTTGCTCTTGTCGGCAATCCCAATTGCGGCAAGACCACTTTATTTAATGAATTGACAGGCAGCAACGCTTATGTCGGCAATTGGCCGGGAGTTACCATTGAGCGCAAGGAAGGTAAATATAAAAATCAGGATCAGGATATAAATATTATAGACCTTCCTGGTATCTATTCCCTCTCGCCCTATACTCCGGAAGAGATAATCGCCAGAAACTACATTATGGAAGAGGCACCGGACGCGATCATCAATATCGTTGATGCCACCAACCCGGAACGCAATCTTTACCTCACCACTCAAATCCTGGAAACGGATTATCCGGTGGTCATTGCTCTCAACATGATCGATCAAGTGGAAAAAAGCGGCGATAAGGTAAATCTTGAAGCCTTATCCGAAGTATTAGGCGTCCCTGTCGTCCCTATTTCCGCTTTAAAAGGCAAAGGAATTACAAAATTGATGGAAGCGGCCATCAAAGTTAGCGGGAAAAGGCGACAAGGCAAAAATATTTTTAACCACCCCGACTTAAACCATTCGATAGCTGCTATACAAGAGGTCGTGCTTACATCTGGCATTGCACACCCTCTTTTTTATGCTGTCAAGTTACTGGAAAGCGACCCGATGGTTTTGGGCAAAAACAGTTTTGCACCTTTTATCAAACAAATAAAAGAGATACAAGATAAAGCTGCCAAAGCTTATGGCTCTGACGACTTTGAAGCAATCATCGCCAGTCTCCGTTACGACTATCTCTCTACCTATTGCACACCGCTGATCAAAAAAGATAGAGAAGATGGGGCTCTTTCTACCTCTGACAAAATCGATAGGGTGCTAACCCATAGGATATTTGGCATCCCTCTTTTTCTCCTTGCAATGCTCCTGGTCTTTCATCTTACCTTTGCTACTAATCTCTTTGGACTGGAAGGCATCCCTGGCCCAGGCGTTTTTTTGCAAGGGCTGATGAAATCTTTGATCAGCGCCATAGCCTCTGGCTTAACTTTTGCCTTGCAAGCAGGCGGAGCATCTCCCTGGCTTATAGCCTTGGTCATTGACGGCATAATCGGCGGTGTCGGAGCAGTAGCCTCCTTTATCCCCCAGATCGGGATCATGTTCCTTTTCTTATCGATCATGGAAGATAGCGGCTATATGTCGCGCGGAGCATTTATCATGGACCGGGCTTTGCGCAAATTCGGCCTCTCAGGCAAATCCTTTATACCGATGATTATGGGTTTTGGTTGCGGCGTTACAGGCATCCTGGCTACCCGCACTCTAGAATGCGAAAAAGACCGCCGGATAACCGCCATGCTTATCCCCTTTATGTCCTGCGGCGCGAAAGCTCCGATCTACGCCCTTTTCGCCGGCGTTCTCTTTGCGGATCATGCAGGACTAATGACCTTCAGCATCTATTTGATAGGTATAATAGCAGCTATTATCTCCGGCATCATCCTCAAAAATACCGTTTTCCGAGGAAAAGTTTCTCCCTTCGTGATGGAGCTGCCGACATATCATTTTCCGCAAGCTAAGACCCTTTTGAAACATGCTTGGGAAAAGCTCAAAGGCTTTGTTGTTCGTGCCGGCACGATACTCATACTGGCAACTATCGTTATTTGGTTCTTATCTAATTTCGGCATAGACTCGGGCGGCTTTGGCATGGTCGATGCCAATAGCCAAAAAAGCGTTTTAGGTATTATTGGTAGCGCTATCCAGCCTCTTTTTGTTCCCTTGGGTTTTGCAGCCGGGGACCAGGGCTGGAAAGCAATCATTGCTATCCTCACCGGCCTGGTTGGCAAGGAAATGGTCGTATCGACGATGGGTGTTTTATACAGTCCGGGAATTAACGGCAATGAATACGCCAGCGATACTACAGGCACAGTTTTGGCGAGTACAGTTGCGGGGATATTCTCCCCTGCTGCCGCTTTGGCTTTCATGGCCTTTAATTTATTGACTATCCCTTGTATATCCAGCGTTGCGGTCATGCGCTCGGAAATGAATAGTAATAAATGGTCCATATTTATTATCGCTTTTTGGCTTATAACTTCTTGGGTAGTATCTTTTTTGATCTATCAAGTCGTCACAATGATGGGTTTTTGATTTCTTCTTGTTGAAAGGGGTCAATAGCATGA
>Ga0074197_1000128_pt1 | contig 119447 bp, 114 predicted proteins | sample EPASupsiteSAE305_FD_64526 | JGI IMG/M metagenome (GOLD analysis project Ga0074197, IMG submission 64526) | Bioremediated contaminated groundwater microbial communities from EPA Superfund site, New Mexico - SAE3-05 reassembly with SPADES | ecosystem: Environmental > Aquatic > Deep subsurface >... | reverse complement strand
TAAAGAAATATGTTGTATCGAAAAATGTCCTGTTCGAAAGAGAATTGCTCAAAAAAATCATATTAATTGTGCTTTACGAGCATATTTGAGGTTTGAATTTGAGCATTGCAACACTGGAAATAGTCCATACTTCATAAAATGGGAGATCCAGAAAGTAGGAATTAACTCATTTCTCAAGGACAAAATAGCGCGATAATTTTTTTCAAAGACGTACTGCGTAAGTCCTATTCCAGTAACCAAAAGGTATATCAGTTGGTATATCAACAGTAGATATGCCACTCTGCTCTACTCATCATATCAGCTGTGGTGGTGGACTTTCCAGGTAATGGATGATCTGATTGAGTCAGATTCTTCCACTCTGGGCAGTTCTTAAGGTATTCATGGATATTCTGCTGCACACAATGGGATAAGAAGGTTGGAATATCCTCCTCTGAAGGAAAGGATGATGAGAACCTGGTTCATCGGATTTCAAAGCGTAATTTCTCTTCTCTTGATCTTAATCTTACCCACGTTTTCTGTTCAGGCAGTGGTTTTTTCTTCCGAAGGTGTTGAACTCAATAGTTCAGATATTCATGATCTTCTGACAGACTCCCACCCTATATATACAGGCCCTGTTGTTTTCTTTTATGAATACAGTTGTACACCATGTCTTCCTGTAATTTATTATCTTAATCAGTATCGTCTCTCTCATCCAGAAACAGAATTCATCGAACATACCACTTCATCAATGAAAACAAAGTGGGAGTTAGAAAAATTCGCAATACTCCATAATCGCAAGGTCATCAACCTCCCAGTCGTTTTCATTGGCCCAATCGGAATTGAGGGGACAGATGATATTATCAGATTATTTGACGATTTTTATTCCTGGTATATGCATACGAATGAGTTGGAATACATCCTCATTCATAAAATACATTGATCACTTCCGTAATTACTGCTCATGCATTGGATAATTTGAATTTAACTAATGGAAGAGAGGTATATGCCATAATTAAATCAAGTGAGGTAATGATTGCTATAGATTAATGCTGACTACCCTGAGAGAAAAACCTGTTAAGGTGGTTTCACCAGCAATCACTCCAAATAATGTAATTAGAGATATGGGGATGGTTTAGCACAATATTTCAACATTATTTCTCACAAAAGGGGTAAACCAGAAGATCCTATGGTTGAGCGTTCTCTTTGTGATTTCGCATCTCTTTGAAAACACCACTGGAAAAAAAACCGTTTGATCTTTTATCTATTCAATGGCGGTATTCGGATTGTCAGATTATTTTCTTCCCGATATATCTCTTATTGATGTACTCACGGGTCATACCGGTAAACTCCATCTCATAGCCACCAAGATGAGTCAGAATCTCTTTAAACCGTTTTGAATTAATCAGTTCCACAATCTTTCTGATTCGCCAGTCCTCTTCAAATAGTTCCTTTGTCGTAACGAGTTCATATCTCTCCAGAGCCAGAGGAATAAATGGAAGAGAAAATGCACGGGCTGCACCATAAATTGTCATGCCGATGTCAGCGTCTCCATTCTGAACTGCAAGACATACCCCATAATGGGTAGAAACCTCCTGATCATACCCATGGACATGATCAGGTTTTATATTACTTTCCTCAAGCAGGTGATCAAGAAGCATCCGCGTCCCGGATCCCTTTTGACGATTAATAAACCTATGAGTTGTTATCGCATCAAAACCGAGAACATCACGTGAAACAACTCCCTGCATTCGTTCCGCGACACATATCAGGACCAGGTCTTTCTGTGGAATATGCTGATGTAAATAAGGAATATTGTACTCACCATCATCTGCAAGCAGATGCATCGGAGCAAGATGACAGTATCCTTCTTTTAATGTAAGTAACCCGTTCATGCTTCCAACATGAGAAGATGCAATAAGAATTCCTTCTTCCCTGGCGAGATCGGCAAGATAATCGATGGCGAGATCATGAGAACCGGTTACCAGAACGGTCTGCTCTGCAATCTCTTTTTGGACCCGTAATGTCGCGGGCATTATGGTCCCTTTTTCTACCTCTTTTGTATCTGATGGAATCTTCAGATGGGCATTGGAGCGAACAAGATTCATCTGCACACCTGATTTATTTGATAACGGTGTCGCGACCCAGTTATCCTGAACCTTCCCGATGATTGCCAGAATATATTCATCCAGTCCAAAAGATGATCGTATTGGCTGGGTAAGATACGCTGATATCTTATCAGGATAAGAGAATTGAAACCCGTACCACTCAAGAATTGGCTGGACAATCTCACGCAGAACTGTGTAAAATGCAACCGGATATCCCGGCATACCAATGACAACCTTATGATTGATGTCTCCGAGAATGAGTTGTTTGGCAGGTTTTATTGCAATTCCATGAACAAATACTGTCCCTAATGTGTCAATGACCTGAGAGGTATAGTCCATGGTCCCTTTGGACGATCCTCCGGAGATTAGGATAAGATCATGATCCTCAGCTGCGATCGTGATCATGGTGCGAATCTCATCGATGTTATCGACAACAATTGGGAAATTGGTGACCGAAGCCCCGACAGACCGGATCATGGCAGCCGCCATGTGCATATTGCTCTCGATAACCTGATCGGTTGTAGGTATTGAACCGATGGAGATGATCTCACTGCCAGTAGAGATGAGTGCAACCTTAAGATCGAGAACCGGAACCTCGGTTATTCCATAACTGATAATTGCCCCGATATCAGGTGCCGAGATCTGACTATACCTTGGAAGAACCATCTCTGACCGTGAAATATCCTCTCCAATTGGGCGGATATGCTGCCATGCGGTTGCAGGTGTTCTGATTAGGTATGAGCCATTATTCTCTTCTACATCCTCGATCTTAATTACTGCGTTATATTCTGGAGGGATTACATTCCCGGTGTTCACTAAAACAAAATCGGTCAGCCGGACAGGTTTCTTATCTGTGGCAGCGATGGTATCACATTCTTTTACCGCAATTCCGTCCATAGCCGACAGATGAACCGAAGGAATAGTCAGAGGAGAGTATAATGCTTCAGCAGTTACCCTGCCAATAGAATCCTGCACAGAGACTTTGACAACTCTGGGAGCAAATGAAAACCTGTTCTGTATTTTATACAGAGCATCATCCAACGAGATCAGTTCGGGTTCTTCTCCTTTTTGGGTTCTTCTTTTTGCCATTGATTGCCCTCAAATCTGACTGCATCAAGTAAGACCCGAATTTACTCGAAGGCATGTTGATCGAAGAGATCTAGTCTATCCCTGTTTTAATGGATAATGTAATTAATCACGTTTTACCAGATAGAACTGTCCATCCCTTTCCTCTACAACAACCACCGGCTTTCCAAGAAGACGCGATGGTTGCGGAAATTTTTCGATAGAAACCAATCCTTCTGTTACAATCTTCCCATCTAACGTCATAACCCTGTCTATTCCTGTGTCCAAAATCTCCTGAACTGTTCTTTGGCCCCTTTTTTCCCTGATAGAACCTAATTGAAGATATCTGCCATCAGATCCACTTGCTGCGAGTCCAATACCACAAACTGCGCCAATCACTCCTCCTTCAGTTCCACCAAGACCCTCAAGCAATATTCCTGCATGATGTGCAATTCTGCGAGCACGTTCCTGTGTGACAATCATGCATTTTGCATCAAATCCGAAAGCAACCATTATAGGGCTTACCTGATCAGTGCCTGCAAGAGCGATACCTGGATCACTTCCCTCGACAAATCGCTCTCTCATAATCTGTTTGGTCTGTTCAAAAAGGGAAAGATAATCTGATTGAGGAATATCAAACAGATGAATGACTGCACAACTATTATGTGATGTATAGGGGATATCAGGATGAACAAATAACTGATGCCGGGTGATACAGTCCACAGGATATTTATTTTTAAGGATATCTGCAATCTCTCGTGCAAGACGACCGGTTCCTATTGAATCGAGACTATCTGTATCATCAATGCCGAGGTAAATCATTGTATCTCAATTATTTGTATCCCAATTTGAAATAACCAGGTGATACACTATATTTCGATAGTACGTGTGTGCGGTACAAGTAACTGAAACTAAAGAGAGGAGATTAGTGAATTTAATATCCGGTGATAATCTCATCCTGTGGAAGAGTATTTACAACATCTTCTCTGAATTTTTCAAACCCGATATTATCAAGTTGATCAGGAAGAAGAACATCCCCCCATGCACGGCGATAAATCCAGTACACTATCTTCTCTATACAGAGATCTACTGTTTCAGGGCTTTTCACTGTAACAAAGTGATGTCCAACTTTTGGATGTCTTCCCCTCCTGCCTCCAACCGTGATGTGGTAGGCTGGTGGGTCTGATTTGATGATATGGAATGGACAACAATGGATACACATTCCACAATGAACACAGGCATTGTCATCCATCACCAGTGCCCCATTTCTGATCCTGATAGCATGCTCTTTGCAATAATGAACACATGTCCCACAACCAGTACAGGTTCCTGGCACCCGGTATGGTCGTACCACACCGGTTATGCCTATCTCATTCAATCGTTCGCTCATGCATGAGTTCGGGCATCCTGAAATGGCGATGCGGGCTTTGACAGGCATCTCTTTACCAAAATGCTTCTCATCCAGGGCAAGTGCCAGGGATATTGAATCTATCTGTGCGAATTTGCATCGTTCAGTACCCGGGCATGCAGTTACGTTGACGATCTCTGATTTTTCTGCCCCAAGTGGTGTTCCATTGGCTTCAAGCTCTTCTACAATGAGTTCAAGAGAAGCTGGGTTGACATGGATCAGTTCTGCAGTCTGTCTGTTTGTCAGGTGAAGCCCGGTACCAAACTTTTCTGCAATCTTGCAGATACCCATCATCTTTTCAGGAGTAATTATTCCTGCAGGTATCCGGATTCTAATCGTGCAGAGGGAACCATCAAGCTCATTTATAATACCTCCTTTCTCATGGAGGGCATGTTTACGCATAGTGGATGTATAGGCAGGTATGATCAATGAACGTATCGGATGTCTATGCCCCCATTGGTAAACTCACTGGATGATCTCTCAAATTTTAAAAAAAATGGCCGAAATAGTGTTCATCTCTGAATGAAGAATTGATCTCATCGCACCTAGAATACATATACTACTTCTACTGAACTCTCATCCATGTCCGCCCGACGTCTCGCAGTGATCGATATGGATCGATGTGTCGGTTGCCAGTGTTGTATGTTTGCCTGCAATCGACGACTTGGATCAGGTGGTTTATCACGATCTGCAATTCACATCTCTTCAGTTGGGGGCATTTCCAGAGGTTTCTCTGTAAAAGTATGCCGGGCATGTCACGATCCACCCTGTGCTGATGCTTGTCCAACAGGGGCAATGAAGCCCAGGGAAGGAGGTGGAGTGAAGTTTCATTCAGAACTCTGTAATGGCTGTAAATCCTGCGTTGATGCGTGTATATTAGATGCAATTACTTGGAACCAGGAGAGTAATACACCAATTGTATGTATATACTGTGGAATTTGTGCCAAATACTGCCCATATCAGGTTATCGAATTAGAAGAGAATTCAGAGGTGAGTTAAATGGATCGGAGTCTGGCACGGGTTTTAATCATTGATCTCTCTTCAAAAACATATCGGATAGAAGACAGGCAGACACTTTTTGAAGAGAGAATTGGAGGAGCAGGTGTGGCAATTCGCCTGCTATTTGAGTTCTGCCCAGAGGGCGTTGATCCATTAGGACCGGATAATCCAATCATATTAACTGTTGGAGCATTATCTGCCCTGTTTCCTCTCGCATCAAAGTGTGTTGCCATGTTTAAATCTCCTCTGACAGGAAATCTCGGAGAAAGCCATGCAGGAGGGAGAACTGCAACATCAATGAGAATGGCTGGGTATGGGGCAATTGTGATAACCGGAAGATCAGCTCAACCGGTCTTTTTGTCTATCACCCATGATACCGTTCAGTTTCATGATGCCCGGACTCTCTGGGGGATGGCTCGGGGAGATACTGTCGCACGGATAATCAGGCTGGTTGACGGGAATCCGGGAACCCGGACTATTCTCCGTATTGGAAGAGCTGGTGAACGACTTGTCAGATATGCAGCAGTAACTTCAGAAACATACCGTCACTTTGGAAGAATGGGTCTCGGAGCAGTATTCGGTTCCAAATTACTAAAGGCAATCGTGATATCAGGTGATTCATCAATCCCAGTGACAAATGTCAAAGAGTACCGAAAGATGTATGATCAGATCTTTGATGCTGTTACAAAATCGCCTGCAATGAAGAAGTATCATGATGTAGGAACTGCGGTAAATGTCCTTCCTCTCAAATCCCTGGGTTCAATTCCGATAAAAAATATGACAGCCTCTCAATTTGAGAATTCAGACCAACTTACCGGGGAAGAGTTTGCGAGTAATTATCTTGCACGAAGAGTTGGATGTTCTCATTGCCCGGTGAGTTGTATCCATCTTGCCCATCTCCGGATATCATATCCTCATGATCCGTACTTCTTCAAGACTGTTACCGTCTGTTATGACTATGAACTCATCTACTCTCTTGGATTTATGCTTGGGATTGCAGACCCAAAACAGGTTCTGACACTAATCGATGAGATCGAAGGAACCGGAATGGATGCTATGTCATCAGGAGTAGCGGCAGCATATGTAACTGAAGCCATGAAAAATGGTCTCATCACTCCTGAAATGACTGGTGGAGTCAGTCTTGAATTTGGAGATACCCCTGAATTTATACGGTTTTTTCAACAACTTGCTGACCAAAAAACAATATTTTATCAGAATCTCGGGAAGGGAGTTGTTTATGCATCTGTACAGTATGGTGGTTCTGAATATGCACTTGCTTTTGGGAAGAATGAGATGCCGGGGTATCACACCGGCCTTGCAGCCATCATTGGATACCTGACCGGGGCCCGTCATAGTCATCTGGACAGTGCAGGGTACAGTATTGATCAAAAACCGAAGCAGAATACACCAGAGGAGATCGGAGCACAACTTTATACAGAGGAATCCTGGCGTCAGATCCTGGCGAGCCTGGTGATCTGTTTCTTTGCACGGGGAGTGTATTCTGAAGATTTGGTTCAAAAATGTCTTGAAATAAGTGGCATTTCAAAAACACCTGAAGAATTGATTCAGCTCGGAAGACAGATTCTCTATGAAAAATATCAGTTTAAATTTCGGGAAGGGTTTAGTTTTGAGAATATCAGAATACCCACACGAGTAACAACTCACCCATCAGGGACCGGGATCATATCAGAGAGTGATATCCGTGAGGGTGTTGAAACATACAAAAAATTACTTCTTTCATTGGGGAAGGATGCCCAATGATTGTAATAAACTACGCTGTTGGATTCATGATACTGTCAATATCATCATCGGTCAGGTTGTAATTAAAGAACTCATTGTAGAACTTTTTGATGACGTCCTTAATATCAAGGTCTTTGAAGAGTTCGGGATACAATGTCTTTGCTGCCCACTGTATCTGAAGGGCTTCCTCTGCACCATACCGATCCCAGTAGAAGACACCTTTTGGATTGAGGAATAATTTACCATCTTGGACTGCTTTCAAATCCTTCCACTTCGGATCATTCATGATCGTTTCCTTGTCAGCAGTAGTCCCCATCATGATGATTACATCTGGATCCCAGGCCTGTATCTGTTCAAAGGTTACAGACTTCATGTTTCCAGACACATCCACACCCGCAGCATTTGTACCACCGGCCACATTGATCCAGGTATCAATAAGTGTCTTGTTTCCATCCACCTGCAATGGCTTTAGACTGTTGATATGTAAAACGCTTAGTTTTTTATCAACTGGAATTTTAGAGGTAACGTCCTTAATCTCTGATAACTTAGTATCAAGGTAATCGTTATACTTTTCAGCCTTTGTTTTGGCATCTCCACCAAGAATTGATCCGGTCAGGAGGAAGCACTTTTTCAGGTCTTCAAATGTTGTAAAGTACAAGGTTACAACCGGAATTCCTGCAGATGAGAGTTGATCAGCGCTCTTGTTCATTCCATCAGAGAGTATTGCAATATCCGGTTTTACGGCGATTGTGTCTTCCAGTGTAACAACTTTTGTTGAAGAGTCAAATGGGGCAGGGATGGTTCCAATCCTTGGATAGACCTTGTTGAACATCGGCATGTTATGGATAATTGAGGTTGTTGCAACAATTTTATCCCCGGCACCGAGCATAAGAACTACTTCATTGTGAGCATTCCAGAAATCTGCTACACGATCTATGGTTGCTGGGATCTGAACTGTGTTCCCCATCATATCTGTAACAGTCTGCGTTGCTCCTGTCGAGGTTCCTGCATCGGCGTAAACCAAACTGCCGGAGCAGAATAGACAGATCAAAAGTGTAAGTAACCAGATTGAGATGGTTACATTCGGTTTTCCACTCATCTTCATCAGCTATCAAGAGAATTTTGAAAATATTTAAATTTTAATGTATTGTTAATGCAAAACAATTTATCTCTTCGATTTCCAATAATAAAATTCGGAATATTTCGTATAAAATACGAAAATAAAAAATATGCGGGCATAAAAATTTTAATTGGATATTAAAAAAGAAAAAAAGTTATTATTGTCTTCTAAAAAAAAGAGAACGGTTATCTTGAATGTTGTATCTAATCGCGCCAAAAATGTCACTATTTCTTGAATGAAATAATCATCTTTGTTCAACATCTCTTTAGGTCTAAATCCTATATTTATATGATTTGTCAAAGAATATGTTAAACTGATAAATACTGTTCTGTTGTATCGGATATCTGGTTTGAAGACGAGTATGGCACTGAAAAAACATAAGCAATAGGGCTTGTTGTTGTGAATGAAAAAACGCTACCTTAAAACAACAATACCTTCCGTTGTTTTACATATTAATTCGTCTGCAGATCTGTTCAAATATTTCAGGGCCAAGAAGAGCTATACTTTCATCTGAGAACTCTTCTTTCATTATCCTGATTATCATCATGGAGCCTTCATTGGTTGTGTGAATGCCGACTCTCTCTTCCCTGGTAACCAGTTCCTGCTCCTCCATCATCGCAAAATATGGGAGAATATAATAATGGGGGGCTTTGAGATACTCTGCAAGTCTTCTTGTTGTGGGAAACCGAATCCTGATTCCATCTGCAGTGAAGGTCAGGGTGATTGCGTGCTCTTCAGAAAAAAAAAGTTCCAAAGCAGCCCTGAATAGTATATCGACCGAAAGAGTAGGCATACCTCTCTCACTATTTATTATACACAGATAGAATAGTTCCGAAAAAATTAGTGTTTCTTCTTCTGATCCTCGGGCACCTCTTCGAGGTACACAAGTTCAGCGCCGACGTCTTTTGCGATCATCTCGATCTCTACTTTTCTGAAGTGGGTTGCTTCGATCTGTAACTGACCGCCGGTCACTGCAACAACTCTGAATTGTGGCTGCCTGACACCTTCTCCGACCTTCTGACGCTCTCTGATATAAATTTTCATCTGCTTCACCTCTGGTGGATAACTTTGAGCATAATCAATTGGATATACCAACTGATATGCCAGCAAATCTATCTATATTACCTCAATATACTTAATACTATTGAGGTCAGGAATGCACGAGAGACATGATATCCCAAACAAACTACAAGGCGAAACTCTGGTTAGAAAACAGTTATTTGAGAAGTATAAAGATCGCCCTCTGGTAAGAATCCTTCCTGAATTAAATGTTGTCAAGATAGGCGGGCATGGAATCATCGATTATGGACATGATGTTGTTCTTCCTCTCGTTGATGAACTGGGTACACTGTCCGAGCATCACCAGATGCTTATTATTACCGGCGGTGGAGTGAGAGTCCGCCATATGATGGACATCGGACTTGATCTTGGGATGCCAACCGGGGTTCTTGCCGAACTCACCAGCAAGATCTCTGAGCAGAATGCTCTCATGATGGCAACACTTCTATCACCATGGAAGGCAAAGCGAATCCACACAACTGATCTTTTAGAGCTTCCAACACTGCTTGCAATGGGAGCACTTCCAGTCACTCATGGAACTCCACCATATGGTCTGTATGAGCATCCATCCGAGCGTTCGAACGGAGGAATACCACCACACAGGACCGATACCGGAGCATTTCTTGCAGCTGAAGTACTCGGAGCCAAACGGTGCATTCTCGCAAAAAATGTTGACGGGCTGTATGACAAACATCCTCTCAAGTACCCTGATGCTGAACTGATACCCGAGATCACTGCGAGTGAACTTATCGAGATGGATATGGAGGATCTCGTTCTTGAGAGAAAACTTCTGGAGATTATGCTTGAGTCTCGAAATATCCCCTGTGTTCAGATCGTAAACGGTCACAAAAAGGGCATGATAACGCGGGCTATTATCGGGGAGAATGTTGGAACCATCATCTGGGCGAGATAAGGTAGCGAGATAATAATAGCACAATTTTTTCACACGTCCACGATATCATTGATAATCTGGTTTTATTACAGATAGCAGGAATCAACCCAAGAATTAATTAAAAGACATTAACTTTTCCGGGGGTCTGATATCGATGGGATCAAAGTGATTCTAAATTTAGTAATATCGGCTTATTTTTGAATTCCAGGGGTAATTTAGTGTGGTCATATTCGGTAAAAAAGGTATCTTGAAAAGCACGTCCAATTTATGTCTTAATGGTAATATAATCCTTAATAAGCATTTTTACAAAGGGTCGCTATTGATCAGATCTGTTGAGATGAACATTTATACTATCTCGAATTCGAAACTGGAATCTCGACAGGATATGGGCCCGGGAATTTCGAGGGAAATACCGGCAAATCTGGTTAATAATAGCAAAAAATGATGATTATCCGGGGATTGCAAACTTTCTCTCTATTGCATTGGCTCCAAATGTTGTAATCGTCACGAGTGCCAGATACACTACTGCGAGTGCAAAAAACGTCTCGTTGTAAGCAAAATATTTCGTAGCAATGAGTTTTCCTGCACCGGTCAGTTCGATTACTGTGATCATGTATGCCAGCGATGAATACTTGATCAGATAGATAAACTCATTCGAGATCCCGGGAATGGCCCTCCTGAGTGCCTGGGGAAGAACAACAAACCGTATTGCCTGGTTTCGTGTCATCCCGAGGGCTTTTGCAGCGGTGAGTTGTCCCTCTTTCACTGAAAGAATTGCACCCCTTATGTATTCTGAGTTGTACGCACTGTTACAGAGTATAAACCCGATTATTGATGCAACAAAGGGACTCAGTGTTATTCCATAAGGTGGCAATCCGAAATACAGAATGAATAATAACAAAAGAAGTGGACACCCCTTGAAGAAGATGGTATAGCCCTGGAAGAATCTGGATAAAAATTTCCCTCCATAGACACGGCCACATGCGATTGCAATTCCCAAAGCGAGTCCTATGGGTGCAGTAACGGCTATAAGGGCAAGGGTGACAAGCAAACCATTCCAGAAGGCCGGAATGATTATATCAACAAGGAATGCTATGGTCTCCATGATCTTTACTGTGAATACTCCCTGAACTGCCCGATGAATGCCTTACACCGTTCAAATTTTGGATCGTTCAGAAGAACCTGCGGGCTTCCCTGCTCTTTTATTATCCCGTGTTCCATGAACAGAATCTGGTTTGCAACCGAACATGCAAACCCCATCTCATGGGTAACAACAAGCATCGTCATCCCCTGCTGTGCGAGTTTCTTCATGACCTCAAGAACCTCACGGGTCAACTCAGGATCGAGAGCACTCGTCGGCTCATCAAAGAGCATGACATCAGGATCCATGGCAAGAGCCCGGGCGATGGAGACTCTTTGTGCCTGACCACCGGAAAGTTCAGCAGGATAATGATCAGCCCAATCAGCCATTCCAACCTGTCTGAGTTCTGTCATCGCCTTCTCCCTGGCATCCTTTGCATTCATCCCTTTAACTTTGATCAATGCAATCTCAACATTTCTCACAGCAGTGAGATGATCAAAGAGGTAAAAGTTCTGGAAAACCATCCCGATCTTCTGCCTGAAGTGGTTAATCTTTGAACCGGCATGAGTAACCTCTTCACCGTTCAGAAGAACCCTTCCGCTGTCTGGAATAGTTAACTGATTAATACACCTGAGCAATGTGCTCTTTCCGGTTCCTGAAGGGCCGATGAAACAGATCGTCTCACCTTTTTTCACATTGAATGAGACCCCTTTAAGGACTTCCGAACTACCGAAGGATTTGTGTATATCCTCTACCTTGAGAATGAACTCTGATTCTGACATATTATGATGAATTCCCCGGACCAAAACCTGGTATGGCGATCCGTTTTTCAAGTCTCTGGATAAGGCTGGTTCCTGCATAACTGAGCAGGATGAAGATCACTGCGCAGGCCAGGTAGATGGGCATCGTGACATATGTTTGTGAGACAATCTGTGATGAGCGTGTAAGAAGTTCTGCCACACCTATAGCATAACAGATCGACGATTCAGTAAGGATCTCAGGATATTCATTAGACCATCCCGGCAGAGCAACCCGCATGGCCTGTGGGAGAATTATTGATCGTATCGCCTGTGTCCTGCTCATTCCAAGAGACCGTGCTGCGGTCATCTGTCCCTCGGCAATTGACTGAATTGCACCCCTGAAGATCTGTGACTGATATGCAGCTCCTCTCAGTCCCAATACAACTGCACCCACGACAAAAGCAGGAAGATCGAGTCCCAGACCCGGAAAGATACCAAAGTAAAAGAGAAACAGCAGCACAAGGACAGGTAGACCACGGAAGAACCAGACATATACAGATATTGCAGATTGCAAAGGCAGTTTTCCATACACCTGTCCTAGGGCCATGGGAAGCCCCAGTACCACTCCGATTATCAGGGCAACTGCAACCAGTCCTACTGTGATGAAGATGCCTGTAAGCAGATAGGGGAACCAGTCAATGAGAATCGTCAGTGGATCCACGATTTTCCTCCTGGTGGTCGTTTTTTAGGAGTAGTAGGAACCACATGATTCTGTCTGTCACATATGAACATAAGAGGATTCAAAATAGTGTATGTGTTCAAAAGAGATGAAATGAGTTATTCCATCTTGTACTTCTTCTTAAGAACAGTCCAGTCCGGTGACTCATGGAGCAGTTCCAGACCTTTATTCATGGTGTTCAGAAGTTCAGTGTCATCCTTGCGGATAGCAACTCCATACTCTTCACCGGTATCGATCTCACCGACGATGTGTAATGGCTTTTCAGCAATTGCATCGAGCATTGGTGGTCGATCATAGATTGCAAAGTCAATACGCTTATTCTGGAGATCTGTTGCAGCCAGTGGGAAGTTGTCATAGGTGACAAGTTGATCTGCCTGAATGACACTCTTATTGATGAGATTCTCTTCTACCCAGAATGCTCCGGTTGTTCCACGCTGTGCACCAATCCTTCCTTTTCCTGCCTTAAAGTCATCAAGAGTAAGTGTGCTGTCGTTGTGAACTGCTACAGACTGATTAACTTTCCAGTATGGGTCGCTGAAGTTTACCTGCTGATTGCGTTCATCGGTGATGGTCATTCCTGAATAGACCATATCGATCTTCTTTGCATTCAGGGCAGGTATGATTCCATCCCATGCGATAGGCTGGATCTTTACATTAAATCCAAGTTTGTTTCCTATCCACTGGACTGATTCCACATCGAAACCCTGGGCAGTCCCGTTCTTATCAATAAAACTGTATGGTGGGTATTCTCCGTCAATACCGACAATATATGTCTTCTTTTGATCTGCAGATGTATTGTCTGTGCTTTTTACAGATTTCTCAGCGGTATTGCTACTTTGAGTACATCCACAAAAGCAGACTGCACCAAGTACTATAAAAATTACCAGGATTGAAATGAATTTCTTATCCATCGAAGATTGTTTGATCGGCACTGTAATAGAAATTGTGATCCGTGGTGCAGCATTATTGAATACAATATATAAATGAAAAAATTGTGCATATCATTTAGGTCCAGTGTTTTCTGTCTCATACCGGTAATGATTACATATCTGGTTTCCCAACCTTCTTGATACCATGAAAGGAGTGTTGGTTTCTCTGGCGTGTCTGGGGCTCATCCTGTTTCTTCTTGTAGCAGGGTGCACCTCTTCAAACCAGTCTGGTGGTCAGGAGAATAAGATTACTTCTGAAAATACCACTTCAGGAGAAAAAACTGTTTACCGGGTTGGCATCGATGCGGTTTATCCCCCCTTTACCATGATGAGTGAGAAGGGTGAACCGACCGGATTTGATGTGGAATCGATAAAATGGATAGCAAAGGATCAGGGATTTGAACCAGAATTTCAGGCTATAGCATGGGACGGTATCATTCCTGCCCTGAATGCAAACAAAGTTGACATGGTCTATGCTGGAATGACCATCACCGATGAACGGAAAGAGAAGGTGAACTTCAGCAAGCCGTACTGGACAGTGAACCAGATGGTTGTAACCAAAGAGGGCTCACCTGTCACTCTGGATCAGGTAAAAACCGGAAAGGCTAAGATCGGAACCCAGCGGGGATGTACTGCAGCCATCTGGGTTGAAGATAACCTTGTTAATAAAAGCCTCATGGCTGCTGATAACCTGAAGCAGTATGATAACACTCCGCTTGCTGTTGAAGATCTGGTTGCAGGCAGAACAGATGCAGTCATCTATGACAGCACTGTCATGAATGATATCATCGCAGGTAAACCAGTTCAGAAGATCGGGATGATAGAGACCAATGAACAGTTCGGTATAGCAGTCCGGAAATCTGATGCAGAGCTGCTCAAGAAACTGAATACGGGTCTTGATCACCTCATGGCATCTCCAGACTGGCAGGCTCTTGTTCAGAAGTACAAACTGGAATAACCTTCTGAAGAACTTTTTTACCTTCTTTTTCCGGAAAATTTCATTGTCCCTGGTCCTTCCTGGGTCCCATGGTACACCGGTAGGGTTTTGGCAGATCTGTTTTCTGGGTTGCCTTCCTATGTGTATAGAATTATCAGGCAGGAAGATGGGAGAAGTCAGCGAATTATCTCAGTCAGTTCACCATACCTGGCGTATACATGAACTGGTCGGAGCAGCACTCGGAATACCGGTGAGACAGGCAGCTGCCTGTATCGATCTGCTCGACAGCGGAGCAACGATCCCGTTCATAGCGCGGTACCGCAAAGAGGCCACCGGTTCGCTGGACGATGCGGTTATCTTCTCACTGGCAACTCATCTTGAGAGGATACGAAGGCTCGAGGAACGCAGGGATGTAATTCTCACGAAAATTTCTGAGTCTGGACATCTCACTCCTGACCTTAAACAGAATATTCTACAGGCCGAAACCCTCGCTGAACTTGAAGATCTGTATCTTCCATATAAACCACGACGCAAGACAAGGGCTGACCGGGCACGTGAACAGGGGCTTCAGCCTCTCGCTGATCTCCTTCTCACCCAGCATGCACAGATAGATCCGCTTTCTGAAGCCTCACGATTTATTAATCCTGATCTGGATGTCCCGACAGCACAGGTCGCACTCGCCGGTGCTGAAGATATTATTGCAGGAGAAGTGAGCGAAAATCCTGAAGTTCGTCAGAAGATCAGGGAAGTGTTTCATAAAAGTTCCCGTCTTGATGTATCTGCAGCCCGGGGGACTGGTGGAGATGCAGGAAAATGGAAAGAGTATGTCGGCACATCAGAGTCAGCCGGATCTATTCCGTCCCACCGGATCCTTGCTATCTTCAGGGGTGAAGAGGAAGGTCTTCTTTCTGCAAAGATCGGCCCGGATCCAAAGGCTGGTATCGGTCTTATTGCAGAAAAGTATCTTTTAGGTTCCGGCCCGGCAGTTGAATGTGTTATGGATGCAGTGACCGATGGTTACCACCGTCTGCTTGCCCCTTCACTGGAACGTGAACTCCGGAATGAACTCAAGGAACGTGCTGATGAAGAGGCTGCCCTGGTCTTTGCCTCTAATCTGCGTGCTTTGATCCGTTCTCCTCCTCTGGGTTCTAAGCGTGTCCTGGCGATAGATCCCGGATTTCGTACCGGTTGCAAGGTAGTTGTCCTCAGTGCGGAAGGTCTCCCTCTTGAGACCGCGACGGTCTTTCCCCACGATCCAAGACCTGATCCCACCGGGTCTTCACAGATAATCCGGGATCTGGTATCAAGGCACCAGGTTCAGGTCATCGCGGTTGGCGACGGGACTGCAGGAAGGGAGACCTGGCAGTTTGTGAGGAATCTCGGTCTGCCTGAAGATATTGCCGTGGTCTCTGTGTATGAACAGGGGGCCTCGATCTACTCTGCATCAGAACTGGGGAGAGCAGAACTGCCTGACATGGATGTGACCATGCGGGGTGCTGTCTCGATCGGCAGACGTCTTCTTGATCCGCTTGCTGAGATGGTGAAGATAGAACCGCGTTCAATCGGTGTCGGGCAGTACCAGCACGATATTGATCCTGATATGCTCAAGGCCAGGCTTGAAGAGGTGGTGAAATGGGTAGTAAACGAGGTCGGCATTGATCTCAACTCTGCTTCTCCCTCACTGTTATCGTATGTTTCTGGTCTGAACCAGCGGCTTGTAACAGAGATTGTCAGGCACCGGGAAAAGAACGGGCCATTTACAAGCCGCGAAGAACTCAGACGTGTGAAAGGCATCGGTGAGAAGACATATGAACAGGCTGCAGGGTTCCTTCGGATTCGTGATGGAACGAACCCACTCGATAACACCGGTGTTCATCCCGAACGATATGCTTTGGTGGCTCAGATGGCAGCGAGCATCAGCGCGAAACCTGTCGATCTTATCGGTAATGAATCACTGGTAAGGCAGATAAGCCTTGAATCGTTTGTCTCTGAGACCTGTGGGATTCCCACGCTGCATGATATCTGCGAGGAACTGATCCGCCCGGGCCGGGATCCACGTGGTGTCTTTGAACCTCCTGTCTATGCAGATCAGGTTACCACCTTTGATGATCTCAAAGAAGGAATGATGCTTGACGGTGTCGTAACAAACGTCACGAAGTTTGGTGCATTCATCAACATCGGATTATCAGAGAGTGGTCTCGTTCATATCAGCGAACTGGCAGATCGGTATGTTCAGGACCCGGCCGATGTTGTAACTATCCGTCAGCATGTCAGGGTGAAAGTGATCGGGATAGACGGTCAGAGGCGACGGATATCCCTCTCGATGAAGCAGGCAGGGTCAGAGTAACCCCGGATGACGGATTATCCCGTGGAGTTTATGTGACCCCCCTCTCACCTGATCGTAAACCTCTCGTATACGCAGTGTTATCGGCAGTTCTTTTTGGCAGCTGTGCACCGATGACCAAATATTTCGTTGGAAGTACCGAGCCGGTGATGCTGGCCGCCCTATTTTACCTCGGAAGCGGGACGGGGATGCTGCTTCTGATCCTGGGTGGAAAGATAATCAGGCGTGAGTCGTCAGCCCGCGAAGCGCCACTTACACGATCTGATGCTCCGTATCTTGCTGGTATGGCCATATTGGGTGGTGTCCTGGCCCCTGTCACGCTGATGTACTCCATGATAGATACTCCTGCTGCGACCGGGTCTCTCCTCCTGAACTTTGAACCTGTTGCGACAGCAGTACTGGCAGCACTCTTCTTTCGTGAGTCTGTGGGTAGGAGGATCTGGATTGCCATGGGACTCATCACCTGTTCCTGTCTCATCCTGAGTCTGGATCCTGCAGGAGAATTTGGAGTATCACTGGGTTCATTCGGAGTACTGCTTGCCTGTTTTTTCTGGGCCATTGACAACAACATCAGCCGGCATGTATCAGGCCGGGACCCGCTCTCAGCAATCCTGGTTAAAGGGTATGGAGCAGGGATCATCTCTCTGGTAATTGCTGTCCTCATCGGTGAATCGCTTCCATCGGCAGGGTCAGTCCCTGTCTACATGATAGTCGGGTTTTTCAGTTTTGGAGGTCTTGCAAGTGTTTTCTTTCTGCTTGCACTCCGTTCAATCGGGACCGCACGTACCGGATTATTTCTCGCACTCTCCCCTTTCTTTGGAGTATTCTTCTCATTTCTTCTCTTCTCCGAAACCCCGCAGTTCCTTTTCCTTGTAGCATTACCTGTCATGGTACTCGGAACATGGCTCCTGGTATCAGAGCGGCACGCCCATCTCCATTACCATCCTCCCCTGGTACATAACCACCGTCACCGGCATGACGACCTCCACCATGATCATCAGCATGTTAAGGATCTCCCTCCCCTCTCTCGATCCGGTGAACATACGCATCTGCATTCCCATGATGCCATAACCCATGAACACCAGCACAGACCGGATCTCCATCACCGGCACGATCACAAACCCCTGGCCTCTGGAAAGAGATAACCTCGTGTAGGTAGTATGATCCGAGAAGAAATGGAGAGCCGCCCTGTTATGCTTGGTCTGATCCAGGCCTCAGCATCCCTGGATCCTGGAGAAAACATCAGGAAGATGGTCTGTAAGGTCACTGAAGCGATCGATGACGGTGCAAGGATTATCTGTCTTCCTGAGTTGTACCGAACCCGGTACTTTCCTCAGTACATCGGCCTTGACAGAACACCGTTTGCAGAGACGATACCCGGTGAGTCAACCCGGATATTTTCCGATATTGCAAAAAAGCATGAGGTGGTTATCATTGTCCCGGTCTTTGAGCATGCGAAGACCGGAGAATATCGCAACGCAGCGGTGATCATCGATACAGACGGTTCGGTCTCCCCTCCGTACTACAAAATACATGTCCCCCAGGATCCATCCTTCTTTGAGAAGGGATATTTTGCCGAGGGTGATGAGTTCAGGGTTGTTGATACCAGGTTTGGAAAGATAGCAGTTCTGATATGTTATGACCAGTGGTTCCCGGAAGCTGCACGTGCAGTAGCCCTTGCTGGGGCCGAGATCATCTTCTATCCAACTGCTATCGGTGATATAATCGATGCATCCCCGGTGGAAGGAGAGTGGCAGGATTCATGGGAAACGATCCAGCGAAGCCATGCGATCGCAAACAGTGTGCATGTCGCAGCGGTAAACAGGGTTGGTACAGAGGATCGGGTACGGTTCTATGGCGGTTCGTTCGTTTCTGATGCATTTGGGTCTGTCCTTGCCCGGGCCGGATCAGATGAGGAGATCCTCCTCACCACGATCGATCTTTCAATGAACAGGGTAGTCTCTGACTCCTGGGGCTTCATCAGGAACCGCCGCCCGGAAACGTATGGTTCGCTCTGCTCACCGATCCGCGGCCCCGGGCCGGAACGGATCTCTCCGGGACTTGGTGACACTCCCAGAAACCGTGGATACCATATGCCTGCAGAGTGGGAACCTCATGAGGCTGTGTGGCTCTCATGGCCCCACAACACCCTGACATTTCCATTCATTGAAGCTGTCGAAGAGAGTTATATCAGGTTTATCAAAGCAGTCCATCTCTCTGAAAAAGTATGTCTGCATGTCCCGGAAGGAGATGCGAACCAGCGTATTGGCCATCTTCTCATGGATGCAGACATCGATATGAGCCGGGTGACCATGTTTCCTGTTTCGTACTCTGATGTCTGGATTCGGGATTATGGCCCGACTTTTCTTGTAAATCGTGGTGAGTCACAGATTGCAATGGTCAGATGGAACTTCAATGCCTGGGGGGACAAGTATGATGAACTCCTTGCAGACGGGGCTGTTCCCGGATTCATGAACGAGATTCTGGGTCTTCCGGTCTTCGAACCCGGTATCGTACTTGAGGGTGGTTCCATCGAGGTGAACGGAAGAGGAACAGTTCTGACTACACGATCATGTCTGTTGAATCCGAATCGGAATCCTTCCCTCTCTCAGGATGAGATCGAGCAGGTTCTGCTTGAATACCTGGGTGTTGTGAAGGTGATCTGGCTGAATGAAGGTGTTGCTGGTGATGACACGGACGGGCATATCGATGATATCGCAAGGTTCGTTGATCCTGTCACGGTCCTCTGTGCAGTTGAGGAGGATCCTACTGATGAGAATTATGCAGCCCTGCATGAGAATTATCAGATCCTCTGCAGGGAGAGCGATCAGGATGGCAGGCCGCTCACCGTGATCCCCCTCCCGATGCCGAAGATGATATTAGGAGAGGAAGGCAGGTATCCTGCAAGTTATACGAATTTTTACATCGGCAACGAAGTGGTGATAGTCCCGATGTTTGACGATCCCAACGATGAGCGTGCATGTGAGATTATTCGTCAGGCTTTTCCGGGCCGTGAGGTTATTGGCATCAATGCCCGTGCCATGATCGAGGGGTATGGCACATTCCACTGTGCGACGCAGCAGCAGCCCCTCCTTTAACCTGTCTGGTAGCGGAAGGTTCAAGATAAATGGGCTCAAACCACCAGCCGGGTACATATGACCGGGTTAATAGGAGAATTTCTGGAATTTCTCAAGGAGTACAAGGTAGTTGCACTTGCAGTTGCCTTCATCATAGGTGTTGCAGCAACGAGCCTTGTCAAGTCTCTGGTTGATAATATCATCATGCCCTTCGTGGGTGTGTTGGTACCGTCCGGCGACTGGAAGGCTGCCACCCTTAACCTTGGACCTGTTCATCTAGGGATCGGCCCGTTCGCGGCAGAATGTATCAACTTCATCGTCATCGCCTTCGTGGTCTTCATGATTGCAAAGTATGTAATGGGAGAAGAGAAGGTAGAGAAGAAGTGAGTGTAACACTCACAAAATTGGTTTTCTGACACCTGGAAAACATTTTTCCTCATCCTGCCGCAGATCCTTCTGTCCTGATCGGGTTATTATAAATAGTAATCTGCCGGAGGATGCTATCTGATGTTCTCACCGGAGCTGGCATAATGACAATATCAAATTTCAGACGCCTCTATGAAGTGTTTCATGGATACGAGCGGTGGTTTCTCTTCTCAATTCTGCTCAATATCGTTGTTGCCGGGGGTACTCTTGCAATTCCAGCCCTCTCTGCCGATCTGATCAACAACGGGATCATGAAGAACGACTTCTCATACTCTCTTGATGTCGGGGTTCTCATGCTCCTGGCTGCTGTCATTGCCGGGGCATGCCAGATCGGAAATGCAGCAATCGCAGTCTGGGCATCAGAATATTCGGCTCACACGCTGCGCACCCGAGAGTTTGAAAAGATCCAGACACTCTCCTTCGGGAACATCGACAGGTTCAGATCCAGTGATCTGCTTGTCAGGCTGACAACAGATGTTCAGAATATCAAGGTTGCGATACAGCAGTCGGTGATGAACCTCATGCAGGCCCCCCTCCTTCTGATCGGGACTGTTCTCATCATGGCTGCCATGGCTCCTGCCCTTGTCTGGATCATGGTTGTGCTCCTTGTGCTGCTGACGATTCTGCTGGTTGTGTACTTTGTCATCGTCGAGCCTGCATTCTCCCGCAAGCAGGTAGAGATTGACAGTGTTAACAAAGCCCTTCGTGAGACCCTCACCGGCATACGGGTAGTCAAGGCATTTGTCAGGCAGGAGTATGAGATCACCAAGTTTGGGCAGGCTGCAGACAGCCTGAAACATGCGGCTGTCAGGCCGCAGATGATCATGTCCTACCTCATGCCCACCGTGTTTGGGATCGCTATACTCGGGTTTGGTGCAGTCTATTACTTCGGAGGTGTTCAGGTCCTCGAAGGGACGGGCCTTATGATTGGTGACGTCACCTCTGCTGCACAGTATATTCTCATCCTCATGATGCCCCTTCTGATCATCGCGATAGTGCTCCCGTTTATAACCCAGGCCAATGCATCGCTGAAGAGGATCTTTGAGGTTCTTGATGCTGTTCCTGAAATAGATGAGCCGGAGGTGCCAGCAGTGATGGACATCGACAAGGTCAAAGGTCGTGTAGTGTTCGATAATGTCTCCTTTGCATATCGGAATGCTGATGGAGAGCCTGAAGGTGAGGTCCTTAAAGATATAAACCTGGTAGCAGAGCCTGGTGAGACGATCGGCTTTTTAGGAGCAACCGGCTGTGGCAAATCATCGCTGGTCTCACTGATTCCAAGGTTTTATGACGTCACAGCTGGCCGTGTCACAATCGATGGCCTAGATGTCCGATCTATCTCTCTTGAAGAACTTCGCAGCATGGTCAGTGTCTGTCTCCAGGAATCGGTACTCTTTTCAGGTACCATAAGTGATACAATCCGGTTTGGGAAGCCATCCATGACTGATGATGAGATGATCGTGGCAGCCCGGTCAGCAGATGTGGAGGGGTTTGTGCAGAATATTCCTGAACAATATGATGGAACGGTTGCCCGGCGTGGTTCCAACTTCTCCGGTGGTCAGCGTCAGAGGCTCTCGATCGCCCGTGCCCTTGCACAAAAACCAAAGATCCTTATTCTTGATGACAGTACCAGTGCCTGCGATGTTGCTACAGAGGCACGGATTCAGGATGCCATCACTGACCTGATGGCCGGAACAACGAAGTTTATTGTTGCCCAGAGAATCAGTTCTGTCATTACTGCCGATCGAATCGTCCTTCTGAATCAGGGAACGATTGAGGCGACCGGAACGCATACAGAACTTCTGTCCTCAAATCCACTCTATCAGGAGATCTATGAGTCACAACTCGGGAGCGGTCTTCAGTCAGGGAGGAATGCCTCATGACAATGACTCCAAAACCGGTCTCTGTCTCTGATACAGAAACCGATGACCAGTACGAATCGATGGGATCGACACTGCGCAGGTTACTCTCCTACCTGACAAGATACCGGTTCAGACTGGCCCTGGCAATTATCTTCATGATCGGTTTCTCGGTTACGATGGGAATCCTTCCTGCCCTTATGGGATATGCAACCGATATCATCGCTGGTCATGGATCACTTCAGGATCTCAGGCAGGTTCTCATCTACTTCATCATCGATGCCGCTGCCCTCTGGATCTTCGGGCATCTGACCCAGCGTCTCCTCTCAAAGATATCGCAGGAGGGCCTCTACACCCTCAGAACTGATCTTTTCAACCATATGCAGACACTCTCTCTAAGTTTCTTTGATCGCCAGCCGATCGGCGAGCTGATGAGCAGAGTCTCAAACGATACAGATGTTATTGATCAGTTCTTTTCAAACGGGATTCAGCAGGTCCTCCAGTCTGTAACAACGATCATTGTTCTCACCCTCGTGATGCTCTGGATAAACCCGGTTCTCACTCTTCTTGTATACCTGGCGGTCTTCGAGATGCTGGCGATCTCGTCCACCATTGCCAGGATATCAGGCCCGGCCTTTGAGAGGATGCAGGAACTCCTTGGAGAGCTGAATGGGTATGCAGAGGAGCGGCTTGCAGGCCAGAAGGTTACAATCGCGTACAATCAGCAGGAAAGCAGTAGTGTGGGATTCTCAAAACTCTCAGGAATAGTCGCACGGACCGGTGGCAGGGCCCAATTTGTTGCCCTCACATCAATGCCGGCAGCAACCATCATGGCAAACCTGCAGATGATTCTCCTTTTGATCGTAGGAGGTGCGATGGTGATGGAAGGCCATATCCAGCTGGGAGAACTGGTGGCATTTCTCGGCCTCTCATCAAACATCTCCTCTCCCCTATCGCAGATTTTCTCTCAGTATGCCCTGATAATGAGTGCCAGTGCCGGAGCATCACGAGTATTCAGGATCCTTGATGAGCAGCCGTTGGTTGCTGATCTTCCTGAAGCAAAACCGATGCCCCAGGTTGAGGGTGATGTACGGTTTGACGCTGTTGATTTTGCGTACATTCCAGGCAGAACAGTTCTGAAGAACAATACCTTCAGGGCTCTTCCAGGTCAGGTATTCGGGCTATGCGGCCCGACCGGGGCAGGAAAGAGTACCATCATCAATATTCTTACCAGGTACTATGACATCCAGTCCGGTTCGATCACCATTGACGGTGTCAGGATCGATGAGGTGGGACAGGACAGTCTCAGGATCCAGATCGCACAGGTTCTCCAGGAGCCATTCCTCTTCTCTGGTACGATCATGGAGAACCTGCGGTATGCACGGGGCGATGCTTCTGATGATGAGTGTATCGCAGCTGCAAAACAGGCAGGAGCGTACGAGTTTATCATGGCTCAGCCTGAAGGGTTTGATACCTATCTCAATGACGGTGGCTCGAACCTCTCCCAGGGTCAGAGGCAGATGCTCACTATTGCACGGGCCATGGTGTCAGAACCCCGCCTCCTGATCCTGGACGAGGCGACCAGCAATGTGGATACTCGCACTGAGAAACTGATCCAGTCCGGTCTTCTCAGTCTGCAACAGGGGAAGACATCGTTCATTATCGCCCATCGGCTCTCGACCATCCGCCACTCCGACTGTATCCTTGTGATTAATCACGGAGAGATCGTTGAGCGTGGCACTCATGATGACCTGATGGCTGCACAAGGTTTCTATTATAACCTCTATATGAGCCAGTTCAGGGGAAAACTCAGTTCCATAACCGGGGTTGCATGATTAAGAACCTGGATAACACGTAAAAACTGCCCCTTTTTTGGTTGTTCCAGGTCCTGTAGAACAAACCGTCTCCTTCAAAATCATTCTCTCTTCGGCACGCAGAATAAGGACAATGGGCAACATATTGTGGGGTATTCACTCTGAAACGTACTTGAGTCTGGTGTTAGTTATGACCAATGATGATCGTTCAAAAGGAGAACTTGTCTCATATCTGATCCGCGATGAGATGGGAGAATGCATGCCTATAGATATCTGGTATGACGAGGATATCTGGGTATTCAGGCCGTTTGGTAAGATTGATACCGGCCATTCTGTTGATCTGGATACTGCCCTTACAGAAGGTATCGGGCAGGGCATGAGATTCATCGTTGTTGATCTTACCGATACGCCTTACATTGCAAGTTCAGGCCTTCGTGCCCTGCTCAAAGCTGCAAAGGCTGTAAAACCAGAAGGAGGGCAGATCACAGTCTGCGGACTGAACGATGTTGTTCACGAAATTTTGCAGGTGTCCGGCCTTCTTCGTATATTTCCGGTGTATCCTACTGCAGAGGAAGCTGTTATAGCAATGAAGAATGTTGAACGAAAATAGAACAAAATATGCGGAGACCAGATCCTGCAAATTACAAGTTCTGGTCACCTGCTGTAACGTCTTGAAATTTAGATTGTGGTTGCGTTAGCAGCTGAAGTGTTTGCACCGGTCTCTGCAAGTGGGCTGACATTGGTCAGGTTCATTGCAGCGTCAACGGTGGTGTTGTTTGCATCGATGGTTGCGTTTGCTACTGCATCGACGAGTTCAGTGGTGTTGTTTACTGCTTCAGTTGCAGTTGCGGTCTCTTCTGCTGCAAAACATCCGGGTGCGAGCACCAGTGCTGCAACCAGGAGGATAAGGAACTTAGTCATCCGATCCATAATTCATGGTTGGAGGTTCCTACCTATGAAGCTAAGTGGTTTAACCTTCTCAAGATGCGGTGCCACATGGGTTTTGACAGATTCCTCTGGAGCTCACTCCCGGATCGCGGATGAAAAATTCTCTTATGTTCATGTTTTAGATCTGTCTCAATGGTGTGGCCGCGCTTTCAATAGGCCGGATCCAGAAATCATTATATACTTGCTTTAGGGTGGAACATAGAAGCAGACAGCAGGTCTGATCGGTTAGTATCTATCTCTCTGTGATCAACGACTCAGCCTCACATGTCTCTCGTTGAATTGGGTATCCTCGGGTTTGTGATCGGCCTCACCGGTGCCCTTGCACCCGGTCCGACCCTCATCGCAACAATTCATTCAGCCATAAGAGAGGGGTGGAAGAGCGGACCCCTCGTTACCGGTGGTCATATCATCGCAGAACTCCTGGTGGTAATCCTGATTGCGGCGGGAATACCCTTCCTCCCTGAACAATCATCACTCCTCATTGCCGTTGCAGGTGGAATTGCGCTGATCATCTTCGGGGCTCTGACAATTCGATCAGCCAGGGGTGCCACTCTTTCCATGGCATCCACTCCGGCCGGATCCCACTCCCCGTTTGTTGCCGGACTCATAACCAGCATCTCAAATCCGTACTTCTGGATCTGGTGGTTCTCAGTCGGGAGTGCCCTTCTGCTCAGCTCCCTTGCAAGTGGTCTCGCCGGGCTCGTTGCTTTCATATGTGGACACTGGCTTTCTGATCTCAGCTGGTTCACATTGGTGGCGATAAGTGTTCATAAAAGCAGGGTGCTGCTTGGTGACCGCGAATACATGCTTATCCTCTACGCTTGTGGTGTAGTCCTTGTGATATTTGGGATCTGGTTCGTTGTATCAGGTGTTCACGGAGTGTGAAGAGATCATTAGCACTTCACACCGGTTGCCTTGAAGAAGGTGTAACAAAAAACGCCGTCCGGCTCACAGGTCCGGTATAATCCCTGTATTCCTTCCTCAAACTTCTCCTTTGATATCAGTCCTGCTGCGACCGCATCCTTCTGAACTCCTTCAATCATCGCTGTAAATGTTTTTCTCGTAAATCCGTCAACAAGTTCCGGCTTGCTGGCGTCCACATACACCATCCGGGGAGATACCCTGACATCAGAAAAGCCGGTCTCTGACAGGAGAGGATAGAGTCTCCTTCCAATGCATGCATCTCCGCCTGAACGGTGCTGTAGTTCTATCTGGGTCTGAACAGCATCGATGGCGGCCTGACTTGGGGGATAAAAATATACAGATCCGTGATCCCCCTCAATTACCATGATTGATCCCCCGTGTTTTAAGACACGTTTTAATTCGGTGAGTGCCTTTACCGGTTCTGGAAGGTGTTCGAGTACGAAACAGAGGAAGATATGATCAAATGTTTCGTCATCGTACGGAAGATCTCTGATATCTGCCTGTTCAAATGTCACCTGGTTGACGCTGGTGTCAGATTCCTTTCTGAGTCGATCTTCTGCCACTTCCAGGGATGACTGTGAGATATCTATTGAATGAAAAGTACAAACAGGGTTTTGTGTTGTTATGATAACGGTCTGGGCACCTGTTCCACACCCGGCTTCAAGAACCAGACTTCCCGGTGGGAACCGGGTATCATGATGAAGGATCTGGGTCAGTGTATGTGCCTGGTCAGCCAGGCGGGCTGCTTCTCGTTCAGAGTATCCATGAACATATGCAGACTGAATCATCTGCTACCCGTTGTCATACAGAATAGAGAAGGTTTCTTCTTTTATCTGACTATTACCCGGTACCGGTTCTGGTTGAGCCCTTTCATCTCTTCAGGGAGCCGGTTAAAATCCTCCCTGAACCGCTCCCTGCTCCGTTCAAGAGAGTGATCAACCCCTGTCTGCTCCCCGTTGCGGATGAATGTCTCCAGCAGTTTCTCACCGGTCTCACCTGTGGAATCTGTAGTTATCTCATCGTGATCCATCAGGCCTGCATCAGAATAATACCGGTAAATTTCCCGTCTTCCTGGTATGGTCACCTTCCCGGGACTAGTTTTTGATCTGGGAATTCCTTCGTATTCCACAAGTTTGTATGTCATATCAAGGAAGGGAATATCCGCTGATGTGAGTAGTTTGGTCCCTACCCCGAATGAGTCGATTGGGATTCCAGCCTTAAGCCAGCGATCAATATCGTGTTCATCAACCCCTCCGGTTGCGATGATACGGACATGGTTCAGACCATGTTTATCGAGGTACTGCCTGACTCTGGGCACAATACTGGCGATATCACCACTGTCAATCCTGACTGCTGAAACAGGTAATCCTTCTTCAGCGAGCCGTGCAGCGGTGGCAACTCCCTCCATTGTATCATATGTGTCTATGAGAAGGACCGGATCATTCGGGAACGTTTTGATATATGCCCTGAAAGCTTCTTCTTCAGATGAAAAGACGAGGACATACGAGTGAGCCATCGTCCCTGATACCGGGATCCCATACAGTCTTCCGGCTTCAACATTTGAAGTACCAAGAAAGCCTGTGATGTAGGTTGCCCTGGCTGCATCGGTTCCTCCGTCCGTCCCGTGGGCTCTTCGCAGCCCGAAATCAACCAGACCATGTCCTCTGCTGACGGCCATCATCCGTGCTGCTTTAGAGGCGATCACTGTCTGATGGTGGATCAGGTTCAGGGCAATCGTTTCGAGAATCTGAACTTCAGGCAGAGATCCTTCAATTCTGACCAGAGGTTCACTCTCAAATACAATTCTCCCTTCCGGGACCGCAATTACATCTCCTGAAAATCTGAACGATGAGAGCCAGGTTAGAAAATCGTCAGTAAATTTGTCAAGTGATCGCAGGTATGAGATATCCTCTGGAGAAAAGGTGAAGGTGGTCAGGTACCGGATCAGGCTGTCAAGTCCGCATGAGACAAGAAAATTTCGTTCAGCCGGCATTGTTCTGACCGATATGGAAAATACAGCCCATCCTTTCTTGCCATGCTCAATAAAACTCTGTGCCATGGTCAGTTCGTAGAGATCAGTGAGTAATGCGGTTGACATTGTAAGGGTTCACTCCAATATCCGGTCTCTTGACGTATCTAACGTCAGGATAATGTTCAGATCGTGCTAGAACTTCTGTTCTGATCAGTGATAGTGGTACCAGTTCTGTTCTCTCATTCAGAATATTATCCACGGTTTAAGACACACATCCGGTATCGATCCTGTTTTTTGTTCTGATTGACAATGAGGTACAAATGACATTTCTTGCCACCGGATTTCAGGAATCTGACAGGGATGTAACCGGCAGTCTGATCACCTGTCTTGATGCTATCAGATCCCATCCTTTCTTCAGGAATGTGAAGGATGAGAGTTTCAGGCTCCTGGATCTGCATTCCGGAGATCGGATCCTCGAAGTCGGATGCGGAACCGGCCAGGATGCCTGGATCCTTGCAGGTATCACCGGTTACGATGGTCTGGTGGCAGCGATTGATCCCGGAATGTCGATGCTTCGTGAGGCGCAAAAGGGTGATCCAGACTCTGAATCCCATCCCCGGGGAACATATCCGTCTTTTGCAAGAATGGACGGGCGTTCACTAGGCTTTGGTGCAGGGGTCTTTGATGCGGTCAGGGAGGATCGTGCCCTTCAGCACATTGGAGAACCGGAACGGGTAGTGAGCGAGATGTTTCGTGTTCTAAAGCCCGGTGGCAGGTTTGTGTTGTTTGAACCTGACTGGGAGCTGTTTATCATCGATCACCCGATGCCTGACGTAACCCGCCGTATTCTGAACTTCTGGGCTGATCAGTTCATGAACGGGTGGATTGGAAGGAGGTTATTCCGGTTGTGTCTGGACTATGGTGCCAGCGAGATCACCGTCCTTCCGAGAACATTCACCCTTCATGATCTGAATACATGCGATAGAATATTCGGGATCAGGGACACCGTATCACATGCCAGAGAAACCGGCCTGATCTCCGAGGATGATAGTGACCAATGGATCTCGATTCTAAAAGAGTCAGATGGAAGCGGGAGATTTTTCTCCTCGTTTACCGGTTATCTGATAACCGGAAAGAAGTAATTCCCCACATTCTTCCATCTATTCTCATATATGAGTTCTGGCAACACCACCAGCAATTGCAGCCTTTTTCACAGCCTCTGCAACAGCAGTCACAACTCCCCTGTCAAGCGGGTCAGGAAGGATCGTTTCAGGAGTCGGGGACCTGACACAACCTGCGATCGCATGTGCAGCCGCAATCTTCATCTCATCGGTGATCCTGGAAGCACGTGCGTCTAATGCTCCTCTGAATATCCCCGGAAATGCCAGGACATTGTTTACCTGATTCGGATAATCACTCCTGCCTGTACCGACGACTGCTGCCCCGGCATCTCGTGCTTTGTCAGGCATGATCTCTGGGACCGGATTTGCCAGAGAGAGGACAATCGGATCAGGTCCCATAGATCTGATCATCTCTTCTGATACCAGGTTTGCAACCGAGACACCCACAAAGACATCTGCACCTCTCATTGCATCAGCAAGGGTTCCGGTTCTGTGTATTGAATTTGTCTCATCACCGAGGATGAATTTGTATTTGTTGTCATACAGTCCGGGCCTGCCCCGGTAAATAATCCCGGTTGTATCACAGGCGATCAGTTCCTGAACCGGTGTGCAGGATTTGGTATCATACCCGATACATTTGAGCAGCCTGCAGACGGCATAGCCGGCAGCACCTGCACCGCAGACAACGACTTTCAGATCTTCAAACCGCTTCCCTGTGACCTTACAGGCATTTATCAATGCTGCAAGCACGGCTACAGCAGCTCCGTGTTGATCATCATGCATGACAGGAATGCCGAGATCCTGAAGTTCCTCTTCGATCTCAAAGCATGCCGGTGCAGCAATATCTTCAAGGTTGATTCCTCCGAAGACCGGGGCCAGGCTCCTGATGATTCGTACCAGATCTTCGGTTTTAGCGTCAAGACAGATTGGAAAGGCGTCAATGCCTGCAAATTCCTTGAATAATATCGCCTTCCCTTCCATGACCGGAATTCCGGCTGACGGCCCGATATCGCCGAGACCCAGAACCGCGGTTCCGTCAGAGATAATGGCGATAGTGTTTGATTTCAAGGTATATTTCCAGACCGCCTCCGGCTCCCGTGCGATCTCCCTGCAGACCTCCGCGACTCCTGGCGTATATGCCCTGCTCAGATCTTCACGGTTTGCAAGCGGAACCTTAGACCTGATCTCGAGTTTTCCTGAATGAGCAGCATGCAACGCCAGGGATTCACGTCCGATGTCTGCCCTTCTCTCCCCGTCCATATCTTCATAGTCCGGGTCAGAATGAATGAATCTTTCGTAGCGAAAAAAAGGGGAACCTTGGATAAAAGAATGAGTAACCGTAATTCAGGTTATGGTTCACGGTACGGACTGATAAGCCGGAGAGTTGATTTCGGTTGTCGGTCTGAGTCGCGTGAACTTGTGATCTGCTGTTCCTCTCTGATCGCCCCTTTGTGCATGATGAGGTATCCGCGTGATTCAAGAGCATACTGGACACCCTCCTGCAGTGTTGCACGTGTCTGAATATCGCGTAGTTCAATGCCCAGTTGAACCATTGTCATGGCAACCTCTGGTTTAATCCCGGTCATAATGACATGGGCACCAAGAAGTTTGATTGCAACAGTAGCCTTAATGATATTTCTCGCACCGGTCTCATCCATGCTCTGAACAGCAGTTCCGTCCATGATGATGTACCTGGCTGATTCCCTCCTGATTGCGTCAAGAAGCTGGGCGATCATCTTGTCTGCGCGAATTGTATCCAGGGTTCCGATGAGCGGAAGAATCAGGATTTCATCCCAGATCTTGGATATTGGGGTTGAAAGTTCGAGAATTTCCTGTGTTTTTTGCCTGATTGCACGTTCAGCAGCAAGTTTTTCAGTGATATCTATGAACCTGACAACCATCTGTTCGCTGGATGCACTTCCATAGCGCCTCATCAGACTTGCATTGATGGTGAAGGTACGCCTGCCTGCCTTCGGGAAGACGTGATCAAGTTCAAAGCTCTCAAGTGCTTTTTTTTCTCTGAAAACAAGTTCGAGTTTCTCCTTCATCAGCGGGAGATCAAACATCCCTCCGCCGATTGAGTAGATGGACTTTCCCTCTATCTCTGCTCTTCCGACACCAAATGTGGTATCAAATGCCCGGTTTCCAAAGACGATCTCATAGGATTCATTGAGCACAAAAAGAGGTTCATCAACGGTTTGAATTATTTCAAACGGATCGACATTCGTTGCCCGGTTACTCATACTATCTCATATCCTCTGTGTTCGATATGATACTTTCGACATGGTCTCTGCGCACGTGAATCTCTGCAAAAAAGCTTCAAATCTTAATATCACTTGAGAAACAGGTTTTAATGAGAACCATCGATGCAGTTTGTTGAAGCGGGGTTGCACCCCCCGCTGAAATTTAGGAGGATTGTAGGAGATTCCTCTCTGTGTTTTTTGACACAGATTCTGCTGATGAAGTCCCTCTCCTGCCATCCTGTGAGGGATGGCGGTGTGATGAATAGTAGTAGCACTACAATATGTATATAATTAACGATGAGGTGTTCGACATTCCCCGTAATTATGCAGGGCCGGTCTGGTGAAAAGAAAAGGGCCTGATAGTTCAGGCAGGCACAAACTTTGTACCGTAAAAGATCGCACCGCTTGATCCATCTTCTGCAAGTTTTCTGAAGACCGGCCTGACCCTCATACCGATATGAATCTTGTCAATATCGCAGATCACATGAGAAGTCAGTCTGGTCCCTTCATCAAGTTCGATGATCGCGAGAGCATATGGTGTTAGGAATTTGAACTGGTCTCCGGCACTCCTGATGATGGAGTAGGTGATCACTGTTCCGGTTCCCTTGAACTTGTGATCAACGATCTTTCCATCCCGCCGGCAGTCAGGGCAGAATGGGCGTGGCGGGTAGAAGTATCTGCCACAGGTTTCGCAGTGGGTACCGATCAGATTGTATCTGTTCTGCTGCTTTCTCCAGAAACGTGCAACACTCATGCTTAAGCCCTCCCGAAGATATGACAGACGACGGTTGCTCCTGTTCCTCCCACATTGTGGGTCATTCCAATATCTGCATCAAGCTGCCGCTTTCCGGCATCGCCACGGAGTTGTTTGACAGTCTCATAGACCTGCTTGACTCCGGTTGCTCCGACCGGATGACCACATGCTTTGAGCCCTCCGCTCGGGTTGACTGGAAGTTTTCCTCCAAGGGCTGTGTATCCCTCTTCGGTGAGTTTCCCTGCCTCTCCCTTCTTGCAGAACCCGAGATCCTCGATGGCACAGATCTCTGCGATAGTGAAGCAGTCGTGCACCTCAACAAATCCGATATCCTTGCGTTCGACCTTTGCCATCTGGAATGCCCTGTTACCTGCTGCAACAGTCGCATCAAGAGTGCAGATGTCCTTTCGGTCATGAAGTGCGATGGAACTTGATGCCTGTCCGCATCCGAGAACCTTGATCGGGGTGTCCGTAAACTCGCGTGCCCGCTCAAGCGGGGCAAGGATAACTGCAGAGGCCCCGTCTGTTACCGGTGAACAGTCAAAGAGCCTGAGTGGATCAGCAACCAGTGTTGACTTCATTACTGTTTCAAGAGTAATTGGCTTCTGGAACTGGGCGTTTGGATTCAATGCACCGTTCTCATGGTTCTTAACTGCGACCTGGGCAAGCTGCTCGCGGGTAAGACCGTACTTATGCATGTACTGGGTTGCGATCATTGCATAGAGACCGGGGAACGTAATTCCTGCAATCCCTTCCCATTCCCTGTCTGCAGCAGCGGCAAGTACATCAGTAGTCACGCTGGTATCGACATCGGTCATCTTCTCGACTCCCGCTGCAACCACAATATCTGACATTCCTGAAGCTACTGCGGTGTAAGCCTGCCTGAATGCAAGCCCGCCTGATGCACATGCTGCTTCAACACGTGTTGCAGGGATGTTTTCAGTGGCAAGACCTGCATAATCGGCAATGAGTGCACCGATGTGTTCCTGCTCAACAAATCTTCCTGCACTCATGTTTCCGACAAAGAGCTCGTCGATGTGCTCTCCAGAAAGATTTGCATCCTCAAGTGCCAGGGCTCCTGCTTCAACAAAGAGGTTTCTGAAAGAACTCTCCCACTTTTCACCGAACTTTGTGCAACCGACTCCGATAACTGCGACTTCTCTCATTCCATCATCACCACTTTGCCTTTGTGTTTGGCGTATACTGCATAGTCAACGAGCTTTTTGTCAGCCAGGAGGGATGCCACTGACGGAGCTGCCTCACGGTGGAAGAGATCCGAGGTGATCACATCGGTTACAGTCATATCAAAGGAGTCACTTCCAGATCCTGATCCGTAACTGGTCATGAAGATTCGATCTCCTGGTTTTGCAACATCGAGGACTGCAGAGAGTCCGACCATTGATGCTCCTGAATAGGTATTTCCAAGGTAGGTGACTGCAAGACCCGGTTTGATCTGGTCCATTGAGAACCCGAGCATGCCTGCTGCCTGAACCGGGAATTTTCCGTTCGGCTGGTGGAAGATTGCAAAGTCGTAATCAGACGGTTTGGTTCCCATCTTCTCGAGCATCATCTTCGATGCACCGATTACATGCTTAAAGTATGCAGGTTCACCGGTAAATCTGCCACCATGGCGTGGATATGGCTTGTTCTCCCGTCTCCAGAAGTCTGGTGTATCGGTGGAGAATGAACATGTGTGATTGATCTCTGCAATCGGATCATCGTTACCAATTACAAACGCTGCTCCTCCGGCTGCTGCCGTGTATTCAAGTGCATCCCCGGGCTCACCCTGGGCAATATCTGCACCGACAGCAACAGAAAGTTTCACCATACCGGATTTGACCAGACCCATCGAGGTCTGAATCGCTGCAGTTCCCGCTTTGCACGCAAACTCATAGTCTGCTGCAGTCATTACAGGTGTTGCCCCGATGGCTTCTCCGACTGTCACTGCAGTTGGTTTGACAGCATACGGGTGTGATTCAGATCCGACATATACTGCTTCGATATCAACCGGGTTGATATCACGACGTGCCATTGCTGCACGGGCTGCTTCAACTGAGATGGTGATGGTGTCCTCGTCCATATCAGGAAGACTCTTTTCAACTACTCCGAGTCCCTTAGAGATCTCGGCACCATTCGCACCCCAGACCCGTGCGATCTCTTCTACCTTGATACGGTAGCGTGGAATGTACGCTCCGTATGAGATTATTCCTACCATTTTTCGTCCCTCAGACTCTCCACGATCTCTTCAATATCCTTCTCGGTACACATAAGGGTGATATGATCCTTCTCTGCCATCTTTGGCACGATCGGATGAACCTCCCCTGCTGAAATGCCGTGGAGTACTACGCACCGGGGTTTGAAAGGGGTAACCCGGATCGCCACCATTGGTGACTTTCCATTTGAAACTCCGGTGAAGATGAGCGCCCGTTCGGTGCTCCACCCATAAATCCGGTTGAACTCGTTTGAAGAAAGGTTCATAATCGCCTTGATACTGTCGATGATCGTATACCCGTAGATCGTCAGATCTACCGGCCCAGTGAGGAGTTCTCCCCCGATCACCCTGCAGAATGTCTCCAGGGTGATTGGGTTTGAGTAATCATGGAGATCATAGATGACCCCTTCCCCCATCTCTGCAAAGAGGAGGGAGGCAAATTTTTGTATGTATCTGCCTCCCCTTCCTTCATCGATGGCAAGAATGCTATCTACAATCCGTCCGATAATCGCAGTACCAGGACTCTTCCTCCTCCCGCTTTCATAGTCACTGATGACTGAAGGCGAGACGCCGAGAAACTCGGACAGGTGTCCCTGAGAGATGTCAAAACTCATTCGCCATTTCTTCAGGGTCTTCCCCGGAGAATCTGAGAGGGTTATCTCCCCCGCCATCTTCTCTGCAAGCCGATGGCGCAGTCCCGGTTCCATGCCTGTACAGTGAGGGAGGGGAAAGTTAAATAATTAACGAAATGGGGTTCGACAAAGATCGAAATTGGGTATTTCAGGTTTCTGGTTATAGTCCTGAATCATCTCCGGATTTACTCTCCCGATGTGCATGGTACCTGATATTATTATGTCTGAATGATGCATGGCAAAATTTTATGGGGTCCTGTTCCAATAAGAGAACTTTGCCGTCTTTATGACGTACTGGAGGTAAACGAAATGGCAATCATAAAACGTGAACGTGACCCTTTTGAGGCATTCAGGACAGAGATGGACTCTCTCTTCGCTGACATGGAAAGTCGTTTTCACAGCCTGCTTCCATCATTTCCTTCATACAGTCAGAGGACCCGTGAACTGCCTGCACTGGTTGCCGGGGGTTTCTCAGTTGATGTCAAGGATGAAGGTGAGGAGGTAGTGGCCCGTGCCGATATTCCCGGATGTCAGAAAGATATGGTTAAGATCCGGCTCCTGAGACCAAATCTCCTTCAGATCACATGCGAGAGGAAAGAAGAGAAAGAAGAAGAGGAGAAGAATTACTTCATCAGGGAGCGGTTCTACGGGTCAGTGAGCAGGAGTGTTCCACTCCCGGCAGAAGTTTCTGAAGATAATGCCAAGGCAACCTTCGATAACGGTGTGCTCGAAGTCCACTTCAAAAAATCCCAACGGGAAACATCAGGAGATATCCCTATCTCCTGATATTCACTTATTTTTACTCTGCTTCAGTTGCTGCTTTGAATGAGTGTATTGGATCCATCATGGCAGTCCCGTTCTCAATGGTACATCCGAGGATGTGCCCGCCTGATGTCCGGTCTGCAGTGATATAATGGAGATGATACCCTGCGTAATTTACTCCCTGCATCCATGCCGGGAACCAGAATCCGGATATCGTTCCGGTCGAACTGGTGAGATTGAAGACACTCTGATTAGCGATAACTGACGACAGTGGGGGATATGGTTTCTGCTGCACCGGAATACTTCTGACTGACATCTCCGGGAAAAACCCGTCAATTCTTATCGCGTATATACAGTCCCGGGATGGGAACGACTGTTCCAACTCATCCTCAAGTTCGGTAAGGTTTTCGGTATGGTTAAATTCGTGTGTCAGTTCAGGATTGAACTTCACTGTGTTCATGAATGTAACTCCCGTATCCCCCGATGGGGTATGCACGACACCGTCTGAAGTAACCTGGTATATTGTACCATTGATCTGGATCAATTCGCCGTCCATTTTTTCAAATCCGCCAACCCCAAGATCACCTTTTGAATTCATCTCATCAACGGTGGTGATGCGATCATAACTCCCTGTTTCAAGAACAGAAAAAATTCCGGCCTGCGTAGTGAGATCTTCATCAGTCTTCTCCGCAACCACACATGGTAGGAAGGCAACACTGATCATCAATATCAGAGCAGAGTAAAAGAGTTGTATAGGGATCTGTCTCATGAGATCATATCTCTCCTCAGGAACTGATGAAACCTCCTTTTTCTGTTCCACCCAAAATTTATGAAGCCTGCACATTAGATCTGGATATCAGTATTCCCATAAAGTTGATCAGTACCTGAAGCCAAATGAGATAACCTGTCCAGACACCGGGGGCGATTCATATTAACCGATATATCTGTATTCACGGGCATTTTTACCAGCCACCCCGGGAAAACCCATGGCTTGAAGAGATCGAGTATGAGGGTTCTGCATCACCGTACCATGACTGGAATGAGTTGATCACCGAACAATGTTATGCTCCCAACGCTTCATCCCGAATCCTGGGTTCTGGTAGAAATATTCTGGATATTGTCAACAATTATGCCAGCATCAGTTTCAACTTCGGTCCAACTCTCCTCTCCTGGATAGAAGGCCATAACCCCAGACTCTATGATCAGATAATCGAAGCAGATCGTGAGAGTCAGAAGCGATTTTCAGGACATGGTTCTGCAATTGCCCAGGTCTATAATCATATCATCATGCCGCTGGCTTCACGACGGGACAAAGAGACTGAGATCATCTGGGGTATCCGAGACTTCGTCTCTCGGTTCAGCCGGATGCCTGAAGGAATGTGGCTTGCGGAGACCGCAGTTGATACTGTAACACTGGAAATCCTGGCAGAACAGGGCATCCTCTTTACGATCCTCTCTCCATACCAGGCACGTCGGATCAAAAAGATTGCCGGAAAGTCCTGGGAACCGACGAATCAGGAGAAGCTTGATATTGGCAGGCCCTATCTCTGCAGACTTCCATCAGGTAGATCGATAGCCCTGTTCTTCTATCATCATGCCATAGCCAGTGAGATCGCGTTCGGCTCCCTGCTGAGCAACGGAGAACAGTTTACAGACCGGATGATCTCAACCTTCATAGGGAAAGATGATTTACCCCGTTTACTCAGTATTGCGACCGACGGCGAAACCTACGGGCATCATCACCGGTTTGCTGATATGGCGCTTGCATATGCTCTCCATATTATCGAAGAAAAAAATCTGGCCCGGATTACCATATTCGGAGAGTATCTTGCAACCAATCCTCCGGAATACGAGGTTGAGATCTATGAAAACTCCTCCTGGAGTTGTAATCACGGTGTCGGACGATGGCAGAGAGATTGCGGATGCCGGACTTATCATGCCTGCCTGATCTCTGATCCTGGTGAGTGTGTCTCGCTTGCAAACACCACTCCGCCTTATAATCCCAGGCTGTGGAACCAGAAATGGCGTGGCCCACTCAGGGAGGCAATGGACAACCTGAATGTCTCTCTCACTGCGATGTACCAGAAAGAAGCAGATCTCCTGTTTTCAGATCCCCGGGCTGCACGCAATGAGTACATTGACCTGATACTTGACAGATCTGAAGAACGTCTCGAATGGTTCACCACCAGACACCTGTTCCCCGGATTTTCTTCGGATCAGAAAGAGAAAGCACTGAAACTTCTTGAAGTTCAGCGAAATGCCCTACTCATGTACACCAGCTGTGGTTGGTTTTTTGACGAACTTACCGGGATCGAGACCGTTCAGGTGATGATGTACGCCTGCAGGGCAATGCAACTTGCAGATGAACTCACCGGTGTTGATTATGAACCGGCATTCACCGGTATTCTAAACCGTGCAATCAGTAATATTCCGTCATCAGGCCGTGGTGCAGATATTTTTGAGAGGTATGTGAAGACAGCCATTGTTACGAGGGATCAGATTGCCTGTTTCTATGCCATCACCGTATTGATGGACAATCATCAGGATGCAACCTCCCTCTACACATACAAAATAAGATGCGACCACTTCAGGCAGGAGAGGAATGGAGACCTGGGCCTCATGACCGGATCTGCAACCTTTACATCTGAATTGACTCATGAAACGTCCCATCTCATCATCGTATCAGTCTGGCTTGGAAAGTTTGCGTATATCGGTGGAACAGGTAAATTCATCTCTGAAGATGCCTTTGCACAGATGGAACGGGATCTCTGGAACGCATATACCTGTCAGGATATTCATGGCCTGATACGGTGTCTGAAGAAGAACTGTGAAATCACAATACCATTCAGAAAACTCTTTTCTGATGGGAAAAGGCGGATTCAGACATCAGTTCTTGAAACAACTCTCACAGATCTGGAGTCATATCTTTGGCAGATATCCGGCAGGAATGCTGCTCTCATTGAGGGGATGAAGGGGGAGGGAACCGCCCCTCCTGCAGTTCTTACTTCACTGAACCAGTATATTCTCAATGCTGATGTCAGAACCTGCCTTGAGACCGGTAATTGCGGTACCCGCTCCCTTTGTAAAGCCGTTACCCGTCTTATTCAGAGCGGGGTAACTCCTGATACCCTGAACCTGAGCAGTACTGCAGCAGAACGGATCTACAGGGATATCAAGGGTATTGCTCTTGAACCTCATAATCTGAAAAAAATAAAGGACCTAAACTCACTTTTTATTGTACTCAACCCCCTCTCTCTTCAGATGGATCTCCGTAGCAGTCAGAACCTTTACTTTACCCTCTACAACAGTCACATCAGCCAGGCAGAAAAAGTAGAACCTGATAGTGATGAGCAGAGGGATTGGTTAGAGGGTATGCAGGAACTCGGATGGCATCTTGATGTCATCTATGGAGGGTCATCCTCTGTTGCCGAAGATAATTCAGACTGAACCCTGCAGGATTACCGGGAATATTTTTCTCCGGGTCCTTCATACTAATCAGATCGAGTCATGAGAACAAGGGGAAGCGGAGTACTTCTGCATATCACATCGCTACCGTCAAAATATGGAATCGGGGATCTCGGTCCAGGGGCGTATCAGTTTATTCAGTTCCTCAAAGACGCCGGGCAGCGGTACTGGCAGATTCTTCCGATCCATCCCACAGAATATGAGTATGATAACTCGCCTTATCATGCATTATCAGCATTTGCCGGAAATCCCCTTCTGATAAGCCCTGATGTCATGGTCTCTGACGGGTTTCTTGATCAGGAAGATCTGGAACCGGTACCGGTTTTCACCGCCGGGAGTGTTGAATTTTTAGAGGTTATCGCATACAAGGAGGAGTTATTCACGAAGGCATTTGGCCGGTTCGAGGCTTGTGATAACCGGTCAGAATTTGATAAATTCTGTGAAAAAAATGCCGACTGGCTGGATGATTATGCTCTCTTTCAGGCCTTACGAAAGAAATTCTCTCCTCTCCGGTGGTGTGACTGGCCTTCTGATCTGAAACTCCGCAGCCCCGAAGGACTTGAGAAGGCACGTTCAGAAGAAGCAACCTCCGTACTCAAGGAGAAGTTTCTCCAGTACCTTTTTTCTGTCCAGTGGGATGCATTCAGATCAGTATGCAGGAAAGCCGGAGTGCTTCTGATTGGTGATATCCCGATTTATGTCGATTACGACAGTGCTGATGTCTGGGTTTATCCGCGATTCTTTAAACTTGATGAGAATCTGAAGCCTGAGGTGATCGCCGGGGTCCCTCCTGACTACTTCAGTGCAACCGGACAGATATGGGACAGCCCGGTTTATCAATGGGATGAAATTCAGGGTACCGGGTTCTCCTGGTGGATTCAGCGGATAGAACATCTTGCATCTATGGTCGATTATATCAGAATCGACCACTTTCGTGGCCTGGTTGGTTTCTGGGAAATTCCTGCCGGTTCAGAGACAGCAGTGACAGGCAGATGGGTTCCTGCTCCCGGATATGATCTTCTGAAGACTCTTGAAAAACGTTCTGCATATTTACCCATCATTGCTGAAGATCTTGGTATCATCACGCCTGATGTCAGGGAGGTTATGCGAGAGTTCTCCCTTCCCGGGATGAAGGTACTGATCTTTGCATTTGGAGCAGGTATTGCAGGAAGCCCGTATATTCCTCATAACATACCGCGTGACTGCGTGGTCTATACCGGCACCCATGATAATGCCCCGATCTCCGGGTGGTTCAGGGATGAAGCCTCTGAGGAAGAGATGAAAAACATCGCGGCATATCTCGGCCATGAAATCAAGGCTGAAGAGATCAGCTGGATGCTCGTCAGACTTGCGATGATGAGTGTAGGAAATACAGTGATCATCCCGATGCAGGATCTTCTGAGTCTTGGCAACGAATCGCGGATGAATACTCCCGGAAGCAGAACCGGCAACTGGCTGTGGCGGGTGAATGAAGAACAGATTACTGATACTCTCTCTCTGAACCTTCACGACATGACTGAACTGTTAGGACGGTTGTAGTCAGGTGTCGTGCTCTGATCGATCTTGGAGTCACCGGGCCAAAGTACATTTTTGAGATCGATCCCATCAATGATAACGCATTAATAATATCCTCCTCATATATGGTATCATGACAGGGCCTGAGGATCTTGAATGTCTGAAGCATATCGCTCTTCTGGGCGGACTTCATGATCCGGTCTTTCTAAACTCCCAGGGTCTTGGAGGAGAACTGGGGATGAGTCCGCAGACTGCTTCACGACGGCTCAAGTCACTGGAGCAACAAGATCTGATCAGACGGATCATCACCGCAGACGGGCAGCATGTGACCATCAGCGAAGAAGGAGAGTCTGTTCTTCGAAAAGAGTACTGCGACTACTACCGGCTCTTTGGAAGGAAAGAGAAGCAGTACCAGTTCCCGGGAACCGTTGAGTCAGGTCTTGGAGAAGGCGCCTACTATATGAGCATCAACCAGTATGTGCGCCAGTTTGAGAAGATCCTCGGGTTTGCACCCTATCCGGGTACACTAAATCTCCGCCTCTCACCAGTGGCAATCCAGCGGAGAAAAAAACTGACACTTGCAGACTGGTTTGTTGTAGAAGGGTTCGAGTCCGAAGGCCGGACATTCGGCCAGGTCAGATGCCTTCCCTGTTTGATTGGTAATATCCCCTGTGGGATCGTGGTTCCAGGAAGATCCCATTATCCTGATGCGCTTGTTGAAGTTATTGCACCGGTAGGACTGCGTCGTGAACTTAATCTGAAAGATGGAGATGAGGTAATGATTGAGGTTTCATTATGATTCAAGAGGCCCTTGATGCACTCAGAAAGGGTGAGATGGTACTGCTCTATGATTTTGACAACCGGGAACGCGAAACCGATCTCGCGATGCGGTCTGATCGAATAACCCACCGGGATATCTGCCGGATGCGTCATGATGCCGGTGGTCTGATCTGTACCGCAATCCCCTATGCATCAGCAAAGAAACTGGGGCTTCCGTTTGCCAGGGATGTCCTCAAGAACTGTGCCATGGTCGAACAACTCGGCGATATTCCCTACGATCCCTCGAACAACTCTTCATTCTCACTCTGGGTTAATCACCGGAATACATTCACCGGGATCACTGACAAGGATCGATCCCTCACAGTGAATGCCCTTTCACAGGTTGTCCAGAATACTCTCGATGGGGAGCCTGTTGTGTTCAAAGAGCAGTTCAGAACCCCGGGTCACATGCCTGTGCTCATCGCAGCAGAGAAACTACTGGATCAAAGGCATGGCCAGACAGAACTCTCAGTCGCCATGGCAGAGATGGCAGGTATCAACCCGACTATCAGTATCTGCGAGATGCTTGATGATGAGAGCGGGCTGGCCTTGTCAAAGGAAGAGGCGATCAGGTATGCAAAGAAACATGGTTTGGTCTTTGTTGAGGGTTCAGAGGTTCTTGAAGAGTGGGATAAAGTTCGATAACCCGAATAAGAATCACTCTTCTTCAAAATAATCCATGTCTACTCTTTTGATGGTGTAGGTAGCAATTGATGATACACCAACATTATATTCCATCATCAGATTAGCCAGTTGTCTCCCATCGATCAGCACAATCTTCTTCTCTATCCCTTTTACATAATTCATGGCATCCTGAGTGAATCCGGATGTTGTAATAAAAATCCCCTTTTTTGCTCTGACCCCATCCAGTGCTCCTGCGAATGACTGGATCTCAGGTCTTCCTACAGGATTTTTCCATCGCTTTGCCTGTAAATAGATGGCATCAAGACCGAGTTTATCTTCTTTGATGATCCCGTCAATTCCTCCATCTCCGGTTCTGCCAACTGATTGGGCAGCGTCTGTATGGGACCCGCCATATCCCATCGAAACGAGGACGTCGAGGACAAGAGTTTCAAAAAAATGGGGAGAGCAACTTAGTATCTGCTGCATCAGATCAGAAACAAGGTCACTTTGTAGCTGCTGGTATCCTTCATTCAGTATCTCCTGGGGTGTTCTTGTATCTTGTAAGTCTAGGAGTGGGTTATCCTCATGTTCTGATTTCGAAGTATGAAAACTTCGTTTAAATGCCCTAAAACCTTCAAATTGTTCTAAATATTCGTCACTGAGATCAGTCAAATTTAATTTCAGGGTTTTTCTTCCCAGATCTGTTATCTGGATAATTCCCCGCCCTGGGTTTATTATGAGTCCCGCCTTTTTCAGATATGTCTTTGCCCAACCAACTCTGCTCGAAATTACCTTCTGGTTGCCACTCGGTAGAACTCTGGTTCTTTCTTCTTCGTTCAGATTGTACTGGTCTGCGAGTATGTCTACTAGATCATGGATTACATGCTGCTGTCCGTCACTCAGATGCTGAAGGAGCGGATACATAAGCATGTTGTACGTTGGTATTGGCATCAGTTCACCAGGGAGCGTAAAGGATCTTTGTACACAGAATCAGAAAAGATAATCGAATAATTTTTTTTGCGGGTTGCAATGTTCAATAATTATCCATGAGAAAAAAAATTATTGAGAAGTTATATCTCAATTGTTTTCAGGGCTTCGTGGACCATTCGCTTCCAGACATCTGATGACTGCTTATAGATCTCTTTTGCTTTTACCAGATCAGGAGTCTCTTCTGTCTTCTCAAGCCGCTCAAGGGTCCGTGTGGCGGTATCAAGAATCCAGCAGTCATGTACCTCCTTGCTGACAGCAGCAACGGATTCAGCCCTGACTGATACCAGTGTCCGTCCGTCAGGAGCATTAAACACGTTCGGCTTTCCGATCACAGCAACATAGGTAGGTTTTGCTTCAACGGTCGGTGTCTCGATGGATGCGATCTGGTGCATCGCCTCCGGCTGATAACTCCCAGCACTCACGAAGAAGAACCCGCTCGGGTCTTTCACCTTGATCTGGTAGAAGACCGCATCCCCCTCTGATTTCTTCTTGTCAGCCAGAAGACCAACGAGAAACACCCTGTTGCACCTCTCACCGGTCGGGAGCAGAACGAAGGTCGGGCTTTTATCTTCGCTTCCCTCTTTGAAGTGGTATGATGTCTCCCTGAATTCTGCAGCAAAAACCCGTTTAGCCGGTTCACGCTCATATCGCTGAAATGCTGTCTGTTCACTCATGGCTGGTCACCTCTGAACGGTTGAGCAGATCTGCATGACGTGCGGGATCAAAGGAGAGGTACGAACATGATGATGTGAAGAGTCTGTTCTCAATAACTCGTCCCTGGCAGGAGATATATCTGCCAAGTAACTCTTCGCAGAGGTGGTAATATACAGTCTCAAGACCAAGCGGATTGTTCTCTGCCATCTCCTTTGCACCTTCCAGCGTGAGTCCGAGAAGTTTCTCCACACCTTCCCGTGATATGATCGTGTCCCAGGTCTGCCGGCCGTTATCCAGCCATCCTTTGATTCTGAGATCATACTGGAAATCAGGCTGGATCTCGTGAACCTGGCAGTAGTTCTGTCTTGTAAGGACTCTCCCGCATCCTTCAACCGGACAACGCTTGATGAGTCCGGAACCCGGTGAAATATGAACCAGTGCACCAATGACCTCGTCGCCTGATGCCTTCACTTCGATGGCTCCGGCATCATCCGGTATGACGGCTGATCCATTGAGGGTCAGGGACGGACGTCCGTTGTACTCGTCAGCTGCTGCATACTGGATTGTGTAGATTTTTCCAGGAACCAGCCGTTCAGTGTTGTCATCCTTCCAGGTCACAAACCTGATGGTTCCGGTCTCATCACCGAGAATTCCTGACTGGAGGATCCGTTCACTGGTGCTTTCATACTCCTGAACTACTTTCACATGCAGGCAGACAATTCCGGGTTTAATATTGGCGACCTGTGTGATAGAGGGCTCAAGGTTTTGATCTCCCGGAAGGGGTGAGATTCGAGTCACTGCATTGAGCTGCAGGTTCATTGCTCCGCGATACAGGTCAGCGATAGCGGAATCAAACCGGTACCATCCTCCGGCCTCGATGCCTGGCACCTGATCCCCCTGTCTGATCGTGAACCGGATCCCGCCGGAATTGTCAGCAATGACCCCTGCTGCTTTTACGGGCCCATCTGAATGGGGTGTATACGTAATCACTTTTCCTTCAATGCTAACCAGTCCCGGTTTTAGATCTGATACTGGTGAAATAGCGATCTGTGGAGTTGCTTCACCTGTAAGCGGTGTTACAACCGTTCCTGATGTGACCTTGATATTTTTCTGTGAGTTATATTCATCAAGGACAGCAGATTCCAGGCGGTACCAGTTTCCTGCCTGCAGAACAGGGGCATGAGCATTTGCCCATACGGTAAGCCGCATGACTCCTGACTGGTGTGCAAAGATCCCGGTCTGGGCTATGGAAGCAGTACGGGGAGGGAAAAGAACTGTGACAACTCCTTCGAGAGTGGCAGTTTCTGGTGCTGATCGTTCAGGGATGGGGCTGACGTTGATCGCCGATGCGTCATCAGGGAGGCAGGTTGCCCCGTTTAGGGTCAGAGACAACCGGCCGTTGAATTCATCCGCCGATGCGTAATAGATCGTATAAGCCATCCCGGGTGCAAGCCGCTCTGCAGACTCATCCTTCCAGGTTACAAACCTAATTGTGCCACTCTCGTCACCCAGAGTGCCTGACTGGAACATCCTCTCGCTGGAGCTTGCATACTCCTGAAGGACCTTGGCCCTCACACAGACAATCCCTGGTTTAATTCCTGCAATCGGTGATATGGCCGGACGAAGACTGCGATCATCTGATATCTGGGTTATCCTGGTGCCTGCATTGAACTGAAGGTTCATTGCTCCCCGGTAGAGATCAGCAACTGCGTACTCGATCTGGTACCATCCACCCTCTTCGATTTCAGGTGTAGTATCCCCTCTTCTGATCGTAAACCTGATTGCTCCGGTCCCGTCTGCGATGACCCCGGCAATGTGCACCGGTCCTTCAGCTCGCTCTGTGTATGAAACCACTTTTCCTTCAATGCTGATGACTCCCCGTTTCAGATCTGCGATCGGTGTTGTCTCAATATGGGGGAGTTGATCATGCTGAATAGGAAAGATTGCAGTTCCTGAATGGACCTGAAACCCTGGCTGGTTATTGAATTCGTCAACCGCAGCGGACTCGAACCGGTACCATACTCCAGGTTCGAGTGCCGGGGCCTGTGCCTTTGCCCAGACAGTGAACCTGATGCATCCGGACTGATCAGCGAGTATGCCACTCTGTGCGACTGAAGGAGAACGTGACTCAAAGAGAACTGTCACCACCCCCTCGATGGTTGCCCAGTCTCCTATCTTCACCTCTGCAATCGGGGTTGCATCAGGGGCATCAGATGCCACTACCGCGGGATGGATCTGTTCGTCAAGGCCGAACTCGCGTGAGTAATCACTCACAATTGAGCGTTCAGCCTCTTCTTCCGGAACCCCGAATTCGTTGATCATCCGGGCTAGTTTCTCCTCTACCTTTGCCGGTTCGATCTGATGACCCAGCGCAGCAAACTTTTCGGAGATCCTTTGTGTGATTGGTGTCAGGTCCATATGTCATCTCCAATGAGCTCATCGGATCCAGATCTATATAAATCATACAGGGCACAGGGTGAAAGTGAACGGTTGAAAAATAATCAGAAATGTATATCCCTAGTGTTCTATTCACCAGGTTTTTCTTTATGTGGATAATGCAAAATAAGTGCCTTTAGTTCAGAACTGGTGGCCTCCGGGTTACGTTGAAGATGATGAACCACTGAAGGCTGGTGATTGAGCGTGCAGGGGACACAGCTCCACACCCGTCCCCGGGATCCAATTGTCCATTCACCGAGGGTCTCGTCTTCACAGGGATAGAGCGGGCAGTAGCAGAGATCACACCGTTGTCCTTTGAAGTGACAGGGATAGTAGGGACACCCTTTCTTCTGCCATTCTATCCATCGGTCTCCTCCCATGGTAGAGTGGATATGAAATGACGGCCAGATACCGGTTTTTCCAGAGCCCTTTGAAAGACGCTCTATGGTATATGTGATCCCGTATCGGACGGCCTCCCGAATGTTCCGTTCCACATTCACGTTCGTATCCCCCCGGGTTGTGAGGTCAGGTTCTGCTCCGATGATGATCCCTCTCTGATCAAGACCTGATATTCTGTCATCACCTGAAGACGCCTGAACCGCTGCTTCATTTACTGCAATCAAAGCTTTGAGAAGATCATGATCTGGCAGGTTTCCGCTGATGGTGCAGATGATCCTGATAGAACCTTCCGTAAGGGGGTCAGTGGTATCATACTTCTCCTGCCTGCTGATACCTCTGGTGTTAGCCCCGGCTGTGATGAACACTGTCACCTGCTCATATCTGAAGACTGCATGCTGTGTGAACTGTGTCGGGATCAGGAGTCCGAAGGCTGCTGCAGGTGACAGGCCGTTGCGCAGTTTTGCATTCCTGATCACCTGCTTATTATCTGGAGGATTAAGTGGGTCAACCGGATGGATAAGAAGAGATGTGACGTTTCCGATACCCCCCCCCTCTCCGGTACTGCAGGCCCGGAATGCACCCCTTACAATGAGGGTATTGTTAGCGAGGTAATACCTCATACAACTGAATAACGTTGTCTGTCTTTGAGTTCCTGCTGTTTTCCCGCGTTCCAGCCAGATACATCCTGAAGGTACCCGGTAACCCTGCTGATCTGCACCACATCATGCGAGCCGCATTCAGGACAGATCGCCTCTCCGCAGAGCGGGCAGTATTCGATCGTTGAAGATATCTCATGAGCACAATCACAGGTGTCCAGCGGGCACATGATCTCCATGTTCCGCTCCCCGCAGGCCGGACAAGGTGTCTCATCTACAATAAGATGGCAGGAATGACATTTATATCGCCGTTCTGCAACCGGTATATCATCTTTAGATGAGTACTGTGCCGCGATCTTTCGCTGCTGCTCACTCCATATCATACACATACATACTGAACCGGATCATATCAGGTTATCTGGGAGCATTGGGGGCTTGTTATGTTCAACTCCGGTTTCCCCGAAGTCTGGCGTATCCTGCGGCTGCTGCAGCCGGATCATCAGCCCCGTAGATTGCCCTTCCGACAATGATGCCATCGACCATCCCGGCAATTGCATCCGGATCTCCCCCCTGGGCTCCGACCCCTGGTGAAAGTATCTTCCGCTTTCCAATGATCTCACGAAGGATACGTGTTCTTTCAGGTCGTGTAGCCGGTGCGATTATCCCATCTGCCCCGGTATCGATGACCATCCGGGCAATCCGCTCTGCTGTGCCTCCCTGGAAGAACTCAGCGCCGCCGGGATGGCTCATCTCGGCTACCACATAACACTCGCCCCCCTGAACATGTGCAACAGTTACACAAGCTTCAACCGAGTCAGAACCCGTGAACCCGTGGCATATGATCCCTGAGAATCCTGCAGCGAAGACCTGCTCTGTGATCAGTTGGTTGGTATTGGGAATATCAGCAACTTTGAAGTCAGCAATGAGCGGAAGCCCGAAGTCAGCGAGGTCTTTTGCAATGCCAAGGCCTTCGGCAAGGATGAGGGGGTATCCAATCTTTATTGCATCAATGTGCGGTGATGCCGCTGAAGCGATACGCAGTGCATCTGCCCTGCTTGTCGGGTCCAGCGCAAGAATGAGATCAGTCACGAAATTCTCTCCAGGGCTGTTGCGACGAGGAGCGGGAAGGTGATGGTGGCGTCGCCGTATACGGTGACGGTCTCTGCATCCTCTTCCACCTTACCCCATGATCGTGCCTCATCAAGGGTTGCTCCCGAGAGTCCTCCAAGGTCAGGCCGGTCACCGGTCAGTTGAATCGCGTACGTAAAGCCCTTCGGTGTCATCAGCATGCTCTGAAGGATGAAGTTCTTCGGGACTCCCCCTCCGATGAAGAGGGCACCTGCCCTTTCGGAATCAAAACAGAGATCGATGATCTTTGTCATGTCAGCGAAGGCATCCACAGTTACCTTTCTTCCCTGTCTGAAGAGCCAGTACTGCAGACCTATCATCGAGTCCTGAATGGCAGGACAGAAGACTGGAATATTGTGCTTCGCTGCAGTTGCAAGAATGCCGGTCTCCAGTTTAGACCCGATGTGGGCAAGAAGATCACTGATAGAGATGACGCTCCCCTCTTCCAGATCGCCGTAGACTCCCTGCATAAACTCTTCAAAAGAGATGAAGGCATCATTTGGGAGATAGACATCGTATATTCTGTTTATCTCTTCATGCCTGAGATCCACGTCATTGCAACGCTCGGTTCCCTTGAAATGATGGCAGCCGATAGCCTCAATCACATCGTGTGTAAGGTTTGCTCCGGTTGAGACCAGAGCATCGATCTTTCCATCCCGGATAAGATCACTAACGATTCCTCCCATTCCTGCAGGAACCATTGCCCCGGCAAATCCGAGGAACCGGGTGGCTTTGGTATCGTTCAGCATGGATGTGTAGATGGAGACAGCCCGTGAGAAGGCACCTCCATTATACGCACCCGCCTGCTCCATCACCGTAACCAGATCGTTGACACTCATTCCCGGTCTGAGATGAGCCTGTCTGACCGGAATATCGCAGTCCATGTGTATGTATGTACCTTTGCGCAACAAGTAACTGGTGATGAGTGGATCTGTTACGTGGCTTCTGAAAGGAATACCCCTGATTTAGCGATATGGTCACGTCCGATTTCATAGATATACACCATGACCGCATCCGGAGCCACACCAAGTTCCTCAACAAGCACGTCAGTAACCCGTTTTGCAACGGCTCTCTTCTGTTCCTGTGTTCTTCCTTCAGCCATGGTAATCTGAACTGCCGGCATGGCTCAACAGGTAGGTCATCCGGTGAAAAAAATGTTAGCAGACTCTTCTTTTCCTCTGATAAGAGGTCGTGCAAGGTGTCTGCGGGCTAACGGCGGAACTTCGTACCAGCCTGGGGGAATATCCCGTTTGCATGTGATGATATCAGGGGAGGGTGCTCTGGCCCCGCACTTCCTGCACTTATACCCCTTGCCAGCACCGGCACTTGTCATCTGCTTCTGACAGGTCTTGCAGTATGGTGCTGCCTTGCGTTCATCTCTCTCACTGAAACAGAGACAGAATTTTTCGAGGTTTAATGTGTTATTCAGGAAGGATCCGACTGCGATGATCTGATCTCCCGGGATGAGGGATCTGATCTGTTGTCTGAATCCTTTCGTCGGCTCAAATGCCATACAGGTGAGTTCTCTTCCTTCATCTCCGATCACCAGGCTGACATGCCCGCCGATACCGGTGACCGGGAGCTGCAGAACCGTTCCACTCACCTGGTATGACGAGTTTTCTTTCAATGATCCGATGGTACCGTGGAGGATATGTGCATCAGTTCCCTGGTTTGTGAGCCAGATCTGTCCCCACGGGTATGACTCTGATCTGATGCATGATACAGCATACCCCACGGCAAATGGTGAATCTCCCCGTATTCCATAGAGGACCGGGTCAGGAGAATGGGGGACACAAACAACAGAGTTGTGAATCAGGTCAACAGTATCCCAGGTATGCGGGGTCGTCACGGCTTCTGAAGTGAAGAGACTCTCAGAATCGACCTCACGTGGAGTAGTCCATCGTGACTCATCCCGGTATGCCAGAAATTCCCAGGTGTTGTCCGGAAGAACAGAGGCGATTGCAGCTGCAGCTCCGATGAGTCCCCGGCCGAGTTTATATCCCTTCCATACCCTGGCATGTTTTGAGAGAAGAGATTCTGCTTCAGTGATCGTGCAGACTGAAGTGACTGCTTTGAAATAAAAATCAGATGGCAACTGCACATCTGCGACTACCACACCCGGATGCGTCTTTTCACACCCGAAGTCTGCGTAGGTACTGACCAGATTGCAGGCATGTTCGAATGCTAGATCAGGATCCCCGATGGCCCTGATAGCGATTGCAGCATTCCCCCGCGTCCGGTATGGGATAGTTGGATTCAGCCTGATAAGACGTGCTTCGGTTACCAAAAAGCCCGACGCACGAAGATCTCTGATGAGTTTTGCTCCGAGCCAGGTTGTACACATCCCCTCTGGTGAGTCTGTATCATCAAGGCCGATCCAGAACTCGTTTTTATTCAGCACCGGTTCACCATTTGTAAGAAAGAGGAAGATATCATCATTTGCTGAGGTTTCTGAAGATTATGGGAGGTTACTTCGTTTGAAGATATATAGTCCGTTTTCTCTGTAAATGCACTTATATGAGTGGGAAATATCCTGAATCCGATCCACGTATGACTTTGAATTGACGAACTTTGTTAAAAAAACCACGAAATCTGCGTTGTTTATCTGATCCTCATACAGGTACATTCGTTCCGAAAAGAATGGCACCAGGTTTGCCTGGGTGGATACTGAAGCATTACCAGGGATCTGGGATACTCCTTTTATAAACCACTCTGAATCTGCATGCATATCCTCTGACGCCTCAAGAATCGGATTGATAGTTACTGCCGGGGAATAGAGGCTGCATGAGATGACACTGCTAACGAGGAGGGCAAGGAGAAGGATCTCAAAGAGATGATGTCTGTTGCCTGTAATTTTTCTCTGAATCTTTTGTAGAGAGAAGATTGTTGCAAAAAAAAGTGGCACGATGAGTAAGGAGGAGTATTGTGCCCCGATGTTGTAAAAACCTGACTGTGAGAGGAAAATTTCAGCGAATGGAGGGATCGAGATCACCATGATCTCTGGAGATAGCAACGGAAGGAACAAGAGGGGAATGAAAATTTCTATAAGATAGACGATTCTGGGAATCAGATCGAAACTGGAATCTGCACTGACCTGATAGTATTGTGAGATAAATGTTGTTGAGATAAGTTCGTTCACCGGGCTGAACGCCGGCATTATCACAAAAAATGCGCTGATAACCCATATCGCGGATATGATAAACAGGGAAAGATAGGTACGGAAACTATTCCGGTCCTCCTTGCTGTTTAGATATGCTCCGTACGCCGAGGCACAAAGGATGATCACCGCAACATCCTCCTTGATCATGAGGCATAACAGTCCCAGAATAAAGATTAAGATGTTCTTTTTGAAGATGCAGGCATAAACAAAAAACCCGAGCAGAAGCGGAAGAAATGCAATCTCATGAAAGTCAGTCAGGTTCACTCCATGAAGGGCCGGGTACAGGAAGTATAAGAGTGAGAGTACAACTGCCCCTGCATCTCCGATGTATTTTTTTGCAGTGATATAAACCGGCACTGCACCAAGGCCAAGAAGGATAGTCTGAACAACCAGCAGTGTCTGTGCCCCTGGAAATACTGCGTATATGGGCGTGAGAGCTGCCAGTATCGTAGATGTATGGACACCGAAGTGGGATGTGACTCCGTTATTGATGGTATTTTCAAGAGAATTAAAGAAGAATTTCCCTTCAAATATTGTTGACCAGAGGGCCTGGCTAAATATCCCAAGGTCATGATTCATCTGAAAGGTGTTCATCTTGAGTATTGAATACCAGGAAAAGAACAGAATATAGATTCCAAGGCACAATAGAAAGATAATGTCAAATCTTGTTACATTGACTGATGGCGTTTTCATATCTTATGGTAAATACTAGTATATCATGGATTATTGAATAAACCTGTTCAATTCACCTGATACCATATTCTTATTACTGTTTTTGCCCAATACAGAGTAACTACAGGCATGTCACAGGACCGTCTGCTCCAGAATGTCATCAGCGTGATGATGATGGCTGGCTATGATGTATCAGAACTCTTTGCAATGCGACCGAAGAGTTTTGATCTTATCGCCAATAACGGCACTCAGATAGTAGTCCTGAAAGTAATTTCCCATATTGACAGTATCAGCGAAGATAACGCACGTGATCTTGATCAGATCTCACGAAACCTCGGTGGTACCCCCCTTGTTGTCGGAGAACGGGCACGTGACGCTGAGCTGGAGCGGGGAGCGGTATATGTCAGGTATGGCATATCCGCGATAAATTATGCCACCCTTCATGATTTCTTTGTTGACGAATCACCCCCCCTTATCTACGCCTCACCCGGCGGTCTCTATGTCAACATAAGCGGTGAGAAACTCCGTGAGCTTCGTGAGGTGAACAACCTCTCTCTTGGCGATCTTGGCCAGATGCTTGGGGTTTCCCGGCGTACCGTCGCAAAGTACGAGGCCGGTATGGGAACCACGATCGATATTGCCATCAGGATTGAAGAGACCTTTGACAGCGGGGTCGTTGAACCGATCGATCTGCTCAGGTATACCCCCCAGATCCCTCATGATTTCTCTCTTCCTGAAGAAGACATCCCAATCCAGCCCTTTATAGAGGAGATGGGGATGCACCTGCAGATGATGAACCGTGCGCCCTTCCAGGCCCTGATCAGGTATGAGGATCATACAATTCTCACCGGGTACGGAAGATCCCAGAAATTATCAAAAAGAGCAGGAATTATCGGTAATATCTCGCAGGTAACCCGTTCGCATGCAATGTGCATCATGACAGACGATCAGCGCAAGCGGAGAATAGGCAAGACCCTGATGCTTGGCGAGGAGGACCTTCTCTCAATGGAAGAGGCGGATGATCTCCTCAATCTCATTCTGAACTGAAATTTTTATATAGAACCACTAAACAACCTTATCACACACGTGGTGATTCTGTATGTCTACACAGCTTGGAGGACAACCAATTCTTATTCTTAAAGAAGGCAGTTCACGTACCCGCGGGCGCGATGCCCAGGGAATGAACATCGCCGCCGCAAAGGCGGTTGCCAACGCAGTCCGGACAACCCTTGGACCAAAGGGTATGGACAAGATGCTCGTAGACACCATCGGTGATGTTGTTATCACAAACGATGGTGTCACGATCCTCAAAGAGATGGACATCGAGCACCCGGCTGCAAAGATGATGGTCGAAGTTGCCAAGACCCAGGATGATGAGGTCGGTGACGGAACCACAACCGCAGTCGTAATCGCCGGGGAACTGCTCAAGCGCTCTGAAGAGCTCCTCGAGCAGGATGTTCACCCAACCGTTATCGCACATGGATACCGGATGGCAGCAGAGAAGGCACAGGAACTCCTCAAGGGCTTCGCCATTGATGTCAAGGCAAAGGATGCAAAGATCCTCAAGAAGATCGCCGAGACCGCAATGACCGGAAAGGGTGCAGAAGCCTCAAAGGACAGCCTCTGTGACCTTGTCGTTAAGGCAGTTACCATGGTCGCTGAGACCGATGGAACTGTTGATACCGAAAATATCAAGATCGAGAAGAAAGTCGGCGGTTCAATCGAGGACTCAGAGATTGTTCTCGGTATGGTTATTGACAAGGAACGTGTCCACCCTGGTATGCCAAGTAGCGTAACCAAGGCAAAGGTCATGCTCCTGAATGCGGCAATCGAGTTCAAGAAGACCGAGGTTGACGCTGAGATTAACATCACCAGCCCTGACCAGCTCCAGGCATTCCTCGACGAGGAAGAGCGGATGATCAAGAGCATCACCGACAAGGTGATCAAGAGCGGTGCAAAGGTCGTCTTCTGTCAGAAGGGTATCGATGACATTGCACAGCACTACCTCTCAAAGGCAGGGATCCTTGCAGTCCGCCGTGTCAAGAAGAGTGACATGGAGAAGCTTGCACGTGCAACCGGAGCAGCAATTGTCTCCAGCATCGATGCAATTTCAGACTCTGAACTCGGGTTCGCAGGACTTGTAGAAGAGCGCAAGATCTCAGGCGAAGAGATGATCTTTGTCGAGGAGTGTAAGAACCCCAAGGCAGTCTCTATCATCATCCGCGGTGGGACCGAGCATGTAGTTGCAGAACTTGAGCGTGCATTCGAGGATGCAATCCGCGTCGTCGGCGTTGTTCTTGAGGACAAGAAGTGTGTAGCCGGTGGTGGAGCACCTGAAACCGAGCTCTCACTCCGTCTCCGTGAGTATGCAGCAACCGTCGGTGGCCGTGCTCAGCTCGCAATCGAAGCATTTGCATCAGCACTCGAGATCATCCCCCGCACTCTTGCAGAGAATGCAGGTCTTGATCCAATCGATATGCTGGTAGAGCTTCGTGCAGCACATGAGAAGGGTCAGAAGACCGTCGGTCTCAATGTCTTCGAGGCAAAGCCTTCAGACATGCAGAAGGAAGGAGTTGTTGAACCCCTGCGTGTCAAGACCCAGGCAATCGCAAGTGCTGCAGAAGCAGCAATTATGATCCTGAGAATTGACGACATCATCGCCTCTGCAAAGTCTGCAGCCCCTGCCATGCCCCCAGGCGGCATGGATGAGATGGGTGGAATGGGCGGTATGGGTGGAATGGGCGGCATGGGGATGTAATGCCCCATTCACTGTCTGTTTACCAAAAATCGATCCCAAAAACCAAGTATTCTTTTTTCTGATTCGAAGTTTTTAAAAAAAGTTATTCCTGTCGTGTTCCAGAATTTTCAATCGTCTCAATCAGGATCTTCCTGACATCAATCCAGATAATCAGGCGCTTCTTACTCTCGACGTCAGTGTCTTCACCATCGATCCTGGTCCCGTCATCATGAGAGAGTTTGATGATGCCATGAACATAATCAGCGAGCTCTGCATTCACGCCTTTCACGTTGGTATCGATATCCTTGTCCTCAACGGTTAGGACACTGTGAACCTCGTCAACGATCATCCCGACACTGGTATTTTCAAATGCATCCGGGATTAAGACCATAATGTTCTGTTCTTCCCGCTCTTTTGCAGGTTTTATTCCCAGAAGGTGGTGAATATTAATTATTGTTGTGATCTCACCACGCAGATTCAGAAGTCCTGTGACATGGCCGGGAGCTCGTGGGATTGGAGTGATGGGGAGCATCTCAACGATCTCACGTGCAATCTGTATATCCATGGCATATGATTCACCCCCCAGATTGAACTCAAGAATATCGACAGCCATCTTATAGTGAGTGAGTTTACCGTGTGAAGGTTTCAACCTTTGTGATCCAGGCTCATGGAAAAAAGCGTCTCTCTCATATATCAGGGAATGTGGAAAGGCAGGAGAAATAACACCTGCCTATATGTGTTCAAAACCCCCCGGATATCTCATGCCTGATATGTCCACAGAAGTTTCCCTGACAATTAAATGATTTTTCTGTTCGATATATAATACTTTTTATTTATTTGTGGTAAATATCTCATTTTTACTCCCTGATGCCTGATTCTGATGCAATAATTATCTTTGAAGCCACTTTGGGTAATTATCTTCTTCAAATTTCAAACTCATCAAAAATTGATTTTAATCAAAAAATATCCCTGAATAATATTTTTGATTCAGATATCTACAAAAAAAGATATTTTTTTTACATACCCGAAATCTGGATCATCGTCTTCAGATCGCGCAAAACACTCTGCTGAAAACAATATGAATAAGAAGGTGCCGCATCATGTCATCCGGTCTGATTATAAAAAAAGTCTTTAATGTAAGTCATGATAGATTATTATTATTTGCGCTGCGAGAGTGTTGATCAGCGGTGACTCAGGGATAACGATGGCAACAGATCAATTGCGTGTCCTCTTGATCGAGGATAATGAAGATCATGCATTTCTGGTGATGCATGAACTAAAAAAGGGTGGATACTCGACAGATCTCCTGAGGCTGGATACGCTGCAGTCTGTACGTGAGGCATTTGACTCCAAGGAATGGGATGTTGTCCTTTGTGACTATTCACTTCCCGGGTTCACCGGTCTTGATGTTCTTCAGGAGTTCAACAAACGCGGCCTTGACATTCCTTTCATCATTATCTCCGGTGAGATAGGTGAGGATACCGCGGTCTCCCTCATGAAGAGCGGTGCCCATGATTATATCTTTAAAGGAAATCTGAAGCCTCTGATCCCGGTTATCCAGCGTGAGATCCGTGAGTCAGAAAACAGGAAGAAGAGCAGGGAGAATGATCAACTCAGAGAGGCAGAGGCAAGAAAATACCGCGCAATGATAGATGCGGCTTATGATGGCATCACTCTCTTTGACAAAGATATTCTCGTGGAATGCAACGCTACAACGTCAGAGATATTCAGGATTCATGGGGAAAAGATCCTCGGCAAGAGTCTGCGTGATCTCTCTCCTCCTACACAACCGGATGGTACTGAATCGGTCATCTTCTTCAGCAGGCGCTATGACGATGCAGCTCGGGGGATCCCTCAAAGCTTTGAGTGCGTCCTTAACAGGGGGGATGGTACTTCTTTTGATGCAGAGGTTACCCTCAAGGTCCTGAATCTTCCTGAAGGCCAGAGGACGCAGGCAACATTCAAGGATATCACAGAACGCAAACGCGTAGAACGTGAGATGAAAGATCAGATGGAGACAATTCGTGAGCTTCAGCAGCAGGAGATGACGATGATCAATCAGAATCCCCTTCCGCTCCTCCTCATGGATCTCAATCTGCGTATTCTCAAAGTGAATGAGTCATTTCTCCAGATGAGTGGATACTCAGAGAAGCAGCTCCTTTCAATGAAGGCCCAGGAATTTAAGGTTCTTGAAAAGTCAGGAATGGGTCTTAAAGAAGCCCTGAAGACAAAAAGGGCAGTTACCGGTCATCTGGTTGTTGAGTTCCCTGCCGGTGTTCATCATATTGAACAGGATATCATCCCACTTCTGGACAAACATGAACAAGTAGTCAGTGTGATGTCCACATACAAGGACCGGACTCAAGAGATCAATAAGGAGAAAGAGATCCAGAGGATGATCCAGGAGTCCAAAGAACATGCATCGGCCCTGGACATCAGTGCAAAGGATCTTGCTGGTGCCTTTGAGAAAGTCTCTGCCGGAGATCTCACTGCTTCGATAGCCATTCGGGAGGACGATCCGCTGAGTGTTGTCAAGAATGATGCCGTCAAGACCGTGGAGTCCCTCCGGAATGCCCTCCTGGAAGTGAACAGGGTATCAGGGGAGGTTTCAGATACGATGCAGGAGATCAGCAAAGGATCTGAATCAATTGCAAAGGCAACCCTGCAGGTTGTCCAGACTGTTCAGCAGTCAGCCGAGACCGGGAAGGATCTCATAGCCCACATTGAGGATATCACGGATCAGATCTCCACTCTCTCTGCGTCAAATGAGGAGATCACCAGCACCTCACAGGAGATTCTCAGGCATGCGCAGGATGTGACCGTGAGGGGGAGTGAGGCACAGACCCTTGGAAACGAGGCGAATGACCGGATGGATGTTGTGAAGCGGATCGCCCAGGAGAGCGTTGAGGATATTGATGAACTCAACAATCAGATCCGGGAGATCAACAAGATTGTGAAGATGATCAATGACATCGCCGGTCAGATCAATCTGCTTGCCCTCAATGCCGCAATTGAGGCTGCCCGGGCAGGAGATGCTGGTCGTGGGTTTGCTGTGGTAGCCGGCGAGGTCAAGAACCTCGCTGCTGATGCCCGGAAAGCAACTGATCATATCTCTGATGTTATTAATGCCATCCAGAGGAGCAGTGAGAAGACATCAACCGCAATCCGTTCATCCCACACCGAGATCGCCCATGGGGTGGAGAGTGTGACCATGACGATTGAGGCCCTCAATCAGATGGTGAACGGTGCCTCTGAAGTCACCCGCGATATGCAGGAGATCGTCAAAGCAATCGAGGATCAGGCAAACATCTCTACCTCGGTTGTGAACACGGCACAGGAAGGAATTAGACTGACCGGTGATAACCTGAAACAGGTTGAAGAACTCTCAACTCTGGCCGAGCAGGTCAGTGCATCGGTAGAAGAGATCAACAGTGCGATCATGGAGGTCGGCGATCTAACGAGCGAACTGAAGAATGAGATTCATAAATTCAAGGTGTGATTCGTGTTCTTCATTGTTCCGGGGTCATATCTTCTGTGACCCTGCTATCTCAAAAAACGTGGGAAAAAAATCATCAGTTCCAGATGGTCCCCCAATAGGGACCATAGGAATTTAAAAAAAGTTCTGGGTGATGTAGTAACTTGTACCGTCAAAGGAAGTTCCAAGTCCGATAACCCTGAATTCTGGAAGCAGCAGTGTTGTCTTGTGTGATATGCTGTTCATGAATGACTCTATTGAGACCTTTGCAACCTGATCCGGATCATCAGGGTTGATCTTCCCGAACTGGTATACATCTCCGATCGGAATCTTGACTATGTTCTCGCTTATCCCGTAAAATTTCTGCCCGTTCGGGAGATACCGTGTCTGATTATATCCGTGACGTGCTGCCCTGTCGATCGGATTCTCGCCTGATGGATTGACATGGTCAAAGAACTGACGATCTGCCATGTCCTGACTCTGATCCTGCGCAACCACGTCTAGTGCAGAATCCCGCTTTAATTCAGAAAGATTTCGTTTTGCCCGCTCTTCATTCGTATATTTCAATACGAGTTCTGATATCCGTTCATCGTACCACTCCTGAGGTCGGTTATAGGTGTTATTGATGGTGACCAGATTGCCGGTAATGGTGTTGTCGCTCTCATTAACATCTTTGATGAGCGTAAACTTTAGTGTCAGCAGGGCACCGGCGTAGTATTTTCCTGCCGGGATGTTTTCAGGTATTTTTCCAATAAGGCCGGTTTCAACAGACTTTCCCGGTCGTATAAATGAGATTTCAGTCTCACCGATTGGGTAGTCAGTGGTTGTGATGTTTTTGTCTGCTGAAAGGTACAGTGTCACTGTATCGGTCATTGAGATCCTGGAACCCTTGTTTGTCACCGTGAACCAGGTATAGAGCGGGCTTCCCGGTGCGCCTGAAGGGGCTGTGTGCAGATCGGTGATGGCCAGATCAAATGTGGATGATTCGTTTGTTGCTCCTGCCACAGGCAATGAGATGCTGAAGAGTATGATGAGGGAGATAAGATACAGTCCGGGTCTGAATTCCATGATATATCACTCCTGCCACCGGTCCGGGGATCAGGATTATTAGAAAAGGTTCAGGTTGAGAGAATAATTAGTTCACGGTGGAGTTTTGCATATCACAAGAGGGTTTCCTTCAGCTTCCATCCGTTAATACCTGAACCACCTCATCATAACTATGGCATCTTCAGTGTTTGCATAGTATCCTGCATACTGAAACACCGGTTCATATCCGAGTTTTTTGTAAAAAATCTGTGCTTTCTGGTTTGAGATCCTGACCTCTAGCTGCATTGCAGTAGCGCCTTTGAGCATGACCTGGTACTCTGCTCGCTGAACAAGAGCTGATCCGATTCCTGATCCACGATGATGTGGTGAAACCGCAAGACTACAGATATGGCCGTATATGTCTTCACCGGTATCCTCAACCCCACAGATGATATATCCAGCAACTCCATCAGACGATTCGGCAATAAAATTTGTATCCGGAAATATTACCAGAGCCTCCTCCAGAGTATCCCTGCTCCATGAATCTGTAAATGATCTCTGTTCGATAGACTCAACTGCAGGAATATCAGCCTCCTTCATCCTGCGGATCTGCAGACTCCTGGTCTCCATATTTGTAGTACTGGTTTGTCACTGCACTCTTATAGGGGCAGGGGGATACGTATAATCAGACTGGTGCCAGACATATGGTTCATATATATCCTTTTGCAGCGGTGCGGCCTGCTGATGGTAAGGCTCAAGAGATAGCTGCAGTGCCTTATGATGTGGTCAGTGCCTCAGAAGCACGTGAGATCATCACCATTCAGTCACTCAGTTTTCTCCGGATTAGCAGAGCAGATGCACTGCTTCCTGACTCCGATCCGTATGCAGATCAGGTCTATTCCCTCTCCAGACAGATATTTGATGAATATCTCTCTGGCAAGGTACTTATTCAGGAACCTGATCCTGCCCTCTATGTATACCGCGTTCTCCATGACGGGCGGTCATACACCGGCTTATCATGTTGTGTAGATGCCCGTGAGTACAAATCCGGAATTATTCATAAGCATGAACTGACACGGTATGACAAGGAAGAGGATCGGACCAGGCACATCGATGTGATGAATGCCAATACCGGCCCGGTTGTCCTGCTTCATCTGAAGAATGAGGAAGTTGCATCATTGCTTCGGGAAGGAACATCCGGTATCCCTCTCATGGAGGTCACCGCTGCAAACGAGAGTATTCATCAGATCTTTGCTATCCGTGATCCTGAACAGATCCGCATACTTGTAAAGGCATTTGGAGAGATTCCTGCTCTCTATATTGCTGATGGACATCACCGGTGTAAATCAGCCCTGAATGTTGCAGAGCGCCGGATTGAAAAGGGGATCACTATCCCTGAAGAGACCTGGCATGTGATGGGCGTTGTGTTTGCAGAGGACGAGGTAAAAGTTCACGGGTACAGTCGTCTGCTGACCTCACTTGGTGAGTATACGCCACAGACATTTCTGACCGCACTCCGGGCGGTTGCGACAGTAACACCATTTGATGGAGTTGAGCCTTCTGCCTATTCGATCACGCCAAAGCAGAAGAAAGGCGGACTTCACGTATTTCATCTCTACCTGGAAGGAAGATGGTATGAATGTGCGATCCAGATCTCCGGAGCGGTCTCCCGGATCGATTCACTCGATGTCTCTGTTCTTCAGGATCAGGTTCTTGTCCCGTTCCTGGGAATCACCGATTCCCGGGGAGATGCCAGGCTCCAGTACTTAGGTGGTGCCCGGCCGATACGCGACCTGATGGCAAAGGTAGACTCTGGTGAATATGTAGCCGCGATAGCCATGCAACCGGTGGATGTCCAGACCGTCTGTGCAATTGCAGATGACGGTGGAATCATGCCTCCGAAGTCCACCTGGTTTGAACCAAAACTGCTGAGCGGACTTCTGGTTCATCAGCTCGAATAAAACTTCTATACTTTTTTCGATGTTTTGAGGCTCTTTCTACCTCATGGGTTTAAAAAAGAGATTCGGTGTTACCGGGGGATAACCGGCACCTTATGTTGAGCCCAGAACACTTACTGGGGCTTCGATGTCTGTTGCAGTGCTCATCATCGAGACCATGTCAGGTTTTGCCATCATGGCGATGATATCATCCTGGCATTTGTAACTGCGTGCATGGAGGGTGTATGATCCGCTTCCATTCTTTGCATAGACCAGTGCGTAGTACCGGGAACCGGTTGTCGGGTACGTGATTCCCACGTACTTGTTTGATCCGCTGCTGGTATCAGCCCTGGTTGCTGCACAGTTACTGTAGCGTGGGTCGCAGTCCTTGTAGATGTAGAGCGAGAAGTCTGATCCGCAGTATCCTCTCCGCATCGTGCTGACCTGATCAGCCGACATCATCGCCATCGGGATGACCTGATCACCACATGGACCTGAAAGGATCCACTCGATGTAGTTACGGTCGCCCATGATCTGATAGGTGTACGTCTTTGCCTCACCTGCATTCAGGTACCCGGTCTTGACATCATCTGCTGCCGGGGCACAGTTGGTCCCGCCGCAGTCCGGGTTTCCATAACATGGGTTCGGGTATGGCGGGTTTGGTCCGGTGCATGTGTTGGATGCATCAAGTGTGAACTGACCATATCCGGATGATGAGTACACGACAACATACCAGGACCCTCTGTCAAGGTTCAGGTACTTCACCTGATTGTAGGAGGTCTCGGACTTGTCGTAGTGTGCCATGATGTAGTTCTCATTCGGCCAGCTTCCGACCGGACTCCTCATGGCGTAGATGTCGAAGTCTGCTCCGTATGGAGCATTTAACACCAGCTGGGCTCCGCAGTCCACCTGGATTTCATACGTTGCGGCCTGCCCCTGATAGAGGTAGCCACTCTTTGACCAAAAGCTCCCGGAACTAGCTGACCCGGGTGCAATGCATGCTGCCATGATCACAAGGATCAACACAGCAGTCAGATATCCTGAAATGTGTTTCATTTTCCACTCCCCTTAAGATTTAACAATGCTCTGACAGTATGATCTTACTCAAGGTTCCTAATCAATCTTCTCCATTTATACGGAGGCGTTTCGTTGGCTGATTTCTCATCAGGATGGTGGTACAACCGAGGTTGCGGTATACATCATCGTTGTGATATCAGGCCTGTTCATCATCATGACCACATCGTCCTGGCAGGTATAACTCCGGCAGGTCAGGGTGTATTGTCCACTTCCCTGCTTTGCATACACCTGGGCATAGTAGGTGGCCCCGGTCAGTGGGTATGCGACGCCTACGTATCCGTCAGACCCTGATCCTGTATCAGCGTAATCTGCGTACCATCCCCAGTTTCTTTGATCCCCTTGTTTGTAGATGTAGAGATCAAAGTCCGGACCGCAAAACCTGGTCCGCATTGTCTGTACTTCACCTGCAGACATCATGCTCATAGGGATGATCTCACTGCCACAGGGACCGGTAAGGATCCACTCGATGTAACTTCGGTGGGCCGGGATGTAGTAACCGAACGTCTGGCTCTGGCCCTGGTAAAGGTATCCGGTCTTGACATCGGTCTTGAACGGACTACATCCGGGTTGGCACTGATCGCCGCAACAGGAGTTCCCAAAGCAGGGATCAGGGTACGGGCGTGGGGGGACCGGGCAGGTACTGCTCCCTATGAGCTGGTACTGGCCGCTTCCTGATCTGGCATACACCGCTACGCACCAGGTACCAGGCTCAAGGGTGAGCGAACTTATCCCGCCGCTCCCGATCGATGCCCGGTCATGATGAGTTCTGACATACGAGACTCCCTGACAGGAACCGAATACGTTGTAATTTTTCATGGCATAGAGATCGAATGCAGTGCCTGCCGGGGCCTGAAGCACAAGCTGGGTACTGCAATCGATCTGCAGCTGATGAACGATCCCCTGTCCTGAGTACAGGAGTCCGGATTTCGTCCAGGAGACCTGAGATCCAGCCGAAGCGGAACTCACGGCAAGGAGAAGGACGAGAAACAGCGTAATTAAACCGCTGTATAACCTGGATGAATTCATTTTACCTCTCCTGCAGGGTGCTTGCACCCTGTCATGATCGATACTATCCGGGTAGTGGGTGATAATCCTTCTCCTGTCAGAAAAAGAATTGTATGCTGAGTTTTACAAAAAGAAAAGGGGTCTTACTGGCTTTTTTAGGACTGCGGCCGGACCATCCGCTCCTCGTCTGATCGATACATCTCAACAACCCCGCCGACGACGATAACTGCCGGCGGTCTGACACCTGCCGCAGTTGCACGTTCAGCAATGGTAGCAAGTGTTCCGATCGTCTCCCGCTGATCCGGCCTGAGACCGCGTTCAATTACTGCCACCGGAGTCTCCGGTTCCCTGCCGAATCTGATCAACGTTTCTGCTATCGTGGGGAGATTTTTCACGCCCATGAGGATCACGATCGTTCCACGGCTGCGTGCAAGCCACTCCCAGTCTATGGCTGATTCTTCCTTTGTAGGATCCTCGTTTCCGGTGATCACGGTTACCTGGGATGCCCATTTCCGGTGCGTTACCGGTATCCCGACCGATGCAGGAACGGCTATTGCACTTGTCACCCCGGGAACCACCTCGACGGGGATGCCTTGTTCCCTGCAGGTCTCAAGTTCCTCTCCTCCCCTGCCGAACATGAAGGGATCGCCACCTTTCAGCCTGACAACCCTTTTTCCATCTCTGGCCCGCTGAATCATGAGGTCTTCTATCTCACCCTGTTTCCTGGTGTGCCTGTCCCCGTACTTGCCGACATCTATTAATTCCGCAGTCTTTGGTAGTGAGGCGAGGACCTCATCTCCAGGGAGCTGGTCGTATAGAATTACTTCAGCCTGATCGATCACTTCACGGGCCCTGAGTGTGAGCATCCCGCACCCTCCCGGACCAGATCCGACCAGGAATACTTTTCCTGTTGTTTCAGTCATGTGAAAGTCCCAGCCTCTTATAGGCTTCATCAATCAGATCGCGTCCGCTCTTTCTGACCTCATCACCAAACGCCTGCGCCTCTCCCTGATCACTGATCGCTCGTTCAAGCCTGAAGACCCGATCACCCTCGAGCGAGAGGACCTCTGCGATAAGGTACTTGTTTTTACAATAGATCCCAAGCGGAGTGTAGCAGCCGCCGCCGATCTTCTCCATGACTGTTCGTTCGATCATGGTGTCAGTCCTGGTGACCTGATCATCGATAAACTCAAGGGCCCCGGTGACTATGGGCTCATCCCTGGTCACCACTGCGATTGTCCCCTGATTGGTTGACGGGACATGAATTGCAGGATCAAGTCTGAATCCGGGAAGTGTGAGTGAGAGCCGCTGGAGTCCGGCCTCGGCAAGGACGATTGCATCGTATTCTCCCGCCTTCAGTTTTCCAAGGCGTGTGTCAACATTACCCCTGAGTGGACGAATTGATATCCCTGGCCAGTGACGTTTCAACTGGGCGGTCCGTCTGGTACTGGAGGTGCCGATGACTCTGATGGTACCACGATCCTTCTCTGTCACCACATAATCAGCAGGAGAGTCACGCTTCAGGATGGCTGCGGTCACGATCCCGTCAGGCCGCTCTGCAGGGATATCTTTCATCGAATGAACTGCGAGATCGATCTCTCCTCTCATCAGGGCATCGTCAAGAGCTCTGACAAATACTCCCTGTCCCCCGATCTCGTGGAGTGGTACACCGGTCTGCTCATCGCCGGCAGTAGAGATAAAAACCAGTTCTGTCGTTATCCCCTCATTCTGAAGGAGCCTGGCAACCTTCTCTGCCTGCGCCCGTGCCAGCATCGAACTTCTGGTTCCGATCTTCAGATGCATGCCTTGTATGCCTGGCTGATCGCCTCTATCTCGTGGTCTGAATGTGCATTTGAGATGAAGTTGGTCTCAAACTGGGAGGGCGGGAGGAAAATGCCTGATTTGAGCATCTTCTCCCAGAAGATCCTGAATGCAGATGTGTCTGCTTCTTTTGCTTCTCTGTAATTCCTCGGGGGCTGAGGTCTGAAGTAATACTTGAACATCGATCCAAGTCTTACGAATGATCCTCCCTTCCCGGTGCAAGCCTCTTCTATTGTTGCAGTCTTCTTCTCCAGTTCGGTATACATTCCCGGATGCTCGTGTATCCAGTCCAGGGTTGCAATACCTGCTGTGAGCGAGAGTGGGTTGCCTGAGAACGTCCCGGCCTGATACACCGGCCCTGCCGGGGCTATCAGGCTCATGATATCCTTCCTGCCTCCGAATGCACCGATGGGAAGGCCACCACCCAGGATCTTCCCGAGTGTGGTGAGATCTGGTTTTATCCTGAAATACTGCTGGGCTCCCCCGATACCAAGCCGGTACCCGGTGATCACCTCGTCAAAGATCAGCAGAACATCGTGTTCGGCTGTAACTTTTCTGACCTCAGCAAGGTATCCTGGATCCGGAAGGATGGGGCCGATGTTACCAAGCACCGGCTCCATGATGAGGGCCGCGATTGATGATGCATCCTTATCCAGGAGTGTAGTGAGGGATTCGATGTCGTTGTATGGGATCTGCCTCGTATGTTTTACAAGGTCGGCAGGAACTCCTGCTGAATCAGGTTGGCCGAGCGTAGTGCAGCCGGACCCTGCCTGCACGAGGACTGCATCGTGGGCACCGTGAAATCCTCCCTCTATCTTGATGATATCAGTCCTGCCGGTGAATCCCCGTGCAAGTCTGAGTGCAGCCATGGTTGCCTCTGATCCTGATGAGACAAACCGCACCATATCCATTGCCGGATGATCCCTGATCACCTGCTTTGCGAGTGTTATCTCGGCAGGAGCTGGTGTCCCGTACAGCCATCCGTCAGCAAGCTGGTTTGTTATCACCTCTCTGACTGAAGGATGAGCATGACCGAGTATCAGGGGTCCGTATGCACAACAACAGTCGATCAGTTCAGCGCCATCGGCGGTTGTAATCCGGGGGCCGTGTCCTGAAGTTGTGTAGAACGGGTACGGCTGAATGGCCCTGACCGGGCTGGAAACTCCGCCAGGTATTATCTGTTTTGCAATATCGTAGTATTCACTGCTCTTCATCGATCCACCTGCATACCGATTCTGCAAAGTATGTAATGATAAGATCCGCCCCGGCCCGTCTGAGTGAGATAAGACTCTCCATCACGACACGTCTCTCATCAAGCCAGCCATTCATGGCTGCAGCCTTGATCATCGAGTACTCACCTGATACCTGATAGACCGCGACCGGGAGTCCAAGTGTTGCCACGTCAGAGATGATATCACCAAACCATCCTGCAGGTTTGACCATCAGGATATCAGCCCCTTCTGCTGCGTCAAGTTCAGATTCCCTGAGCGCTTCACGCCTGTTTCCGACAGGTTCCTGGTATGTGGTCCTGTCACCGAATGAGTATCCGGATCCTGCCGCGTCACGGAATGGACCGTAGAGACTGCTTGAAAACTTGGAGGAGTAGGACATAATCGGGATCTCGTCGTATCCATTCTCATCAAGTGCTGATCGGATAGCGGTCACCATCCCGTCAAGCATGCATGAAGGGGCAATGATGTCAGCACCTGCAGCAGCATGGGAGACTGCTATCTCTTGCATCAGGGCGAGTGATTCATCGTTCTTCAGATCCACTCCGTCCCTGCAGTCGCCGATGATCCCGCAATGTCCGTGCGAGGTATATTCGCAGGCACAGAGATCGGTAATAACCACTATATCAGGAACCGCTGCCTTGATTGTCTTCACCGTCTGCTGGATCACTCCGTCAGATGCAAATGCTCCTGATGCAGCCTCATCCTTCTCTTTTGGAATCCCGAAGAGGAGCACAGCCCTGATCCCAAGTGATGCCAGATTCCTGCATACTTCACCGGCCATCGCGGGTGGATATCGTGCAACTCCCGGCATAGATGCAATATCCACCGGGGTAGTTGCTGTCTCATCAAAGAAGAGGGGAGCAATAAGATCTGTCTTTGCGATACGTGTTTCGTTCAGAAGCGGGCTGATCAGCCGCCTCCTGAGTCGTCTCATTCTGATTTGCGGGAACATAATCCTTCTCCTCTGGTAATTGCCGAGACAAGTTCTTCTGCACGTGCGATCTCGCCCCGTTCAGCACAGAATCGTATTGACATGGTCACATCAGCCAGGAGTTTTTTAGTCAGAGCCCTGCTCAGATCCTCTGCAATCTCACGGGCATGGTCATCATATCCCTGCAGACGGGCAAAAGCCCGGTCACGCTCACGGATTCTAACCGTTTCAGCCCAGGTATGCAGGGTTGCAAGCGTTTCATCTGCTGCCCGCCTGTTGTACAGCCTGATGAACTGATCCAGTTCCTCTTCAAGAAAGATCCTGGCACGAGTTGCTGCCTCCTGTCTGAGCTGGGTAGTTGTGTCATTCACCTGCCTGAGATCATCGATGGTAAAAAGGCAGATTCCGTCTATCGTTCCAACCTCCTCTTCAACATCACGTGGCTGGGCAATATCCACAATGATGATGGGTTTCACCTGACCATCGAGTGGCCAGGTCCTCCCTTTCATCGCCTCCCTGACTTCATTTGCGCGGACCACAGGGTGAGGTGCAGCGGTGCAGCAGATCACCACATCTGAAAGGGCAAGGTACCGATAGAGATCATCCATCGGTACTGCAGTCCCGTCGATCTTGTGGGCGAGGATCCGGGCCCTGTCTAGTGTCCGGTTTGCAACATAGATGGCAGAGAGTTTCTTTGCTGCAAGTGCCTGGGTAACGAGCACCCCCATTTCACCGCTGCCAAGGATAAGAATGCGTTTCCCGTCGAGTGTGTGCAGTTGTTCTTCGGCAAGAAGGACTGCTGCGGATCCGACAGATATTGCACCATTATTGATCCCGGTTCTCCTGCGAGCCTCAGAGCCGGCATGAATCGCTTTGTTGATGCAGAGAGCCAGGATAGGACTTGCAACACCAAGTTCTTCAGAGAGGGTGAGGGAACGTCTGAGCTGGCCCAGGATCTGGTCCTCTCCGATGATCAGCGAGTCTATCCCGGCTGCAAGTTCAAGCAGGTGTGAGAGTGCTTCCTGATCCTGGTAAAGTCTGAACCTGGTTCTTCCACGGCTCTGAAGAAATTCTGCAAGGATGTCCGGTTCCCCGTGGACGATCACTTCAACGCGGTTGCAGGTCTGCAGAAGTGCGACTCCCTTGAACCACTCACGAGCAGAGGTTAGGAACTCCTCTTCGTCAGAAAATCTGAACTCTTCGATCTCGGGAACCGAGGCGGTGTGATGTGATATGCCTGCAATAGTCAGTGGGGCGAAGAGGGTTGGTCTCATGTGAGGTACTTCTCCCGGACCTGAATGAGGACATCCTCTATCCCATTCTCAAGATTTTTCCAGACATCATCATCATGCAGAACTGCAGTCAGAATCTCTCTGCGTCGGATCTCTGGGATCTGGCGCACTTTCAGATCGGTTTTAAGATCCTCTTCCAGGGCGATCATCTTGTCAAGATCAGGCCAGGCAGCCTCAATGCGCTCGCGGATGAATCTGGAGACTGCCGGACTCCCTCCCTGAGTGCTGACTGCAACAATGAACCTTTCACCTGTGATTTTTGCCGGGAGTGTCACATCAGCAGGCGGATCTGTTGCATTGTTGCAGAGTATCCCCTCTGCCGTACATCTGTCTGCAATAAAGTGATTGAGATCAGGATCCGAGGTTGCCGTAATGACCAGAAATGCGCCTTTGATGAGATCTGAGATCTCATTCTGGATTTTTGGTATTGTGATACTGATCTGCTTTACCGGGAGTGACTCGAATGCTGGTGTGAACGTTCGGCTGTAGACCGTAACATCAGCTTCACCAGCGAAGTACCTGGCCTTGCGTGCTCCCACTTCTCCCCCTCCGAAGATGGTCACCGGTTTATGAGAACAGTCAACCATGAGGGGTATCATTGTAAGAAATTGGGAACTGAAAAATATGAATCTGTCTAAAATTTACCGGGATTTAATGTCAAATCCCCTCATTTTTAAATTTAATATCTGATTGTATCAGGTATGGAATCATGAGCGCGTGTTATGTTCCTGAATGAAAGTGGTACTCATCATGTGTCGATTTCAAAAAGTATATATGGTGATAAGTGCCACCTTGTAGAGCACTTACGCATCGATAGTGTAGTGGTTATCACTAGGCGTTGCCAACGCCTAAACCCGGGTTCGAGTCCCGGTCGATGCACTCGTTTTTACCATTTTTTTGTGATAATGAAACTTTTTTCTGTATCGTTATGCAGAAATAGCGATTGAGTATATATCAGTCCATGGAATTTATCTGGATCTCATCGCCACAGAATCAGCGTTCATCAGGACTGGTTTCGCTGATCATCGGCATCATCATTCTTCTCTTTGCACCGTTTGTCACCAGTCTTATCGGTGCAGTCCTATCCGCGTTAGTTCTGGTGATCTCAATTGGTATGATCATAGCAGGGGTGACGATGAGGGGTGCAGGTATCGGGCTCCCCCTAATCCTTCTTGGGATTCTCGGGTTCTGCCTTGGCATAGCCGCACTAGTCTCTCCCGATCTTGCCGTTTCAGTGCTGGGGATATTTCTCGGAGTCTGGATGTTCTTTCTTGGTGCCGGTCAGCTCGTGCTCGCTTCCCGTTTATCAGCCGATAAACTGTATTATATCCTGGCACTTCTCGGTGGGACCCTGACAGTACTTGTCGGTCTGTTCCTGCTCGTCTCACCGGTTCAGGGTATGCAGATCATGGTCTTCTTCCTCGGTTGTTACCTTCTGGTGTTTGGCCTCCTGAGTCTCTTCAGGCCCAGATACAGGTACTGAACCGGATTCAAATGGTTCGCATGAAGGCTGATCAGATTCAGGTACACCGATGAAGTCCCTGAGGATCGTCTGAAGTCTTGCCCTGATCCTCAATTTTTTCCTTCTTTTGTGTGATGGTTCTCCCTGACCAGTGAGAACCTGCTCTTTTTCTTCAATTCCCTTGCTTTCGTTATCTGTAAAAGGAAGATCAATTGGATAGAGCATGATCTCTACCGGCCGCCTCCGATGGGTCTTTTCCTGTACCCTGGCCCTCTGTTTTTTCCCTCTCTGGCCGATCCCTTCTCCCCTGAATCTGTCCATAGTACTGACCCAGATCATCTCGTCAAGGATAGTGATCTCATCCATTCCCCAATTTGGAGTTGAGGTAATGGGGTTTTTCTCATTCAGTGGGATCAGGTGCGTGCTACCATGATCACCCTTTGGCTTTTCTGGTGGTCTGATACATGCGAGATAAGGTCTGGTGTAACAAACAGGGAGGTTTTGATGCCCTTCACCTGACATGAGGGTGGGTATCCTCCGCATGATGGGAAGCAGAATCCAGTTGATATTTTCATTAGGGAGTGGGATAGTTTTCCATCTGGGAGATTCTGATCGTTTAGGATTGTGTATCCGTCTGTGTCTGTTTCGCTCCAGAAGTAGTCCTGCAATTTTTGGAGCCATAAGACGGAGGATGATCTGATAAATGCTCTTGTGCGGGGCCGTTATATGCACCGCTTCTGCCTTAGTTATCTTCTGATCACACCATGGACATCCATCCGGACCTGAAAGGTACCAGTGATCGGGATCTTTAGTACAACAGATCAATCCGCGGTACACCTGATCAAGGGTCTCAAACCAGGTCTCTATTCCTGTCCAATCTGTTTCATCTCCTCTGCGATCACCAAACTCCTCTTCAAAGAGATCTACAAGAGGCTTTGGTAATACCCTGATCGAAGGAGTACCTGGTGGGGGCCGGAGGGTGGGATCTTCACGAGTCCATGGATAGAGCCCGGATGCCATCCGCCGTTCGTTTGATCCTGATCCTGTCGTACTGCTTCCGATTGCATGGAATGGATGGAATCCGTCCATAAGCATTCTGAAGATGAGAACTATAGGTGAGACCTCTTTCACATTAGCAGAACTGTTTCCAATTCTCTCCGGAAGGCAGAGTATTCTGACCGATGCATCAGGTCCAACAAATACAGTCCGTTCTGAAAGGTTTTCAACCCGAATGCCATGCTTTCTGGCTGAAATAAGAGCAGCCATAAGGTTGCGGCAGACAGCAACCCGATGGTTGAAGTGGGATTTCCACCCGTTTATTGCAATTCTGCTTTCGTGATCTGAGACCATGTGCCAGGGATAATATCTCGTTGGATCGATTGCCTGAATTGTCCACCCTGTCGGAACATTATCCCTATATACTATCTGAAGAGGAAGCACCAAAGATGGTGGAATTCCCTGCAGCGTTTGGATTTTTGAATCTGATATCTGAATCCCTTCGGTGACCAGAAATACCTGCATACCCTTCCCGAATGAGGTAATGATACCGGTTCCAGTACGAAATAGTATCCTTTCGGTATGGGGTTCTGTCCTGTCCCTGTCACTCCCGCTGTCAGGTTCAACCCTGACAGGTCTTCGTTGATCAAAACAATTCTGAATCGTTGTTTTAGGTGGACATTTTTTGTCTTGCAGCACGAGTGAGGATAGAACTGTTTCCCATCTTGCAGCACCTGGTCTGAGCTTGGGGGAGCGGAGTCCTGATATGAATGTCTCCCGGAAGAGCGTCCTGACCTCTGAGGGAAGAGATGAATACGGGGGTGCATAGTCTGGTGGTGAGATCCCGTTCATCCGGGTCTCAAAAGCAAAGTGCCCGAGAAGTATCTTGTCTGTTGTAGCTGGTGCATCCCTGACAAGCGAACCTTTTGCCTGGAATGGGTGTACACCATCCATCAGAAACCTGAAGATAAGGACTGCCAGTGCAAAGTGATCGCCATACCTGCGATCACATCCGGATTCCGCAAACGAACCGTCCAGATGCTCCGGAGGCAGATACTCACCGGTTCCAACCCTGCTCCAGAATATGCGGTTCCGGTTTTTATCGCAAATCTGAAATGAGTCGGTATCAATGAGGACAAGATCTCCGCGATCATTAATCAGCAGGTTATTCTCCCGTAGATCGCCGATGACGTGTCCTGACTTGTGAACACCTGCCACGAGTCTGGCAAGCTTAAAGGATGCAGTGATCCGTCCATTCGTGTTTCTGGTCTCTGGTTTCTGCGGTTCATCATACCAGAGATGAACAGATCTGAACTCCTCCGGGATGCGACGCATGATGTACCCGATGATCCTGCCTCCCCGAGGCAGATCGGTAAGGGGCTTAAGTGGCCAGGTCAGGAATTGGAGAAGATCACTCTCGGGAGGTGCAGCAACCATTGTGCGAATCTTCTCTTCTGTCTCCTGTGTCCGCCGGTGAGGGTGAAAGATCTTGGCACACCTGGTGTTGTCCCCGGCCAGAAAGTAGATCTCTCCCTCTCCTCCGGATTTCCCTGTTGAGATAAGAGTGCATACCCTTCCGTCAGGTTCATAGGCTGTGAGCCTTGTTCGGGGTTGCTGCCGAACAGATGTCCGCGTTTTTCTGACCTGAACCTGTGAACGTCTTCCGGGAACAACTTCAAGGGTAAAGATCTGCGTACCCGCGTTTGTTATGATCTGGATCGGCACACTCATGGTCCGATCTGGTTCGAGCACCCGGGTATCGATTTTAAGCAGAATCTTCCTGCTCGTCTCAACAGAGAATATTGATGGCAGGATCTTAATCCAGGGAACGGGTGCCGGGATTGTTCCCCTCAAAGTTCCTGTGCCTTCGTTCTGGATGGTGAGGGTCTCTTCTATGATCCCTCTCTTGTCCCATATGCACCTGACCCGTGATGCTGAGAGTTTTAGTGCAGGGCCATCCCCGCTTCTGAAATTGACAGAGACTGGGACGACCAGTTCCCCTCCTGTGCTTCTTATCCTGATTCTTCCGGTAGGCTGTCGCACACCCGGGGCCTTGGAAGTTTTTATTACGACCTGAACGGCCTGTATGCTCTGTGTCCAGAGTGTTCTGGTCCTGATTTCTATCCAGTCCGATTCTGACTCAACCGTTCCACTAAGCAGTCCGGTTCCTGTGTTTCTTACAATGAGATCAAAAGAGATGTCCTTCCCTTTCTGGAGGTTACAGAACTGATACTGGTGCTCATCTAGTACAATTCCCGGCTTTGCTGAAGGATGGGCACTGTATTCAACATTTATCTTTGCAGTTCCTCCGTTGGTGATGATTGTTACTGTCCCTTTTTTGGGGTTGCCGGGAGTTGATCGTTCCGGAGTGATCTCAATTCTGAAAGGAACGAGAAAAGGTGTCTCAATACGGGGGTTCGGGATTCTGATCCATTTGACATCAGAAATGGCAGTACCCTTGAGAATGCCTCCTCCATCGTTCATGATCGTGAGGATCTCAGTCTTTTTACTGGTTCCACCCTGAACCGGAATCAGGCTCCGATCAACCTGTAGCCGTGGCGGCCGGTTACCGGTGAAGAGTGCAGCCATTCGTAATCCTTCACGAAACTCTGTGAGATACTTGTTCCCTGAACAGAATCACCAGGGTCTTGTCATCACCTGAAAGTTCCTGCATTTTTCTTGAAGTGAGCAGAGAGGAGATATCAGGTTCCGGATTTTGATTGTTTTGGTATTTTTTCTCTATGTACGAGAGTAATGGAAGAAGGAAAGGCTCATGCGGCTGAAAACTGGCACCGCGCTTTACTGCAACTGCACCCTGGCATCCGTCGGTTGCGATGACAGCATGATCTATCTCAAACGTAGGAGATATCCGGAGTTGTCTCTCCCAGTCTGACTGCATAAGACTTGCCGTCTCATTTGCATATTCACTCTCACCGGGTGGTGACAGAACTCTTGAATGTCCGTCTCTGATGCCCACAACAATCCCGTCTCCGATATGTCCTATGGTGATATTCCCGTCAGAATAACATGCAACAATCAGTGTTGATGCAAACTCTTCCGGAGCTGTCCCCTGCTTTTCCGCCTCTGTAATCACAGCTTCCCGGGCCTTGCAAAATGCCTGTCTGACCCGCTCTTCAGGCTTGATATCTGGCGATTCTGGATCTGCGATCACCATCTGTGATGCAGTATCCACTGCAATCCGGGCACCTGCATCGGCATGCTCAGCACTTCCGAGTCCGTCAGCCACTGCAACACCCCGGATATTTGCTGAACACACAGCCGCATAGGCATCCTGGCATGGCTGGCCGGACTGGACATGTCTGTTACCCCTGACCGAAGCCCCGGTTATATTAATATTCATATTCCTCCCCGGGGTTCTGATTATGTTTTTTTCTGACATCAGAATATCAGAGGGGAACAATACCCCAACCGTCTGGTCCTGTCGGGTTTTCAAGAGATATCTGCTCTCCGATACGAGAGTCAGATATTTTTGCCAGACTTCTGGAGAGCCAGAGAAACATTTCTGACCACTGTGCCTCTTTAAGCTGGAGTGGTGTGCGGTTCGGTGGAGAGAGTTCACGTAGGATCGTCATGTTAGCCTGGTCCACTCCAAGTGCCCAGAAGAGGAACTTTCTGTCTGCTTCTCCATTGTGAATCACCTGAATAACTTCCTGCCACCTGGCGTCACCACGTGACATGTCTGTCGGCTGTCCGTCAGTGACTAGGAAGATCCAGGGACGATAATAGTCCACCCCCGTCTCCCGGTATTCAGCCTTGCGTTTCTCGATGAGAGAGGCGGCCTCAAGTATCGCAGCTCCCATTGGTGTGTATCCACCTGCTTCAAGTTCAGGAGGTTCGAACTGGTTTATTCCTGTGAAGGGCTGTATGACTTCAACCGCCCTGCCGAATGAGATGATTGCCAGATCGATCCGTTTTGCAGCAAGATCATCTTGAATGAGCTCATCAGCAAGGATCTTCAGACCTTCATTCAGTTCAGCAATCTTTGCCCCTTTCATGGAAGCAGAGGTATCAAGCACCAGAACCGTTGCACAATGAGGATGCTGAGGAAACGGGATATCAACCAACTGCTCAAGGGTATCAGAATCCATTAGTATTCTCGTCAGCAGACCGGGTATATAATCCTGTGGCAAAAAAAGAAAGAATTGTCATGTCCTGGGAGAATTAATCCATTGTTCCAGTCACCTGAATTGGTCTGACCAAATATGATCAATATATTCTGTTCATTCCCTGACTTCAGGTCCTTACCAATATTGATGTATCGTGAATGAGAAAGATAATACAAATTCTCTCTGCTTCGGAGGTGGTGTCCGTGGATTATGATACAATAAACAGTGCTGATATGGCAGAGCAGGCACTCTCGCAGGCAGTCGACGAGCACATCGATAACAGCAAGGAGGTTATCGATCATATCGAGAAACTCGAGGTGAAGATCCGCTCCTGGAATATGGAGGATATCAGGGAGTTCAAGGTGATGATCACCGAGATGCGTGCTCTTCTTCAGAAACACTTCCAGGTACAGATAGAGAATTTCATGAACATGAATCGGATTCCGTCAGCAAAAGTTCCTGACGTTCTCAGAAAAGCATATCGTATAGTTGGTGTTGACAAACGGGGCTATGCTCTTTATGGCCCTGAAATGGATAAGATCGCCCACATCAATAAGATCACTGAGCACTATAAACAGAGGGCTGCATCCTGCCAGCCACAGCCTGAAAAGAAATAACTCCTCTCCTGTTTTGAGATGTTTGCACCTTTATGCTCCTGCCAGTTTTTTTAGCAACATGATCGTTCCTTCTTTGTCCAGGGGCTGGTTGTCATTCCCACACTTTGGTGAGTGGATGCATGCCGGACATCCCGCTTCACATCTGCAATCTGCGACAAGATTTGCGGCTATTCTGGAGATTTCACCAAAGAGTTCGTATGCACGCTCAGCGAGTCCGACCCCGCCTTCATACCCGTCATAGATGTATATCGTTGCTGATCCGGTCTGGTGATCAATTGCGGTTGATAGACCTCCGAGATCCCACCGGTCACAGAGGACGAAGAACGGGGTCATGGCTATGAGGGCATGTTCGGCTCCGTGGAGGGTCCCGGGGATGTCATAGGATTCATTGCTGATTTTTGTTATGATCTCCTGATCGATAACTATCCAGAGTGCCGTGGTCGTAAATGTTATCGGTGGAAGAGTAAGTGGTTCAGATCCAATCGTGGTCTGTCTGATGATCTTGCGATACCCACTGTACGTCTCTGATACCTCCACTTCTCCGAAGTGAAGCAGTGCACCTGGAATCTGTTTTGAAGAGGAATCCTTCACAATCGTAACTGTTGTCTGCTGGTTTGGCCTGGTATAATATTCTACATCTGCTGCATCTGCAAGAATCCGGTGATGCTCATGATCCCACCTGCTGACCAGAAATTTCTCACCCTGATGAATGATAACCGCCCCTGGATGTGCCTCTCTGCATGCCTGACCAAGATCCACTGTTTCAAGTACTCTCCCCTTCTCTTCGATGGTCCAGGTCTCCCCGGTACCTGAGAGAGAGACCAGTTCAACCGCACGTTTTCTGCCGGAGTACACAAACCCCCGGTTTGTTTTCGTCAGCAATCCTGCACCGGTAAGGGCATCTATGTGACTCTGCATCCCGCTTCCAAACCACTGAAGGTCAGTGCCAGGATTCAGGGGCAGTTCAGCAGCAGCACAGAGGAGTTGTCCAGAGAGAATGTAGGGATTTTTCGTTGTGATGATAGCATGCTCGTGTGAGGAGCCGAAGAACTCCTCAGGATGATCCATAAAGTACTGATCGAGAGGGTTCTGAAAGCTGACAAGTATTGCAAGTGACGGGCCTGCCCCCCGCCCCGCCCTTCCGGTCTGCTGCCAGGTCGACATCATGGTTCCTGGATACCCTGTCATGACAACTGCATCTAGTGATCCGATATCGATGCCGAGCTCCAGGGCGTTGGTCGAGACGATACCTTTCAACTCTCCGCTCTTCAGTCGGTGTTCAATACTTCTCCTCTCTTCAGGAAGGTAACCCGCACGATATGAGGCTATATTTTTTGACTTATCAAATCCTCCCTCACTCAACCGGTCTCTCGCCCATGTGGTCACCACCTCGGTCATCCTCCGCGAGCCGGTGAAGCAGAGCGTCTGAAGTCCGGTCTCTACAAGCGATGCGAGCAGAGTCGCACTCTCGGTGTAGACTGATTTTTCTGCAAATCCTCCGGTGTACGGGTTGTAAAGTATAAAGTAACGAACCCCTGCAGGTGCTCCCGATTCATCGATGACCTGAAATTCACGTCCAGTAAGTTCTTTAGCAAACTCATGAGGATTTGCAAGGGTTGCAGAGGAAAGGAAGAACGTCGGGTGTGATCCGTAATGTGCACAGATCCTGAGCAGCCTTCTGATCAGGAGTGACATGTGACTACCAAAGATACCGCGGTACTGGTGTGCTTCATCAATGATGATATATTTCAGGTGTGAGAAGAAGACTGACCATTGGTGATTCCAGGGCAGGATATGATGGATCTCATGGGGGTTGGTTAGCACGAGACCGGCCCTACTTCTGATGGCAGGCCGGTCGTGGCGGGGAGTGTCTCCATCGTATATTGCAGGATTTAGTGATATTCCGGTTGCCTCGCTTATTGCCTTTGCATTAGCGAGTTGATCCCTGGTAAGTGCTTTAGCCGGGTAGATGGCAAGTGCCGTTGCCGATGGATCCTGCATCCTCATACGGCAATAGGGAAGCATAAAAGCGAGAGTCTTCCCTGAAGCTGTTGGTGTACATAAGATGGTATCCTGCCCTGAACCAACTGCATCAATGGCTTTAGCCTGGTGAGCGTAGAGTCTGATCCCGATATCGGTCAGATACTTTTCCACAGGTACGGGTAGCGGAACCTTCAGATCTCCAAAGACTGAATCATGCCCGGGAATTATCCTGATATGTGCAATGTAGCGGGAAAAACGCGGATTTTCTGCAATGAGATCAAGAAAATCAGCAACACTCACGTGCCTTGCTCCTGAGCAGATTAAGAAGAAGTGGAAGACTGGCGATATCCTGCTCATTATGCCTGACTATCGGTACCAGCGGACCGCAGTTACCGGTATCACGGTATTTAAGATACCATTCCGGGACCAGCATCCCGGGAAGATCATGTTCACGTTCTACACCAAGGAATCCTCGTTCAATTGTTGAGAGCCTGCAGTCTTGAATCTGTTCTTTACACATTCTTCGTGTGTAATGGAGCAGATCAATATGGGGAATTTCAGGCAGGGGGTCGAATCCATAGTACGCAAACCTCTCATTCAGGTACGGGAGGTCAAAACTTCTCCCGTTATAACTGACCAGTGCATCAGCGCCCTCAAGTAGTTCTCTGACCGCATTCAGTGCAGCCGGCTCTTCTGTGATATCCCTGAGCACGAACTGGTGAATGGTAAGCCCTCCGGGCCCGGGGCATCCGATACCAAAAAGGATGACCGGCCTGCCGAAGATGCCGAGGGTTTCGAGGTCAAGAAACCTGAAGTTTTCCGGTCTAAATCCTTCTGATGCGATAAGTCCGAGGGGATGTGACGGGCCGAGCCGTGATCTGATCAGATGTGTTGCTCCGGAAGGGCCTGCATTGAGGACTTCAAGTACATGGGCAGCCCCTTTCTGGTGCCTGCGGTTGTGGAAGAGTTCTGGTATTGTTCTACAGCCTCTTCGCCTGAGGTTCTCTGCTCCCTTTGGACCTATACCCCTGATGAGCCTGAGTTCGTTCAGAATTTTCGGGTCAGGCTGACTCTGTGAAGAGACATAAATCGGGTGTGTATGCTGTACATGGTAACATTCTCCGTCTTCATTTGTCACTGTTGAGCCGGGGATGGCATCCTCAACAGAAACTCCGGCATACCTGCTCATGAGCTCATGATAGTACTGACCGAACCGATCATAGACAGATTCACCAATCGCTGAGGCATGAAGCCCCATGCGGAATACGTTGTCATGAGGCACAATCACGTAATCCGGTGAGGCGGTTATTCGTGCCTGCCACCTCTGGCTCACCGAGACGAGGTCTGTTCCCTGCATCTACCGATACCTCATCGTGGGGGTATATAAATTAGGAAGGGCACAGGGCGAAAGTGTTTGGGGATAATATCCTCAATTGTTTGTGATCCTGATAAATAAAAAAATAAACTCGTGGATTAAAATTATCTAAATGAATATTCGTCCAAATTTGATAAATCTAAATAATATTTTTATTTCTAACATTCGGATGATCACTCTTTTCCTAATTATCTTTTCATCATCTATTCTTCTTATTGGCGGGTATATTTTTCATCCGATTATTATCGGGGATGGAAATGAATATGCCGGAATGACAATATCTTTTTTTAATCATCATTCTCCGGATTATAGAAATCAGGATTCCGAATTACAACAAAGGGTCTATGCTAAAAATGACATAACACATAATTTAACTGAAGGTTATCATGTATCACTAAAAGGAACTCTTGAAGCATCTCACCTCTGGTTTTATTCCCTCTTTGTTTTGCCATTTTTTTACATCTTGCATATTTTGTCCTTTAATGAATTGAAGGCATTTCAATTCTTCAATATTTTTTTGCTCATTATTACGATAGTTATAATATATCGGTATGATCAAATTCTTAAACCCAAACATTTTTGGTACATCGCCTTCAGCATCTCATCACCAGTTCTTTTGTATATCCATTGGACTCATACCGAAGTTTTTTCATTTTGTTTTGTTACATTGGCCCTTTTCTTTGGATTAATTTCCGATAATAAAAATTATTATCTGGCAGTGCTCTGTTCCTCACTGGCTTCGTTACAAAATCCTCCTATAGGGGTTCTATCATTGGCATTGATTCTGTTGGGCTGCAGATATTACTCCTATAAATTTAAGAGTGTAATCTGGCTCATCACGATATCATCGATCTCCCTTCTTCCCTATATCTATAGTTTGTACTTTTTTCACACAACTAACCCTCAAATGTATATTGGTGCTGCCAGTTTCTCCTTTATTTCCATGGAGAGAGTATTAAGTATCTTTGTTGATTTAAACTCTGGAATTATTGTTTATATTCCATTAATTCTAATAATTTCAATGATTCTGGTCCCTTATTCTATTGCAATCCAAAAAGACTTCCGTTTGTTATTAATATGGGGAGTTATCCTTGCTCTTGCAATTGCAAGCACAACAACAATAAATTGGAATTGTGGGATGATGTATATCTTCAGGTATGTTGTCTGGATAATCCCACTTTTATTTGTCATTGTGTCATTGATCACCGAATACACCTCTAATTATGTGGTTACTCTCATTCTCCTGATTGCACTTGTTTCAACGGGAGGGATAACAGTAGGTTGTCTCATGGACCATAGAGGTGACAATTATCTGACCTTTAATCAATTATCCAAATCAGTTATGGCAGTCTGCCCAAGCCTGTATAATCCTGATTATGAGATCTTTGGAGAAAGATCACTTTACACAGAACATCCCTATGAAAAAGGATTCCCTTATTTCATGACGTATAATAATATTATTCGAAAGGAATTTTCTGATGACAATTCTATTGCTCTTCTCGATAAAATTGATAATAACGCCTTAATCGATCAAAAAAAGACAGTTATTCTCAATAGTAAGGGATATATCAACGGCGATCTGGACCTTACAGGGTTTCCTGTAAATCTGAATAATGTTCATGTATTTGCCAAAAATACTTTTAATCCTGATATTTTTGATTCATCCATACAATTTGTAGATTACACAACTGGCTGGAGCCAAATTAAAGATGATAATGGAAAGACATTTCGCTGGATGGAAAATAATGGAACGTTTGCGATATTATCTCCGAATGACAGAGTGGTTGAATTGAGGTTTCAGGGGAGAAGTAATACCCAAAATAGAACTCTTGATATAATCTCTGGAGACCAGATCCAAGGAAACATCGGAATATCACCAGATGAAGGTAGTTATGCTAACGAGATTAGTTTGAAAAAGGGATTGAATATAATTCAATTCAATATTCCTGATCTTGAAAAAATGCCGATATGGAGAACAATGGAACGATATCCGGTTATCAGATTCTATAATATTTCCATTTCAGATCCGGTTTACTCTGCGTTTAAACTTACTTAACTATGTTACATGGCTCTTTTGCCAGGATACCTCTCACCGCATCGTTTCCAGTTTTGTATGTCGATGTAAGGATATCGGGGTTCCCTGCAATACCTCCATATCCATCCATATCTTTTGCCAGGATGTTATCGCAGTATGAAAACCCGAATATGTTAAAAAGTGCCGTCATCATAGGGACTGCAGTCGCGAAGACATCATCACGATCCATCCCTGCGGTTGACAGGAAGTACCCTCTATGAAGAATTTTCTTTTCTGAAGGAAGCGGATGGGTTTTTAGTTTGTAGTGCCTGACCCAGATATAGTGGGCACGATCAATGAACCCCTTCAGTTCAGTGGTAATACCCATGGTATAGATGGGTGATGATATGGCAAGACAGTCTGCATTAAGCATTCGCTTAAAAACCGAATGTACATCATCCTTCAGAATACATTCCCCTGTTTTATGGCAGGCGTTGCATCCTTTGCATGAGGAGTATGACAATCTGCTGAGGATCACCTTCTCTGTCTCTGCTCCAGCGTCTGTTGCACCCTTTAAAAAGGAATCGAGAAGTATCTCAGTGTTTCCATGCCGGTGGGGACTTCCTAGTACCCCGATGACTCTGATCTCTTTGCTCATGCAGAGAGCCTCTCTCTGAGAAGGGAGATCATCTCAGAACCTTTCTTCATTGCATCATCCTTAACAGTCGGATGGTTCAACACTGCCCCCTTCTCATCAACATGATTTATCATCAGATATCCGATGTCATCATCCCTGACCTCTATGACATGAAAAAAACACTTCATCACAGGTATGGCGGCATCAAAAACATAACTCCAGTCCTGGCCGGCAGAAGAGATAAAGAGACCAAGCCGTTTCCCTTTCCGTTCCGGGGCAACAACCGGTAATTTCAGTACATATTTTCGTGATCTAAAAACCTGTGCCCGGTCAATGAGTGCTTTTACCTGGGAACAGACACTCATACAATATATTGGTGATGATACAATGATGCAATCAGCCTCAAGGATCTGGTCATGCAGTTTATCCATGCCATCCCGGATAACACACTGGTTTAACCGTTCACATGCATTGCAGCCACGGCACGGTCTGATATCTGCATCTGCAAGGACAATTTTCTGAACAGATACATCCGGTTCATTACTCATCGATGTAAGAACCCAGTCCAATAACTGTTCAGAATTGCCATGTCGGCGGGGGCTTCCGGAAATGGCAAGAACCCTGATCCCCATATAGTCCAGTGTTGGTGGTTTGCTGATAAAAGAAGAGGGGTTCAGGATTCTTTGAAGCACAGGTAAAAGTCTTTGTAATCGTATCCTTCATTTATCCTTTTATCTGCCTCTTCAACAGTTTTTGGAGGTGGAACTATGACCTTGTCCCCGGGCTGCCAGTTGGCTGGTGTCGCAACTCCTTCTTTGTCAGAGGTCTGAAGGGCTTTTACGAGCCTTACAATCTCCGGGATTGATCTGCCGTTACTGAGCGGGTAATAGATCATTGCCCTGAGTATCCCTTTGTCATCGATAAAGAAGACAGTCCTGACCGTAGCCGTGCTACTCTGACCTGGATGAACCATTCCATACAGTGTAGCAACCTTCATATCAAGATCTGCAATTACCGGGAATGGAATCTCAACACCCATCTTCTCTTTGATATTTCTGATCCAGGCAATATGGGAATGAACACTGTCAATAGACAAACCGATGAGTTGTGTGTTCATTGCCTTGAGTTCTTCATAAACTCCGGCAAAAGCGATGAATTCAGTCGTGCAGACCGGTGTGAAATCTGCAGGGTGTGAGAAGAGTACAACCCACTTTCCCTGCAGTTCTGACAGGGTTATAGTCCCCTGGGTGGTGACCGCCTCAAAGTCCGGAGCCGGGGCACCGAGGATGGGAAGGCTGATACAGTCGCATTCAAACTCTTCATCGCAGTTCATATCTACATGACCTCTTCTTCAACGATCTTGCCGTTCACATATGCGGGCATTCCTGCAAGCATGTATGCGACTCTGAGAGCTTCTTCGACTTCGTCCTTGGTCACTCCAAGACTCTTCGCACCTGCCATCTGAGCTTTGATAGCGTGTTGATCACGCATTGATGTAGCAATAGCTATCGCTATTAGTTTCTTTGTCTTTCGCGAGAGTGCCCCGTCATCCCAGATATACTGGTCCAGTTTGAGAATCATCTCATGAATGTCGGGATCAGTTTCGGCCAGTTTTTTAAATATCCTGGGAACTTTTCCGATCTTCTTCTCAAGGTCATCCATTCCGTTTGTCATTGGATCACTCCTGCAAAACCATCGGCTCACCGCAGCATATCATTTCGCCGCCTCCGACTTCAAGAACCTTAACCATATTACCGCAGATCTCACATTCAAAGACCTGTCCTTCCTCTGATACATTAACCATTTATGTTCCTCTGGGGTGGAGATATTCATAAGGCAATACCGGAGATCCTGCCGGGACAGGTCGAAGCCGGTTATGAACGCTTCGGTGGGTGTACTGCATCTTCAGGAGTTTTTACATCATCCCGAATGTGAGTAATCGGAAAACAGTCGTACATCTCACATGCACATGCAGGGCAGTGACGAAGATCCTGTTCTGCTTCGGTCATCTCGTATGTCTTTCCGCAGTCCACACAGACATATTTTCCAGGGCCGACCTTCTCTCCTGCTTTTACTCGTTTATGTTCACTCATGGTTTTACCATATCTTTACTCATCATCATCGTTATTTAATGATTCGGATGAAAATATCTCGAATTGATGGCTTATTATCTATTTCCGGATAGAAATATCGGGTATTCCGTCTCTCGGACTGGTTTGTTACTCTGATCATTCAATGGAATAGGGCGAAATACCGGGTCGCGGCCCTTCAGTCATTGCGCTGCCTTAAATGCCGCTCTCTCAGGAAAATGGTCAAATATGAAATCTTATACTCCTTTCAGGGTCTGAAAATATGAAGTTGAAATCTTTATAGCCTGATTCTACTTGTAATGGGAGAATAGGATTCGGTGTGACTTTGAGACACTGGTGACGACCGATGTTGCCAGTTTTGAAAACAAGGTTGACCTAATTTATTATATAATTGTAACAGGATGGGACAATCATCTGTTGTAATATGGGCATGATTACAAATACCCCTCTTCCTTCAATGAGATAATGCCTGTCTTTGATATTATAATGTGATCCAGAAGAAAGATGCCCATAATTTTTCCCGCCTGTGCAAGCTGGGTCGTGATCTGGATATCCTGAGGGCTTGGATCAAGGTTTCCTGACGGGTGATTATGAACGCAGATAATTGAGGCAGCCCTGTCTGATATCGCGTCACAATAAACCTCACGTGGATGTACAAGACTGTGATTGAGCAGACCCATTGTGATAGTTCTCGATTGTATCACTTCTGATGCCCCGTTCAGAGTCACAACCAGGAAGTGCTCCTGCTTTTTATATCTGGTATCAGCGATCTCCGGTAGCTGAAGAATGTCTTCGGGCCGGGTTATTTTAAGGGGAGGTTCATCTGATGGTTTTCCATATCTTCGGGCAATCTCGAAGCATGCCAGGAGAACACATGCCTTTGACTGCCCGATTCCTTCGATCCTGATAAGTTGATCGTATCCTGGCAGTTCCTCCTTCTGTAAGAGATCTGCAACTTCTTTAGAGATTGATATGATGTCGCGGTTCGGGGTCCCCTTACCCAGAATCGCAGAGATGAGTTCATGATCTTCCAGAGATGCTGCCCCTTTAAGCACCATCTTCTCTCTCGGACGATCATGAACTTCAATGTCCCGCATCCGCCTCATAGTATCTCTGTTGTCATCTCACCCATAAGGATGTGAATGGTATGGCTCTTGTGACACGCTCTGACGATATTCTGATGGTACGAACATTCGGATATCAGAACAAATTTATGGCCATCTGTTGTACTAATCGGGTATGGCAACCAAGGAGAATCTTAAAGCAGGCTTTGCCGGAGAATCTCAGGCAAACCGCAAATATGCATCATTCTCTGAGAAAGCAGCAGAAGAAGGATTTCCTCAGGTAGCAAAACTCTTCCGTGCTGCATCAGAAGCAGAAGCTATCCATGCACGCCGTCATCTTTCGGTTCTGGGAGTTGGCTCGACTGCTGACAATCTCGCAGCATCTGTTGCCGGAGAGACTGAAGAGTTCACCGAGATGTATCCCGGATTTATAAAAGAGTCAGAGGCAGAAGCAAATGCAGAAGCTACCCGTTCTTTCACATTTGCAATGAAGGCTGAACAGGTTCATGCCGGTCTGTATGATAAGGCTCTTGCTGCAGTTAAGTCAGGTAAAGATCTTCAGGCAGACCATATCTACCTCTGTCCGGTCTGTGGTAATGTGGCTCTTGATAAAGCACCGGGAAGTTGTCCAATCTGTGGTGTTCCCGGATCCAAGTGGTCAGAGATTACTCTCTGATTTATGTAATTTTTCTTCCTGATCCGGTCTGATGATTTTTAAGATCTGACTGAATCCCTGGCCCCATTAGCCGGAGTAGATCCTTTCTTTTCCCGCGTATCTCTCACGTTGCTGAGAGATGACAATCATTCATATATACCTTCGTAGAGAATTATAGGTGCATGAGATCAATCTTCTGGATTGGATGTGTCCTCACGGTTCTCGTCTCCCTGCTCGTCTCCGGAGCATTTGCGGATTCTGTGAACAATTCTACTGTAAAGGCAACTGGTGCCCTTGATGTAAACAAGACTGTTCCTGCTCAGGAAGCAACCAGTGTGAATGTTACCGATAAGGCAGTCAATGCTACCTCTCCGGCTGCAAAGGTTAATGCAACTGAAGCAAGTGTCACAACAAAGGAACCTGACCTTGTGAATGATACCCTGGTCAAGTTTGTGAATGATGCAAGAAACTTTGCACTTAACAACGGCAAGACTGTCGCCCTTTCAACCTTTAACAGCCCGTCAGGTCAGTTCTCCAACGACAAGATGTACATCTTTGCCTATGACAATGATGGAAAGGCACTTGCACTTCCATATGATCTGGGATCTGTTGGCAAGAATATGATCTCCGCCACTGACTCAACCGGCCTTCGCTACATTCAGCAGATGGTTGATGTTGCAAAGATTCCGGGTGTTGGATTTGTGAAGTACCAGGATGCAAACCCCCTGAAGCAGGGCGTTATCATGAATAAGGTATCCTACGTTGCAAGCGTTGATGGAACTTACTTCATTGGTGCTGGCGTCTACATGACCAAGGACGACAAGAAAACTCCGGCAAAGGCTGAAGTTACTGCAAATGTTACAGAATCAGCAGTTAATGCAACCAATGCAACTCTGCCTTCAGATACTCCTGTAAAGACAGCAGTAAAAGAAGCTGTTAAAGAAGTTGTAAACAAGACGGTATCCAATCTCACCGCGTAAATCTGGAGATACTCTCTTCTTTTTTTAGTTCGCTTAACGAACTCCTGTTTCAACTATATATCTTCCGCGGCTTCTGAATCAACACGTAAATTATCAGCGGGATACTGCCATACATACCAGTTATGGATCCCATCACGAAACCTTGATATTAGTTTTTCCCATATATCCTCAGAACTATCTTTTCATGCGTGGGGTAATGGGTCTATGAAACAGGTGTTAACTGTATTTTTAGTATGCGGGTTGCTGCTACTCATACAGATTGGGTCTGCAGCTCCTGGAGAAATTATCTGGCAACAGACTCTTGGTGGGCAGTCAGCAGAGGAATGGGGTTACAGTGTTGATACAACCTCTGATAATGGAATGATAATAACCGGGATTGCATATTCTGAAGATGCCAACATCTCGGGTGCAAAAGGCCAGGGTGATCTCTGGGTTGTACGGCTTGGGCCTGATGGCAAACCCCTCTGGAATCATGCATATGGTGGGAATGGGTCTGATTATGGGCTTTCAGTGAAAACCCTCAGTGATGGTGGATTCATCATCGTCGGGACAACCGGGTCAACAAACGGGGATGTCTCCGGGTACCATGATAACGGGGACCTCTGGATCATAAAACTCTCATCTTCTGGAGAGCCTGTCTGGAAACACGTATATGGTGGGAATATGACCGATGAAGGAGGAGATATCATTCCGACTCCTGATGGCGGTTATATGGTGGTTGGCTATACCATGTCTAATGACGGGGACGTAACAGGTCATCATGGGGGTGGAGACCTCTGGATGATACATCTTGATCAGGCAGGCTCCCTCGTCTGGCAGAAAGTGTTCGGGGGATCAAAGCGTGACAGTGGCAGTAGCATCATCCGGACATCAGACGGCGGGTTCGCCATGACTGGTAACACCTACTCGAGCGACGGAGACGTGAGTTCAAACCATGGGAGCAGCGATCTCTGGGTTGTGAAGACCGATGAGAATGGAACACTGCTCTGGCAGAAGGTGTTTGGCGGTTCAAAGTTGGACTGGGGTCATTCACTGATCGAACTGCCTGGGGGCGACCTCCTGGTAGCCGGTGTGACAGCGTCATCAGATGGTGATGTTCATCTCAATCATGGTGCTGGAGACATCTGGGTTCTCCGTCTTTCATCCCTGGGTAATTTGATCTGGGAGAAGACATATGGAGGAAATTTCAGCGATAATGTCTGGAAAGTTGAGCCATCATCACGGGGAGGTGCACTTCTTGTTGGAGAGACCTTCTCCGTAGATGGGGACATTCTGGGCAACCATGGCGATGCAGACCTCTGGACCTCTGAAATAGATGGTAATGGAACTATCCTCTGGCAGCGGACACTCGGTGGGAGTAATTATGACAGCGGGTCCTGGGGTCGCCTAATGCAGGATGGGAATCTGGCCGTCGTCGGGACAACCCGCTCCTCTGACGGAGATGTTCATGGGAGTATCGGTAACGGTGATCTATGGGCGATAAAGATCAACGCCGGAAATGTCTCATCTATTGCGTCAGTTCAGACAGATTTGGTGAACCTGAGTAATATGAATACAGGTAATGAGACAACACTTCGTACTGCTGATAATATCACCCAGCCATCATTGGCCCATCCGCTAACCGGTGTCAACACCACAGGAAATGTCACTACCCCTGATGTGGCTGTAATCTCTGGAAATGGTTCTGAAAATATGACAATAATCATTCCATCTCCGGCTATCAACCAGACTTCTGGAAATAGTACTGTGAATGGAAGTGCAAACATATCGGTAAATACCACCCTTGTTCCGATTCCCGGGTTTGTACAGATCTCTGGAGATCCTGATCATGATGGAAAATATGAGGACCTGAATGGAAATGGGAAGATTGACTTGCAGGATCCACCTATACTTTTCAATAACTTAGACTGGATAAAAGCAAACCTGCCGAACCAGGCATTTGATTTCAATGGAAACGGTGGCCTGGATTACGGGGACATCACCGCGTTGTTTGAGGAGGCTTCCCGATGAAAAAATTGTGTCTAGCGATTTTAATTGTGCTTCTTACTGGTTTCTGCTCTGCAACCTGCAGTGCATCTACCATCAGCATCTCACCTGCGTCGATATCAGGATCTGGTATGAGTAGTACTGCAACAGTCTCTCTTGACTCTGCTGATCAGGGCCTGTCCGGGTACATTCTTTCGGTATACCCGGAGAGTCCTCAAACTGCAACGATAACCGGAGTCACCTTCCCGGACTGGGCAACACTTTCTGATGCAACCCAGGGTGATGGCGCGACATATATCATCAGGGCTCTGGATATGAATGAAGCAGTCGGTCCAGGAGCCAAGAATGTTCCACTAGCCACATTAACCCTCAATGGGGTAACACCTGGAAATACACAGATTATGGTCGAGGTAAAACAACTCGATGATGATACCGGGAACGCGATCAAGGCTCAGGTTGTTCCAGGGCAGGTAACTGTTGGTAATGGTGGCAGTGATCAGATCCTTAATTTACAACTTGTACCTGGCTGGAACTTCATTGGTATCCCCATGGTCATGCAGTCAGGAACAGATACAGCAGAAGTATTCCGGAATGTTCCCAGTGCCGGACACTCGGTCTTTACATATGATTCGCAGAGAGGATGGAGTATTGTGGGTCAGAAGGATACTCTCTCGCCAATGAATGCATACTGGATATTCACTGAGCAGGCCCAGACCATTCCGCTGAGAGTTCAGGGTCCTGCCACATCTCCACGACCACTCGGGTCCGGCTGGAATATATTTGGTACTCCGGGATTAACACAAAAACCGGCATCTGATATCCTTGCATGCCTTATAGACTGGACGTATGTCGTAGGGTTTGATTCTGCACACCAGCAGTACCAGCAGTCTATCATAAAAGGTGGTTCCGGCCCGAACTCTGATAAGACCCCGCTGGTACCAGGAGCAGGGTACTGGATCTATCTTACAACACCAGGACAACTGAACCCCTGATAGGGACAAATCCATTTATTTTCTCGATGCTATTGTACTGAGAGACTTGCCAATTGGCAAAGACTCGGACGCTGATATCATGTATCTGAAAGCCGGAATAATTCTAGTATCATTGTTCTTGATCGTCAGTAGTGTGTCTGCAATTCCACCACTGCCCTACGAGTTCTATGGCAACGCCACGATCAATGGTGCCCCTGCCCCTGCAGGAACTGTCATTGCAGCAAAGATTGGTGAAACCGAAGTCGGAAACATCACGGTTGGTGAGGCAGGAGTCTATGGAGGTTCAGGCACCTTTGACAAGCGTCTTGTTGTAAACGGTGATGAGAAGCAGATCGGTCAGTATATCACCTTCAGTGCTCAGGGTATGGAGGCAGCGCAGAAGGTAAAACTTTATGCAGGCGAATCTCAGCGTCTGGATCTGACATTTGCACCAGGTGTATCAGGAAGCATAGATGCATCGGTGACCCCTTCCCAGCAGACCAATACTCCTGATCTTCCGAAAGCAGAACCTACAAAGGCAGCACCCATGATAGGTGCTCCTGTTGTTGCAGGTCTCCTTGCAATGGTACTGTTTGCGCGACGATCATAACTGACACTCCCTTTTTACCGCATCTTCATATCTTTCCACTGCGTATCTGCCTGTATGCCACAAGTGACCGTCTATTCAACGCAGAACTGCCCCTATTGCCGACTTGCAAAGGCCTTTCTTGACCGCTACGGTGTTGAATACCGGAGCATTGACGTTGGTGTCGATCGCAAGGCCGCGAAAGAGATGGTTGAAAAATCGGGCCAGTACGGGGTACCGGTCATAACCGTCGATGACGAGGTAATTGTTGGGTTTGACTCGAACCGTCTCTCTGAATTGTTTGGCAGCGGTGAGACATCTTCAGGCTTTGATGTCATCATTGCCGGTGCAGGTCCGGCAGGAATGACCGCGGCCTTGTATTGTGCCCGTAAGAACCTGAAGACGATTGTCATCTCTGAAGATATCGGCGGACAGGCTCTTGAGAGTTGGAATATTGAGAATTACATGGGTTACCGGATGGTCACCGGTGATGAACTGATGTCAAAGTTCGAGGAGCAGGTGAGGCAGACCGATATCAGGATCGAACTAGATCAGATAACAGCCCTTCTGCCTGTATCAGGCGGGTACCAGGTGAAAACCACCTCCGGCCAGCAGTTCAATGGAAAAAGCATCATCCTTGCGCAGGGGAAGCGGCCGCGACGGTTAGGGCTGGATCGCGAGGAAGAGTTTACCGGAAGGGGTATTTCAGTTTGTGCCACATGCGATGGTCCTTTGTTTAAGGAGCGGGTTGTTGCAATTGTTGGTGGTGGTAACTCAGCCCTGCAGACCGCTATTGAGATGAGCAATATCGCTACAACAGTGCATCTCATTGTCAGGAGTAAAATACGAGCAGATCCGGTGTACGAAGAGAAGATTAAGAGCCATTCAAACATCATCATTCATCTCGGCTGCGAGGTTGCCGAACTTAAGGGAACTGATCGCTTAAGTGGTATCATGATCAGGGAACGACCATCAGGGAAGAGTGAGGAGTTACAGGTCGATGGTCTCTTCACCGAGATCGGCTGGGTTCCAAACACCAGTTTCCTGGAAGGTCTCCTGAAACTTAACTATCTGAAAGAGATCGAGATTGATATCAACTGCCGGACTAATGCACCCGGGATCTTTGCTGCCGGTGATGTCACCGCTGTTCTTGGCAAACAGATCATCATCGCTGCCGGTGAGGGAGCAAAGGCAGCCCTGTCTGCATTTGATTATCTGATGATGAAGCAGTAGATCAGGAAATGATTCAGATCTCTTTTTGAAACAGGACAATCCGGTTGGTGTTGGTGCCGATCTCCATGTTTGACACACCCCAGATGTTTGCAGTTTTGGTAAACTCCTGACTGTTCACCACGATCCCTCTACAGGAAAAACCTGCGTCCATACCGACCGGGACAATCACCTCATCAAGCATGACTGTCCTGTTCCTAACCTCACCAACCTCAAAGGCAATCCATCCACCCGGTCTCGTGATCCTGAAGAGTTCATGGAACACTCCCTGCATCACATCTGCCCAATCACTCACCCTGGGGAGTTTTGTTATCCTACTGCCAATCTCCTCTTCATCAATGCCATTGAACCAGCATCTGAGCCAGTTGTCAGCAGAATACTGGACGATATCCAGGAATGGTGGTGAGGTCACCGTAAGGCTGACAGAGTTATCCTCGATCACAGGTGTCTTTCGCGCATCACCGGTGATAAACTGAATACTATTTCCTGCCTCATGGAGATTTCTGATCTCCTGTTCATTCAGGTCCTTCACAAGGCTCCGGGTCTTTTTAAGAATAATATCCCTGGTACTGCGGTATGGGGGCTGCTGGCCTCGTGTCTCATTGATCCGCACCTGTCTGTCCGGTGAGACTGCCTGGTTTGGCGGGAGAGTGTACACCGAGAAGAATCCCGGAGAGTGTCCGGTCAGCCTGTTGGTCGCAACCATCCTGATCCACTGATCGAGGTGGTCAAGGCTTCCTGTACGCTCCCGTTCAAGAAGGTATGTCCTGAGCGAGAGGATCTCTGCTTCAGTATCCGGATGATAGAACATGGAGAGATCACGGTCAGCCCTGAGTCCTGGTGTATAAGGAATTGCAAGCAGTCGTGCCTTAACGTCATTTGGATCCGGTATAAAAAAACGTGGAACTGTCAGAATTCGCGAGAGAGGGTTGATATCATTTGCAACAACCCGTCTTCCAAGGAGACCCGCCTCAAGTGGTGTTGTTCCCCTTCCTGTAAATGGATCATATACGAGATCACCGGGCTCGGTCAGGAGTGTGATGAAAAACCTTGGAAGCTGAGGTTTGAAACAGGCACGGTATGAGATCTCATGTATCTTTGCGGCCTGTCGTTGCCGCGCAGTCCAGAATTCATTCGTGTACCTGGCAATGTTTTTTTCTGATACAACGACGACATCAGGAAGGGTTGTCCCTTCTCGCAGTGTCCTCTGACCGGATGACTCATCTTCAAGGATAAAAGACCTGAGGTATGCATCCACCTCCGCAGGAGTTCGGCGGCTCATCTTGAAGTTACTGACCCTCTTTTTTCCTGTATCCTTCAATCAGGAGGGTCATCAGGTTCTTAACCGGTTTGTCTGTATGCTCCTGAATGTGATACTCGCAGAATGGGCAGATCGTGATGACCGAATCCGCACCCGTCGCCATGATGGCGCTCCTTCGCATCTCCCCAAGTGCAGCAGCCTCTTCAGGAATTCCTGATCTGACTCCACCGCCTGATCCGCAGCACTGCGCCGGCATCTCAACGAACGATCCTGCGACTCGTCTGATCAGTTCCCTGGGCTGCTCTCTGATCCCCTGACCGTTCATAAGATGACAGGGATCGTGATAGGTGACCTTTACATCGAGGCGGGCCGGGTCCGGGATCTCCATCTCAGTCAGGATTTCTGTGACATCTTTAACCGTGAACGGGGTTTCATAGTCGTGCTTCAGGGTTGATCCACACCCGGCACACATGGTCATCACCGTTGTGATTCCGCGGCTTGTGAATGCCTGGATATTCTTCTCTTTGATCTCATCGAGAAAAGATATCTGTCCTGTTCTTATGAGGGGTGAACCGCAGCAGATCTGATCCTTCGGAATGATGACCCTGATCCCAACACGCTTCATGACCTCAAGCAGATCAAGAGCACGTTCTGGTAACCGGCCGTTGAACATGCAGCCGACAAAGAATCCGACCTCACCTTTCACCTCACCAAAGGGTTCGATGATATCAGGTGCCTGGTCAAGAAACGTTTTTTCAGATGTCTCGACACTTCGTCCTGTTCGTTTTACGAGGTCTGCAACTGCCTGATGCCTTGGAAGGGTTAGCCCTTCGCGGTTTGCGATCTCACGGAGTTTCTCAATCGCCTTCCCCGGGATCTCGATCTCTTTCGGGCAGACAATCCGGCATCTCTGACAACTAGTACAGGTGAAAAGACCCTGGGTGATTGCGTCCCTGATCCTGTTCCCGGCCTCCCTGGGATCGAGAGCAATACGCATCTGCGCACGCATCGAGGTCGGGCCAATGAATTCGGTCACCTTCATCGCAGGACAGACTGACACGCATGAGAGACATTCTATACAATCCCTGAGTGGTTTTAATGTTGCAATCTGTGTCGGATCCGGGATATCATGACAGTCACACGGGTGGATACGTGGGATATTATTGATGCCCTGAACCAGTTCAACAGTCAGATCCCTGATCACTGGTAGATCCAGTGGTTCAATGATCATCCCGTCTGTAGCTTCAGTCATGCATGCAAGTGCGGGTTCTCCGTTGACCCTGACTGCGCAACTCCCACACTGACCTGCACGACAACTTGATCTGAATGAAAGAGTCGGATCCTGAATTTTCACAGCCTGGAGAACGTTAAGGATACGTGCTCCTTCGTTCACGTCAACCGTGTAATCTTCTGCATGAGGGCTTTGATCATGGACTGGATCAAACCGGGAAATCCTGACAGTCAATCGGATCATGCTGCCTCCCTGTTCTCTATCGATATACCCTGACCACTGATATGGGTGTGACCAAACGGGGAAGATGTATTATCCCAGTCCTGTGAGATATCAGTCCTGACATGGGCACCCCGTGACTCCTCCCTGGTCAGCGCAGAACGCACGATCAGGCGTGCGGTTGTCAGCATATTTTTCACAATACAACACTCTGCCAATTCACCGGAAACTGTAGCCTTCATCCTGATCTGGTCAAGTGTGTCTATCTCTCTCAATGTCTGCTCAAGTGCATCCTTGTTTCTGAATATTCCGGCCCCGTTCCACATCGCTTCCTGAAGTTGTGATCGAACCTGATGAGCTGGAGTATCACCCATCGAAAATTCTGAGAGAGAATCGATCACAGGCTGGATTACAGAATCATTCAATATCTTCCCATGAGCCTGTTCTTTTCCTGCAGAATCTCCCGCTCTTCTTCCGAAGACCTGTGTCTCTGCGAGGGCGTTTCCTCCGAGCCTGTTTGCACCGTGAACCCCACCTGCAACCTCCCCACAAGCGAACAGTCCTGGAACCGATGTTCTACATTCTGCGTCGATGCGCAGGCCTCCCATGATATGATGTGCAGTTGGCGCGACCTCCATCGGCTCCTTCCGGATATCAACACCAAACATGAGGAACTGTTCGAGCATGGTCGGAAGCCGACTCTCTATCTCTTCAGGGCTGCGGTGTGAGATATCAAGCCAGACACCTCCGTGAGGGGTTCCGCGTCCTTCACGGATCTCTGTGGCTGCTGCCCGTGCGACCACATCACGGGTCGAGAGTTCCATCCGCTGTGGATCATACCGGATCATGAACCGCTCGCCGAGCGCGTTCTTGAGAACACCACCCTCTCCCCTGACCGCCTCAGTCACCAGGCGACCACGTGCATCCCAGGGATACACGGCACCGGTAGGATGGAACTGGATCTGTTCCATGTCGATGAGCTCTGCACCAGCCCGGTATCCCATCGCGTACCCGTCACCAGTACCGCTTGTCGAGTTGGTGGAGATATCATATACTCTGGTGCCTCCCCCAGTTGCAAGGACTACTGCATCTGCAAGAAATGCAATGAGTTCTCCATTTCTATCCAGACCAGCCGCACCGGTCACCCTTCCGTTCTCACAGAGCAGAGAGATGATCGTTACTTCATGGCAGATCTTCACCCGGGTTGAGGCAAGACGATCCATCAGGGTGATCATCATCTCATGACCGGTCCGGTCACCTGCAAAACAGGTTCTCGGGAAACATTGCCCACCGAAGGGTCGTTGTGCTATGGAACATTCACCGGTGACATCAAAGACTGCGCCCCATGAGATGAGATCCCTGATACGATCAGGTGACTCTGTTACGAGCGTTCTGACGAGCTCCGGGTTGTTGAGGAAGGCTCCTCCTTTCATGGTGTCAGTGAAGTGGTCATCAGTCTTGTCATCACAGTTCAGGACTGCATTGTAGCCACCCTCTGCCATGATGGTGCATCCGCCTTTTCCTGCAATGGTTTTTGAGACAACCACACATTCGCCATGTATCGATGCCTCGATTGCAGCCCTGACCCCGGCTCCACCGCTTCCTATGACCAGAACATGTGAACTGATGATCTCCCTGACCTTCATCTTATTAGTAGGGTGCATCCTAAAATGAGATAAAAAGTACTTAGTATGAGAGTTGCGGCTGAATGAAGCTCATAATGAAATTTGGTGGGACTTCTGTCCAGAATGCTGATGCCGTTGGTAAGACCATGGATATCATCACCAGTCACCTGGCACAAGGTGATCAGATGGTTGTCGTGGTCTCGGCTCAGCGCGGTGTGACTGATCGGATCATAGAGACTGCTGAGCAGATGGTCAGTTCCCGGGATACCTCGGCAGTGAGTGCCCTTGTCGAATATCTTACAACTACTCATCTGACCACTCTTGAGGCTGTTGCTCCTGATTACTACTCTGAAACAAGTGAGATCATCATCAGGAGGATTGACAGTCTCCGCGATTTTCTCCACGCCGTCTTTCATCTACGGGAACTCACCTCCCGATCACGCGACTATGTGATCTCATTTGGTGAGCGGCTCAATGCACCGGTGATCAGTGCAGCTCTCAGGCAACGGGGTGTCTCTTCATTGGCCCTTGACGGATGCGAGGCTGGTATCCTGACCACCGGTAACCATGGTGATGCCATTGCACTGCCTGCCGGGGAGGCACGGATCCGATCCCGGCTTGAGCCACTTATGGGTAGTTCAGTTCCGGTTGTAATGGGTTTCATGGGCTGTACAGATAAGGGGGTTGTGACCACCCTTGGCCGGAGTGGATCAGATTACACAGCCGCTATCCTCGGTGCAGCTCTCATGGTGGACGAGATCTGGATCTGGACTGATGTGGATGGGATCATGACGACCGATCCGAGGCTTGTCAAGGATGCGCGTGTTATTCCAACGATCTCGTACATCGAAGTAATGGAACTCTCCTACTTTGGTGCCAAAGTAATGCACTCACGCTCTATCGAGCCGGCAATGCAGAAGAATATCCCGGTCTGGGTGAAGAACACCTTTAATCCAACCTACCCGGGCACCTGCATTGAGAAGGGTGAGCGCCTTGAGATGAGAGTAGTCAAGGCAATTACCTTCATTGACAAAGTGGCTGCGATCACCATCACCGGTGCCCAGATGATCGGAAGGCCGGGGGTAGCCAAACATATCTTCTCTATCCTTGCTGAGAATCAGATCAACGTGATGATGATCTCCCAGGGCTCTTCTGAAGCGAACATCTCGCTGGTTATCGAGGAGAGGCAGGTCAGGACCGCGATGGATGCCCTGCAGCCGCTGAAAGAGCGGTGTGTCTTCAGGGAGATCACTGCAAATGAGGACGTCTGTGCAGTTGCTGTTGTCGGATCAGGCATGGCTGGTATGGCAGGGACTGCAGGAAGGACATTCTCTGCCCTCGGAAAAGCCGGGATCAATGTGATGATGATCTCCCAGGGCTCTTCTGAAGTGAATATCTCGTTTGTGGTGAAACAGGAGGACGGTCCCCGTGCGGTTATGGTCCTCCATGATGAGTTTGAACTCTCAAACAAGTGTGAGGAGTGCTGATGACTGACAACAACAAGGATGCATATCGTGAGGCCGGAGTTGATATCGATCTTGAAGCCCAGGCTGTAAAGGCCCTGGTATCCCAGCTGACCTTCAGACGGGAAGGGGAGTATCAGATGGCTTCCGACATTGGCCACTTTGCCGGTTTTGTCACATTTGGCTCCCACGTCCTTGCACTTGCGGTTGACGGTGTCGGCACCAAGATGCTCATCGCCGATGAACTGAAAGACTGGTCAACCGTCGGGATAGACTGCATCGCGATGAATGTCAACGACCTCTATGTAATGAACCTGGAGCCGGTGGCGTTCGTCGATTATGTGGCAACGAGTGCTCTCTCTCTTGAGCAGATGAAACAGATTGGAATAGGTCTGAACGAGGGTGCCCGCCAGTCCAATATCTCGATCGTCGGCGGAGAGACTGCAACCCTGAAGGGGCTTGTGCAGGGGCTTGACCTTGCCGGTGCCTGTCTTGGAATCCAGGAGAAAGACAAGGTTATTAGCGGCGATAAGGTAGGGCCGGGAGATCTTATTGTCGGGATTCCTTCATCAGGGATCCACAGCAACGGTCTGACCCTTGCCAGGAGGATGGTTACCGAGTATGGATCCTACCATGAAAAACTCAGCGATGGCAGGACAATCGGGGAGGTCCTCCTCACCCCTACCCGGATATACGCTGAAATCCTGAAACTCACTGCCATGACAGAGGTTCATGGCATGTGCCATATCACTGGTGGTGGCCTTCTCAATCTGACCCGTCTGTCCGGGTACGGATTCTCGATCGAGACACCACTGCCACCACAGGAGATTTACAACTGGATACAGGAGAAGGGAAAGATCTCTGACAGCGAGATGTACCGAACCTTCAACATGGGAATGGGATATGTATGTATCGTGCCTGAGTCCGGTGTGTCAGCAGTCAGATCAGTCTTCCCTGATGCAGAAGTTGTCGGCAGGGTAACCCGTGAACCTGGTGTATTCTTGAAAGGAAAAGAGATTAAATAACTCTTATTCAGAGTGAATCGGTACAGATCTCATAGGACTCTTTTTTAGCACGATCTGAATCGATCAGGGAGTTGCCCATCGGATCAATAATGATCAGAGTTATTGGAAATACTCCGCTTCTGACCTGTGTTATCTTCTCCTTGAGATCCATTGCATTCCTGCGCTGTTCATCGTCACCCTCGATGAGCGCACTGTCAAGAACCTTGTCGATTCGCATCAGGATCCCCTCAACATTTGAGACAAAACCCTCACATGCAGGACCTGGTGAGATCTCGACACCAAGTTCGGGCACCAGTATCTCACCCTGTGTACTTCTGACAACCCGGACCATCAGATCCTCTTCTGATGTTACCGGGAACTCGATCCGAACCGGCTCGTGGGAAGTCAGAGACTGGACATCGGAAAACCTGTACCCGCAGAGAGGACAGGAGCATGTGATGATCAGGATCTCGGAGAAATAGGGTATATTTTCGGTCTCATAGAGATATTCGACCTCTTCACCACAGGCCGGGCAGGTTCCCCTGACCTCCTGACGCACTCAGGCACCGCCACCGATCCGGTCGCGTGATATCTTTACATTGCGGGGGGTGATGATCACATATTGCTGGTCCCCAAGACCTACGATATCTCCGTCAACGTCACGCGCGACCTGGTAAAAGTCCTTCATCACCCGTTCATAGTTGATCTTGTCCATCTTGAGCCGGTTGATATCGACGATCACAATGTCGCCATCATAGATCTGATCCTTAACGATCTGGCTCTCCCGCAGGCTGGTGACGGTCGCCACCTTCACAAGCAGTGCAGGATTCTCGCCCTCGTAATCCTTCAGGGGGAGTTCTTTATACTGGTCAGGATCACTGTTATCTTTGGGCCTGAAGATAAGGTCACGAAGTCCCATAACAAAACCTTTTTGTGTGCTCAATATTAAAGATGCTGGTTTCCGTGGTATTTTGGTTTAATTTCAGGCATCAGAGTTCAACGGTCCAGATCTCATCCCCGACATGATGGAACGTTTTGATAACCTTCCCTTTCCCCTGTGCCATGAGTTCATCGGCATCGAAGAGGGCGATACCAAGGGCAAGTGGTTTTCCATGTCGCTCATCAACGATCTGAACCGGTCTTCCTGCTTTCACATCAGGGCTTACCGATTTGATTCCCGGGCGCATAATGTCTGCACCGTTTATGACAAATGAAACCGCACCCATGTCAACTACGATGCGACGTTCAGGAAAAGGTCTTGCAAGTGCGCCCCTGAGACTTGGAAAGAGTATCCCATCCTTCTCAAGAAGCAGCGGTTCTTTATCCACCAGATAAATATGAAGCTGCGTTCCGGTCTCAAGGACTTCGATGGTCTTCGCAGTGAAAAGTTCAGCAGATGTCCCTATCTCTTCTTTCAGGGATCCGATGAGTTCAGCAACCTGTGACCTCCTGATCGGGTGGCGCCGTTTTGCGATTATTTTCCCCATATATCAGGTATCATTTTGATGATCAAACCCATATATGTCTGTAGATAACGGGCATGAAACCCGGAGGGTGGGTTCGGATAATGTTTAAGTACCGTCCGCTCTCAATCTATTCACTCATCTCGAGTTACACAGGGTAGTAATATGACCAAAAGACCTATGGATATTTTAGATCAGGTCCTCAACCGGCAACCGGTACTGGTATCTCTGAAAGGCGGACGTGAAATCCGGGGCGTCCTGCAGGGATATGATGTCCACATGAACCTCGTCCTCGATAAGGCAGAGGAAGAGATAAACGGGCAGCCTGCAAGTATCGGCACCCTGATTATCCGCGGCGATAATGTCATCTACATCTCCCCGTCAGTTCAATAAGAGGTAACGAGTCTATGTCAAAAGGTACACCATCACGCGGAAAGCGTCAGACGCAGACCCACATCACCTGCCGGCGGTGTGGAAAGATGTCCTACCACAAGAGGCACAAGATCTGTTCATCATGTGGATTTGGAAAAAGCCCGAGACTTCGTGGATACCGCTGGATTAACAAGCGTCCAAAAGAAGCAACTCATTAATCATGTGCGGTATCGTTGGCATCAGTAATTGTGCCGACGTCTCCTTTTCTCTTTATTACGCGCTGTATGCGCTTCAGCATCGCGGTCAGGAAAGTGCCGGGATTGCCACTTTTAACGGAAGCGGACTCTGTAAGTACAAAGGCCACGGCCTTGTGTCAGAAGTCTTCTCTGAAGCTACACTCAGTTCGCTTTCAGGTTCTGTTGGCATTGGTCATGTCCGGTATCCGACAACCGGAGAGAACCGGCCCGAAAATATTCAGCCGTTCCTCTTCAGTTTCCGCGGGCACGTGATTGCAATAGCCCACAATGGCAACCTGGTCAACTACCGTGATCTTCGGACAAAATTCGAGGATAAGGGGCAGATATTCTGGTCTACCTCTGATACTGAGATCATTTCAAAGATCATAACTGAAGAGATCAGGAAAGGCGGCACCATCGAAGACGCAGTTCGTATGTGCATGGAGTGCCTGAAGGGCTCCTACTCGGTTGTGATGATGTTTGACGGGGATCTGTATGCGTTTCGTGATCCTCATGGTATCCGTCCGCTCTGCTTTGGAAAGGCTGGTGATTCGTATGTCATCTGCTCAGAGAGTGTTGCTATTGATGCACTGGCCGGTACACTTGAGCGCGATGTGTATCCCGGTGAGATGATTCAGATCAGCCAGGAAGGTGTCAGATCCAAGCAGATCGCCGAAGCCAGACACCGTGGACATTGCGTCTTTGAGTACATCTACTTTGCAAGAGCCGACTCCCGTCTCGACGGTTCACTCGTGTACGACGTGCGCAGGAAGATCGGTGCACAGATCTCTGATGATGAACCAGTCAGGGCCGATGTTGTCTGCCCGGTCCCTGACTCCGGGACAGCCTATGCAGTTGGCTTTTCTGAGCAATCTGGTATCCCCTTCAAAGAGTGTCTGATCAAGAACAGGTACATGGGTCGCACCTTCATCATGCCAACCCAGAAAAAACGAGAGCAGGCAGTCAGGATCAAACTGAATCCCATCCCTGATCACTTGGATGACCGGTCAGTGGTTCTTGTTGATGATTCGATTGTGCGTGGAACCACCTCACGTCGGATCATTGAGACCATGCGGGATGCGGGAGCCAGGGAGATCCATATGAGGATCGGCTCACCGATCATTAAGGCTCCGTGCTATCTCGGTGTTGACATGCCTACCCGGACCGAACTCATCGGGAGTGATAAGGATGTCGAGGAGGTGCGGAGAAGCATCACCGCAACTTCGCTGCACTACCTGTCAGTCTCTGCCCTCGTAGATGCAATCGGGATCCCCCAGGAAGATCTCTGTCTAGGCTGCCTGACCGGCTGCTATCCGGTTGAGATCACCAATGAGGTCTGTGATAACCGGTGTGTTACGATTGTTGATCGTGATTTTCAGACAAACCTCTTTAATCACTAACTTCTTTTTATCTCTTCCATTCTCTCATTGTTAAATAGTCCTGGTAATGCTTTCAGATGACAACCATCAAGTCATCTTCAGACGACCTACTAATGAGTACTGTGAAATTTAACGTTCTTGTCAGTGACGATCTTGCGGAAGAGGGTATAGAGATTCTCAGAGAGCAGGTGATGGTTGATGTGCAGATCGGTTTGTCTGAAGATGAACTGGTAGCAACGATAGAAAACTACGATGCTCTTTTAGTCCGCTCCGGTACGCAGGTGACCGAGAGGGTTATTGAGGCAGGTAAAAGACTGCGGTTCGTCGGAAGAGCCGGGGCCGGAGTCGATAATATCGATATGAATGCCGCAACAAAGCGCGGAATCATCGTTGCAAATGCCCCTGAAGGAAATACTCTGGCTGCAACCGAACATACCATGGCAATGATACTCTCTCTGTGCCGAAATATCCCGCAGGCAAACGCCTCAATGCAGGCAGGAGAGTGGAAGCGTTCAAAGTTCATGGGTGTTGAACTGAACGAGAAGACCCTTGGTATTGTTGGTCTTGGAAGGATTGGAAGAGAGATTGCAAAGCGTGCCTCTTCCTTCGATATGAAAATCATCGGATATGATCCATTCATAACTGCGGAAAAGGCAGCAGCGATGGGTATCCAGTCGATGACCTTAGAGGAACTCTTCAAGCAGGCTGATATCATCACGGTTCACACTCCCCTGATCAAAGAGACCCGCCATATTGTGAACTCCCAGACTATTAAGACCATGAAAGATGGTGTCCGGATAATCAACTGCGCGCGTGGTGGCATCATCGATGAGCAGGCACTTGCAGATGCTGTAAAATCAGGTAAGGTTGCCGGTGCTGCGATCGATGTCTTCGAGTCAGAACCACCAAAGGATTCCCCACTGATTGGTATCCCGGGAATCATCACAACACCACATCTCGGTGCAAGCACGGTTGAGGCACAGAAGAATGTCTCTATTTCGGTTGCCAAACAGTGCCTGGAAGTCCTGAATGGTGGAAGTGCCAAGTATGTCGTGAATGCACCAATCATCCCAGCAGATCTTCAGGATTCTATCCAACCGTTTGCGATCCTTGCCGAGAAGATGGGTCGACTTCTTGTTCAGATAGCTGATGGCAGAATCCAGAAGCTTGAGATGGTTTATGGCGGAGAACTTGGATCGATTGGACCATCATCAAAATTGATCACTCACATGGCACTCAAGGGCCTTCTGGATCCCATCCTCCGGTTCCCGGTGAACATGGTAAATGCATCAGTCGTTGCTCAAGACCGTGGCATTGCCGTTTCAGAAACCCAGACCGCCGAATCTGCAGGATACAAGAACCTCCTGACCATGAATGTCGTTACCGACACAGGAAGTCTTTGCATCTCCGGATCAATTCTCTATCAAGGTGGAAGCAGGATAGTCTCTATCGGAGGATACACGATGGACATGATCCCTGAAGGCGCGGTCATCATCTCGCGACACCTGGATAAGCCTGGTGTAATCGGGCGAGCCTCAACAATTCTCGGTGAAAGCCAGATTAACATCGCCGGAATGCAGGTTGGGAGGTTCAAAGCCGGAGAAGAGGCAATCATGGTCCTGAACGTTGACAGCGATGTTTCTGAAGATGTAATGGAAGCCATTCGTGGAATGCCTGGAATATACTCAGCAAAGTTTGCACGAATCTAATCTTTGAATGCAATAACTCCAAACAATAATTTTTATATAGTTCTCCCCCCTACATTGTAAGGCACAACCGGGGGCTCGTGGTCTAGCTGGTTATGACGTCGCCTTGACATGGCGGAGATCCTGAGTTCGAATCTCAGCGAGCCCATTCTTATTTTTTTAATTTTTTTGTAGTTTCAGGATTTCTTTAATAAGATCCTGATATATTCAACTGTCGATAATGATTCTGAAAAAATAAAAAAAGGATAATTGTTGTAGATCAGGTGAATAGGGGAATACGTGACAATGCCATTCCTCCATAGTTTTTATTGATCTCTTCGAAGATCGGTTCACCATAGAGGAATGCATAGATATAATCTGCCATTACTTTCGGATCTACATCGGTGAACTTCTCTGGATAAAGTGCTTTGCCAATAACATATGCATTGATGAGATCAGATTCGTGATCTTCACCGTACAAAGCTGTAGGCAGAAGACCATACACCTCGTCCTGTCGTACCGCCGGGAGCCCCTTAATAGACTCGCTCTTTTCAATATCTGTGACGGCACTGTCCTTCAGTGACCAGGTGGTCATGTCAAGGAATATGGCATCTGGTGCAATTCTGATGAGAGCCTCTTTGGGGATGATAAATGCCCCTGAGAGGCCGTTCTGGTTCCCATACTCTTCCGCGATATTGTGTATTGGAATCAGACGGAGGGGCATATAAATGGATGTAGTTGAGTACAACCCTTCCGGAGTTGGATTTGAGTAACCGCCAACGTACACTTTTTTCTGTTGAAAGTCTGATATCGTTGAAGTTCTTGCCTGAAGATTCTCGGTGACCTTATCAAAGAACTGAATCACTTCTTCTGCCCTTTCTGATTTTCCAAGAACGAGGCCCATAATACGAAGTGAATAATTCATTGCATTCCTGCGGTATGAAAGATCGCCGTCCTGAAGCACTACTACCGGAATTCCTGTCCGTCTCTGTATTTCATCTGCAGAAATCTGTGGATTGTCTCCCATCAGAATGATCAGGTCCGGGCGTGGATTTAATGCGGTTATTTGTGATGGTTCAATAACGTCTGTGACTTTCCCGGCTGCAGGAAGGGTTCGGATTTGAGGGTTTGCAACAAGGTAAGGGAGAGGAGTTGGTGATGTTGTATCACGTTCCACCTGATCTGCTGCTACTGCGTTTTCCGTATCCCGGAGATATGAAAGATATCTCATGCATCCGGGTCCTGAACAGAGGATATGGGTGACATTTCTGGGTACTGTAACCTCTCTGCCTATTGAATCAGTGAGGACAATTCCACTATTTGTAGCAGCAATATCTTCAAGATCAATTATTGATGGACCCGGGATAGATTCAGGGGGTTGTGCTTTTTCAGTAGAGACACATCCGGAGATTAAGATACCGATACATATGAGTAACCCTGTTATAGTCCAGATATGATTATCCATCGCTACACCTGTATCTATCACTTCACTGTCAGAAGATTTGAGTATAAGGGAGAAGAGTTGATGATTGCCGATGACAGATATGTCAGAGATGAGTGTCGTCTTTTCAGTCATCCTTGCCGGTGGTGTTGGAACTAGGCTCTGGCCCCTCTCCAGAACTCAGTATCCGAAACAGTTTCTCCAGGTTCAGGGCCACTCCCTTTTCCAGGAAACATATCTGCGTTCATTACACCTGTCAGACCCTGAACATATTCTCATCGTCACCAATGAGATTCACCAGTACTTGGTACGGGATCAGGTCGCTGAACTTGGGTTCTCGGTCGCTGATGAACGTCTGCTCCGTGAGATTGAAGGACGCAATACCCTCCCTGCTATAACCTGGTCTGTACGGGAGATACAGAAAGAATCCCCTGACGCAACGGTTGTTGTGTTCCCAAGTGATCACAAACTCGATGATAAAGCGATAGAGGAAATACGTGCTGCAATTGACCTCGGAAAAGATAACCTTGTTACATTTGGAATATGCCCTACTACCCCTCACACAGGATATGGATATATCGCCCCGGGAGATAAGATCGGACCGGGGTTCCGGGTTAAACAGTTCAAGGAGAAACCAGACAAGGAGACTGCTGAAGCCTATGTCTGCAACGGGTACCTATGGAACAGTGGAATGTTTCTCTTTTCAGTCAGTGTTTTTCAGGAAGAACTGAAACGGTATCAGCCGGAAATATCCGCAGCATTTGAGTCACCTGATCTGGTGTATCAGGACCTTCCTTCTATTTCCATAGATTATGGCCTTCTAGAACATTCTTCCCGCGTGGTCACGGTCCCCCTCACTGCTGATTGGACAGATCTAGGTACATTTGCAGCATGGTACGATGTTTCTCAAAAGGATGAACATGAGAATGTGGGCTCCTATCAGGGGATTGATTCATCAGGGAATTTTATCAGCACCGGTGATCGGGTTACAGCCCTTATTGGAATTGAAGATACCATCGTTGTAGATACTGAAGATGCCCTACTGGTCTGTAAACGGGATATGGCAGAACAGGTTGGGGACCTGGTAAAAAGCCTGAAAAAACATGGTAATCCTATTACCGAGTTTCACCGGACTGTATTCAGACCTTGGGGTTCCTACACCGAACTTGAAGAGACATCTGGATATAAGATAAAACGTCTGAATGTAAATCCTGGAAAACGGCTCTCATTACAGCGTCATCACCATCGCTCTGAACACTGGGTTGTAGTGCATGGAACTGCCGATGTGCAGCTTGATGGCACTCACAAGTTTCTCCGGCCAGGGGAGTCAACATATGTTCCTGCGGGTGTGATGCACCGTCTTGCGAATTCAGGAAAGATTCCTCTCGAGGTCATTGAGGTCCAGATTGGGGAGTACCTTGAAGAGGATGACATAGAGCGGACAGAAGATGATTTTAAGCGGGTTTAATACCCAAAAAAGTTTTTAAGAGATCTGTTTTTCTGAAACCTCAAAAGTTTCTCCAGTCTGGAGATTTCTATAAGGACCGGTTGCGCGAACTCCTGCTCCGTCCCTGCTGGTAGAGTACGGCACTGTGAAGGTTCCGTTGACACTCTCCTGCCGGTATGTAAATACACGTCCCTGATTGGTGACAACTGGAAGTTCTAATGTCCCGGTTCCATTGATCTGGTATCCTGAAACCTTCTCAAATATTTTCACGTTATGCATCTCAGCGAGGTCATCAGATGCTGTGATTGTTGGAGATTCATATACCAGGCGATAATGAGTCAGAGCAGGGACATTAGTTATTGGATGGGTATACTGGATAGAAACGAGATCTGTTCCCGGAGACAGAGGGGATACTGCGGCTTTTTCTGCCTGTTCTGGTGTGAGGGTGTTAATCCTGGATATTGCCGGAACTTTCTGGCTGCCGGTCTGCATCTCTCCATACTGGACCAGGCTCCCTCCTGTGCTGTTTGTCTCTGTGCCGTCAAAGATGTAAAGGCGTGATACCATGGATGTGAAGAAGTCGGGTTTCAGGGTAAGGACTGGATCGTACTGGTTTGGATTGTTCTTTGACTGCTGATAGTAGTATTTTTGGTACTTATCCCTGGCATCCTGTCCATACGCCCAGAGAGGGAGTGACGGGTACTTGCTGTTGATCATCTCGTAATCGATGATGACATATTTTGCCCCTATTTTATTAGCCAGGGTATCTGCTGATTTTTCATCGGTTGCAACCAAAAATTGCGCGACTGGTGGAACATTGTTTTGGAACGGGGTTGTTATTGGGATACGTTTGGCAAGGTATGTGATCCAATGCCCATAATCCCACCAGGATAACACTCCATACGAAGTGTTTGAATAGGAAAAACCTTCCTTGTCATATATCTTAAGGTAATCAATCCCGGGATCAGGTGAGTTCTTCTCCAGCCAGGTCAGGGCACCTGCCCAGTCATCGTTCATCCCGATCATCTGGAGTTGTTTAGTTCCGACTTCCCAGGTAATCTGGGCCGAAAGAGCAGTGATGATCAGGATGATTAGACCAACTACAACAATAGGCAGATTTTTTTGAACTAGGGTAATTCCAGACTTGGTTTGTCCCTTTTTCAAACTTTTTGGCTCACTGGTTTTGTTGGGCGAGAGAAGATCCCAGAGATATGACAGGGCAATTGATGTGAAGAGGACCACTATAACTGCTACATAATATTCATATCTCAGGTGAAGAATTGTTGAAATCAGGATAACGAACGCCCAGATAAGTATGCATAGTCTGATGGCATCGTATTTTTTGAAAGTTTGATATATGGTCAGAACAAGGCCAACAATCATGACAAGTAGGGCAATATTGAATGAGTGATAAGCCCTAGTCAGGTCCCACATCTGCATCTCATTTATAAAGGTCTCTTTGTATGAGAAGAAGAAAAAGTATGAGAATCCTGTGGATATCGTCTGAACCAATGATGGGAGTATGATAGAGGCTATTGCATAAATCACAGCCGGGATTCCAATAATAATTCCCCAGGTGAGTCCTGCTGTTTTTCCTCGTGTCAAATGTAACGCTACAGTGAGAAACAGAGGTTCGAAGATAAGCACAAGTGCAAGAATGATGTGTGTAGGTGTATATTGCGCAAGGCTCATCCCTTCATTATGAATCCCGGTAAGGCCAAAGAGAATGATGAATACTCCAAATAGTATTGCGTGAGCAAATGCCAGAGATTTGAGTGATTGTTCATCTCTTGTTATAAGGGCATGGACTACACAGAATCCTCCAATGATTCCCGCAAAGAGAACCATTGTCGGGATGTTCATAATCCCAAAATAATACATCAGGCCAGCAAGAGCTGAATAGAGGATCAGGCATGAGGATGGATATCTCGATGTATTCTCTCTAATACTCTCACGAATTACAAAAAGATAGAATAGAATAAAGGCTGTAGAGAAGATGACTTCAAAGAAATGATGGTCAATATATCCATAAAAAGATCTATAGAGATATTCGCCGGCTATGATTGATATTAAACAAGCAGATATTACACCGGTTTTCCTGTCTACGACGGTTTTCCCAATTACATAAAGCATTGGTATCATTGTAAGAGAAAAGATAGGTGGTATCCAGGATGCCACCATTATGATATCGTTTCGAGAGACCGCACCGGTGAGAACTGCAATAACCGCTGAAAGCATGGGGTAAAGAGGGCCCCAGTCATTGTCTTTCCCGATTGGAAACCCATTCATTGGATCAAACCATGGATATGCCGGAAAGTTAGAGACAATAACTTCGATCAATCTCATGTTATACCATGAGTCCATGAAGATCACCTTTGGAACCAGCCCGCTTGTGAGTTGCTCCATCGGCAAAAGCCGTAACCAGAATCCAAAAAGAGCAAATATTAATATAATTACCAGAATGATAGCAGATTCTTTCTGCTTTATGTTGGTGAGGCCCATGTTATACTACAGAATAATAGGCTGGATTGCGGAAATAGGTTTCAGGATCTCATCCTGGTTATCCAGATAGGATCCGTTCAGAATAACTAATAGCATCGGGTGAGAGATCTATACTAATTATTGAGATCAGAGCGTTCTGATCTTTTTTTAAATATCCGATTTTTCAGGGTATTATTATTTCAGGAGTAGCCTAGTCAATGAATCCGGTTGTATCAATAGTTATCCCTGCTTTGAATGAAGAGAAGACGATTGGGGCTTGTATAAAAAAAATTCATGAAGGGTGTGAATTATCAGGGATCTCCTATGAAATCATTGTTGCAGATTCTTCAACTGATCAGACTCCGGTCATCGCTTCAGAGATGGGAGCCCGGGTTATTCACCCTGAAAAGCGAGGGTATGGGAACGCCTACCTTGCGGGTTTTGCTCATGCAACCGGTGACATTATTGTCATAGGTGATGCTGATAACACGTATGATTTCCGGATCATCCCTGAATTAATTCACCCGATCAGTCAGGGAAATGCAGACATGGTCATTGGATCCCGGATGACCGGTACGATTTTACCTGGAGCGATGCCTGCCCTTCATCAGTATCTAGGAAATCCTTTGCTTACCCGTCTCTTAAATTTCGCATTTGGGACCAGTTTTTCTGATTGTCACAGTGGTTTTCGTGCTTTTAGGAAAGAGGTTTTAGAGCGGCTCTCCCTTCATACCGGTGGGATGGAATTTGCATCTGAAATGATGATAGAAGCGGCAAAAAAGAATCTTAAGGTTGCTGAGATCCCGATCACTTATTATCCCAGGGAGAGCCCGTCAAATCTTCACAGTTTTGCTGATGGATGGCGTCATGTCCGGTTTATCATGCTTGAAAAGCCTCTTCCGTTTCTCGCTGTTCCAGGAGGTCTTTTCGCGCTATTCGGGCTTGTGATGATGGGTTTTGTCCTCATGAACTCGCACGGTTCAGGGTTTCATTCGTTTATCCTGGGTGTTGTTTTTCTGACCGGTGGGTTTCAACTGGTAATGATGGGTATAGCCCTCAAGGCATATGCTGTGACTAATGGCTTTGATGTCTGTGGGAAATGGTTCAAACCAATGCTCCGGTACCGGACCCTTGAGTATCTTCTGTTTGGTGGGGGTATTCTTATCGTTTTAGGGCTGGCTAACGGAGTTAGTATTATGTATGACTGGATTCATCGGTCGTTTGGTGAACTGTCACAGGTAATGAGCGCTCTTCTGATTCTCTGCAGTATTATTCTCGGTCTTCAGATGGTATTTACAGCAATTTTGGTGAGCATGATGCTCCTTCGGTGTGACAGGGATGGATGTGATTTTAGCCCGTAAAATGGGATTAAATTAATGGAAACTTGCCTGTATCCAAGATCCAATTTATAATTTGTTTTATCTTTGTGTGCATACCACTCACCATTTTTTCATCAGTTTGGATTCCCGTGAACAGGATGAATATTGAACGGGCCTCTGATTACCCGGCAAATTACCGGTTTTTTTACAGTGCGAGTTCTCTCTCACAACAAATTAACTCAATTATGGGTTATTTCTGCAAAATAACCTTTATTTGATTACAATGTTTTGCCAATGACCAATGTGGCGGTATATGGGTTTAAATGTATAAAAGAAGTAAAAAAATCGTTTTTATATGGGGTCTGTATTACCATATCCTGATGAGATATATTCATACCCGCCTTGGACAGAGATCAACCATTCTCGTCATTCTATTTAATCACTCATATCTGGGATCCATCCAATTTTTGAATAAACAGGTTTCGGATCAAGTATTACCATGCCAATCCTATATGTAAGAAACCATGCGATGTGCTGTATTCCATGATTATTTTAGTTCAATTGGTGGAGGTGAGCAGGTTGCAACTATGCTTGCATACTGTCTATCAGCTGATCTGATCACAACAGAATGTAAAGAAACAGCGTTACCTAAAAGCCTTGGTATCTCTATTCATTCGATTGGAAAGATTATTCCATTTCCTGTTTTGAAACAAATGTCCGCAGCATGGCTTTTTTCCCGATCAAATTTTTCAGAATCATATAATTTATTTGTTTTTAGTGGAAATTGGGCATCACATGCTTCAAAATTTCATCATCCCAATATCTGGTATTGCCATACTCCTGTTCGTGCATTTTATGATCTTGCTGATCTCTTTGAACAGAGGTTGCCGGTTTTTATGAGACCTCTTTACCGTGTCTGGGTTACACACCAACGTAACGTAGATCAGAAGGTGGTTGCAGATATTGACAAAATAATAACTAATTCTCACAATACCGCAGCAAGGATCCTTCATTATTATGGGCGTGAAGCCCGGGTTGTTTACCCTCCTGTTGAATTAGACCGGTTTTCATTCAAAGAATCTGGAGGGTTCTGGCTATCAGTAAACCGGTTGTACCCTGAAAAGCGGATAGAACTTCAGATTGAAGCATTTCGTTTGCTGCCTGAAGAGGAACTTCTGATAGTTGGCGGAGCAGGAAGCGGTGATCACGCGATTCGATATGCATCAAAAATTATGACGAATCTCCCATCCAATGTGAAGATGCTTGGTTCTGTCTCTTCTGAAGAATTAACTGATCTGTATAGTACATGCCGGGGATTGATATGTACTGCAATTGATGAGGATTTTGGAATAACTCCTTTGGAAGCGATGGCATCGGGAAAACCTGTGGTTGCTGTTAATGAGGGTGGTTTTCAGGAGACTGTTGTTCATGGAGAAACCGGGCTTCTTATTGAGCCTACTGTGAAGGAGATAGTTAAGGCTGTTATGGAAATAGGGGCGGATCCTGTCAGGTACAAAGATGCTTGTATCAGGAGATCTGAAGAGTTTGGTGGGGTGGACCGGTTTTGCATGGAGATCCGGGAAATTGTTTCAACTTTTTATTAAATTAATAGCGATAAAATATAAATAATTCATTTTTTGGCATGAGAGGTTTTTTCAACGTTGATATTTACCCGAGAATGGATACAAAAGTTGCGTTAATTACTGGAATTACGGGACAAGATGGGTCGAACTTTATAAAACTTCTGTTAGTTAAAGAGATTTGAGGTTCATGGGCTCGTTCGTCGGGCATAATATCCTAATGCACGATTTTTCTTACATAACGTCAATCTTTCAGACCTTGATATGATCTCTCGTGTTCTCCATAATATCAAATTCTATGAGAACTATCACCTTGATGCACAAAGCCATGTCCGTGTGAGTTTTGAGACACTGGATATGACGGGAATGCGACCGGTCTTGGGATAACCCGATAACTTCAAGAAAACGGGTTAATCAATCCGGAAGCCCGATTTTATTAGGCTTATTTAAGTGAGATGTTCGGGCATATTGCCCCTCCTTAGAATTCCGTTTACCTGTGCCAAGGTGCATTCATACTGGATACCACGTAATTACCGTGACGGATATGGCATGTTTTCATGCTATGGCATTCTCTTTAATCATGAATCATTGAGAGGTGTAGACACTTTCGTCACAAGAAAGATCACCCGGGGGATTGTAGCAATTCTAGTGGGGGAAAAAATTTACCTTGAAAATCTTGATGCCAACGCGACTGGGGTTTTTCTCATAAGTATGTAGGACGTAGGTGATTTTTTTGTAACAGGAAAAACCTGATGATTATATGATTAGGACCAGCGAGATCCACAATGTTCAGAAATTTGTGGATTTTACTTTTGAATACGCTGAACTTGATGTTGAGAAGCATGTCCGAATTGATCAGAAGTACTTCCACCCAACTGAAGTAAAAGCATTTCAAGCAGACTCGCAGAAGTCAGAACAGAAGTTTGGGTGGAATGTCAGAATAATACTAGTGATTTGATGAAGGTCATGGGTGACGCTAGCATGGGTGCTTATGGACTTTATCTGGTTGGAGAAGGAGATGAAATAATCAGTCGGGAGCTCCCTGTTAGGTGGTGGAGGAAGTATTGATCCCCAATATCATAATACTTTATTTGTCAGAGTTTTCTATTATGAGCGTATATCCATTAGGGTGTTATCATATGAAAAAAACAGCTTCAGTTTTTGAAACATCATGAAAACCGCAATATTTCATGACTATTTTGGTTCGATTGGAGGTGGGGAGAAAACTGTCGTCAGTATGGCGAACATACTTGACGCAGATATTATTACGACTGATATAGATGCTTTTTCTATCTTCAATTCTAAAGTTCCGGTCCACACACTTCGCCGGACAGTAAAAAAAAGCCCATTTAAACAAATTTCTACATCACTATCCTTTTCGCATTGTGATCTTCATGATGAGTTTGATTTTTTCCTCTTTACCGGTAACTGGAGTGTTCATGCAGCAGATGTTCACCATCCAAATCTTTGGTACTGTTATACCCCAGCTCGTGCGTTTTATGATAATTATAAGAATTTTCTGAATACAATGCATCCGGTTGCTAGACCAGCCTTTGCTGCTTGGGTTGCTTTTCATCGGCGCTGGAATGAGAAGGCTATCAAGTCGGTTGATTCTATCATTTCAATATCAAATACTATATCAGAGAGAGTGCAAACGTACCTGAATCGGGACTCCTTAGTAATTTACCCACCTGTTGACACCAGACGGTACTCCTGCGTTGAGTATGGGGATTTTTGGCTCTCTGTGAACCGATTATATCCGGAAAAACGACTTGAACTCCAGATAGAAACTTTCAGATCTCTTCCTGATGAGCATCTGGTTATCGTTGGGAGTTATTCCCGAGGTGATCAGGCTGAGGGGTATGCCCGGAAGATACTACATAATCTCCCTAAAAATGTCACATATATTGGGGAAGTAACTGAAGAAGAACTTATTTCATTCTATGCCCGTTGTAAAGGGCATATCACTACCGCTTCTCATGAGGATTTCGGGTTAACCCCGGTTGAGGCGATGGCAAGTGGCAAACCGGTTGTAGCCGTCTGTGAAGGTGGATATCGTGAAACAGTAACGAATGCCACCGGAATTCTGACTTCGGCTGAAGTTCCAGTTCTGCGTGAAGCTGTCCATATTTTATCTGAAAATCCAGAGTCATATCGTTCTGCATGTCTTCAACAGGCAGCAAAGTTTGACAAAGATAATTTCGCAAAAAAAATTCGTGAGGCAGTATATAATGGAATGGCTATAAGGGAGAATTTTCCGTGAGTCCGAAATACCCTTTGATTTCAGTGATTACTCCTTCGTATAATCAGGGACAGTTTATCAGAGAGACAATTGAGAGTGTACTTTCACAGGATTATCCTGCAATTGAGTACATTGTTGTCGATGGTGGTTCATCTGATGGGACAGTAAATATTCTACAAGAGTATGGGGATCGGATCATCTGGATATCTGAACTTGATGAGGGGCAGGCTGATGCGGTCAATAAAGGCGTAAGGCTGGCAAAAGGTGAATTTATTGGATGGTTAAATTCTGATGATATCTATGAACCTGGTGCTCTTTCCACGGTGATTGAGACGTTCCAAAAGAATCCTGATATTTCAGTGGTATACGGTGAGGCATGGCATATCACTATCTCCGGTCAGATTATTGCACGATACCCCATTGAATCTTTCAATTATCGCAGACTGGCAGAGACATGCTATATCTGTCAGCCTGCTGCTTTTATTCGCACTAATAGTTTTCTTGAGGCTGGTTTACTTCGTACTGATTTACAGCTCTGTATGGATTATGAGTTTTGGATACGACTAGGGCATGAAAAATCATTTCTATATACTTCTAAAGTTCTTGCATCATCCCGTCTCTATCCTGAGAATAAGACGTTTTCACGAACTGATGAGGTTTTTCGGGAGGTAATGACCATGGTTTCTCAATATTATGGATATGTCCCGATTACCTGGGTCTATGGGTATCTTCAGAACCGGACAAGAGGGAAGTGGTCATTCCAATTTCCTGTTCAGGTGCTTATCACATTTATCCGAATGAATCGATCATGTGTATTAGGTGCCCTGCAGTACTGCGTCACCCTTTTCATTCCTTATCGAAATAATGGTCGGCTCACAGTAGATCTCATATCCCTAATTAAAAAATCTCGGACTATGGATGATCTCCGAAAAGAATTATAACTCCTTTATATTTAGTTTTGGTGAATTTCTGCAACGCTGTACTCATATATAGGGACGACGAAAAATAATGAAGTACTAATTATCCGAACACCCGATAGGAGTAGATATCAAGGGATATGGGATATGTTCGAGAATAAACGGATTCTTGTGACCGGCGGAGCAGGTTTTCTAGGAAGTAAAGTGATTGATGCGCTGATAGCACAAGGCGTCTCACGATCAGACATCATTGTTCCCAGAAGTGCTGATTATGATTTGCGACACATGGAGAATTGTCATAAAGTCGTAAAAGATGTTACTATTGTCATCCACCTAGCTGCATGGGTCGGGGGGATTGGGTTTAATCAGGAACACCCTGCTGAACTTTTCTATGATAATGCCTCCATGGGTATTCATATGATGGAGGCATCACGGCTGGCAGGGGCATCCAAATTTGTTGCGGTCGGGACGGTCTGCGCCTATCCAAAATTTACTCAGGTTCCATTTAGGGAAGAAGATCTCTGGAACGGGTATCCGGAAGAGACAAATGCCCCGTATGGTCTTGCCAAGAAGGTACTTCTTGTTCAGGCGCAGGCATACCGATAGCAGTATGGATTTAATGCTATTTTTCTCCTTCCCGTCAATTTGTATGGGCCCGGTGATAACTTCGATCCTGAAAGTTCTCATGTGATCCCAGCGTTAATCAAGAAATTTGTCGATGCCAAACAGATACATGCTCCAGTGGTTGAGGTATGGGGATCCGGGTCAGCATCAAGGGAGTTTCTCTACGTTGATGACGCTGCCCGGGGTATCGCTCTTGCTACCGTACGATATGACGGGATTGATCCGGTAAATCTGGGTGCGGGAAGCGAGATATCAATTCGGGATCTGGTGGAGATTATTAAAACGCATGTTGGATTTGAAGGAGAAGTAGTGTATGACACAAACAAACCGGATGGACAACCCAGGAGATGTTTGGATACGAGTCGGGCACGAAAGTTCTTTGGATTTTATGCGGAGATGTCATTTGAAGAAGGGTTTAAATGGACGATCGGGTGGTACGTGGATAATCCAATATCCTTCTAATTCGATATAATCTTAGCCAACCCATTACTAAATGAAATTATTAAATCGTAGATTTTACGATTTCCAAAAAAAAGTTTTTCACCTAATAATATTATAGGAAAAAACGAGTATTACATGTCTCGAATTAACTTTTGTATATGCTACTTTGTTTAACAAATGGATGTATAAAAAAGTACGGTGCTCGCCTCTTATTCACTTCTACCAGTGAGATATATGGAGAAGCAACAGAATTTCCAACACCTGAAACCTATCGGGGTAATGTTAATACTCTGGGTATTAGAGGATGTTATGATGAAGCGAAGCGGGCTGGTGAGGCCTATTGAATGGCATATCATCGTCAGCATGGTCTTTAACATCAGGATTGTCCGGATAATTAAAACATACGGACCACGAATGGGATCAGATGGGCATTATGGAAGAGTAATTCCCAGATTTTTATCACAGGCGAAAAATAATCAACCAATCACGATATTTGGAGATGGAACCCAGACCCGTTCATTTTGTTATGTGACCGATCAGATCATTGGGTTGCTGAATTTGGCAGGAGAAGTGGTAAATATTGGGAATCCAACGGAGCATACTGTTATCGATCATGCAATTATAATAAAATGTCTCCTGAATTCCTCATCTTCTTTCATGTATAATCCGCTTCCCTTGGATGATCCGATGCGAAGGTTTCCTGATATTTCCAAAGTAAAAAGATTGTTCTACAATTTGAACCGCAAATTGGTCTTTAAAAAGGGCTTGTCCGGGTTATTGAGGATATAAATTAATGAAAGTCTCCATTAGTATAACATATCTATGTGATCTAGAACTGGTACTTGATCTGGCAATTTAATTATGATAAAGAGTCACTATTATGATAACACTATTCACCTGTCCTAAACCATTCATTGGCCATATTGGCACAATTCAACGAAATGCAATTCAAAGCTGGAAGTTGCTTGATCCATCAATTCAAATAATCCTTTTTGGTGATGAAGAAGGTACAGCATCAATAGCTCAAGAAATTGGTGCGGTTCATAATCCTGATATTCAAAGGAATAAATGGGGGACCCCTTTATTAGATGATATTTTTAAGAAAGCAGAACAAAATGCTAAATATAATGTTTTATGTTACATTAATTCGGACATTATACTTTTGCGTGAATTTAAAAACGCCATCAGATGTATCTCCAAAAACAATTATCCGTTTTTACTTGTAGGACAGCGATGTGATCTGGAAATCGTCAATCCTTTGATATTTGAAGAAAACTGGGAGGAAGATTTAAAAAAGGAAGCTGGTGTTTATGGAGTAATTATTTCCAAAAATGCGATTGACTTTTTTGCATATCCTCGAGGAAGTTTACCCGAAATCCCGCCTTTTGCAATCGGTCGTCCTGCATGGGACAACTGGCTTCTCTATCAGGCACGAGCGATGAAATTTCGTGTGATAGATGGGACTGACTACATCCTGACTATCCATCAAAAACATGATTATTCACATGTTAAAAACAGGACCGGAGAGAATTGGGAGGGGCCTGAAGCCGATCAAAATCGTCTGTTAGCAGGTGGATATAATTATATGTACAATCTGGACGATGCAAATTATCGATTAACCAAAGATTTACAAATTAAAAGAGATTTGAGGAAAATTACTTCATCTTATCTTAAAACGAAAAAAAAATGGGCAATCCATACCATAAAAAAGATTAAGACATGGGTGAGATCAGAAAAAACTAATTAATTGACTGATAACTTGGCCCTCAATGTATCTGGAATTATTTATGAATCGGGTTCTGTTATATGAAATGGGGGTTCATGAAGGTAATCTATTTTTGACGACAAAAAAAAGCTATTTTTTTAAGGCCGTCCAACGAAGGTCCAATTATTTAAATTGTTCATAAAAATTCTCGACTCTCAATTCTTTTTTCGTTTCGTTAATTGCCGTGGGACTAGATTTCAGCACCATTATATACTATTGAAACTGGCCTCTATGCTCGTTGGCTCAAACGAAAAAAAACTTCACATGGGACTGTAAATCCAATAAATAGTGTTTCAATCAGTACATTACTTAGAAAGATGGATATTACCCAGATTGAAATTGAATTGCACAACCATCTCTATTACATCCAAAATCGGAAATGGTTATATTCACCAATATAATTATTCAAACTCTTGATTGTCCATTCCTTTCGAAAACAATCCAATCGAAAATTCATCAAATCACTAACACCTGAAGGTTGCATTGTTCTTGGAATTCCTGAAATTGAGCCTGGAAGATATCACATTCCCTCTGCAAGTAATTTTGCATGATAAAGCCATCATGCGATAGGGGTAAACCCCCTATATTAAATGAGGATCTGGTTTCTTAATTGCCTGAACAGCCTCGGAAAATAGTTTAATTGCATCCTCTATCGAGTAAGAAAGCGGTATCTTAACGGCCTTCACCTTCAGCGGCTTCTTTGGTCTGGCATATTTGTCCTCATAAACCTCGTTATTGACAATAAGGTGCCAAACTATTGTAATAATTTTCCTTGCAATAGCTACAGCGGTTTTACCTTTGCCGATGATGTCCTTCTGTGCCTCATAGAAATCAAAGAAGACACTCTCTTTTTTCTTCGCCGCAGCATGAGCCACTTGGATTATAATCCACCTCGCTAACCTTGATCCGCGTTTGGTAATAGATCGTTTTGCTTTATGTTCTGCAGATTGGTAGATCCTCGGAACTATCCCGAGCCAACTTGCCAATTTATCTCCTGATGGAAAATCATTAAAGTTTCCAATTTCAGCAAGTAATGTAAAGGCTGAAACTTCACCGATTCCCGGTACATAATAAAGGATTTCAAATTCTCGGGGGTACTTATCCATCGCATACTGAGTGGCGGTACCAGTAAGAAGTTCAATCTCAGTATCTAATTGCTTCATAACTCGAAGGCAATGTCTCAACTGTAGCAAGGCATATCTCGAGATATTTTGCTCAAGAAGATTCCTTATCTCTCCTTCCTTTCTCTCCCTTACACGAGCATGGATCGATAGAATAACCTCATCTGGAGATTTGCCCTCTAGGATACCTTGCATAATACGGATTCCAGATTTACCGAAGATGTCAGTAAGAACATTGGACAATTGAAATAGTTCACTATAGGACTTACGCAGTACGTCTTTGAAAAAAATTATCGCGCCATTTTGTCCTTGAGAAATAATTTAATTCCTACTTTCTGGATCTCCCATTTTATGAAGTATGGACTATTTCCAGTGTTGCAATGCTCAAATTCAAACCTCAAATATGCTCGTAAAGCACAATTAATATGATTTTTTTGAGCAATTCTCTTTCGAACAGGACATTTTTCGATACAACATATTTCTTTA
>Ga0074197_1000127_pt1 | contig 120152 bp, 149 predicted proteins | sample EPASupsiteSAE305_FD_64526 | JGI IMG/M metagenome (GOLD analysis project Ga0074197, IMG submission 64526) | Bioremediated contaminated groundwater microbial communities from EPA Superfund site, New Mexico - SAE3-05 reassembly with SPADES | ecosystem: Environmental > Aquatic > Deep subsurface >... | reverse complement strand
GCGTTGCGCTTGGGCGGGCAGCAGCTCTCAGTGCCGAATCCCCGTCCCCCTCGTTCGCCGTCCTTTTCTCGCGATCGTAGCCACGTCCTGCGCTGCGTCAAGGCGCGCGGGGCCGTGTCAGTCGCTAGTCGCTCCATCCCGCCCCACACCCCGCGCTTGAATCCTTGACCCAGTTCCGTCCGCGTCTCCTTTGATCGCGGGACGACGAACTCAGGGGAACGGCGGCAACGGCGAGAGACGCCGCCGACTCAGCAGAAACATCTTTCACGCCGGGACTCGGAATCTAGGGGCCCGGTCAGCCCAACCCGTAGGGAGAACGAGACATGTCCGATGCAGTGCAACCCATCGACTCGGCGACGCTTTCGCGCAAGCAGAAGCTGGCCATCATTTACCGGCACGAACACCGCGACTACAAGGGCAAGGCTGGCCCGCAATGGGGAAAGCATGCAGGCGAGAAAACCATCATGGTGAACGAGAACGGCGGAAGCGTTCTGACGTTGCTCGAAACCCTCAGCGATGAGCAGATCGCGGACAAGCTGCCGTATGCACTGAAGCTGGAAGCGAAGCGACTGGCGAAGGCCGCAGCCGAAAAGGCGGGCAAGCAATGAGCCAGCGCGCACCGATTGAAACCACCGTCCACGACCATGACGGCGAAGTACTGCGCTACACGTTGAAGGCAACCGGGCAGTCAAGCGAACGCCTCGGCGCTTGCGAGGTATGCGGCCAGCACGTCAGCGAAGTCTATTTGCAGCGGGGCATGAAGATGTTTGAGCGGCCTACCTCGATCGCTGAGCGCCGATTCGGCTGGACGCATCACGGCATGACGGATCTTTTCGGACACGCCGATTGTCTCGTCGTTCGGCGTAAAGGCGTGGAAGTCATGAAGGTGCCGACCAACCACGATGACGCGAATTTCCGGCAGGAAATCAACGGTGTTGACGTGCTGATCGGACGGGACGCGGAAGGCTTCAAGGCGTACATAGCGGACCGTTACGAAGGGCTGTTCACGACGTTGCTGCGCGCGTACCAGTTTGCGGCGACGGCTGCTAACCACCCCGAGCGCCGCCGACCCTTCACCGCAGGACTCTAACCATTGGACGGGGCCGCCCAGGCGGCCCACGGAGCCTACATCATGAACGCACCCGCAAATGTTCTGGTCAGTTTTGCCGATCGGACAGACGCCGATTTTGACGGCTTGTCCTACCTTGAAAACGAGTTTTCCAATCACGGCATCGCAGCGACGTTGCGCGCACTGGATGACGCCGAAGCAGGACGCCTGCAACGCGGCGCCGCGCTACTGGCAGTTGTGCGCGACGCGGTTCGTCTCATGCCGCTGGGAACCGCAAAGCGCGCCGAGTGGCTTCAACGCGCATCGGACGCTTTGGCGGGCACACCGGAAACCGTCACGATCCCGACGATCGGCACCGCCCACCTTTCGCGTCCGACGCTCGACCTACTCGAAAGAGAGGGCGATTCGATCCCTTGGTGTTATTGCGGCCCGTATGAATTTGGTTTCTTTGTCTCCGTGCCGACTGCGGAGACGATCGCCATCATGCGGTCGTCCGAGCCACCGCCGGACGACCTCGCCGACTTGTGGGCCTGGGCACGCGGCGAAGGTTTTCAGTGGGTCAGGCTCGATTCGGACGGCGATCATGTCCCGAACCTACCTGTATTTGAGCATCCTTAACTGATGTTGTGGGGTCGATATCGACCCCGTTGGGAGAACGATGATGACAACCGGAACACGTCGAGTAACGCGCGGCGAAGCCGTCAGTCTCGAACCAAAATGGAAGGCGTTGATGCCTATCATGCTCGCTGCGCTGGAAAACGGCACAGACGTAGGCAAGGCGAATGCGCGGCGCAGCCTGACAGAACTGGCCACGAAGGTTGATGCCGCACACGACATGCACAGGCGCATCCGTGCAGCGCTCGACGCGCTGGCAAAAGCATGGCCCAAGGCCTTTGGACTGACCACGGCTGAGCACAACGCATTGATCGAAGCAGCGGAGGTGATTGCGCTCACCGCACCACAACCGCTCGACTCGCGCGGCGATGGCAGTGAGGGCGCGCAACCTGAGACCAGGTTGAGTGCAAAGCTGGACGAGAAGACACGCGAATATTTTGAGTCGGTTCTTAGCAACGACGAGGCCGCGTCAGACGAGGAACTGATCCAGCTATTCGTCACGGAATCGGGCGTGTCACTCGACGATGCAACCGCCATTGTTGCGCGGCGGATGGACTTTCTGAACTTCATGCCGACGAACGAGCATCCCCGTCTCACGTGGTAATCGCATCAGGTTGCACGTCCGACGCCGGCCGAGTGCCGGCGTTGTTGTTTCCGGTACCGCCGCAGCCATCCAGCCGTGACGCGGCACCTCGCGCGCCAGGCTGCGCCCGTCACGCAAGCTGACGACCTCGCGTCCCGGTGAACATGCACCCCCGCTCTTGGGACTGCGCCGCGTCCCGCGGACTTGCCCCGGCGCGTGCCATCCCCTCCAGCCTCGCTGCCTGCAGCAGCTCGGTGAGCGCGCTCGCCGCGCGGGGCGTTTCGCTTCGTCGGGCAGCAGCTCTCAGTGCCGAAACCCCGTCCCCCTCGTTCGCCGTCCTTTTCTCGCGATCGTAGCCACGTCCTGCGCTGCGTCAAGGCGCGCGAGGCCGTGTCAGTCGCTATCGCTCCATCCCGCCCCACACCCCGCGCTTGAATCCTTGACCCAGCTGCGGCCGTGTCTCCTTTGATCGCGGGACGACGAACTCAGGGGAACGGCGGCAACGGCGAGAGACGCCGCCGACTCAGCAGAAACATCTTTTACGCCGGGACTTCGGAATCTAGGGACCCGGTCAGCTTTGAACCGCCAACAGGAGGCAATGATGGTCAAGGAGGGGCGCTCCATCGCAAAGGCTATCGCAGCAGGCAACTATCACCAGATCACGGTGTACAGCACAACCGAATGCGGAACGCGACGCATCGTGCGCCATTACGATCCGCCCGCTTGCGAATCATTAGACGAGGTTGTTTCGTGCTATCGCGGTCTGTTCGGGACATTGGCCGAAGGCTTCACCGCAGAAGGTAGTCGCATTGCCGGTGGCTCGATTGGAGGCCGCTTTATTCAGGATGTTTGCGACGTGACGGAGCGCCTTCGATAGGGCTGTCACGCCGTGGATTGCAGTTGGTTTGCCGTTGCATCATTTCCATCACACAGGGGGCATCACCATGAAATCGCTTTTTCTCGCTATCGCAGTAGCAGTGCTTTGTGCAGGTTGCGCAACGAGCGTCGGCAACGTCGCCATGAAGGAACAGAGCGCGGAGAGTATCAACGCGCAGATCACCGAAGGCAAGACGACCAAGGCCGAGATTCAAAGCACGCTCGGATCGCCCTCCAAGGTCAGTTTCAACGAAATGGGCGTTGAACAGTGGACGTACGAGTATGCCCGCTCGACCCCGAAGGCAATCAACTTTGTACCGATTGTCTCGGCCTTCGCACGCGGCGCAGACGTTCACAAAAAGCAATTGCTGATCTTGTTTGACGACGCTGGCCGCGTGAAGAAATTCACGTTCTCCGACTCGGTGGACGAGTTGAAGGCGGGATTGCTCGGATGACCAGAAATCTCGGCGGGCGAGGGTGCAGCGCCCGCCAAACCTGAAAGGAGAATGATGAAACCAGCCGAAGTGAAAGGCCTTGCGAAGACGCTAGGCGGACCCGAAATGTCCGATATCGCGCCCGGTGTGCCGGTGGCAGTGCAAACCGCTGCGGGGTGGATGCCCTACGTTGTGGGAGCCGAGGGCGCGCTAAAGCCCGTTGGCGATGAACCGATGCCGACCAGTGCGGCAGCGCACGCATGCGCAATTGAGTTTTGCGCCAAGCGCTTCGCCGAGGTTCTGGCCGACTGGCTAACCCCAGCGGAGCAGGCAGTAGTGGTCGAGCGAAACAGAAGCCAGATGGACCCGCTAATTTGTCACTCCCACGACTTCTGCGACGCCAATATGGCGATGCTTGACGCGCTCCAGAGCGTCGGAATCATTAGCGAGACGTTTTCGAGCTTGCCCGAAGAAGCAATGATCCTTTGGTGTGCTGCGTGGGATGAAGCGAAGCGTAGCGGGTTCTATTTTGAGATTGCGGGCTGAGACTCGCCCTCGACCTGGCGGTTACTGAAACGGAGCAAACCTTGCAACTCGATACCCAGCGCATCCAGACCCGCAACCCCTTGGGGATCTTAGTCGTCTCGTTTAACGTCCTGCGCGACGGAATAGTGGTCGACAACGTCCCCACGCAAAGTCTTGCCTTCGAGCGCATGGATGCCATTTGGGCCAAACGCCCGGAATCCGACAAGGTTGCCGAACAGCTTTACTCCGGCGACTAATCCCAGCATGACAGGGCACGCAGCGTCGCGCGCCCGCAGCTATCGTGCCGGGGCGCGGCACCTTGCATTCCTGTCTGACGCCAGGCACGCAAGCCGCCACCTTCGCGCCCCGGAATCTCGAGACGCCCGCTCTTGGGGCTACGCCGCTCCGCGGTCTTGCCCCGGCGCGTGCCATCCCCTCCAGCTTCGCCGCCTGCAGCGGCTCAGTGAGCGCGCTCGCCGCGCGGGGCGTTTTCCCTCGCGACATACCTGCCTGGCGAAATCTCCGTCCCCTGTGTTCTCGTCCTTTTCGCGACAGTAGCTGCTCGCGCTTGCCGGTCAAGGCGGGCGTGACCGTGTTGTCGCTTCGCGACTGCCCGCACCACCTCCCGCCCTTGAATCCTTGACCGTCGCACGCTTCGCGCTCCTTTTGTCGCGGGACGATGAACTCAGGGGAACGGCGGCAGCTTCGGAAGGAAGCCGTCGACTCGGGAAAACAACTTAGGCCGGGACTTCAGAATCTTGGGGCCCGGCGGTCCCACTCAACCCGTAACACCTATCTTTTCTAAAGGAACCGCTATGGAAACCGTGAACGCCCAAGATGCCAACGTGAACGCAACGGACAATGCGCCCGCAGTTGAACTGCCGAACGCGCTAAGCGCAGGCTCCGGAATCGAGATGATTCCCCTCCGGTTGCTGGTCGCGTCGCCGTACAACCAGCGCCAGAAACCGCGCACCGAGGCGACCATCTTGCAGTTCGCGGACAACATAAGGGCGGTCGGTCTGCTGCAGAATCTCGTCGTCCATCCGATGAAGAAGCGCGCGAAGAAGGAACAGACCTACGGCGTGGACGCTGGCGAGACGCGTCGCCTCGGTCTGTTGGTGAATGTCGAGCGCGGGGATATCACGCTCGATCATCTGGTCCCTTGCAAGAAGATTTCGGAAGCGGACGCTATCCTCGCCAGCGCCACCGAGAATGACCTGCGCAAGCCCCCGCATCCGGCGGATCAGTTCATCGCCTACAAAGCTCTCACGGACCAAGGCCGCAGTCCCGAATTCATCGCGGCGGTGTTCAAGGTCACGCCGAAAACTGTGGCCGGTCATCTGAAACTGGCGAGCGTATCGCCCAAGCTGTTCGACCTCTTCGCGGACGACGAAATGGAGCTTGAACAGATTCAAGCGCTTGCGATGACCGACGATCATGAGACACAGGAAGCTGTGTGGTTTGGCGCTCAGAGCGATTGGGCGCGTAACCCCCGCGAACTGCGCGCCCGTCTTAAAGGCGACAAGCTGTCGCTGAATGACCGCATGGTGCGCTTCGTTACAGTCGAGGCGTATGAAGCCGCAGGCGGCATGGTCGAACGCGATCTCTTTTCGGAGAACGACGAAGGTTTCATTCTGAACCGCGACGTGTTGATGCGCGTCTTTGATCAACGAGTCGCCAGCGAAGTCAAAACCATCGAGGCCGAAGGCTGGGCTTGGGTCGAATCGCGCCCGAAGTTCGACTACGACGAGCATAACCAGTTCACGCAACTGTACGCCCAACCGGCCCCACTGAACCCGGAGCAACAGCAACACTTCGACGCGCTGCAAAAGCGCTACGACGAAGTCACGGACGCGCTCCAGGCGCATTACGACGTGGACGAAGGGGAGGACGGACATCTGAGCGACGAGGCCGTTGAAGCGCTCGAAGCTGAGGACAACAAGCTGGCTTGCGAAATCGCCGAAATCGAGGAACGCGAAGGTGAATTCACGCCCGCACAGATGCAGGTCAGCGGCGCTATCGTCTACGTGAGCCATAACGGTGGCCTCACTGTGCATCGTGGCCTTGTTCGCCGCGAAGATCGCGAGGAAGCGCGCACGATGATGCAGGACAGCGGTGTCGAGCTTCCACGCAGCATGACGAAGAAGGAAAAGGGTGTTCACTCGGAAAAGCTTGTCCTGAATCTGACCGCTCACCGCACGGCAGCGGTCCAGTCGGCACTCGCGATGAACCCGAATGTTGCGCTTGTCACCATCGTGCATAAGCTTGCGCTCGATTTCCTCTATACCGGCTATATCGACGGTGCGAGCGTTGTTCAGGTCAGCAGCAGGGAAGCGTTTAACGATATGAGCCGTGCCGCCCCCGAACTGGAGCAGAACGAGCACGCGCGCGGACTGCGCGAATACGTGCAGACGTGGCGCAAGCTGCTGCCCGCGAATCCGAACGAGCTTTTCGGGTGGCTCCTTGAGCAGCCGCAAGATCGCCTCCTGAACGTTCTATCGGTCTGCACCGCGCTGAGCATCAACGGCGTGAGCCGCAACGACGCCCCCAATGCGGTCAACGCAATTGCCGGTGCGCTTGACCTAAACCTGTCGGCCTACTGGCAACCGACCCGCGAGAGCTATCTGAACCATGTGTCGAAGGATCGCATCGTCGCCGTGGTCAGCGGGGTGGTCTCGGCGGAAGAAGGCAAACGACTCGCCAAGATGAAGAAGGGCGAAGCAGCGGAAGCTGCCGAAAAGTTGCTCGCTGGCAAGAACTGGTTGCCCGAATTCATGTCCGCAGCCGAAGTGCATCAGGTCCGCTATTACGCCAACGACGCGGACGATGATATGGACGAAACAGATGACGAACAAGGCGGCGACGCAAGCGGAACAGAGCTTGCCGATCACGTGGAAGCTGCGGAAGGCGAAACGTCCCACGTCAGCGACAACGCCGAGCCGTGGCACTTCCCGAAGGCGGCAGACTTCGCCCCACAGGGCGATGACGTAGACGCGGCACCGAAAAACGTCGTGCGCGCCATCGGCACCGCACCCGCTCTCAACCCTGCCGCAGCCTGGCCGTTCCCGCCGACCAACCCCGCCACATTCAAGGCAGTCCAGCAAGCAGCCTGATACCGACTCTCTCCCCTCGGGTCTTCGGACCCTTTAGCCCCGCTTCGCAGCGGGGTTTTTTTTCGCCTCAATGCAGGGACGTGGTTCCCGGGTTCGTCACGCCCAAAGTGCGCCGCGGCTTTCCTCCGGTACGCGCCTGCCGGCGCTACACACCGTCGGAAAGCCGCGGCGGGAATGGGAATCGGCTTTGCCGACCGAAGGGGGAACCCCGTACCGGTTCCCCCTTGGAACCCCTTCCCCCGGCCTGTCAACGATTGCGAAATATAAATTGTAGTCAGTCCGCGAAGTGATTAAAATATAGATGTCAGTTCGCCAGCGAACAGACAAAAAAGAAAACCACACGAAGAAAGCCCGAGGATGACCAACCTCTCCGCAACAAGAAACGAACCGACGCGCGCAGCAATCACCGCTATCGCGGTGACGCGCGCGCGTCGCATCGGTGCTTCATCCGTGAACTATGTGCAGAGCATTCGCACGACTCTGCCAAAGACGTTCCGATTGCGCGCGCTTCGCTCCCCCTGTCGAGATACAGGGGGCGATATGGATCATGTGCAGCAGAACGTAGGCTTTGTTGTCCCACAGAATGCTAATCGCATGACTCTGCCGCACGATCCTTCATTCGCTGAACTGCGTTCTGTTCCAGCCCGTTCCAGGACCGTGTTTCTGCCGACTGCCTGACTCTTGCCAATGCTCAGTTCGATCGTATTTGCTTTCCTTGCCGGACGTCTTTCGACACAGACTGAGCCATCGCCCGCAGTCGTGAAAGTAGCGTGGCGCCGAGTGCCCCGGTCCGTCGTTCTCGAACTGTTCGTCTGGTCACTCGTGGCTCTTTCGTCCGGCGCGCTAATCTGGATCGTTGCGCCGTTTGTGGTTGCTGTCGTCCATTTTTTTAGTCCGGTGCTCGCTTCGCATCTGAACTTTGTTGCACCACAGGGATGCTCGGTCGCACAAGGCAACTGGTTCTTGATCAAGCGTGTGATGCTTGGCTATCTTGCGTTGTCTTTGATTTGTTTTGTTGTATTTGCATGCTGGTTTGCTGCTGCACGCCGGTTTGAATCGAGGTCCGGAAAAATATTGCCGCGCTGGTCAGTGATCCTTGATGAATCGGAACATGACTGACACGTCTTTTCCGGGGCGTCTTTGCGTTGCAAAGACCGGCTATGTTGCGCTACGCCCGCAAACAGCGCGGGCTAAGCGTCGAGCCTCCGCAGGAGTCTCGCCCCTCTCCCTGCGGTCGGGGCTGCCAGCGCCTCGCCGATCGGTCGCTACGCTCCCGAAAAGTCTCACCGTGCGACCGCTGTGCTTTGTTGTTGTTGTCGTTGTTGTGCCTCGGAAGCAGTACCTTCGCCCCGCTCGCGCGGGGCTTTTTTTTCGCTGCGCTCCTCGTTCTTGCGAACGCGCTGTTGAGTCGCGCCTGCAGCGCGAGAAGGCGCTCGCCGCGCGGCGCTTAGCCTCGGTCGATCTCCGTGCCGAAACCCCGCCCCCTGTTTCCCCGTCCACCAGCGCGACAGTAGTCACGCCATCGCAGCGGTCAAGGCGCGCGGGGCCGTGTTGTCGCTGCGCGACTGCCCGCACCCACCCCGCGCTTGAATCCTTGACCGCTGCTCATGCGTGCCTCTTTTTGTCGCGGGACGAGGAACTCAGGGGAACGGCGGCAGCTTCGAAAGGAGCCGCTTTCTCGGCAAAGCACGGTACGCCGGGACTCCGAATCTAGGGGCCCGGTCAGCGCAAAAACAGGGGGTAGTGATGGATCAGCAGGCACTCGACAGCACAGAAGTCATCGTTCATCACGACGGACCGGAATTCATTGTCCGGACCGAGTTTCGCACCGAAGTTCATGACGATGCAGACGCTGAAACCCAAACCCTTCTCTTTACGCTTTCCCGTGACGCCGATATCGAGGCGATCAAGCAGGCGTTGAGCATTTATCGGCGTGCGTTTCAGAAGGGTGTTGCTGAAGGTCGCCGCGCCAAGCTCGCGGAATTCCGCGTATGGCTTTCCGAATAACCTCACAGAGTCGAACCTGACATGTACGCCATCATGACCAGAAGAAACTCCGCCGCAGAAGACCGCGCCCTGGCTCAAACGCTCGCATCCGCCCGGCATTCGCGCGTGACGCCCCGCAATGCTGCCACCGGCACTGCATCGCAGCTTTCAGCTACCCAACGCGCCAAGCTGACAGAACCCGGGCAACGGCTGTTTCTGGCTGTACCGAGCGGCGATCAGCCTCAGGCGCGCGCGCTTGGTGCCGAGTGGGACAGAGAACAGCGCGTGTGCTGGATCCCCGCGTCGGCAGACCGGACCCCGTTTTCGAAGTGGCTGCTTGACGGCAACGCGCTCCAGACGGTTGGTCTGAACGAGTCGGAGGTGCTCGCGTCGTTCGCGGACGCGATGGAAGACTACGGCCTGCAGCGAGAGACACCCGTCGCCGATGGAAAATGGCATAACGTCCTGCTCAAAGGCGCGAAAGGGCAGAAGAAGGGCGCCTATATCCTGAGTCTCAGTCCAGTCCCGAAAGGCTTCATCCGCAACTTTCTCGACCGCGAGGGTTCCTGGCACTACGACGGTATCCGTCTAACCCCCGAACAACGGGCCGTGCTGAACGCGCAAGAGCGCGAGCGGGCGATCGCTCGTGAACGCGAGGTCGAGCGCGAACATGCCGCGATCGCCGAGAAGACGGAAGCAATTCTGGCAACCCTCTCGGAGTCGGACGCGTCGCGCCACGGATATTGCATTCGCAAGAATGTAGGCGCTTACGGCGTGCGCGTCGCGCGAAACGGGGTCCATGACATAGCCGGCTTGTTGAATCTCGAATCGTTCCGCGGCAGCAAGGAATCCTTCCTCGTTGTTCCCGCGCGCGACGTCGACGGGAAGCTCTGGACCGTGCAGGCAATCTCCGACAGGTCGGATGGTCTGAAGCTTTTCGCGAGCGGCGCTCGCAAGAAAGGCACATTCCACATCATCGGAGCGGACGGCATCGCGGCATTGTGTGCGTGCCCGGCCGTGTTATTGGTGGAGGGCTACGCGACCGGTGCAAGCCTGTTTGAATCGACAGGCCTGCCCGTTGTCGTCTGTTTTGACGCGGGCAATCTTGTGGAGGTTGCCAAAGCCTTGCGGCCGCGCCTGCCCAAATCCCAGCCGAAGATCGTTTGCGGCGACAACGACCAGTTCTTTATCGAGAAGGCGCTTGCGAAAATTGAGACCGTCATGCCGCGCGGTCTCGCAGCGAGCGCGTCTGTCAAGGTGTTCGCCGGAAACGATTTACTCCACCGTGAGGTTAGCCTCGCGGGCTATCAGCCGGATGGAGCATGGCACCAGTCACCCAAGGGCAAGTACAAGCTCGAACTGGAGTCCATGCAGGGCGTCGTGCGATGTGTCACAGCGCATGTCGTCGCAAACGGACGCGACAACGACATCCGGCTGGTTCAGCGAAACAAAGGCCTCGAATCATCAACCGAGGCGGCCCGAGCGATTGGGGGCGTCGCCCTGCTGCCGTCTTTCGAATCAGTCGTCGGCAGGCCCACCGACTTTAATGACCTAGCAAACGCGGAAGGCCGCGCAAGGGTCGCGACGTTTGTCGCGAGCGTCCTGCCGTTTGATCTGCCTGCGCGCCACGTACAGCCCTGATGGAGGCAATGATGCCCACACTTCACTATTTCCATGAACTTTCCTCTGACCAGCGTGATGAGGCCCGGACGCTCGCCCCAAGCAACGCGCCCGAGGCTCAGTGCTACGTGGTCGGGTCCGCGGGGCAGATCATTCGCGCCGTCGAACTGAAGCCACTTTTCCCGACCGGAGAACTGGCCGCCGGCGAAGTTGTTCGCGCGCAGCTTGCCAGCGTGGGCCGGTCGGAGATCGAGTTTGCCTTGCGGCATGCAACAGGCGACTGGTCCGAAATGACTCCAGACGAGCAGGCTCGGAACCTGATCGCGATCGAGCAGGGCGGCGCCGTACTGTCCCGCTTCTCCCTACGAGCCGATCACAGCGTCTATGTGTTGACGAACGCGCAGCGTAGCAGCACCACCATCCTGGCGGGCGTCGCCCAGCCAGCCGATTTCGAGTAACGCTCACCTGCAGAGATCCGGAGGACGCGTCATGGCCAAGGCACTACGCATTTCGTTTCAAGCATTCGCGGATTTGTCCGATAACGAGCTATCCGACGTCATCCGTGAAGCCTGCGACCACTCCCGGGCCGAAGCCCGCATGTACACCGACACCGACCGCGACGCGCACCGCGCGCGCAAGCGTCGCCAGTCCCAACGCGATCGCACTGTCACCAATAACGTCACCGCAGCATCGCAGCCGTGCCGCGCTGCATAACTACAGGACTTGAAAAATCATGAGAGCACACATCGCCCTGGTTTCGATCATCGTCGCACTTGCGTGTCGAGACGCAGGCGCGTCGGACAGCTGGGCCACGGAGGTGCAGCAGGCCGTCCAGACACGCACGGCCACAGCGCCCTCAACGCGGGAGAACTGGCACGCGTTTTCGCCGGACGGCATCGGTATGCCGCTGGTGATGTTCGGCGTGTATTCCGCCCACCAATCGATCCATATGCTCGCTTACGTCTTGACCTATCGCCCCTTGCTCGAAGCGCTCGCGCAGAAGGCCCGCGAAGGCGTCACGGTGTCCGTCGTCGTTGACTATAACGAGAACATAGCGAATGACCGCGACGGATACATTCAGCGGGGCCTTGCGTACCTTGCTAGATCCGGCGCGACAGTTTGCGCGACCGACCAGTACAAGATCATGCACGACAAGGATATGGTGCTCGACGGCCGCAGCATTCAGACGGGCAGTATCAACTACACAAAAGACGGCACATTTTCGAACAGCGAGGACGCCGTGATCGAGTGGAACGATGCGGCAGGCGCAGCGGACTTTGAGCGGCACTTCCAGTCTCGCCTTGCCACGTGTCGGCCGATCTGAGCGGAGACAAAGTCATGGGCTCTCACTGGAACGATCCGACGCCTCAGCGTCCCCTGCAGCAGGTCGAGCTGGCTCCGGCACTCAACGCGGCCGTCATCCTTTCGCAGGTGCTATCGGCTCGCGTGCTGAATGGCTTGCCGATCCGGCCGACTCAATGGAACACGCTGGAGTGTCGTGTGAACGAATGGCGATTGTTGCTGGCCAACGACCGCTCACGCCAGGATCCGCTGACTCGTAGTCACCTCAACATTCTGAGGCAGCTCATGAAGGCGATCCTCGAGGAGCATCGACGTGGGGCGGACGCCGGCGCCGAAGTATGGGCCGAACTGCAGCCTATTGTCCGCGCGGCAAACGACCATCTTCAGAGCTTTCCGATGAGGGTCCGCAAGGGCACGTCGCGGCGTCGACGTCCGCCGGCGGCGGACAGCCGTGAGCAGCTGATCGACGCATGAATCGCTGAGACTCAGCAGGGTATGACCGGGCGCATGCAGACCGTTGGTCTGGCTGCGCTTTTTTTTCGTCTGTGCATTTCACCGGGTCTGAATCGTGTCTGTCATCGGCGCCCAGATGGGGAAACACAGCAACACCCAAGACAGAGAGGCGAGGGGCATTTCCGGGCGTTGCCCGGAAACCGCTATGGCGTGCTCCGCTCGCGTCGCGAGCTGCGCATCGAGCCCCTTGCGGGTCTCGACCCTTCGGGCTTTCAGCGCTTGCCTTTCGGCTGACGCCGACCAAAAGGGACTGGTGTCCCTTCTGGACATCCAACTGCCTGGAATGATGCGAACTGCGTTCGCATGAGGGCGCTCGCCGCGCGGCGTTTTCGCCCTCGCGCGGTATCCGGCCACCGCGGGCCAGTCCCCTTAGTTCGTCGTCCTGTTTCGCGACCGTAGCCCTCCGCCGTGTCCGGACAAGGGTTCGCTTCGCCGTGTCCTCACCCGTTCGGTGCTCGCCTTCGGCTCCGCTCCGCATGCGGCCTCCGGGCACGCCCTTGTCCGGCCACGGCTACGGGCTCCTTTAGTCGCGGGACGACGAACTAAGGGGACTGGCGGCAGCACGGTAGCAGCTGCCGATCGGGCAAAAACCACCCCTACGAAGGGACTCAGAATCTTGGGTCCCGGTCAGCCTGAAACCCTTAACACCAGCCGGAGCGCACAAACATGAAATCGAATCTTCTTCGCCGTATCGCTGCTTACTTTCTCGGTTGCGAGGAAGCCGCACCCATCCGCGTCATGCACACGTGGCGTCGGCAGGAAGATGACGTGCGCGCCGTGCGTCTGGAAACGGAACTGAATGGCGAGACCAAACGCGTGACGCTGTACCGCCACGCCCCCGGCTGCTGGTCTCCGATGCCCCTTTGAGGACTGCGAGCAATGAAAAACCTTCTCTCCGCATCCACGGCTAACAGAGGACTCGCCATGAACCGCATTGCTTCTTCCCTGCAGGTGGATCTGCTGATTGCTTCGAATGACGTTGTGATCACAGCAGAAGCCAGCGACGGCGTACACGTTACGGCGTATCGCGGCAAGTGCAACCGCCGCGCAATCCTTTCGTTTCTGGAGTCCGCAGGCGCGAAGGCGCGCGCGATTGTCTATAGCCATGAGGATAACGTTGGGCCTGTCGGCCTGGACGTTCTTTCGGGTGAGCCTTTCATGTGGATTGTCGCCTGAGCCGCGACGCGTCCGAATCTAACGGAGATACAACCATGCCGGACATTTCCATCGAGCAGCTCGAAGCCGCGATCAACATCTGGCGTAACCGCAAACCCAGCCCCGAGGGCAGCGATCAGGCCCCGGCGCTCTGCGCTGAAGCACGCGCGCTCGCCGACGTGTACGGCACGATGATTTTCAAGCGCCTGGTGACTGTCGATACCGCGACTTTCAACGAGGTCCAGACCGCCGCATACGCGGCAGCCACCCCCGAACGCTACGCCTGAGAGGTCCAGAAAATGCAAATCGTCTGCACGCTGCAACATGAAACCATCTCGGACGTCGATCGTGCTGGCCGTCCGTATACTCTCGCTCTGACCCACTACCACGAAGCGGAAACCGGCCAGCTAATCCGGACCCGGGGCCGCGTCATCAACACCATGAGCACTGAACAGGGGCGAGCAGCCGAAGCCGCATCCACGGAAAGCGACTGGCTCCACGCACCGGCGACCGACGAGCGAGCGGATGACTTCGCACCCGGAGCCGAGCAGCGCACGGGCCAGAGTAGCGAAATGTTGTCATGGAAGCTGATGAGGGCGACCGAAGCGGCTTGTCAAAGCGTGTGCATGGGCGAAGAGGCCGCAGATCACTACGGCTACACGTACAGCCAGTGGGACCGATGGGCTAACTGGTGGCGAGGATTCGTCGCAGGCTGGGTGAATGACGAGGTCTTTATCCAGTTGACTTTGACGCGCCGGATCGCACGTTTCATTTCTCGCCAGCGAGGAAAAAAATCATGAGTGGACTGTGTTACGAAGATGCGTGCGAGGAGATCATCACGCGCGCGGAAGCAGAGGCGGAGATTGCGAAGCATGACTGCGATGGCGGGTTTACGGCATTCCTTGCGGAAGTTGGCGACCGCGCCGAATATCAGGGAAAGGAAGTGCTCGACTGGCTTGGATACTGAGGCAAACATGCAATTCAATCCCGTTTTGGATACCGAGCAGTTGCACGACGCGCTCACCGGCGTCCCCCTCGCAGGCGTCGCACCTTCCGATCTCTACCGCTGCGCGCGCTGTACATCGACGTACCGGTCAGCCAGCGTCCAGAGCCTTCGCAACCAGAACGGCGGGGCGTGCGTCGCATGCTCTGCGGTCGACACTATTCGAGCGATAAGCGACCCGGACGCCGGACTCGACCATGCACCCCACACGGCAGATGTCCACATGAGCCGATCCGGTATCAAGCTGATCGCCGAGGCGGTCAGAGCAGGTGAACCGGACTTGCTGGCCGGGAACGAACGCGCAACCTTTTGCCTCAAAGACCTGAGCGGCACGGTGCTGACGGAGATTGCACCGCAAGTCGCGTGGACACATGCGGCGCTGTTCGCGCTGGTCGATAGCGCGGAGATCATCGAACAGGTTAAGCAAAGCGGCGGAGCTGACGCATATGTCGGTAATGTCTGGATAGGCGGGACCGAAGTTTAGGAGCAAACGGCCTGCAAGATGGGCCGTTCTTTTCCCGAGGAAATTTCAATGGCCGTCGTATCCAGCCGGACCGGGGCACGCATCGCGCCAGGCTATTGCCTGTCACGCTACGTGCAAGCGTCCCGCTCCGGAGTCAGAGAAGGTACGCTCTAGGGGCTTCGCCCCGGCGCTGGCCACCCAACGGTGCCGCAAGCGGCATGAATGAAACGCAACCCGCTAAAGCGGGACGACGGCGGCTCCCACGGCGTCATCCACCGCGGCGGGTCCAGCCTGAATTGGTCTGAGGGTGCGCGCATCTGCCGGCATCCGCATTTCTCTCAAATTCCACGCTCGAGCCGGTCGACAACAATCGCTGCACCGGCGCCATTGCAGGCTACCCGGCGATCGCCAGCTCGACGGCTGAAGCAAACACGTTTGCTGCGGCCGCTGGCCGCGACAAACCAGCGTTTTCCGGATTCTCGGGAATTGCCAGCTGCCGCCCGGCACCTGCTGAATTACCGGATCCAGTGTTTTGATCTGTGGCTACCGTCAGCGTGCTGCCGGCGCAATATGAATCATCACCACCAGCAAAGACGAAGAGGCGAGGGGCATTTCCGGGCGTTGCCCGGAAACCGCTATGGCGTGCTCCGCTCGCGTCGCGAGCTGCGCATCGAGCCCCTTGCGGGTCTCGACCCTTCGGGCTTTCAGCGCTTGCCTTTCGGCTGACGCCGACCAAAAGGGACTGGCGTCCCTTCTGGACATCCAACTGCCTGGAATGATGCGAACTGCGTTCGCATGAGGGCGCTCGCCGCGCGGCGTTTTTTGCCTCTCGCGTGACCAGGCCACCAGCGCCATTCCCCTGAGTTCGTTGCCCTTTTCGCGACAGTAGCCCTGCGCCGTGTCCGGACAAGGGTTCGCTTCGCCGTGTCCTCACCCGTTCGGTGCTCGCCTGCGGCTCCGCTCCGCATGCGGCCTCCGGGCACGCCCTTGTGCGGCCACGGCTCCGGGCTCCTTTTGTCGCCGGGACAACGAACTCAGGGGAACGGCGGCAGCACGGTAGCAGCTGCCGGCTCGGCAAAACCAAAACCTACGCCGGGACTCGAATCTAGGGGCCCGGTCAGCTTTGAACCAACACCATAGGAGCTTTAAATGCGCAAACGTCGCGGGCGTGTTCTGAATTCAACCAAAGTGCGCCGTGCCATCGTCAGGCTGAATCGGCAGGATAAAAACACGGATCGACTGAATCAGCATCGTACTGCGCCCAAGGGCTTTTCGGTCTGCGTGAACCTGATCCGCAATCGTCGCTTTTACGTGTCTGTTCGAGGCATCGAGCAAGGCGAGCGCCTGATGCGGAACAGCCGAAAGCTGGGTGTCGCTTCCGCAAGCATCGTGTCCTATGGCTTGCGCCTGAACGGCGACCGCTACTAAACCACCGGACCCATTGACCATGAAAAACACGCTTCTTCGCCGCATTGCTGCTCATTTCACCGGTGCAGATATTTCCGCCACGTTTCGCGTGATGCACACATGGCGTCGGCCCGAGGATGACGTGCGCGCCGTGCGTCTGGAAACGGTGATCAATGGCAACGCCAAGCGTGTGACGCTGTACCGCCACGCGGCAGGCAAGTGGTCCCTCATGCCCCTTTAAGGAGATATTTCGATGAACACATACAGCAACGCACTCGACGCAAGGACGCATTGGGCGCTGCATCGTATCAGCGTGATAGCGGACAACGAAATGGCCGCGAAGGATCGATTGTTCTGGGCGCTAAGCTTCGCGAAGCGCAGCGGCGACGCGAGCGGCCACGGGGATGAAGTGACCCAATGTCCGGCGCTCCTGTCCGATGTCCCCCCGTTGCGCGACGCTTTTCTGGCCGCTTTCGATGCGGTGCGCGATCGGCGACAAAAGCGGCGCACGCGCGAAGGGCTTGAGAACGAACTCGCGCAGATGGCACAGGAAGCGAACCGGGGTGGCGGGCTGTCGTATGAACTGTTCGTGAAGCGCTTTTCGCAGGAAGTGGATAACCTGCTCGAAACGGTGGAGCATCCTTTTCGGGACATCGCCATTGAGATTGCTACGAGCAAAGGCTACGCCACGCCGGAGGAACGCAGCGTGATGCAGGACGAGATCGAGGAGTCGGGCGGTTGCAGCCTCACCGGAATTGATCGCTACTGCTGCCCGTGCGGCAGGCACGAATAGCGGGATTCTGAAACCATCCCGCACGCGCCATGAGTGGCGGGAAATTGCGCATGCGAAAATTTCTCTCGTCGTCCGGCCGGACTGCATTTTCGCGGTCAGCTCGGTCGGCGCGTGCGCGGCGCCTTCTGCGCTGCGCTCCGAAGACACCACGCACGCGCCGGGGCCTGCACTCGCGATTGTGAGCAATGACTTGCTCACAATAGGTTCGTCCGATCTGCTTCCCGGCGCTTGCGCGCCGCTCAACAGATCTACCGCACGAGTATCCGCTGCGCGTCGCATTGCCTTGCAATGCCCGACGCTCGCGCATCCACGCTCCTGAGCGCTTCGCGCTCCATCGCATATCAGACCCGGCCGAAACCCAGCGGGCCCGTATCGCTATATTCGTCGCCAACGTCCCCGGCGTATCAAGGTCCCGAACGCGCACTCCAGATTCCGGGCGCACACCGCCCGGAATGATGTTCTATCGTGCTTTCGCGCCGGCTCCGTTGTCGCCTGCGCTCCAGGCGTCCTCAAATGGAAACTGCGCCCGGTCGCGAGGTTCGTGGCTGACGCCACTCGCCATGCGACCGGGCGCAGTCGTTGGACTACCCGGCGCTACTGGTTCTAATCCGCCACACTTACCACAAGCTCCACCGCCCCCCGCTTTGCCGAGTTGTCCACAACAAACATCGTTGTGGACAACTCTCGCGGCGTCCGGCTCTTGCGATTCATGGGAATCGCGGCCGTCCGTTCGGAGCCGTGGATTTGTGGAAACTGCTACGCGGGTTGTTCGACGGGCTTCTCCCGAACCGGCGCGCTTTTCTCGGCGGCCGGCTGCTCGCTCTCGCTCGACGCCGCCAGACCGACCAGCGCTTTCAGTTGCGGCACCACGTTACGCCAAACTTCGACGTCGATCGTATCGAGACGCTCTGACTTGAACAGATCGGAAATCGCCTTTCGGTTCTTATCGAGGTTTTCCCTTTCCTCACGCCTTGCCTGTTCTCTTAACGATGCGAGGAGCTTTTCGGTTTCGGCGATTTTCTCAGTGATAGACGCTGCCGGTCGGCGGCCGCGGGGCTTCTTCGGTGCTTCAGTTTTTGTGGTCATAAGAGTCCTCCTATAGTGAAGGTTGAAGTCGGGTAATTCCGGTTAGCGTGTGCCGGTGCATCATGGCTTGTTCACGCGCAAAATGCAATTCCCCGGAATTCCCCGACGCGGTTGGGGCGAGCCTTTTCCCGATATTCCGAGGCAGCAGGAAAAGTCAAAACCGCCCCCCCGAAGAGCACACACATTACGCACGTACCGTGCATGTGTCAAAACCATCGCAAGATCATGATTTATAGGGGTATTTTGCGCTCCAAAATATTTTAATCACGTCTTTTACTGATAGACATTTAACGGTAAAATGGCGCTTAGAATCAAGTAGATAGGTAGTGGTGCGAAACGCACCACTACTCCTTAAAAAACAGGCCAACCACGCGAGACCAACATGAGCCAAGAGTCCGTTCACATTCGCATCGATCGGGATGAACACGACTATCTGCGGGAAGAAGCCCGCAAACGAAAAATCTCCGCTAATGCACTCGCTCGCATTTTCGTGCGCGATGGCCTTGCGAAGTTTGACCGCCGAAATGACGCGCTCATGGAGCGGATCGACGCGCTGATAAATCTCGTCACGAAGTCAAATGTGCTCGCCGCGAGTGCGGTAGTTTCTGCAGCACTGCCGGTTGGATTGGGGGCGACGCTCGACGAGGCAATCAAGGCGCAAATGCGGAGTCACATCATGGAGGCCGTCAAGCTCGGGCAGAACATCAGCTCGACCTACGACAAAGGCACCTTCGACCAAGGGGGCGCGAATGTTTCTTCCAATTGAGATTCAGTCGATCAACCAGCCGGGGCAACTTCTGGCTGGGGAATACAAGGCGAACTGCGCCGTCTACTCGTCGCCAAACAGCAAGACGGTGGTCATGCACTACGAATACACGCGGATTGGGGCGACTGTCGCGGACGCATGCGATCTCCTGTTTGTCGAGGAATCGGGCACGACGAGAATGTGTGACTTCATCCGTATGCCGGACCGCAGCTGGCGTGACAGTTTCGGAGCAAGGTCCGACTCGCTTCTGGACTTGCTTCCCGCCGAGTTTGCCGAATACCGGCTGGTTGATGAAAGGGACATGGGGTCACAATTCGTCGGGGAGCCCGCATGAGCGAAAAGATTATTTCGGACGCCGGCGCTGGCCGCGCGCTCTTTCTGACGCGTATCAAGCTGACAGCCCATGCCATTTCAATGGCGCTTTGGGCGGGTGCGCTGCCCGGTCTTATTATCCCGTTTGTCCTGTGGCTCGCCTGTCTGTCACCCAAGGATGTTGATCTCGTAAAGGAGAATCTTGTTTCGCATATGGTGAGCGAAACGACTGCGCGGAAATGGAAAGTTCGGGACGAGGCCGGCGAGGTCAAGGTGCTCACGGTCGTGAAATCGGACGGGGGCGAGGTCCAGTTGCTTACGCCGTCGCAATTCCGCGTCGTGACCCTGCCGCTGTCGCGGCCGGTCAGGGTCTTTGGATACGTGGTCTGGTCGGCGGTCGTACTGGCCGTCCTGGGCTATATCGTCGTCTGGCGCTCGCTTGCCAAGCTTGGGAAGAATGCGCGGGAGAACAAGCGGATCGACGGCGCAAAGGATCTGGTGAAGCCGCAGGAGCTTTCGACGCTCGTGAAACGCGAGGAGCCGGGCGACTACCGTCTGCTTGATGTCCTGTTGCCACGATCGGCGCCTATGCAGGGCATTATCTTTCAAGGCGCGCAAGGCACCGGGAAGTCGCTGGGCCAGCATGACCTGATGCAACAGGTTTTTGCCCGCAAGCGCAAGGCCATCATTTACGATCCCAGCGGCGAATACTTCCGGGCCTACTATCGGCCCGGAAAGGATTTCTTCTTCAATCCGGCGCTTCTCGGGTCAGTGCCTTGGTCGATCTTTTCCGAGCTGGTGTACGCATACGATGCGAACACCCTTGCACAGGCATTCCTGCCGCCGAAGGCGGGTGTCGTTCACGGAGCTAATGCGTTTTTTGAAGATGCAGCACGCGCGCTGTTTTCGGTCATCCTGCTGCGCCTTGCTCAACGCGGGGCGAAGCACACCCGCCTGATTGCCGATGCGTTCCTTGACATGCCTGACGACGAAATGGAGTTGCTGATCCGCAAGTCCGTCGCCAGTTCCGCAGTCGGTGGTGATTCGAAGGGCCAACGTCAGGGTGTCATCAGCTCGATCGCGATTTACCTCGACGGTATTTCGGCGGTACAGGAGGGCACGTGGTCAATTCGCGATTACATCAACCGCGAAGACGACGCGCGCTTTTTCATTCTCGGCACAGATGACACGCAGGCGATGTTCACGCCGCTCTATCGTTTGTTGCTGACGGTTTCGTTCGGGCTGATCGCCGCGAAACAGGAGATCGTTCACGAGGACAAGTACTGGTACTTCCTGGACGAGGTTGCGAAACTCGGAGATATCAAGCTCGATGAGGTGCAGGCCGAACTTCGGAAATATGGCGTTTGCGTATCCGCTGGCATCCAGAGCGACAAGCAGCTCGTGACATCAATGGGACAGGACCGCGGTGAGACGGTCATGAACTGCTTTAACACGGTAGTGATGCTCCGGGCGAACGAGCCGAACATGGCCAAGCGGATGGCCGAGCGCCTCGGTCGCAGAGATATGGCTGTGGTGTCGAATGGCCAGGCCCTAGCTGTGACTGACTGGCGGGACGGCGGCAACCTGAATCAGGGCGAGCAGGAAAAGTGGCTGGTCATGCCTTCCAAGATCGGACAGATGAAGAACTGCACAGCGTATCTCCGGCTCCCCGGCGACTACCCGGCCACCTTCGTCAACTATCGTCATTGGTTGCCAAGGTGGTATCGCCTGTGGCCACGTCTGGCCCGGTTTAAGCCGATTCAGGATACGCCACCGCGCGATCCGCGATTCAAGGTAATTCGGGCGGAAGGGCAGGATGCGCTCGCGAGCGTGCGTGCAGAGACTGAACGGGAAAAGGCTGAAGCAGCACGAGCCCAGGCAGCGAAGGAGGCAATTGAAAGCGAGGGCATATGGATTGTCAAAGATCCTGAGACGGGCGAACTGGAGAAGGTTGACGGCACCGCGGTGACGCAGAGCGCACAGGCGAGGAAGCAGAGCGAAACTCCGGTGACCGACGAAGGGGGATTGTTCCAATGAAATCGATTTTCTACAAATGGCTGTTCATTCTCGGCGGCCTGATCGTCGCGATCTTCACCGTATTTTTCCAGCAGGTCCGAGCGGTCAGCGCCGACTGGCTTTCGTCCAGCCCCCCCGGCGAGGCGACGCTTCTCGATTCCGACCTTGGTTCGATCAAGGAAGTGAAATTTGTCGATGAAGGTGCCAGCATTGCGTACGTGACCGTGGGCGAATTAGCGGTCATCTCGCACCAAGGCAGTAACGCTCTGGTCGGAATCAGTCTGCACAGCAATGCACCGACGAGCACGTATCCGAGCTTGCGCATTTTCCTCAAGTCAGGAACACGGACTGTCCGGACTCTGGTGCTCGGCCCCACCGAATACACGCATGGTGGCAGTCTGGTAACCGAACAGGTTCGTATCCCGATTTCGCTCCTATCGGGTGAATCCAGCTTCACAGCTCAGGCGTTCTATGCAGATGCGGGAGACGCCAAATGATTTCGATGACTCATATCGCCGGTTCAGGTGTCGGCAACGCCGCCCGGTATCACGACAAGTCTTTCACGAAGGATGCCGGCCAGAAAGCCGACAACTACTATGTCAATGAGAAGGCCTCGGCGCACTGGCAGGGACGGGGAGCGGAACTGCTTGGCATCAGCGGCAAGGACGTCGAGCGCGAGGACTTCGTTAATTTCCTGAGTGGCAAACTGGTCAATCCAGAGACCGGCGAGATTCAGAACCTGGCGGATAACAGCAAGGGCGATGATCGGCGGGCCGGTATGGATTTCACGATTGCGCCGTCCAAGAGCGTTTCGATCGCTGGGCTGGTAGGAAAGGATGATCGCGTGGTCGAGGCCCACCTGCAGGCCAACGGGCGGGCGATGGAATGGCTGGAAAAGCACGGGGCTGTCATTCGCGTGAAAGACGAGAATGGGCGCAACAAGGCGGTCCAGGCCGGTAACCTTTTGTACGCCACGGTAATGCACGAGACGAACCGTGAAAACGAGCCACAGATCCACAGCCATAACGTAATTGTCTCGGCGGTCTATGACGAGAGCGGCAAGAAGTGGCGAAGCCTAACAAACGATCAGATGCTCAAGCTTCGGGCCAAGGCCGATGTGATCTACAAGGCCGAATTGGCTGAAGGTCTGCGGCGCGCGGGATATGAGCTGGAATATGCCAAGAACGGCGTTGATTTCGAGATCAAGGGTTTTACGCCGGAGCATTTAGAGACCTACGCAAGCCGGAAGGCACAGATCAAGGAGGCGTTGATCAAGCGCGGTATTGAACCGGGTGAGGCGAGCTTCGATGCCCGGCAGGCAGCTGCGCTGGATAGTCGATCGGCGAAGCAGGAGCTTCCCCGTGATGCGCTTCAGGCCATCTGGCAGGAGACAGCCCAGCAGGCCGGTTTAAAGGTCGAGAACATCGTGAACGCCGCGAGGGAGCGGTCCGGCTATTCGGCTCCCGAGCAGGTGCAATCTCAGGGGCAGACAGCGACCAATGAACAGACCCAGCAACCTGGGCCGACCGCTGCCCGTGCCACGACGAAACCCGTTCGCGAGGTCGACGAGAAGGCGCGCAAAGCCGGTGTACGTGCGGTGTCGTGGGCTATTGAACATCTGACGGAGCGTGAGCAGTCGTTCAGTCTGGCCGAGTTGGAAGAGACCGCGGTAAGGTTCAGTCGCGGCGGTATCAATGCGGTCGATTGGGCGGTCGAACAGCACGTGAAAAACCATTTAATCGTCGAGCGGGGAACCGACGATGACGGCGTGCTGATGTACACCACCCACAAGGCTATTGACAGCGAAATGCGGCTTGCCGAGAACATCCGTGCCGGCATGGCAAAGGGAAATGTCGTTCTTTCGGACCGTGAGGAGTTCGTGTCAGCGGTCAAAGCGTTCAACGCGAAGATGGAACTGGAGACCAATGGCAAGTTCGAGCTTTCGCGTGAACAGGTTCGGGCGGCCTATAACGTCCTGATGCATCCGGATACCTATCAGGGCATCCAGGGCGAGGCTGGAACGGGCAAGACTGCTGCACTGGCTATGGTGAACGACGTAGCAACCGCCAAGGGTTGGGAAGTGATCGGCGTGGCGACGTCTGCGGCCGCAGCGAAGGAACTGGAGGCCGCAAGTGGCATCAAGAGTGACACCGTAGCAGGTTACTTCGCCACCCAGGAGAACCGCATCAAGGCGACCGAGCTGCGGCTCGAGGAGCTACGCGCAGCGATCAACGCGGACACCAAGATCCGCGATATGCCGGCGTCAAGGATCGAATCCCGGCGCCTCGACGTTGCCGGCGCGGACATCGACTACGGCCAGCATCGGTACACATTCGATCATCAACGAGGCGAGGTATTCCGGTCGCCGGATGATTTCCGCAATGCGATCGGAGTGATGCTGACGGGTGTCGCCAATCGAAACCGTGACGCGGCCGCGGAAGCTCGCGAGAGTGCCGCTACCTTCGGCCAGCGTGTTCGGGCCGGGGCGTTGAACACCGGCGTTGAGTTCGCGGAATCGCTGGGTCGACGGTTCACCACGTTCGAACAGGTTGGCACCGTGGAGGCCGTTGCGGCACGAAACACTCTCTATCTGGACAAGGACGGAGCGGGTAGTGAGCTGAAGCGGGAGTACGAGACGAAACAGGCCGAACTGGCGAACCTCAAACGCTTTGGCAATGCAGAAGGCCGGAAAACCCTAATCGTTATGGACGAATCGTCGCTGACCGGGGCATTCGACACGGAGAAGATCTCGAACCTCGCTCGCGAGATCGGCGCGCGAGTCGTGTTTCAGGGCGATACGAAGCAGCACGGGAGTGTGGCAGCCGGCCGGGCTTTCGAGCAGGCGCAAAACTCCGGGATGAAGGTATCGGTGCTGCAGGAGACCCGCCGCTTCGACAAGGCGACGCAACAGACCAAACAGGCGTTGCTGGACATGAAGGCGGGCCAGTATGCGACGGCGATAGGACGCCTGGATACCCGCGTGGTCGAGGAGGACGCGCTGGCCCGCGAGGTAGCACAACGTTATCTGACCAACATGATCGAGTTGAAGGAGCGGGGCCCTGAAAATCCGAGGGTTGGTGTCGTTGCCGTCACGAACAACGACCGCAAGGCGATCAACGCGGAGATCCATGGTCTGCTTGCAGAGAAGGGGCTTATCTCAGACAAGTCGTTTCCGAAACGACATTTGGACGATCCCAAGCTAACCGAGGCCGAGCAAACGCAGGCCGTGATGCTCCAGCAGAAGTTTGTGGACACACTAATCTTTCGAAAGACGTACCGTGAAATCGGCGTTGAGAAGGGCGACGTCATTTCAGTTGTCGGCTATGACCTGTCCGCTAACCGGATCATCGCGGTGAATTCGCAAGGCAAGAAGGTCGAGATCAATCCCCAGCGGCAAGACTACTTTTCTCCGGCGAAACTTGAGGACCGCGAGTACGCCGCCGGCGATCGCATCGAGACACGCGCGATCATCCGGTTGGAAAATCAGGACCGCAAGCGGATTGCCAACGGCACACCTGGCGTGATTACCGAGATCGACGCCAAGGGAGCCAAAATCAGATGGACCGACAATGAAAAGGGCGCCAAGAGCCGACAGGACGGGGAGCGATCTGAGTCGTATCTGACAAACGCCGAGTTGAGGTTCATCGATCATGCGTACGCGCATACCTCGTACAAGGAGCAGGGCGCGACAAACGACCGGGAGATCATTGCGGTCAGTGAGGTAGGCGCAAAGGTGTTCAATAAGCAGGCCGCCTACGTCGCAGCGTCGCGCGCCAAGGACAACACCGAAATTGTCACTTCGGCTCTCGATGCTCTCAAGAAGAACGCAGGGAAGGACGTCGAGAAAACGACAGCGATTGACATGGAGAAGCAGCCGGAACGGACACAGGCTCGAACGACCCAGCAGAATCTCAACCAAGGCCGAGATCCGGGACGGCAGCAGCAACCGGGCCGTTCTGGTGTGCAGCAGACGCCGGCCGATAAGGTCAAGGACAAGGGGCAGATCCTGGAGCTTTGATCGTTACTCGACGCTCTAATGAAAAACGGCCCGCTCGAATCGCAGCGGGCCGTTTTTTTGGTCTTCCAACGCCTAGTGATGTTGCACGAGGGAGATTACGGCAACGACCGCGATCGCGGCAAATGCCACCCACGTGATCCAGCCATTCTTCTTCGCAAACTTCTGGCCAAACGTTTCTTTTTTTGCGTTGTCACTTTGAGTCATTAGATGCCTCCTTTTGGCATTTTCCATCAGCTACACATGCGTCCCAAATGGCGACGCGTTTCTCAAAATCCCGTTGGCGTGACTGTTCTACAGCCTCGGGGGTGGTATCGGCGCCCGTCACAGAGACGATCGCCTTGATCAGTGCGTCCTGCTCGGCCTGCGGTGTCTTGTCAGCCTTGTACGCGATGATGATTTCGCCGGGCGTGTCCGGCTTGAACTCAACGCGTCGAACGTCGATTTCCTTGTAGACGCTGGGGTCGAGTGCCGGCAGCGCTGAGGGCGTCAACACCGACCGCGCCGGTCGGGGGATGTTTCCGATATCCTCCGCAAGCCCGGAGTTGGCCATAACCTGCGCTCCCATGCCAGCGCCCAAAGCGTGAGCGGGAATGAACAACGCCCCCACCGAGAGCACATTACCCACAAAGTTGCGAACCCGGACGCTGCCCGGCAACGTCCGCGGATCGCCTTGGCGAAGAACGAACTGCGTGTAGTACTCGACCTGCGCTTTGGCAAAGAGCGGGTAGTCGGCGGGAGCCAGCGCGGTGTAGTCCAGCACATGAAACAGGTACGCACCGTTCCTGACGAGGTTGGTGTCGCGTTCCTTCAAGGCCGACTCCACACCGAGCGTGACGGGATTGTCGCTCACGCCCTGCAGGACGAGCGGGCTACCGCGATAGCGCGTGCCGTCGAGCTTTACATCGTACGATACCTTGCGTTCACGCACAGCGGCCAGCGTTGCGTCTAGCGTCGACGTGTCGCCGGACCACATGTCGATTGGGCGTACCACGATGATGTGCGCTGCGTCCGTATCGAGTTCTACCGGCTGCGCATGCGCAGCCGATGCTCCCAGGGCAGCGATGGCAACGCAGATCGACGCCACGAACCTTGATCGCTTCATTCCTGTCTCCTAGCTCTTGATGTTCAGCGACTGCCTGATGGTCTCGCATGCCGCGGCCTGCGTTGCAAACGCTCCGACGCTTTGCTTGAGCTTGTCGTAGTCGGGCTGCATGGTCTGGAGCTGGTCGCGCATCGACGCGAGCTGCGTCTCATCGTCCTTTTTCGTCCGGCTCAGATCCACGACCTGTTTGTCGAGTTTGGCGAGCTTGTCGGACTGCTGCTTGTTCGTCCTTTCGAGCGACCTGTTTCCGAGGTACATCACTCCGGAGAATCCGAGGGAAGCGACAAGCGCGATCGAACCGATCACGATCAGGGCCTTGCGAATAAGCTGTTTAGTGTTCGTCATGGTTATCTGGCGGTTTAGTAGGTAGGAAGAACCGATGAACCGGCTTTTTGCGCGGTGCCGTTTGAGCTGTTTTGCTCGATAGGGTTGTAGTTGCCGCTGATGTTCGTCGGCAGGTTCGAAAGTGCCTGATTCATCATCTGCGACGTGAAAGCGCTGAAGTCGATCTTGGTGAAGTCGATCGCACTGATCTGTGCGGGCGACAATCCGCTACATCCGGCGAGCGGTAGACCCAGCTGGGTTTTGCCCTGGATGTTGATGATCTCTGCAAGCAGCGAGTTAAAGGAGCAGTAGTTGTCGACGTACTGAACACAGGAGCCCAGCACGCTCTTTGCGCACGTTTCGTTAATGTAGGTGCTCAGGCCTGATCCCTTGTGCAGCGCGAGTAACTGTTCCGACTGCGAGCACTGCGCAAGGTGTTCGATCACCTGGATCGCGACCATTGCAGCGAAAACGTACGGGTTAAAAGCGAGGTAGCCATCTGAACCGAAGGACGCCAGTTCCATGTTGCCGCCCAACACACCGGCGGACATCGTGCCGGTGCCGACCGTGAAGCCGTAAGCGCCGACAGAAAGGCCGTTCGTCGCCAGACTTGTCCCTAGCGTACCGCCGCCATCGGCGGCATTCATCGAAAACGCCGTCGTGAAGTTCTCTGTCAGCGCCTGCGAGAAAATGCCGTTCGAGTACATGGCGTCAAAGACATAAGGCGAGGCCATGTCGATTGCCTTCTCACCGGCGTATTTGACAACGGACGCGGCCGCACCGATCGCCACACTCATGACGGCCGAATTGGTCTGGCCGCCCGGCGTGCTCTTGCAGCAGTTCTGGATCCCTTCATATCCCTTCCGGCAACTCTCGGAGACTCCAGCGAAGATGCTGTTTCCGTCCGTGTAGGTCTGGCCTTCGCCAGTGATTTCCAGACCGAGGGCGCCACGTGCGAACGAATTGTTGTTATTAGGCGGCGTCGTGAACCCTCCGTCGTTAAAGAGGCCACTGGTGCAGCTCATTTGCTGCGCGGTCTGCTGTGCCTGCGTCAAACATGAGTACGTATACGTCCACTCATCGCACTGTCCGGTCTCAGCGATCGTGTCGTTACAGACGCTACCTTTGACGCCGCAGGCAGAGTTGTTCCGATACTGCGCGCACGTGTCCGTCGTCGTGCCCGTGCAGGCGTATTGATACGAATATTGCCAGCAGCTATAGGGAACGGCCAGCGCGCCCGATGGCAGGGAAGCGGTTGAGAGACACACCTGCTGACCGTTCGAATCTGTCTTGCAGGGTGTAGTGTCGATGCACGTTTGTGAGCCCGGGATTTGGGAGCAGGCACCCGCTGCATAGGTTTCCTGACTCTGCGCACGTGGAGCATGAGCCAGCGACAGCACACACACGATCACGGCCAGTGCGCGCCAAAGCGTCAGCGAAGACGCGAGATTTAGCGTTTTCAATTTTGTGGCACCCCAAGGGAAACACCGGCGCTCTTCTCGTAGGTTCCGCACGTGTCGGTCCAGCTCGTCGTGACGGTTTTCTGGATGCAGTTCGTGCCGTTTAACGTCTGACCGGTCGGGCAGCTGTACGTGGTTGTGGACGATGTAGTGGTGGACGAAACGCAGGTCTGTCCCTGCAGCGATCCACCACTCGGGCAGCTGTAGGTAACGCCTACGGTATTGGTCTGCGTGCAGGCCGACCCGTCCCACGTGTAGCCAGACGGGCACGATTGCAGCGGCAGGTAGTCACCGAGACACGTGCCCCCTAACGAGAAAACAATGGCCTCAAGCGGCATGCCGGCATAGGAAGCCGGGCACCCATTACTAAATTGAGGCGCGAGGCACAGCATCGTGCCGTTGTTCGTATGGTTTTCCGTAGTGCCACCCGGGCAATAGGGAGTGCCCGCCAGTTGCGAATACTGGATGCACTCATTCACGTTGTCTTGGATATAGCCGGCCGGGCAGGAAATCGTAGGGTTGTAGTTAATGGTATGCACGCATACACCGGCCTGCAGCGTGCCGCCATCGGGGCAGCTCGTGGTCGACAATGCCTGATTGATCGAGTTGGTGATCGTCGTGTTCAGATATTGAGAGCACGTGTTGTCTTCTTCATCGGTGGAGACAATGCAGGTATTGGTCGCGTACTGAGCCGGCGTTGTCACGACGGTTTGGGTAGAGCACGTCTGGGTAAGCGTGTTCGACGCAGTGTTGCCGAGATTTTGCGTTCCCGAGAAAATCGGATCGCTGGGCGTGACCTGATTGCCGTAACCGAACTGAGACTGACCGGCGCCGTATGTACCCGCGCAGTTTGCGGAGGTGCCTTGCACCGTGCCAGTCTTTCCCAGGACGGACGCTTCGCCCGTCGTTGGCTGCATGCACTGGTTGTTCAAGAAGTTCACGGCAGCGCAATACTGGTTCTGGTACGGGTCGCTGCCTGGCGTGTAACTCGCGCAATCGATCTGAGCCTGATTCCCGAGCGCAGTCAGACTGCCGGACTTTGCCGCGGTCAACGCGGAGGATGACGTGTTCGGGTTGGAGAAACCGGCGAAGCCTGACGGTACCGTGGTCGGTGTCGTGGTGCTTCCTGACCAAGCGCTGCTAACCCCGGACGGATTCACTATCTGCGAGGGCGAGGTAGGAGCGATCGAGTTGGCGAAGCTTGTCCCGTTTGCCACGTCGGCAGCGCTTTGCGCGAAAACGGCGGGCGCGCAGAGTGCAAGGAGTAATGGTAGCAGACGCCTCATGTCTATTGCCCCTTTGCGCCTTGCGCAGCGCCGTCATGCTGCGGGCGAACCATTTTCGATGCGTCTTCTGGCGTCATGCTGCCGCCCGCAACAGCCGCCTGAATCGCTGCGGTAACCTCAGAGGTGTCCGCGGGCGTGGACCTATCCGGGCAAAGGCTGTTGGCCAATACGAGTTTGTCCGGGTGACCGGCGCACATGCGCAACGGGGGTTGGCCGTCCTCGCAGATGTTCAGCTGGCCGCCCATATCTGGCCACGCAAGGTGAGCGCTTGGCTGTGCGATCACGTACGCCACGCGACCGCATCGAGGCTGTTCCTTGAAAGTCAGGATGCGCGCGGCGTAGAGCATTACCGGACCGTCGTTTCCCGTCCTTTGCTTGATTGACGCAATAGCGGCCGCAAACTGTCCGTTGTCGTCAAGAGGCGCGTTTGCCTTTCCGTCTACGACAGCCTGTGTGAGTACGCTCTTTGGCGAGTCGTCAGCCGCGTGTCCAACAGCCGGTAGCACGAGCGCAATGGCACTCACTGCCAGTGCGGAGATGGTCAGTCTCATTTCTTGTTGGCCCTTATTGTTTTGTATGACTTACGAATGGTGAAAAGAGGTCCACGTCCTCTTGACGGAACGGCAGGTACGGCACGCTCCACGCGTAGTGAAACTTGTTGGAAGCACGCGACTTTTCGAGCGCGCGGATCTCCGTAGGCACGAACCCGATAATCCCCGGAACGACGGTGTTGAGCTTGAGAAGTGCCTCTTTGGGATCAGTAGGTGCTGAACCGGACTGCCGGTAGCAGCTCACCGCATCGTCCTTCAGCGTGTTGCCGTTGAGCGTGCGGCGGTATTTGTCGACCAGCATGTATTTGCATGCGAGATACTGCGGCTCTGGCCCGGCGTCGTGAGTGACGCGCGCGAGCAATCCGTAGCCGTCGTCAACGCCTGTCGCGATCGAGGCGCGCAGCAGCATGACGCGTTGATTCGGTGTGACCTGATCGTTGTACAGCGCTTTCGGAATGCCCGCGAGATCGGACCAGCAAGATTTTGTATAGGTCAGCGCCCGTTGCTGATCGCCCTGGCGATAGCTGAGGAACGCGCCGAATCCACAGACACGGTATGAGGCATCCGGAGCGATGGCTGCAGCCTGACTTATCAGCGCGGACGCTGTGCCGGCGTCCGGGCGTTGGCCCTTGCCATACGCAGCGGCAACGGCGAGATCGTAGATCGCCGGCTGGTAGTTGAATGCCGCAGCGTTCCGGTACAGGTCCATAGCTTTCGGGACGCTTTGCGGTTCGCCGAAGAGACCATACTCGGACACAAAACCCTCGAAGGTCATTGCTTCAGGGTTGCGCTGGGAAGCCAGATTGGCAAGCCTTGTCAGGAAGTCTTTCCGTTGTGCGGCGTTCGCGCCGGTCAGTTGGATCATCCACGAAACGATCGTTTCTCCGTCGTTGGTCACAACGTTATGGGTTCCGTAGCGAATCCTGTCGCCATATTCCGATGCTTTCGGCAGCGCAGCCTTGGCCTGTGCGACAGCGAGATCGTTCACGCTATTGACGACCGCCGAATTTTGATGCTGGTAGTTCTGTACCAGTCCTTTGAAGACTTCTGAATTGAACGTTGACTCGGCGAAGCCCTTCACGCTCTCGGGCGTCGTCGGCATGCCTTGCGCAAACGCCGCTGTACAGAATAGCGCGGCCAGGACTGCGCTTGAGCACATGGCGACTGGACGGCGAACACCCGGGACATTGGTCTGCATCGTTATGTTGAGAGCTAGGTATAGTTAAATTATAATCAGTTCCCTTGCCGACTCAAATCAATATTTGAGTGCTTGGCGAAAGCGCGACAACCTAACGAGTCAGAACAGTAAACGGGGGCTAGGATGGCCGAGAAAGATCTACCTGCAGTAAAGGGACTGGATGCCCTGACGCCTGACCAGCGCAGGGCGATCATGATGGTGAAGGAGGGTTCAAGCGAGCATGCGCCCATCGAGCAGGCCATACGCCAGCTATTCGTGTGGGCGATCGTCACGCAGTCATCCGATGTCCACATAAGTGGGCGCGGCCACAGGGACTCGCCCGACGTGTTTGTGAATGTCCGCACTCCGGGCGGATTCAAGAACTTCAAGTTCAGATACGACGGTGCGGCGATTGGCCGACATTGGGAAACCAAGATGTTCCAGCTGACTGGTACATCGCAAGGCGCCACGACCCCTGAAATCGCGTCTACCCGTTTCGAGCTGGAGCTACCGGCCGAGTTCGCTCGCGAACATGGCCTGCGACCGTTCGAGGGCGAATCGTTGTATATGGTTGACGTGCGGGTCGAATACACGAAGACCTATAACGGGTTCTCGTTCAAGTGCCGGCTACTCGACCCGCAGCGCGCTCCAAAGCTCCATGAGCTTCGTCTGTCTTATGCGCTGCTTCGCACGATCCTGCGCGCGCTTTCGGAGCCTAGTGGACTGATCCTCGTGACTGGCCCTACAGGATCAGGGAAGACCACATTACTCAACGCGATGCTGGACTGGTTGAACGACGAGCAGAAGGCGATCCACACGATTGAGAACCCGGTGGAAATCGCTATTCGCGGCGACGGGCCAATTACGCAGGTCCAGATTGGCGGCAACATCACGTTCAAACGAGCGTTGCGCTCTTCGCTGCGTCAGGATCCGGACATCATCATGGTGGCCGAGATCCGCGACTCGGAGACGATGGAGATCGCCCTGCAGGCCGCGCAAACGGGGCATCTGGTGCTTGCAACGCTTCACACCAATAGCAGCTTCGAGACGTATTCCCGCTCCATTGATCTGACCGAGGACAAGGTGCGCGACGCGTACCGTGTCGCGCAGGTGCTGAAACTGGTGGTTGCGCAGCGGCTCATAGATCGCTACGAAGGCGTGCCCACGACCCGCAGGCTGACCCGGGATGAGCAGTTCTGGCTGAAGTCCAACGGAATGTATCTCGGAGATACCATCACGGAGGTTAAGGATGGCGTGAAGAAGGGCAAGGTTGCGCTCCTTGAAGTCATCACGACGACTCCTGAAATCAAGGGCTTGCTGCAAGCCGACCGGGTTGACACTTCCGCGATCTATCGCGCTGCTTGCGAGCAGGACCAGTTCGAGCCTCTCGCGGTGGCCGGCATTCGCGCCGTTCAGTCGTTTGGGTCGACCATGGCGGAAGTCGTCACCAAACTCGAAGGGAACATCGACGCAGAGGCGCATCCGAGCCTCCGCGTTCGACTTTCCAAGACACACGGATTGAACTACGTCCAGGTTGCGAACGCGATCGACGCTTACCACCAGGCGGCCGATGCCGGTAGCGACGAACCGCTTTCGTCACATATGGACCGTGCGCAGGTTGACGCCATCACCGAAGTTATCGAAGCCGAAGAGGTCTGATATGAAGCGACTCGCGTCACTGGTTCTGGCCGTCGCCGTAGCGCTGCCCGTTGCTGCTCACGCCCAGGTTCCGGCCGGCATGGAGCAGCTCAAGCCGTACCTGCAGGTCAAGCCCGTTGCGGGCGATGAGGAGACTGTACGGGTTTTCTTTTCGCCCAGCTGCCCGTTCTCCCGTATGTATTTCCAGTTCTTCAAGAATCTGGAGGCGACACTGCCGCAGGATAAGACCTTTGCTTTTACGCCGCTCGTCAATAAAGCCGATGGAATCCAGTTCGCGTTGAGTTATCTCGCTGTGCAGAAATATTACCCAGCGTACATACATAACTTTATGGAAGCGGCATTTATAGGGGTGCAGGATAAAGGGTTGTCCACGCTGAATTGGGCGGGCATTGACAGGATAGGGCGCGCGGCGCACGTGCCGGTATCGGTACCTGAGCTGGTGCAAGCGCACGGTGACACGCTCAGGGCTAGTCTGCAGTCGCTTCTGGTGCTCCAGAAGTCACTGCAGATCACAAACACACCGGCCGTTTCGGTTGCAGGAACTTACATTGTGACGCCGGAATTTACGGGAGGGGATACCGCGATGTTCAGTCAGCTGGTGAACGGAATCATCTCAATGGCGCGCTGACGAGTGTCGCGGACGCGCTTGCGGCATTCAGGAAGAGTGGGGGGAACCGCGTGGCCCGCAAACTGCTACGCTGGTTTGTGCTTTCCTTACATTACAATTATTAACAGTATTGTCATGTTCGATCCGATACCATTGCGCGCGCCAGTGCCGCATCCTTGGTTTAGTAAACCACGGTAAACACCTTTTGTGACGGGCGTCACAGCTACATTCTTTCCGAATTTTAAATGACGATGTACAGTGGCAGGGGTGTTCCGGCACCTTTTTTAGGGTCCGGCTCCTTGTTATGTAGTTGTAATATCGTGTCTAATCCGGGTAGCGGCGCTCCGTACATGCTCCAGACGCTTGGAAAGTCGCTTTCCCCCGGATCTGATCTGTCGGTTTTCGCCATGCTTGTGTCGCCGCCGGCGGGCCGGGACATAACAGAGTCTGATCCTGTACGTGGCATCCCAAATGCTCCCGATGGACCGCTATGCTGACTGACGAACAAAAAACACTTATTAAAAAAGGTCTGGGCAAGGGTGTCGCCGATACTCAAATCGCGGAGTCCATCGGCGCGAAGCACATGCAGGTCTTTTCCTATCGCAAGCAACTATGCATCACGGCCAGCCAGGTACTGGAGATTCGCTACGACACGTGGATCCGCCTGCTCGAGTCCGGCATGAGCGTCGACCTCGTGGCCTCGCTCTACAAGGTTAAGCCCGAGTCCGTCTTGAACACGCTGTACCGCAAGCGGAAATTTTCCTACACCGAGGCGAAGAAGCGCGGCCAGAAGGCGATCGAGGCGGGTTTTCGGAAGGCAATGGGCCTGACGGCGCAGGACGTCAGGGAGCAGCGGCTGGAGACATGGCTGAAGCTTTTCGATTCAGGCATGACGATCGATTCGATTGCGGACCTATACAAAGTAAAGGCGTCGACGGTGCGCAATGCGTTGAAAAAGCGAACGGCCGGCATGGAGCAGCCCGTGTGCGAAGGCGCTGCGTTCGACTGGTAGACGGTGGCACCATAGAAAAAGGGCTGGTTTCGCATGCGAAAACCAGCCCTTTCTATTTCCTGTTCAGCGCGGCCAGACCGTCACCGTTGCGACGCGGCAACTCAGCCGATGCTCAATACCCCGAGCGGCCGTTCATGCCGAACTTGTTCTTCGGACCCGGTGCGCCCAGGCCAACCCCGTTGTGATTTATCCCTTTTGCCGGGCCACCATAAGAATTGCCACCGCTGTAGCCGCCGGGGCCTTCTGCAATCGGAATACGTTTGATCAGTTCGAGGACTTTCAGCGCCGCCTTTTTTAACATCGCCATTTTTCACCTCTAATTTTCATTGATTTTCTTTCACACTAGCACAAAAGAGTTTTTACCGAAACCCCTCTCTTTTAACGCCAGATTTTCGAATTAATACCAGAGTCAGCGGATCGGCTTCGCACGTACGTGTATTCATTTACAGTCGATCAATCGGCTCTGCTGATCGGCTATCGATGGGGGAACTGGCGCGTGACCCTACACCACCGGTTTAGCCGTTCGCGGACCGCGGCCGGTTGCCGACGCTCGGAAGGCGCGGCGACTCGATTCGAAGATGCCGAGCATGGAGGCGAAAAAGGCTGCGACAAACACAGCGATTCCGTAGCCACCCCACAGGTATTTACTCGCTTCCGATGTGAGCTTTTCAATCGGTTGTTCCGAGAATCCGAGGGTCTTGCATATGATCGGTGGCAAAGCGGCCTCGGTCTTCTCGCCGCTCGCCAATTTGCGGACGTCAGGATCCTTGCATGTTTGCACGGTCACGTACCCGTCTTGAGCTGTAGGATATTTGGCTACATCGGAGACGTATTGATAGAACTCGCGTGGAATCGGCGAGAACGAAAATCCGCTGTACAGGGCCAGCGCGACGCAGAGAAGCACACTCGGCACAGCGAACAGCGTGTAGAACGCCCACTTGGCCCAAAAAGCTATATGCCGTACGACGGTCCATGCGGCCTCGAGCTGGGTCTGCAAAGCTTCCTGATTCATAGATCACCTTAACGTTGGTTATTGCCGGAGGAAATCCCCTGCCGACTATCTTTAAATGGCGCTCGCGCACGAAAACCGGCAAAGCCGGTTGTGAAATTACTGCGGGGCCTGCGAACCACGCGACGTGCTGTCGCTAATTGCCCTCAATAGACCATGCCGGACGCGATCCAATTCGGCTGCGGTAGTTTTCCTGTCGGCCTCTCTGCGTTCACTTCCGTGCGTCCATGCCTCCTGAAGCTCGGTGTCGTCTTGCAGGAGATGCGGCATCGGCTCGCAAGAAAAGAGATACCCGGCGCGCTCGGCAAACGCCCACGCATCCGACCTGTGCCGGTCGAAGGCTTCGGTGCCGACATCGCCCGAAGTGACCAGAAGCCACATAAGCGCTGACTCAACGCGGGCATTGAGCGCCAGGCTGAAAAGGCTTTCTGCTGCCGCATCGTCGGTCGGCGAATCGGGCCAGAGCCTCTCAAGCATCAACAGGGCGGCGCTATCACACGCATCGAACCGATCGTCTTCGGGCGAGCGGCGATCATCGTCGTCCGGATCCTGGCAATACGGCGGAACCGGCCCGAGGTCTTCGCCCTTCCTGACGGATTCCAGCAGCCATTCGAAATGACCCTCGCGCGCCAGAAACGCGCAGTTGTCCACACCGTACGCGTTGGTCAAAGACCAGCCATCGCATTCCCGCCAGAGTGTGTAGCCGTGGAAGTCGTAGCTCCCTTCAGAAGCATTCACTTCGGCCATCAATTCGGCTGCGGTCGGCAGTGAGGCGAGCCACGTGGCGTGATTGTCGGCGGCCTTTCGTTGCGCTTCCTTTGACGTCGCATATCGTTGTGCTGCGTCGTGTATGGCCGCAAGCTCGGGAATCGCATCGAGCTGGGACAGATCTACGTCGGGTGCAGTCAGCGCTGTTTCGAACGCATGATCGAAGGCGGAATATAAGTCGCCCCAATCTGGTTCGTTGAGCACGGCGAGGAAAGCAGTTGCTACCGCAACCAAGCCAGTATCAGGCACGACTTTTTCAACAGTGTCCTCTATCACCTTTCCTCCGGGACAAAATCGGTTTCGCGGTTCGGGGCGTATTGTGTCGACGTGGAGCGCACCATCGCGCTCCACGTATCAGGGATCGACTCAACCCGGCCCGCGTCTGACAAATCTCGACTTCGGTTCGGCAGCCGGTGGCGTCGGCGTCGGTTTTGCCGGAGTATCGGTGTTGCCAAGACGCGTACGGGACGAAGCGCCCGCTGACCGGCCTGCGTCGACCACGTTGTCTGCCACGTTTGCTGCCGTTCTCGCAACGGTGCCGTGGCCATTCGCATCGAGCCCTGAGTCAGCCGCCAGGTGCTCCGCGCCAGTGACCTGCTTTTCGATCCCTCGTTGGGCTGCTGGCACGCGGGTCTCTACCTCCCTCTTCAGATCCGGAGCAAGGTTGAATTGGGGCGCGGGCGCTACTGGCAGGCTTGGGACGCCCGCGATTTGCGGCGACGCAGGTGCTGTAGGCGTTGCACGTGTTGCAGATGCTGCAGGAGCGGCACCCGCGCTCACAGGCGACGGCGACCGGCCGGCGTCATGATGCGTAACGCCAGATGCGCGACGGTGAGCTGCCGCTACCGGGTCGTTGGCGGCCGGCGCAGTAAACGGGCTGCGCTGGGTGGTCGGCACGGCAGGAACGATCGCGCCAGGTGTCCTCGAATTGGCAGCGCCCTGCAACCCGCCACTGTTGACGCCGGTGCGGTCCGCAGGAGCCGCGATGTCCATGTTCATCGGGCCCGTGTTAGTCGGGTCGAATCGCATGTGCTGCATCGCCCGACCTTCATCGGTCAGATAGCGGGCTGCTGCAAGCCTGTCTTCCGGTTTGGCGCTCTGATCCTGCGCAAGCATGACGGCCGCACGGTGACGGTTGATCGCTTCCTGTCCTGCGGAGTCACCTACAAGTCGACCTGTCGAGCCGGAATTCGCGTCGGAGGAAGCGGTGGCCAGGTACTTGCCGGCCGCTGCGTTATCGTTGAATTTGCGCCCGTCGATGGCCTGGAACGCCGCATATTCGGGATTGGTTTTCTGTTGCCATGCAATTTCTTCGGAACCGATCTTCGAGCTGAGGTCGACGAAACTGGAGCTTTCGTGGACGCCTTGAGACGCAGCGTCGCTCGTCGATTGAACCTCACTGAGCGTCTTTTGATAGGACTGCTGGGTACTGAGGCTTCTCGACAGATCGCTTGACGCCTGTTTGCCCGCGCTGGTGTTCTGATACTGCGACATCGTGTCGGACAACGCCTTGGTCAGCGCGACAGAATTGTTGAAATTTTCAGAACGACCACGATCCTGATTGGCCTGCAATGAGTCCTGCGCGGCCGTACCGGTGTCGCCGTGCGCGCCAGCGGAAAGGCTAAGCCCGCCCATCTTCCCGGTGCTCGCACCGATGCTGCCCCCCATGCCGGCGTTCGTCGCATTGGTGTTGCTCCGTAGCCCGGTCAGGCCGCTACCGGCATGCAACTGGTTCTGCGCCTGCTGTTCCTTGTTGTAGTTCGTCGCAACCGACTGCCCGATTGACTGATCGATGCCGAGTTTGCTGTAGTTGCCTGTACTCATCGCCTCCCGCCACTCGGCGAGATTCGTCTGTCCCGAGCTGATCGCCTGACTGCGGGTGTCAGACTGCGTCAGCACGCGGCCCGCGTCCCGCACCGAATTGCCGAAGGTGGACGTCGTGGAGACCGCATCTAGGCTGCCTTGCATTGCGAGCTTGCCGGACCCATTTCCCAGCTGGCTGATAGTGCCGACCGAGCTGTTCTCAAACATGGGCCGTGTTGATGCAGGCGTAGGCGCAAGGTTCTCTTCGACATCTTTGCTCTTGGGCGCAATGGTCGTGGCCACGCTCGTCATTGCGGACGACTCGCCGAGGCCGAAAATCAGACTCATCAGAACCGGCAGGCTTGCCATGATGTGCGAGCCGACGCCGATCTGCAGGCTGAGTTCCTTGTACGCGGCCAGCGTGGTCGCCTGCGACAGCCAGCCACCTTGCCGGATCGATTGAAGGTAGTTCGCCACGTCGATGCACAGCATGCCGTTGACCAGCTCCGCGCCAACGTTCACGACGAGCAGCGGCCACACCATAATGTGCGCGGCGGTCTTGACACACTTCCCAGCGTCTACGCCGGCGAACATCATGAACATGATGATGACGGGTCCGAGGCCGATGATCAGGGCGATCAGGTAATTGCCGAAGCTGCCGGCATAGCGGAGCATGGGCACTTCACTCGCCGCCTGCTGCAAATTGTTGCGCTCGACTTCCGATGCTTGCAGCGCTGTCGCTTCACATTCGGTCAGCGTGTCGCTGCTCGCCCGCAAACAGTTAAGGTCGTTCTGCACCATCTCCGAGAAGATCAGGTTCATGAACTCCGCATTCGACTGCCCGGTGCCGCCGGCAAACACACCACCGAGCGTGTTCGCGGTAGTGACTGCGTTGTATTGCGACGCGACGGTGTTAAAGCTGTAATCCGCTCCCGGAACAGGCGAGTCCATCCCGTTGACCGCGCCCTGGATCACGCGCGTAAATTCGACCGAGTTGAGCGCATTCGTGACGTCGTTCGCCACTTGATTGGCCGCTGCCGAGCACGAGAGCATGTTCGTGGCGTTCAGGCCCGGATCGTTGACCATCCCGCTGGTATTGAGTGACGCCTGATAGAGCAGCGCGCCGAGCGCGGTCGGATTTGTGCCGTTGATTTCAATTGACTGTGAAGTGGTCGCGCCCGTGTTGCCGGCGTTCATCACAAGATTCTGGATATTGGCGTAGTTCACGCCCGAGTCCGGCCCAAGACACGCGGCCAGTACAGTCTTCACTTCCGAGTCGACACCACCCAGCCGGACCATGGCCGTGCGGGAGGTCAACAACACTTTCAATGGGTTCAGAAAGCCGTTGGCCGTGGCCGAAATCGCTGGATATTCGGCGTCGACGTTCTGGAAGGCGGTAGAGAAAAGCTGGTTCAGATTCTGTGAAAGCACGCTGCCGAAAGCCGGGATGGCCGAGATCGCCAGCGGAACGTGATCGACTTCGGTCACGGCTCCGTTGATGGTCGACTCCAGCTGGACGGTTCCCTGCAGCATGGGATTGGTGAGTGTCATCGCCAGAATAAACGGCATGAAAGCACTCATTGATCCGGACGCGAGCACCGCGCCCCCCTGCCCGTTCGCGCCTTTCAGCGCGGCACTGGTCGCGGTCGAAAGCAGACGCCACAGCCCCACGGCGAACGCGAAACCCCAGATCAGGGCGTTCTGCTGACAGATCATCGCGACGCCGTTGAGGACGGCACTCAGGGTCGTGAGGTCCGCGCTGACCGAATAGTACGTTAAGGTAGGTATAGCCACTGATACGCCCCGTTCGGTTACTTGATGTTGGAGGCCGTGAAACGCGTGTCCTCGTTGATTTCCGAGACGATCTTGAACAGCACGTCGCTGTTGTTGCACGCCGTTTCCTTGGTCAGAAAATCGCCACGCAGCTGTGCAATACGATCCTTCTCGTCCTTGGTGATATCGAAGCCCGTCGTCGTCTGGATGAGGTTAGACCCCTTATAGAGAACCTCCCCTACATGCGAAGCCACGCAATCGACAATGTGCGGCGCAAGACGCTCGGCGATTGCGATACGGGTATTCGGGTTCGAGGTCTTGGCCAGCAGAGCCGCCAGCGGCACCCCAGCCTGATTCATGAACTGGATTTGCGATGCCGTAAATTGTGTCGACTGCCCGCTGTTCACCTGCCCGATGATCGAGGTTCCGGTAATGGACGAGGCGGGGTCCGGCGACCCAAACAACATCGTATTCACCCACCCCTGGATGCCTTGATAGTTGAACGGAATCACCCGCATCTGCGTACAGATCTGATCGTCCACACCGCCAGTAATGCTTCCGCTCGGATTGACACACTGATAAAGCGACAACGGTGTATTTGGGTTCAATGAGCCGCTGCCGCCACCCTTGATAATGTCGTCGAGGGTAATGAGAGCCGGTCCAGAGCACGTGACCTGTCCCACCGTATTATTCGCGGGAGTGCTGGTTGACGGCGCTTGACCTGCCCCGTTGTAGCTATTGCAAGGCACGGCATCAATGTTGTAGCCGAGCAGCGCGTAGAGGATCTCGTTGTTCAGACTGTTCGGATTGGTCGGATCATCACCGCTGCCGTCGACGTTGCCGAGACCGGCAAGCCCCATGATCGAGGATGCGCCAGAAGACACAACCGTCTTGACCAGTGCGTTGCCGCTCTTCGGGTTATTAGCCGACTGCTGTTTGAGGTACGAATTCGCCTGCGACAGATAGTTGGTCAGACCACCGAAGGCGTCGGAGAACATGTTCGAGTTCGTACCCGCAATGTTGCCGTCACCATTGACTGCATTCGACAACGCCGAAGCTGCGGGATCGACGAGCATGTGCGCCATCTGGCAGGAATTCTTTGCCAGGTTATTCATGTTTTGCAGCAGCGTCTGAAATTCGGTGATCAACGCGTCGAGCGACGGAGAGATCGCCTTGATAGCAGCCTTGAACGCGAGGCCAGCCGCGTCGGCCGCAACCTGACGGAATATCTGGATCAACTGCTGGCCATTGATGAAGCTGAACGAACCACCGTACAGGTCAATCCCGCCGCACCCAGCGTCAATGCGCGGCGGGTCGAACGTAATGAGGTTCACGGACGAGATTGGTGTCCGCATGGTGAAGCCCCCCATGAACACGCCGACCCGATCTTTGGTGCTCATTGTGCTGGGCGCTGTCGAATTGCTCATGACCATCGAGCCGAGGTCCGCAAAGATCCCCGCGAAGGCGAATATCGGGGCGACCATAAGCACGATGGCCGCCAGGAAATGTTTTAGACGCATGGGCGACTCCTAGTACTGCTTGAGCAAGTAAGGTTGGAGGGTTTCTCTGAACGTATCCGGCTTGTTCGGGTCGAGCTTCAGGTTTTGCAGGTCGGTGCTTGTCGCTACGCCACGATCCCACACACTCAAATCCCGCATGACATCAGCGCTGAGCAGTCGCGTATCGTGACCGGCATAAGCGATCTGTTTGATCAGTTCATCTTCCGCATAGAAGCCTTGCGACACGACGAGATATCGGTTCGGGTCTGTTGAGCCGTCATAAGCCTTGGGATGAGGAACGAAAACGACAGACGGAGTGAGCTTGAGATTCAGCTTGTGAAACAGCCCGTTGTCCTGCATCACGTTGCCCTTGAATCCCTTGGGCTTTGTGCCGTCGAGCGATATCACGACGTACTCAAGGCCGAATCCATTTTTAAGCATCCCCAGCACTGGCAGCTCCATCGCGCAGAACCTACAGGAGCCATCTACGAACACGACCAGACCGCCAACTTGAGAAAGCTCCTGAACAGCCTTCTGCTGGGCTTGATAGTCCGCGTTTCGTACCGCGATCGCGCCCGTCGACGCATAGGGGACACGATTGTTTTCGTCCAGCACAGGATCCTCGTGCAGCACTCGCGTAACGGCCTCACTGAACCGTTGAGCCTTATCCATGACGATGCGCTTGGTGTACATGTAGGCAGAAACATTGGCGTCAGTCGGGTCGTTGATCGCGCGCTCTTCCAGCATTGGATAAACCTTGCGCAGAAAAGCGACGTCGACGGTCTGGCTACCGGTCGGCTTGGCAGCGGAAGCAGGAGCCGGCGCTGCGGCCTGCGGCGCCGGTTTGGGTTCGGCGTCGGGTTTCTGGCCCGGTGTCACGTAGGGTTCGTAGTTCAGAAAGGCGTCGCCGTAGTCGTCGCCGCGCGGAGCGACTTGCTGCGCGAACGCAACGGCAGATGCCGCCAGTGAACTGACGGCAACCAGCAGGGCGAGAACGGTATTTCGGCGGCCGGGCATGTCGTAGTCGTTAGAAAAGTTTGTAGGCAAAACCGGCTATCTGGTGCGCGTCCAGATAGCCCCAATAGCGCGAGTCGTTCGACAGCGGATGCACGCCGACCATAAAGAACTCGCCTGCAGGAATGGTTTCATCGCGATTGAAATCATTTGCGCTTCGGTGATAGAAGCGGGCAAGCGGAAAACCCTGAACCACCGTCTTCCCGTTGATCTGTACCTTGCCGTCCCTGATCGTCACGTGGTCCCCAGGAACGCCGGCGACTTCCTTGAGAATGAACTGTTCCTTGAAACCAGCGAGTGCGCCGCTAGGCTTCCAGAAAATGAGGTCTCCGTCGTGTACGGTCTGCGGAGCTTCGTGAACGAGCAGCGCAAGATGCAGGTCAGGCAGGCAGCGCTCGCTTTGAGGATCGAAACCGAGCGTGAGGATCGGCTTGCACCAGAACCCGACAACGAGCAGAAGCACACCGAGAAAAAGCGCGGCGAATTTGCCGCGCTGGTTGCTGCGCTTCGACCCATCGTCGGATACGGGTGCCGCGCTATTCATGATTGCCCACGGCCGCCGCGTTGGAGGCCCCAGCTGGAGGCACGGCCAGGGCAGGCTTCTGGATCGGAAGATGAACGGCCGTACGCAGTTCATTCGTGATGTCAATGGTATTCGGCGGGATCGCGGCCACGGTGATTTCGCCCTGGTCATTGCGGCTGGTGTCGATGACGACGTAGCCGTTTTTCTGATAGCGGCGTAGCACTGCCTTGATCGGCTCGCTCACCTGGGCCTTGATTTGCGCCTCCGACAGGTTCGGGCGGTCGAGTGTCGCTTCGAGGATGACAGCGCCCTTCTCCACGACCGCAACGTTCTTTGCCGGCGTCGCGGCCTGGTGACCCATCAGATATGTCGCGAGGCACAGCATGATCGCGACTGAGTATGGAAGGTCTCCGGCGGTAAAGTAGTTCTTCATTGGAGCAGCTCCGTTATCTCGTTAATGATTTCCCTCGGCGAAAGACCGTCGTGATCGGTCCAAAGGTTGAGCGCTTTCTTCATCCACTCCGTGCGCCGTGCCTTGGTATCGCCCATGACCTTCGCAACTGCGTCGAGCACGTCCATGCCCTCTTCCATGAGCTTGAACACGACGTCCTTGTCATCGCCTTCGGAGCTAAACAGGGTCGCGGTAAATTTGTCGACATACAGACGCGCGATCTCGTAAGTCTTCTCGCCCATGATGAGCATCTCGCTCCAGAATCCCTTCTTGGATTCGACGCTCCGCAGCAGACGGTTGAAATACGCATCCTCGGCAAAAGCGGTCATCACCTTCTGGTCGATCACAGCGTCAATTTCTTCAGACTTCTGAGCCATGATGACCTTCCATGCCGACTGCCGCAGAATGACCGAGCCGGCGGGGAACATAGAAACCTTCATGAGCGACTGAACAATGATCCAGACCGCCAACTCTTCCTTACGCCCCTTCAGATACAGCCCCTCCAGGGCGTCGGCAGCAGACGGGACCTTGATCAGATCCTGTGCTTCGTCGACATAGATCCGCTTGCGCCCTCGCACCGTCCGGATTCGGGTCATCAAGACGTTCAGGCAGCAAAACAGCACGCAACGCTTCAGGTGATCGTCGTCGCCCAGGCTTGCCAGTTCGAAAACGGTCAGCTGCTTTTTGGGGTTCAGCGTGCTCGGCCCGCGGAAATACACTCCACGGGTCGGAGATTCGATGAAAGCCTTGAGACGTGGAATCAGGTTCAAAGCTGCCGTGACCGGCTCGCTTCTCATGGGATTTTCGATGGCAGATGCAACGATGCGCTCAAGGCAGTCGATGACCGTCGCGATTTCTGCCTTGTTGCCCTGTTGACCCCACGCAGCCTTGACGGCTTCGTTGGCCGCAATACGGGCGCCACGGTCCTGTTCCTCGTTGTCGTACGCCATCATCGTCAGCAGGGCGGTAATCGTCTCCTGCTGCTCATCGAACTCGTCATCGGTCAGGCCAGTAAACGGATTGAGAGACGGCCTGAAACCCGATGCACCGCCGAACTCGTTGAACTCCCCGCCGACCGAATAGCAATACTTCTTGGAGCTTCGACCATTGTCGAAAAGGACCACGTTCGTGCCTTCAGCCAGGTCACAGTCAATCATGTACTGCAGATTGAAGGACTTGCCTGCACCCGATTCCGCTGCCATGACGCCACAGAAATTAGAGTTGCTGACGAAGGGGTCAAAATAATGGGCGCTGCCCCGTCGCGTAATGTAGGACGCGCCGGTCGTAGGAAAACGATTGTTGACGTTGCCAAGAGCGTCGCCATAAACCGGCAGGAGGCACCCGACCTCGGATGCAGCCATGACCGCTTCGCCATCGACCTTATTGGCGATAGCCGACGAGAAATTCAGCGGCAGTGACTGTGCCCAGCGCACGAGCCCATTCCCTACTACTTCCCGCGCGTCAAAACCGAGCTTGTTCAACGTCCCCTTAACCGTTGCAGCTGCGCGAACTGCGTCTTCACGCTTCCTGCCGAACAGGAACACGTTGGTGGACGCGTAAACGAATTTGTTGCCGTCCTCGGCCGCCTGCTTCTTCAGCTCGAGGAGATCGTTCAGCTTGGCGGCCGCGTCTTCGACGCCCAGCTTCACCGGGAAGTTTTGCGTTGCGGTGCGCGACTTGATCGCGCTTTCCATGCGAGTCCATTCCTTGCGTTGGCTCGCGACGCGCACGGTTGTGGTGAGGATATACGGTGTGTCGATACGCTTACCGCCGCCTTCCTTGGTCGTGCCGCTATTGAAGGGGGCACCGCTGACGAGATTCATGATCCCGTGGAATGGCTTTTCCGGGTATGACTTACAGGTCACAACCGTGCAGTAGGTCTTCTCATTGAAGATTCCCACACGGGAATCCCGGAAATCAAAATTCTGGTCAGGGCCGTAGATCTGGTACTTCAGATCAACGAGCTGGTCGAGTGCGACCTCGGTCTGCGGTTCGAAGATATCGGCGAACAGTCGGTACACCCCTACGAGCTTGGGCGCACTCAGAACTTCGGCGTCATAGAAGCCACAATCTTTCAGATTCGCATAGAACTCGTTGTGCAGATGTTCCGCGTTTTCCAGTACGTCGCTGTCGACCTTGCGGCTCGGAAATGCGAGTGAGATAACGACGGTACGCTTGTTGAGGATCGGCATGTCCACGAGCGATCCAGTCGTCAGAGCCGACTGTAACAGCTTCTTGTGGCGGCCGATCAGATCCTGAACGACGTGGCCACCGTAGAGCTTCCCTTTGGCGAAGGTTTCCGGGGCTTCATGGTCGGGATGGACGACGAGACTAACCTGAATAACAGAGTCATCCGGAACGGCCTTGAAGATGTTTTGCACAACCGTGCTGAACTCTCCACCGCCGCCGGCGAGAGGCGTCATCCGATAGACCGCGCCCACATAGGGCTTCTCCGCTTCCGCCTTGCTGATGACAAGGTTCGTATCGGAGGTGTAGGTCTCGAGATTGACCATGTCACTGGCCGGTCTCTTTTGCAGCTTTTGGGTGGTAGCAGTCAAGGTGAATCTCTCTCGGCGTCAGCGGAACGCGGCGTGACCAGGAAGGCTCACGCCGCGCTTTGAAGGCCTTTCGCATGCGAAAGGCCGCGGGGTTTTAATGCGCGAGATCGAAGGTGCTCATTTGCACCTGGTCGACAGTCGAAGGCACGCCAGTAGCCGTCGCGACCGTGGTCATAAGGGACGGCCCGATGAGGGCAACGGCGAGGATGCCCAGCACAACCGTCAGGTTTCGATAACCTTGACCGTGTGCCAGCTGCCAGATCGTTACGATCAACGAAAGAAGCACGAGTGCCATCACCAGCGTGCTGCCCAGCATGCTCTGGATGGTTGAGACGAGTGTGTCCCACGCGCTGGCCCCGAGTGCCGTACCGCCGTTCAGCGCGCCAACCGAAATGAGCATTGCGCCCATGGCAAGAACGATGACAGCAGCGGGACGAAACGGGCGGACAGACGTGGTCAGCGGACTTACTGCGGCTTGTTGTTTCATTGGTTTCCTCTCTTATTACTGTGGCATTGAATTCGGCATTGAGGTGCCTGGGCTACTTTCACCAGCCGACGTTTGACCGCCCGGCTGGATGAAATCGGTACGCGGAGACGGATCGGGCGCGGCCTTCGTATCGGCAACAATCTTTGTCTCTGCGATCTTGTGGGGGTAGTTGCCTTGCGTGCCGCCGGCGGGATTGCCGCCATCGAATCCAGCCCAACGGGTCGGCACGATCTCTTTGTAGACGGTCATGTCGCTGGTCAACATGTCGCTGTCGTCAACGAAGTGCTTGATCCACGTTCGCTGTACGACCGGGCCTTGGCGAACCGGGGCTCCGTCTTGCGGCGCGGGATCGGCGCCGCCGAGTAGCGGAAGCGAACCTGAACCCATGACGAGTGCTTCGCCACCACCGGACTTCATGCCCGTATGTGACTTGTCGCCCACGGGGGCGATCTCGGTGTCCTTGTCGTACTGGCTGAACTTCAGCTCGGCGTCGAACCGGCTGTCGGGGAGTTCTCCGTTCGTGGAAGACTCCACGGCCTTGAAGCTGTGGCAGTACTTACTGCTGGGGTCTTGCTTGCGGTTGCAGTCGTACGAGTTCGACCCAATCGGGTTAAAGGCTGTCGAACAGCCGGAGAGCGCCACGAGCAGGCAAGCGGCCACTGTTGCGGTCAGGATGTTGGAACGGCGTATCTGCTTCATTGGTCAGTGTCCTTCTTTGGGGTCCGCTTCTTCAGTACGATGTCTTCCTTCAGGATCCACGTCACACGCGTGCCCGCGGTAACCTCCACGACGGGGAAGGTCTCTTTGGCGAAATTGAGGTAAAACTGCGAAAGCTCGGTTGCGGCGTGGTTAATGCCTTGCCCAACTGCAGTGCCGGCCAGATAGCTCGGGCTCGGATAGGTGAAGCTCTGTTCCGAACCGCTGCCAACATTGGTGTTATACGAAGGCACCGAGCTAGGTGAGAGTGCTGAGCCGAGACCGGCGGCCACGCCGGTTAGCGCCGCCTGCATCAGCATGGCCCCCTGTTTGTTGACCACTTTGCCAGCGAGACCGAGGGTGCCGTCCACATCCAGCGCGTACGCCTTCATCGGCGCTTCGTAGACATCGCCGTTCTTGAAAATGCAGCTAATGTGGTCCGCAATGCCGTACGCCCGCTCGGCGCTCAGAACAGCTGTGGCGGAACCACCGATGAAGCAGTTTTCGAGATCTGATGCCTTCCAGGAATTAGGCATGATCGCAACGCCCTTCACGCGCGAAACGAACGGTGCGCCGACGTCGATCGCCGAGGTCACGCTGCCGACCGCTCCGCCACTCGATCCGCTCGGGCGAGCGTTGATGCCAGAGAGCATGACTGCCTCAACGCCCGTGTACATCGGTAGAACGAGATCGGGGCGACGGTTGGCATCGTCAGCCGACGACATTTTTTGGACCGGATCAGAGACCATCATCGGACGTGCCGGCGCTACGGGCACAGGCGGGTCCATCGGTGCGGCGGCTCCGTCCGGCGAACCGGCCCCGGCTTTGCCAGCACGCGACCCGGGCTGGTCGAAGCTCACAGATGCGGGCAGATCCTTGCCAAGGCCGTTGTTCGATGCTGTGTCGGCGCCGCTTGCCGCAGCAGGAGCCGCGGCGTTCGTTGGCTGGCTGACGACACGCACGTATCCCGTCGAACCGCCACCCGCGTTGCCCGTGCCTTGTCCGCGCTGCAATGCCGCCACCTGCTGCTTGAGCGAATCGATCTGCGTCGTCAGATCCTCCAGCCCCTGATTCCGCGGAGACGTAGGCAGAACGCTGATGTTCTGGTTAAACCCCGGTTGCTGCGGTGCAGGCGTGCCGGGAGTGGCTGCAGTCGCCGGCACTACCTGCGCGGGCAATGCGGCAGCGGTCGAAGGTGCAGGGGCCTGATGGATAATGCGCTGATAGATGATGAAGGCCGTACCGATGACGGTAACGCCGATCAGCAGGTAGCGGAACTTGGGATCCATGTCGTCCCATTCCTGCCGCTTCTGCACAATGAATGATGGCATTTCCATGCTTACTGTTCCTCACGCTTGCGGGCAAGCACAATGACTTTCGTTCTCTCGCCGGGCTGCAGGAGCGGCTTGGGGAAAATCGAAACGGCAAGCACGTTCGCCCCGTCGAATTCCTGCTCCCTCAGAAGCGCACGGGATTGCCCTGGATTGCGAACGCTGTAGACGAAGATATCGCCGTCGCGATCGCTATAACGTTCGTCAACGGTGACAGCCAGGCCATCCATGGCGATAGGCGGCAGATTCACGTCGACCTGTGAATATCCGTCCGGTGCATGGCCGAGCGCGATCGTCGCCATGACGTCCTGCACGTGGCTGATGTAGTCGCTGCTGCTCGATGCCGGCTTCCGATGTCCGGACACAATTCCGGTGTCGTCCGTCACGATCACGGTCTGGCCCGGAATGTCTTTCGGAACCAGCTCGAGGCCGAGCGTCGGGCCACCGTCCGGCGGCTCGATGAACAACTGCCGCGCCTGCGCCGGCAACTGCGGCCAGTACACGTAGATGTTGTTACTTGCCGGGCGGTGATCGACCTTCACATCGCTGGTTTGAACGATATAAGGGTTCTTGAATGGCAACTGGATGCGGTTGGGCTCGTTGATGCTCATGTAAACGGTCTGCGAGCCGCCGTTTGTCCATGCGATCCTTCGCGCCTTGGTCGGATCGGGCACGTCCATGCTCTCACCGGGCACCTTGAGCACGCCCGGCAGATCGATCTCTTTCGGCGCGGTCGCTTTCACCGCAACGCTAGGATCGACGGCGAGCGGGTCACGCGCCTTCTGGTGGACTGTATGCACGACCTTGCGCTTGACATCGGCACTCTTGGGTGCGGTCGGGGCCGGTTGGCCAAAATCAACAGCGGCGGGGGCACTGTCTGCTTGGGCAGCGCCGGCAACTGAAAGGCCGATCGACGCGGTTAGCAGCGCGGCCAGATAACGGTTCGTTGTCTGCATCATTTCTTCTGTTGCGCCTGGATCCAAGTTGAGTTGTGCACCCTGTCACCGGAGTAGGAGGTGACGTCGTCGAAGATCATCTGGTAGTTGGCGAAATGCACCGGATATTCGAAAACGTAGGGCTCGGAGGTATCTTTCGCGGCATTGACCGTATGTAGCTCTCCCTTCACGAAGACCCGGCCAAGCTTCTGGTCAGCCTCAAAACCGCGAAGAACGAAGTAGTAACTGCCGAGTTCGTGCTGCGAGCTGAGCAACGCGACCTTGTTATCGATCGCCTGACTGACTTTGGTGAAACAGGCCGGCGACAGAAATGGCTGAACGAACTTCTTCACGCTATCGCCATTGCTCGGATTGATTGACGCCAGCGCATTCGTAACGGCGTACGCGTATGCCTGCATCGCGCCGGCGTCCATACCATTCCGTTCGATCTTCGCGCCGTCCGGCATGCCGGGAACCTGATTGATAACAACGTCAGACTGGAAGAAAGACTTTGCGGCGATGAGCAACGCCGCGATGGCAATGCACATCACGGCGGTGATCAGCTTGTTGTTGTCCTTGCGCAGTTCGGCGACGGACTTGTTTCGATTTGGAAGATCCATATAACTTTCCTCTTACTCCCCGTCAGGAAGGATTCGTTTGAGCAGCCGTTTAGAGCCGGGATTGATCACTTTCGAGTCTCCGACGTACACCGTGCGCTGCGAGTTGAAGCCCTTGGAGTATTTGGCAAGACCGAACCTGAAAAGGAACACCGTTACGAAGCCTGGAAGACGCGAACTGCGCCATTCCAGATACTTGCGGTTCGCGTGATAGCCGACGAAGGGAATCCCGAGGTATGCGCCCGTTCCGTAGAACCGGCCAGCGACCAGGGCGACAAAGACACTGATGATCAGGATGTAGGTGTCCTGAAACTCGACGCCTAGAAACGCGCTTTCCGCACCGCCGTACTTGGGAATATGGAATGACCTATTCGACACGAGAGTCTCCGGCGCTCCAGCAGACGAGATGATCCTTCCAGTCGGCCGAGCTGGCGAACGGCAGCTGCGGCACGCAGGTCTTGTCTCCCATCAGGACCACTTTGGGCCAGTTCAGCTTCGGTTGCGCATGAAAACGCACGTGGCGCAGACGGGCTCGGTTGCGAGCTGCAGCGGCAATCTGATCGGCGCGCACCTGAGAGAGCGCAGCTTCTTCCTCGGCGCTGAAAAGATCGTAGGTCTGCCGGGCCGGCTTCCCGACCATGAAACGCATCGAGCGACGGCCATCCTCGACGGGCTTGGATGAATACACGTACATACCACCGTTCGCGGGCTGGACCGTGGCTGCCCCTGCGGCGTATGGTCCGTGCGTAACGAAGGTGACCCCGTCATTCGGCAGTGCTGCGAAAGCGCTTGCGGGCAGTGCGGCACAGATCCAGATGAGTAATTTGTGTTTGTTCATATCTTTATGTTAATCACTAGATGAACTGACCACAATTAATATTTGTCGCCGTATGCAGCGTAATAGACACGCTTTGCATAGTCGCTTGCGGAAATGAGTTTTGAGTCCTGCGCGAAGAACTTCAGGGCCTGTGCGAGGCTCATTTCGCCGGAGACTTTCGAGTATTCGCCCGGGTTATCGCTGCTGCCGTGACCGACCACGAAAGTCGGCGCAGCAGTTACGCCATAGCGCTTCGTGAGATTGGGATCGATGATCCAGCGCGCGGGCTGCTTGCCGCAGCAAACCGCGTTGACGTCGGCCGCGAACTTTTGCGTCGAGGTCAGCGTGTTGCCGGGGCCGCCAAAGCCGGTCAGCACGATGACGGCGTGGGCCTGGCTTGCCTCACGGGCGAGTTCAAGCACAGTCTGTCGCGGCATTTGCGTCGAAATGAAGATGAACGTGTTCCAGCGGGCCGTCATTGCGTCCACGAGCGGAGTATCAGCGTGCGTGCCCATTGAGGCGGCAGCGAGTGCGAGAAATGCGAACAGCTTTTTCATGCGTGTGCCTTTATTGGATGGTCGTGGTTGCGCAGCAGTCCTTGCGCTGGAAGACGAAGTAGCCGTAATCCTTGTCCTGCGGCCGCGACGCGCCAATCTCCTGAAAGGCCAACGGTCGACCGATCGGCGTACACATGTTGTCCGGGAACGGGAAGGTTCGATTGGTCTTGTATTGGCGCTTGTCCATGATGAGTTGCGGGACGCCGAGCGCACCGCAGGAGTCCAGCGCATCCTGCCCCGCCGAGGTCTGCTGTGCGCCTGCTGCATGAAGCTTGGCAAAGATGCGGGCCACCATCAGGTGAGAGACTTGTTCCTGCGTGTTGGCGACCGCCACATTGCCATCCAGCGGATACATTGGCCCCCAGGCGCCGGCTACCCAGAAAAGGACTTCCATGGGAAACCCAAAGGTTGCGGAAATGGCGTCGGGCAGTTCTGCCGCTACGCTCGCCACCCCGGCGAACGGATATGCGTAGGGAGTCAGCATTAGCGACAGGGCGTCATCGTTCCACGTAGGATCGGCCCAGCTGAGGAACGGCACGTCGAACGAGCGGCTGTCCAGACATGGGTTGTTGACCACCACGCCGAGCGCAGACATTACGGGGTTTATGTATTCGTTGACCTGCATGAAGGCGGCTTTTCGCTTTCCCCCTAGTGGCGCGGTCGTGAAGTTCTCGCTTCCGTATTCAGCCGAGTTGTATGGTGTGTCAATGTCGATCCCGCCGAGGAGTGGCATACAGCCCGGCTTGGTCGTCGTGTCGACCATGTACCGCGGCTCCCAAAAAGAGACCGGCGTACCGATTGCAAGGTTGTTAGCGCAAATACAGATCGGCGACCCGCTCACCCCCGTATCGTAGTCATCGCCCGACACGCCAAGATTGATGAACCCTCCCATGATCGAGATCGGGAAAATGCAGTCGTAACAAACGTCGGTAATCAGGTTGGGAAAGCTGCCGTTACAGATCTCCTGGGCTTGTACGCCACCAGAAAGCCCGAAGCCGACAACGAGGGCGAACCAAAGACGGATCAGATATTTCAATTTGAGGCTCCCATGCCAAACTGGATCGCGAGCTTGTCGCCCTGCTGGAACAGCGCGGCCGGCACGCTGTTGATCTCGACGCCGTAGAGTTTCGAGAGGGTGCTGATGATCATCTTTCGCTGGTCAAAGTAAAACGGCACACCCATGCCGCCATGCCACGGAACATTGCGGTACTTGATCCGCATGAGGTACGGCGAGCCAGCGGTCAGAACGATTTTCAGAGGCTCTGACTCGCTGCGCTTGATCGCATACTCGACTTGTCGGGGATCGTTGCCGTCAATAAACAGCAACCCGTACGTCAGCGGCATGATCTTCAGCGGCTCGACAACGGTGCCGCGCTTGACAATCACGCGCCCGTTCTGGTCCTTGTAGTCTTCCGGAATCGCGAACTGCAGCGCACGCAGCTCTGCGTGCGCCGTGTAGTCCGTCTTGATACCGAGAGACGGCGGATTCTTGATCGCGGCAATCGTGCGGTCGCGATAGGTCTTCCAGAACTGGTCCATTTCACCGCTTGCCTTCTTGCGGCGCATCACGTCCTTGATCTGGTCCGCGGCGTCGCGGTCGAGCGCATAGGTCTGCGCCTTAACCCCGAGGTCTTCCGCGCGTGCTCCGCCGGCGACTGCCGAGACGGCGAGCGCGACTGCAATCAGAATTCGTTGTTTCATTGCTGCACCACCATCGTTGGTCTTTCTGGTTCTACTCGGACAGCGCCGCGGGAGACGCGGGCTGTGGCGGATTTGGTCGGCGCGGGATTTGTGATGCGGTCGTACGCCTGTTGCACCAGTTGGGCGTAACCGATCCGGGCCTGCTCCTTGTCGGCCGCCATCCCAGCGCCGTATGCGCCAACGGCTCGCCACGTATTGCCGTACATCCGGACGAAATCAGACAAGAGGAACGCGCCTACATTGATGTTCGTGCAGGCGTCGTACAGGTCGCGCTCGTAGATGCCGTACTTCTTCAGCCAGTTCAGATGAAACGGCATGATCTGCATCTCTCCGATCGCATACGTCTTCGTGTTCGTCACGTACGGCCTGTAGTTCGACTCGACCCTTGCGATCGCGCGCAGCAGGTTGACGTTCAGGTGCCGACGTTGCGCAGCATGGGCAAAACACTCGTCAGTGTCCGCCCGTGCTGCATTGCTTGCGATTAGTAATACTAAAAGAGGCGCAATAAAGCGAATCATCACGAATAACGACGCAGGCCGCCCTGCGCGAATTTTCTGACGAGGGCAAACACACCGAGAACGATCTCAATCATCACCGCGGCGAACACGACGTAAAAAGACAGCGCTATGATCAGCGGACCCATCGCCCCCATCTCACCTGCCGTGTACATCATGAAAACCGCCGTGGCAATGAGCGTGACCACGCCGGCGTGGAGGACCGAGTGCTGGCCACGAACGGCCAGCCGCGAAAGCAGTCGGGTAAGAAGGTTCTTCATTTGGAGGCCGTCGCGATGTTGGCGTGAGACTTTGCGAGTTGCGCCTCGATCCGTTCAGCCGGGGCCGCGCCGGGGATTAGCGTGCCGTCTTCGAAGACCAGCGCGGGCGTGCCATTCAGATGCCACTTTTCGCCGAACGCGAGATTGCGGGCGATCGGGTTGTCGCACACCGGTTGTTCCGGTTGTTTGTGTTGATGGAGATAGTCGTGCCATGCAGGCAGCAGCGCATCGGCTTTGACCAACTGCGCCATGTTCTGGTAGTCGTGCCACGCCTGTACGCGGTCAGCCTGACACCAGATCGCTTCGGCAACGCCCGGAGCGTTCGGGTGTAGCTGGGCGAGCGGAAAGGGGAAGATGTAGATCGTGACGTCGGTCAGCTTGGTCAGGCTGCCTTCGAGCATCCGGCAGTAAGGGCAATCCGGATCGGAGAACACGTAGAGGTGCCGGGAGCCGCTGCCGAATTTGATTGCGTCCTTGGTGTCGAGCTGCGAGACGTCGATCTTGGGACGGTTCGCTTCTTCGAGGTCGTTCGTGATGGAGTGGTTGGTCTTCAGGTCGATGACGTTGCCAGAAATCAGGACCGACATGTCGTCGCGGACGAAGAAAACCTCGCTGCCTTTGACGACGGACCAGAACCCCGGAAACGCCTTTTCGATCTTCGCGCCCTGAGCGGCAGGGAATCGTTTGACCAGATCATCGGGAAACCCTGCGTGAGCCAACAGGGTGTAACCGGCAAAAATCAGTGCTGCAGATGCTTTGACAAAGAAGCGCATGAATCCTCTAAGTAGGGTGAGAGCGCCTCATGAGGCGGATCGTCACCTCTGGCAGCTCGGGTTTGTAATGCAGGATGAACTCAATGAGCGGGTTCACATTTGCCCATGTGCGTACGCGATTACGCTGCGTGTACAGGGTGTGCTCGACATTGGATCGGTTAAAAACGGTGAGAAGGACATAGCCCGTCTCTGCTTCTTCGATTACGAAATTCTTGATCGTTCCGGCCGCAGCTGCGTCCTTCAGATCCTGTTCAACAATGGCGGTCATTTTTCGCTCCCGGTTGCTAGATCCCGAAATGATACCGAAGCGAGCCAGCACGCCGGGCGTTTCTCCTTTGCAGTGCCGAGAGGGGAGCCTTACGAGTCAGGTCAGAGCAATGATACACATCTCAACATCAAAATATCAATATTGATGTTATGAGGCGTAGTTATTGACGACCACCGCGCTGTAGACCAGCGCCGACACGCACAGGCAGACCGTGAACTCGAAGTCGTACAGGCCCTTGTGTTTGCGCCAGTAGAGGAATCCCACGAAAAGGATGGCGATGAAGAACAGCTTGACGATGGAAATCACGAGCGCGAAGCCCATCCACTGACTGAGCCAGTTCAAAAGCTTGTTCGTCTCGAAGCGCCCCCTGGGGGCGATGAGAGTGCTATGCCAGTCCAGCACTTGAAGAACCGCAACTGCGCCGAGAAGGATCGGCGTGCGGTTCCCTAAAACCGTTTTTAGAGATTGGTCTCGTGTCATTTTGCCCCCGTATAGGCTGCGCCGAGTTCTTAACTTGTATCATGCGCGGTAGTGAGTATAATTTAATTTTCAATGAGTTGCATTACCTGACGCAGCCTTACCACAACGAAATTTTCGCAAATGCGGTCAGAAATATGCATCCGCGATTTCACAGGTTCGTGAGACCTCTTGCGAGCCCGATCAGCTGGTCGAAATGTGTGTCGATACGCGGGGAGTCTCGCAACTTCTGCCAATGGAAGCCACAAATTCGCAAGAGTTGAGCGCCGCTGTCCGTTCGCTTTGAGCGCGGATAGTTGGCGAGTTCGTGCGGCGGGTCGGGTGTTTGCCTTGAAGGAAAGAGCAGCTTTTAAAATCGGTGTTGTATTGAAGAAGTCCCGCCATTAAGTGGTCTCAATGACCGGAGTGTGCCTATGCAGCTTGAAAATATTCGGTATGTGAATTTCGATGAACCGGATAGACGCCTTGTGCAGGAGAAAGCGATTGAATCGGCGCAGGCCGAACCGGAAAAATACATCGAGGCATACCGGCAGGATGCTCGGTCTTTCGATGGTCGGTATGTCGCTGCAGATCTGTTCAAGGAGACGTTTCCGGAGTTCAGCGCGTCCCGTGAATCGCGCAACCGCTACAACAATCCGGTTCACAACACGGCTGCGGTGCTTTCTTCCGCCCTGTTCGCGGAGAATCTGCAGGGCAATCGTGAATCAGGGCGCGACGTCGTCTACTTTCTGACCGGGTCACCAGGCGCGGGCAAGACGTCGATGGTGCTGAAGGAGAATGCTCTGCCGGCGGACGCGCACATGATTTTTGAGGGGCAGATGTCAACGTTTGCGACCAGCGTCGACAAGATCCAGCAAGCGATTGACGCCGGGTTCATCCCTCATATCATCGTGGTTCACGCGCGCTCGGAGAACGCGCTGGACAACACGCTTCGGCGGTTCTATGAGGAAGGACGCGGCTCGAGCGTCGCGACGATCGCCAAGATTCAGGGTGGCCTGCCGGTGTCACTGGAGCAACTTGGCGCATACTTTGGGAATAACCTGCTGCTGGACATCATCGACGTCCGCGATCGGGCAAATCCGGTCAATCTGCAGGGATTCGACAACATCAATGTTCTGAAATCAGAGGGTACCCATGAACACATCCAGCAACGACTCGAAGCCCGAGTCGAGCAATACCGTGAAGCCGGACGAATCAACGACGACGCCTACCGGCAAGCCCTTGGACTCGCACCGAGAGATCGCCTCGCAGTGGATCAACAGCGCGATGAAAGGCATCAAGGAGATGCACGAGAACGAGGAAGCACGCCAGGACGTCGCGAAGAGGCTGTTCTAGCAGCAGATCGCCCCGCCGAGGCCGGACAGGCACAGTCTGCGCAGACGCGGTTACGGATTACCGAGGCGAGCCAGGTACGCGCGAGCGTGGCGGGCAAGGTCGTGGAAGTCACGGACACCCACGTCCTGGTGCAGACAGGTCGAACGGACGCCGTGCGCTTCACGCGGGCTCAATTGAGTGGCGAGGTGCATGTAGGCAAGAGCGTCGAACTCGAATACCGGGCGAACGAGCGCAAGCAGACGCCGGAGCAGACCCGACAGCAACAATCGACGCAGCAGCTCGATCAGAGCCGTCAGCGTGACACCACGCAACAGAACACGCAGAAGCGGTCGATAGATGGGCTATGAATCCGGTGAGGCGGGCCCGCCGGAGTCACCAGAGGCCCACGGATAACGGCAACACTACGGGGAAGTGGAGATGCACCAATATTCGATCGACGGGAAGATATATACCGAGGATGACCCGGGCCTGCAGGCAGCGCTGGGTCGCGTACACCACACGAAGATCCGGCCGCTGTGCCTGTGTGTGAGGCCGGGGGCACCGATGTATGTCTCTAAGGTCTCCGGGCACTTCCAGATCAAGCGGATGCCCGAGTCAGGCGCAGAACACTCAGCGGACTGCGACTCGTACGAGCCGCCCGCCGAATTGAGCGGCCTGGGCGAGGTGATGGGACACGCGATCAAGGAGGACACCGAGGAGGGCAAGACCATGCTCAAACTCGACTTTGCCCTCAACAAGATTGCGGGGCGGGCGCCGCCCGCCCCGTCCGATTCGGAGCCCGGCAGCGTCAAGGCGGATAGCTCCAAGCTGACGATCAGGTCACTGCTGCATTTCCTGTGGGACGCCTCGCACCTGACACACTGGAACCCGGGCATGGGTGGTAAGCGCAGCTGGGCGACGGTTCACAAGTACCTGACGCGCGCAGCGCAGGGAAAATTCACCAAGGGCTTGCACCTGCCAACCACACTCTATGTGCCGGAGCCCTTCTATGTGGACAGGAAAGACGAAATCACGCAGCGACGGAAGGCCTTCATCGCGGCTGCCGAGCAGTCGGACCGACCCGGTCAGAAGCTTTTTATTGTGATCGGCGAAGTCAAGGAAGTCACTGCGGCCCGGTATGGCAAAAAGATGGTCCTGAAGCAGGTTCCGGACTTCTTTTTCATGATCAGCGAGGATCTGAACAAGAAGCTGAAGGTATTCAAGGACGAGGTCAGCCTGTGGAATGCGTTTCCGGAGATCCACCTGGTGACGATCGCAACGTTTAGCGTCGATCGAACCGGTGTGGCGCAGATTGAGGAAATGGCACTCATGGTGATGACGGAGCAGTGGATCCCTTTTACGAACGTCGACGAAAAGAACCTCATTGAGTCGCTGATCGGCTCGCAACGGAGGTTTGTGAAGGGGCTGCGATACAATCTGGCCGCTTCGAAGCCGCTTGCCAGTGTCATCCTGAGCGACACCCAGGGCAAGCACACGGCGATGTATCTGGTGCCGTCGAACGCGTCAGAGGACTATATGATGGCCCTGAACGATCTGACGGATAAGAGCGATCTCGAGCACGTGCGTTGGATCGCCGGCGACATCATGCCTGCAATCCCGCCCGCTGCCGCTCCCTCACGCGCCGCGTAATGGTCGAGATAGCAGTCTTTCGCATGCGAAAGACTGTCCTACCCTGTCTCAGTCCTTTTGCGGTTGACTCGCATTTCCGGTGATCCACTTCCCAGCTCTTGACCATGTTGCGATTCGCCCGATCGCGGCCTACCTCACGCCGGCAGTTCTCGGCGCGCTTCTGCTTGCTCGGTGCGCGCGGGGCAACGCTCTGTTCGCCCTCATCGCCCTGCCCGGCACGCTCGCCCATGAGCTTCTGCACTTCCTGGTTGGATTCGTGACACTTGCGCGGCCGGTGAGCCTGTCGGTGTGGCCACAACGCACACAGGGCGGCTCGTACGTGCTGGGTGAAGTGCTGTTTGAGAATCTGCGTTGGTGGAACGCAGCGCCCGCAGGCCTTGCCCCTATGCTTGGCTATGCCATAGCGGCGGCGGTCGCGATGATGCGCCTGCGAAGGGGCTACACGTTCTCGTCGTGGGACCTGGCCGTATGGGTAGCTCTCGCGCAGCTGATCTTCGCAGCGTGGCCGTCGACGGTGGACTGGCGTCTCTCCCTGAAATCATGGCCGCTGTTGCTCGCCGCGTTCGGAGCTTTATGGTTTCACTACTATTCCCACGGTCTTGCACCCGGTTAGTCCGGGCATGGAATGCAAAAGGGGCGCTCATGGAGCGCCCCTTTTTTCGACAGCCTGATTGTTTTTCTACACCACCCCCACCGAGAGGACTACTTGCCCAGCCCGCTTTTGGCGACTTGCTGCTCGACGTACTGAGCGAATAGCGCGTGCAGATGCGTCGACGGGTGAACGTTGTCTGCAAACATGTACGTCTGGTCAGCCCCGGCCACGGTGTAGGTTTGGGGCGAGCAGAACAGCGCCGAGGCGAACGAAGCGCCGTATTGGGCCGCGGTCAATCCATTCAGCACGCTCGGATTCTGCGTACCGTATGCGGTCGCATTGGCCGCCATCGACTGCAGATTGCACGCAGTGCCAGTGTTCGACACGGTGAAGCCGTTCGTCTGATAGCTCGCGTTGATGCCGTCCTGCCAGCTGAAGGCGTCGATCTGGATCACCTTGCTGGCCGGCAGTCCAAGGCCCTGGATCGCCTGGGTGAGCGCGGCGTTATAGACGCTCGAGAGCGCGGTGAGCAGTTGCTGCGCAGACGATCCGCCCGTGACGCCGAGCGGAGTCTGCCCGATGTCCGGAACGTTCGAAACGACAACGTGTGAGGCGCCGGCCGCTACGATCTGCTGGATCACCCCGGCGAAGGTCTGTGCGACCGGACCGAGGCTGGCAGTCGCCTCTTTCTGGATCGCGGTGGCAGGGTCCATGCCGCCTGCTACGTCAGCAGTGACGGCCGCTTGGATGGTGGATTCCAGTTCGAAAATGTCATTGGCGCCGCCGTTGATCAGCACGATCTGGTTCGCGTTGAAGCTGCCATGAGCGGCGAGGTAGTTCTGTAGCTGCTGCGTGACAGGAACGGTTGTCGCGGCCGAGTAGTCCGCATTGGCGGTGCCGACCGGCGCATGCCCTTCGCCAACCGGATCCTGCACGCGCGCCCCGCCCTGTGCGTAACCAAGGCCGGTCGACGCCGCGAGAGGCTGGCCGAAGCCGCCGAGGTAGGCCGCGCTGAGCGTACCACCGTAATATTCCGCGACCTTTTGGGTCCACACTTCGCCGGGGTTCGTCGTGAAACGGCCACCGCCGAAGCTCGCGGTAATGACCGGAGCATAGGTGCCGACATCGGAGAGGCTGTCACCGAACGAAACGACCTGAAGGTTGACGCCGCCTGTCGGCGTGCTGGTGTTGGCCGAGCTGGTGTTGCTGCTACCACCGCCGCCACCACCGCCGCATGCTGCCAGCATCGCGAAAGCAGCGCCGGCGATGGCCAGTTGCGCGAAGCGCGCGAGCGTGTTGCGGTCCGAACCGGTCTGAATATTGGTTTGATTGATCGACTTCATCGGGTCATGTCCTCGTTTTGTGTGGCGACGGTCTAGCCGTCCAAGTTATTTGATTTGAGTCATTGATGCGGCCGCAGCGTCAGAGCAAAACTACGTCGCATCATGTTTAACATTGTAACATCAAAACATCAAAAACGATATTTTGATGTTTTAGAAGATACGTTCTTCAAAAGAAAAAACAACAACCGTTCTACTCCCCCAACGTGATGCGAGGTCGGCGACGAGTACCGCCGACAAGACTTCTGCCCAACAGGGAACTGACGCCGAAAAGCAACGCTACGAGTATCGCGATCGTCAACTGGTACATCGACGTTTCGCTGAGGGGACCGTGACTCAGATACCAGAGTAGCCAGCCAAGCGGCCCAAGGGCGGCGCCGATTCCCACGATGCCACCCACCCCGAACAGTGTTTTCATACCAGGTCCCCGGACTTCCCTGACGGTTGTACGTTGCCATCCTCGAGCATCGCGTCTTTAGGGAGGCGTGATACCGGCAACGCGGCTTTCTTTGGGAAAATCGTCGCATGGATCTCGGCGACGCCCGGCCTGTTGCTCGACTCGAACCGAACGGTACGAATGCCGGCGCTGGCAACGTACAAATCGCGTTGCCGGTCCTTCACACGATTATGGGTGCGGTCATCCAGCTCGACTATTGCGATCAACTTCAGATCGCGGGTGTAGATGGCGTAGTCGACGCGCTTTTGAAGAATCCTGTTCAGATCCAGCAATCTTTGTTTCCCCTGCGCAACCGGATCCATGAGGGCAGACATCGCCACTTGGGGGAAAATGTATTCGGTCGGAAGCGCCTGGGTCAGTCTATGAAAGAACTCGACTTCATTCTTCGTCAGCAGCGCGCGCGGTTTGTAGCGGGCTTCTGCTGCTTTCCGGGTTTTCTTCGGCGATACAACCGCTATAACGACGAGAACGACCAAAACTAAAATAACCACCGAACTATTATTCATTTTCGACCTTGATGTTTATGGATCAGGAAGCGAGGCCAGTGCCGTTACTCACCGGTTGGGAGACCCTGCATAGCTGCCTGCTCCGGCGCACCCACAGGCTCTACCAGTTGCGTGTGCAATCGCATTGCTTCGCGGACGCTGTCGCGCTTACCGCGGGGCGTGTCGCCCTGCCACAGCATGTAAACGGGCGCATCGCTTACGTTGTATTTCGCGATAGTCCATCCGCTGGGATGCGACATGTAGTAATCGTTCTCGATCTTCCACTGTCCCATCGCTGAGTCCGATCCTATTCGTCGCGTGCAACGAGGTGACGCTTCAGACGCTGCTGAAAGGAACAGTCAGCAATGGGTCGATCCGCGCGTGGTACGCGCAGCGTCATCTTGCGGCATGGCTCGATCTGTTCGAAGCGGTACGCAGCTGCTGCTGCGAGGGTCGAATGCCAGACCGCACTACGCGCGGGTTCCTCAAAGTCGACGTCCGCAAGCATGACGACGCGCACACGACCCGCGCGATCCTTTAGGTACTCGCATGGCATCCAGTTGCCAGCGATCTCAACGTCCGTCACGTTGATTTCGCGAGGCACACGGGCCGCGGATTGTTTCTCGGCGTGCATATACGTCCTGCTCCACATCAAGCGGCGGTAGGTCGAGCGGCGCTCAACCGTTCCACCATCTTTTCCACGTCCCTGCCGTACAGATAGACCGGTCCGAGTTCTTCGTAGCCAAACGAGCGAATGTAAGCGTACGCAAAGCAGGGGTATTCCTTCGGCTCCCGTTCGTTGTCCGCGTCCCCCTTCGGCATGCTTAGGTCGTTCAGCAGGAATCGGCGCCACGCGCGTCTGTCTCGGAGTAGTTTCATGGCTATGTCATTGAGACGGGTTGTCCGTTGGTGAGCCGTCTCGCGATCGAGAACAGGACGGCCCGTTCCTTGTCCGCATCGGGCGTATGGGTAAATTCTGCCCAGCTGCCTACAGCGGTGTTCGGTCCCGGCCAGATGTTTCCCTGCGGCCGCAGGACTTCCCGTATGGTGTGCCCTACCGCGTAGAGCAGCCCCCATCTTGGCGGCAACTCGTCGACTGCGATCAGCCCGAGCGGGCAGAGGTAGAACCGGTACACACCCAACCCCGAGCCAGCCGTCTGTCGTTCTGGTTTCAAGGCGTCCGCAAGAAAGTCGCCGCGGCTTATCTTGACCTCGATCAAGGCCGAGCAGAGGGAGCGAAAGCCAATTACGTCTGGCTGTTCGCGACTTCCGGCGGCAATGATCTCCGTTCCGACGACGTCGAAGCCCTGCCGCTTCATCCAGCGGGCTCCCAGTGTGGTCAGCCTGATGTGTTCAGGGCTAGGCATTCCATCGCCTCGGTGTGGTCATGTCGGTGTGCCGAAGGTGACGCCAAGTCATTCGGCGGATCCTGCTTGCGCCTGGGCTTGTGTGTGCTGTGACATCGCGAAAAGGTTTGGATGCGCCCTATCCACCAGATGAGCCATCTGGATCAGCGTGCCCAATGCGATGACGACCAGGCCGCTACGGCAGTACGTCGAGGCGTTCACTAGGGCCTTGACGGTCAATGTCTCGATAGCGGTCGGCTGCGCAGCTCCAGGGGGCGGAGTCAGCAGGGCGAGCATGTTGCTCTCTTCTTTCTTCGTCATCACCGCGCCAATCGCCACCCAGCACGTTCCCACAAGCACAACACAGGCAGACATCCAGTCGAACGTGTCTTCACGAAGCACGAGATTGAACGGGAAATTGACACAGAGCGCGATCCAGCCCGCGATCGCGAGGACGAACGCGATGTTGTGTTGCTGTGTCGCCGTACCGGCATTTTGCTTGTGCTTCAAGCGACGGAAGAAGCGTGGGACCGAGTAAACCGTAGCTGCGATTGAAGCAAAGAAGAGGAAGGATTCCTGCTGCGACATGGTGAGCAGCGCGTGGGCGATGGTTTGGGTCGTCATTTGGATTGGTCAGTCGTTGGTTTGTTGGTATTGGCCATTGCCAATCACGTTCTTTCCAGCTCTGCGAGCGAAGCCTTGCGCGAACTACCCCGGCACAGGCTGGCGTTTTGTGTTGGACTCGGATTGCGTTCGTCCGGAACTACAACGAACAAACATAATTTTAATCAGTTAAAAGGGTGAGCACAATCAATATTGAAGCGTGTTCGATTGCCTAGATTTCGGCGCGCGTGAAGACTGGAACGGGCGGTCGGAAGGGCAATTTTAGGAGGCTCGGCGAGTGCGGCTGCGGGCAAGCGGCGCGGGCGGGCGCCGCTTCAAGAGTGCTTGACAGCCACCGCGGTCAGGGTAGTCGACGGGCTCACTCCGAGCAGGGGTGTATGCGGACAACCCTAGACAGCCCGAAACTACTGCGCCGGCATCACGCGAATCTCGCTCGCGGGGATGGCGACGACGACTCCACCTTTCGATGCAGCGACAGCCGCGCTCGCGCTCTCGGACTCACGTTTCAGTTGCCTGCCGTCAGCCTCGCCTTGGGTGAACGAAGGCCAGGGCAGAAAAGGTTCGCTGTAGTCCCTACCAAACTCGCCAGAGTGCGGGCAACGGTAGATAGCCTTGTCGCCGTCGAGCCGAACGAGGACTGCCGTTTCGCACTTGACAGAGGGACCGACGAACGAGGGGTCGACCACGCCCGCTTGCTCCGGATGCCGGAAGAACAGCCAGTGATCGGCGACAGTACCGCAAATATAGAGGCCCGCAATGACTGCCCAAATCGCCAGTCCGAAACGTAACGCGACGCCCCTGTGCGCAGATCTGTCGCGGGCCAGTCCGACAAGCCGCGCGCCGAACATGAGAACTGTAAGCAGGCCAAACACGAAGAACGCGACGACGGACCAGTTGTACGCGTCACCGGCAATGCCCTTCCTGGGGTCCGGCACCAGTTCAAATCCAAGGAGCAATCCAAGCGCCCCAACCATGCACACGATGAAGTGAGCTTGGGCGACGACGGCCGCTCGCCCCTGGGCCAAAAGACCGCGCACCGCAAGAATCAGATTCGCATAGGCCGCAAAGAGAAAAACGGGGAGAAAGACCATGGTCAGTGTGCCGCTTCCGCGCCCTTATTACGCTTGTAACGAGCGTCGGCCATCTTCCCGACGTACATCGCGACAAAGGCCCCGATCAGTAACAGCGTACCCGACGCAAGCAAATCTCTCGGCGTCGCCTTGGTGTGCCAGCCATAAAAATGCGCCATGAGCAGCTCCTGAACGATGACCCACGCAATGAATGTGGCGATCGCACAGTTGCGACCGTATTTCGATGCGGCAATTTCAATCGGTTTTCTCGACTTCACAGTAGTTCCTTTCGTGTGGCTGCAGGAGGTAGATATATGGTCTAGTGGGCGTACAGAAAATTGTTACTCGGATTGCGACTTGGACAGATATGCCCCGCGAATCAGCTCATCGCGTGAGCCGTAACGCTTTACCGCATCGTGAACTGTCGAGCGCGTGGCCCCGGTAAATCGCATTGCGTCAGCCTGTGTCATTCCGTCAACGAGTACTGCCCTCGCGGCATGGTTTGCCGGGCTATCCGGGTCGCCGCCGAGCAGTATTGTGAGCACATCGAATTGCTCGCCTGTCATTTGATTCATTCACCTACAACAAAGCCATCTGAGCGGTCAGAAAGTGTCTCGAGCTGGCCTTCCCCGTATCCGGCCCGCCGGCGACGCGTTACGTCAATGAAGTGATCTCGATCCGCCTTGGCGTGCTCCGCACTTCACCGCAAGCAGTGCGACGAGTACGAACATGTCGCCGAATCCCCAAACAATTGCACCCAGCAGACTGCTTTTAATTCGGTAGACTCCGGCAGGTTAGAAGCGAATCCGGTCGGGCTTGATGCCATCGGCCAGCAGGTTGGCCTCAACATGACTAATGATTTTGTTCCCGCGCCAAGCCTTAGAGAAACGAAAGCCAGTAAGGCGCATGACCGGCGCAGCAATGTGAGCTGCTGCGCGCATCATTTCGTAGTGAAGTCTCAACACGACGAGTTTTGGGAGCATCGCCATTTCGTTACCTCCAGACGGTGATGCTTCGATTGACTGGCAGAAACTCGGTTACGCCGAGGTCCGTGTCGATCTTCACATTGACACCAATCACCGTTACTCCGACCACGTTAGCCAGCCGGCCACACGCGCTGCCGCTGTGCACCGTGGCTAGTCGGATCGCGTCGCCCACGATCACGTCCTTGCTGGCCACCTGCAGCTCTTCACTCGTCACTTTTCTTACCCTTGATTGAGAGGTTTATCTGGACCACTGTCGCGACATCAGGCGACGTGCTCTCCAGAGAACATACCGCGTAAGCATCGGTTCAGCGAACAACCTGACTGCAAGAACTCCCGCCATGACACCTGCGACAGCGGCTACTGAGTCAGGCATGTCGATATTGGCAACGACGGCCGCTTTCCCCGCGACGAACTGAACCACGACGCACCCACCGATTGCCAAGAGGGCCCGAATACCGAGCGCGACATGCCTGTCTTTGATTCGCATGGTTGTCCTTTTCCTTTGAGTTATTCAACGATCCTGGCGAGCTGGGACTGAACATAGTCGGCCGGACTGTAGCCTTCGTTAAACACCTGTCGCATATCGTCCGAGCTACCGAGGAGCCACGTCACATCGCCAGTCGTGCGGTCGAGCACGCGGCGGGCGTCTGCTTCCGCTTCTACTGTCCATTCGGCAAAGGTCATACCGGGCTCGATCTGCATCGTCATTTCCTAGACGTTTTGGTTGCGGATTCAGCTGGGCTTGGCAATGGACGCTTGCAGCATCAGGAGCGTCATGTACGGGCGCTGTTCGTCGGTGGTGGCTGTCAGCGTCCCGTCCTTAGCTTCCCAATGAATGCCACCAATGATCCCGGGCAAACCTGACGTGGATTTAGGCGATCCCAATTTCTCGGTCAGGCTCTTCACGATCGGGTCGAACGCATTGCCGGCGATCTCAACCGAGAAACTCTTTAGCGCGCCATCCGAATTATCGAATGCAAACTGCTGCTCCGCACTCGTGGAGTTCCCGATAGTGACCTGGGAACGGACTCGCGCCCCTGCGGCATCAAGACTGGTCCACGTGCAAAACGTGAGCGTAGTGCTCGGCGGGAGGCCTGAGACCTGATCAAACGCGGTGTCGCCATCTCCACGACAATACAAAGACGATCCGGAAGGTGATGCTGTCTTAACCGCATCCCGAGTCATACCAGGGTGGACGCCCAGCAGCTCAATGTGAGCGGGTTTGCCGCAGCCCGCGAGAGTGAAAGCCGCAGCGCAGGAAAGCGTTGCGAAGTAGGTCTTTGAACGAATCGTCATACGTGCGTGGCCGTTTTGCTTGTTGATTTTAATCATGCTTTGTAGTGATTTAATTTACGTATGAATATACGCCTACGAAGACGTATGTTCAAGAGGAATTGCCATCGGTGATTGACCGGCTTGGCATTTGAAATCTGCTGATGGAAACGCCCCTCGAACCTCAATATCGGCAATTCCAGCCAAAACCTTGATCGCATAGTCTGTGGCGCGAGAGGACGTCGGTACGAGGTGGATCGCTGCCGCGGGCTTGCAATCGCCGATAGCGGCGGGTCGCCTCAAGAGTCATAGGAAAAGCGCGCGCCTCCCCCGGCGCGCGCCGCTTTTACTTCAGTAGGAAGCCGATCAACATCAGCGAAGCAGCGAGCATGAGGCTGCCCCGGTACTCTTGCCGAATCGCACCGCATAGGCACGCCACCAGTCCAGCCGAAACAAAGAGAATCTGCAACATCGTTACCTCCTTTGATGGGTTCGTTGCAGAGAAGCTATGTCAAACAGGTGTACATAAGCAGGTGCGCCAGAGCGCGTGGGGATTCGTCGGCGAGGCAGGTCAGGCGCGGGGTATCAGCAGAGTTTCGGCGATTTCTCGGACGAGGATTGCACCGCTCGCTCAAAGGAGCATAATACTGTATGGATATACAGGTCTTGATATGGGCGCTCTCCCCGCATCCCTCGACGCGATACACCCAGGGCTCTGGCGAGCCTCCCAACTCGGCCGAGCCAGCGGGCGCACGGTTGAGACGGGCTATGCGGCGCTGTCTGCCGAGCTTCCGGGCGGAGGCTGGCCCGAAGGTGCGCTTGTCGAACTGTTAGTCCAGCAGACTGGCATTGGTGAGCTTCGGCTGCTCGCGCCGGCGCTGGCCACCGTTGGCTCCCGCGCACTTGCCTTCCTGCGGCCGCCGCAGCAGCTGAATGCCATAGCGCTCCCGCACATAGGCGTGCCGGTCGACAAGGTCCTGTTGTTGCGCCCGAGGCTCAGCGCCGACGCGTTGTGGTCGGCCGAGCAGATCCTGAAGGCCGGTAGCTGCGGCGCACTCATTTTCTGGCAAGAGGCGATCCGCGCGGAGTCGTTGCGGCGTCTTCAACTCGCGGCTCGCTCAGGGCACACTCTCTTTTTCGTGGTCAGACCGCTGATCCGGGCTACAGATCCATCGCCGGCGGAGCTAAGGCTGACCATCCGCCCAAGCGCGGACGGCGTTACGGTCGAGGTGATCAAGCGCAAGGGGCCATCAATGGCGGGCAACGTGAAGATCGAACTGCGTCCGTCGCCGCTTCTTCTCAGCCCGCACCGTCGCGCAGCGCGCGTTTCCCACGCAGCGATTGCTACGCTCAGTCAGGAAGGTTGAACTTCACGCCATCGTCCCATTCCAGGGTCACAGGGGCGCTGCAGACATCGCACGTAGTTTCTTCGCCGTCATGCGCTTCATCGGGGAGCCGTCGTTGACCGCTATGCCCGCACGCTTTGCAACGATATGTGTACAGAACATCGCTCCGATCGGACATTGCACTTTCCTCCGCTGGCTGCTGTCTATCGGGTCTTCAGTTGCGCAAGTACAGTCTCGACGTGTTTGGGCGGCACTGAGAACGTCGCGTACTCGAGTTGCAGGAACTTCATCATTGCGACAATCCGGTGACGGCCATCAGTCAGCGTGGCCTTGCCCTGCTCAACTCCCATGTACGGCGTGTAGCACCATCCTTCGCTGAGGTCGCGCCGAACCCGGCTCCAGCGTGCGGGATTCAGGTGCAGGCGTTCGCTCGCCGGCATCGTGTCCAGAGCGCTCCGCAGGTCGATTGTGACGAGCTGGAAGTCCCTGCAGATCGGAGGCACACGGAACTCAATATCAAGCGTCGGATAGTCGTGCTTGAGGCACGGCGGCAGGTCCTCCATCGCTTCGAACCTATACCACTCGTCGCCGAACGTTTCATTGCCCGCGGCGAACCTCATGTAAAAGTACATCGACACGCCGTCAGGCACAGGCGGCAGCATTTTTGTTGGCATTCTCAGAATCCGTATGGTTGTTCCTGCCAGCGTTTCAGCACGCGGTAATCATGTTCCGGCAACACGATCAGGCCGTCTTCGGCCGCGGAAACGATGCGTTCGAGCGCGCCGGCTTTCACCAGGTTGCCGTGCAGGCCATAGAAATACCAGCTGAACGGCACGCCAATACGCTCATCGAACTTGTTCAACCGGCCATACAGCGCATAGTCGTCCATATTGCGGATCTTTTCGACGGCCGCGACCTTACGGTTGTGGCCCCACTGCGGGATGAAGTACAGATGACGCGGCTGGCTCTTGTCGGCTTGGTAGCCCTGTGAATCCTGTGGTTCAAATACCCATCGCCGGCAGATCCGTTCGCCGCTGCTGCCCGCGCTGGACTCAGACCAGTCGTCGAAGAAGCGTTGCGATTTGTTCGGATATTTGTCGAATCCCGGATGAAATTCGGCAAACGATTGTGTCCCGGATTCGCCTGTCTGCAAATTAGTGAATTTGAGGCGACGAGCTGCTGCGACGCGACGTTCCTCATCAGCACACGCCGCGGCCACACGAAGGAATATCTGCATGTCGATCGCGTCGTAGAGGCGGTATCGTTCCGCGCCCAACGGACGAGGCTCGATCGGGTCCCCGAGATAGTCGTGATACACCAGAAGATCGTTCGGACTCTGCGGCCGCCGCCAGTCGGCGGTTGTGAAGAGGTTTCTGGTGATCGCCTCGGTCTCTGTGAAGATGCGCAACTGCGTAAAGTTGTCCAGGGCGCCGCCGCGGTCATGGGCGAAGAAATGCAATACAGGCTGGACTTCGGACAGCAGATAGCCCTTGTCCTTGTTGTGCTCCCACACTGCGGCGACGTCGCCGTTGTGCGCCTCGATCTCGGCCTTGACCCAATCGCGATAGCTCTCCCCGATCCTCACTCCGGACGCGTCAAAGACAGCGCCAGGATGTGCCGCATACGTGTCGCGCGACGTCACGTACGCGGCCGACCTGTACTCGCTGCGTGTAGCAAGCGTGGCAAGCAGTGCGGCATGGCGCGGCTCAACCCGGGCGGAGGCCACGATGGTTTCGAGGACATCCGTCTGGACGCAGTATTCGTGCTTCATGTCTGTGCCTTTACTCGTGCCTACTTGTCGTCGATGGGGTCGTTGAACGTTGGACTATCGCCGCCCGTACGATTCACGCCGGGCGTGACCTTGTGCCAATGAAAATCGTCAGCGGACTTCCCGGCGGTATTTGCAAGATGTACGGCTTCCTCGAACGTCGTCGCGGGGTCGAGCCACACTTTGGCCTCTTCGAGCGTCAGCACAAGAGGGCGCCGGTCGTGAACGTCGAGCATGCCGCTATCGGCCGCTGCGGTGACGATGACAAACCCGAACACAACCCCGGGCGTTTCTGACGGAGCTGCGTCCGGCCGCACGCTGCTCAGCCCGGCAAAATAGACAGGAGGCCCGTCATTCGATTTGATGAAATAGGGCTGCTTTCTGCCTTCAACAGTTACCCATTCGTACCAACCGTCAGCGGGAACCAAGACCCGCCCCGAGCTGAACATCCATTTCCACGTACTCGATCCAGCTTTGTCCATCCGCGCATTGACCATCATTTTGGTCTTTCTAACCACCGCCCATGCGGGTCGGAATCCCCATATTTCAAGCCGCGGGCCGTCCGGGCCGATGATCGGCTGTTTTGTGCCCGGCGAAACGTTCCAGCTCGGCCGGAAGATATCCGCGTGGCGGGCAAATCGCTGATCGCCAGCGTCAGACATCAGTGGCTCGACGTAGAACAGATCTTTCTGACCGCGAGAATAACGCCCACACATGATGAACCTCCGGCGACGGCAGTTTTCTAGAAGAGCGACGGCTGTTCGGACGGACGTGTAACCGGCTTTTGTGTCTTGCCGGGCTCGCTCATACGGACCATCAGCGGCACGCCCATGCGGTCGATCGTCAGACTCAATCCGTAGACCCCGGGACCAAGGTGAGTCAGCCGCTTCCAGCTCGGCATGAAGCCCCGATCACGGGCCATCCTGGTCATGTCTGCCCGGCCTATGCCCTTCACGCAGTCCCGTACGAACTGAGCCCCTGCCGCTGGCATCAGGTAGGCTGGGAAACTGTCGGGCAAACCGAACGATTCAAGCCGCTCCATGGGTCACCCCTGCGTGGCGCGTGATGAATCTCGTGCGACCAATCTCGATCATGAAAGCTCCCGATTCCTGAAAATTGTCGTTAGCGGCTCGATGGACAAACGCAACTAACTATCAGCTTTTCAACCAACCCCACTGGACGCGCTCTCGCCCGCCGATCCGGCCCAAGCATCCAGGCAAACCGGTTGCAGCTCGGGCCCTCAATGCTCGACGCGTCCGAGACGCACCAACCGGGAGTCGATCGCGCCTTTGGTGCGACCGTGCTTCGCGGCGAGCTGCTTCGGCGACATGCCGGCGTCGAAGTCCCTCAACAACGCCTGGTCTTCTTCCGGCGGCCACGCCCGACCGGCGTTCTGCGGCCGCTCACGCTCCGCTTTCCCAGCCGGATCCGGTTGGATGAGCTTGTCGAGCTCGGTCACAGCAAGAAACAATGCCCGGATCACCTGCGGGTTATTGAACGGGCTCTGTTCGGAAAGGATCTCTCCCGTAGCAGGATCGACGCCGCGCGCGAGCGTCTCAAGGGTCGATTTCGCTTCAAGGTGATTCATACTGCATCCGCTCCGTTTCTCGGTCCTGTTTTCTATCCACGTTGCTCAGGTGACTCATGCGTTGGCAACATTCCTACTTCTTGATTCGGCTGTCATAGAGCCATTTGCGCCGCTTCGTCGCGGTCAACGTGGCGGCGTCCGGATGCAACGGATTGACAAGCGCGTTGAATTCTTCCGGAACGATCACTGATGGCACCAGCAAAAGCGCAGACTTCTTCGCGCTGATCCAGCCGTCGCCGAGGTCCAGACTTACCTTGCCTTCAGGTATGGCGTCCCAACCCACCGGACCCGCGTCGGCCGGCACGATCGTCGCGGCGTTCCAAACGTCATCCGGCACATCTATCCGGACGAGATACCTGTTCAAAGGCAGGCCCCCGGCATTCCAATGCACCACGGTTTCAAGGCAGGCCAACGCAATGCTCGACGCGCAGTACAGCACCGGCATACCTGCCCTGTTCCATCGTCCCCCGGTTCGCTTGGCGCCCTCGCCAGACAGGTCATCGGCGGTGTAATCGGGAGTGTCAGTGGCGATCCGCCAGATCGCCACCGTCATGCGTATGCCCCGCTCTGCATCTTAGCGAGAAGGCCGGAGATCACTTCCTGTCCTTGAACCGTGTCCATCAGCTCGGCGGGAGGAATGCCCCCGAGTGCGCCGTTCGCTTGCTCAAGCCACTGCCCAACCCATTGAGCGGCGTCAAAGCCTTCCGGCTCGCCCGATTGCTCGACCATCGTCTTCACCTGGCCGACGAGCTTCATCAGGCCAATGACGCGCTCTGACTGCTCCTGCGAGAGATTCTGCTTGTTACGTGCTTTCCGGTCGACCGTCGCGCGCGGAAGCCCAAGCCGCTTGAAGAGCTGATCCTTTGTCGTATGCATCGACGTCGCCAGATCAACAAGCCCATCGGCGCTGATTCCGCTTTTGATCAACTCGATCCGTTCCATTGGACCCGCTTCGTAAATCTGCACGAAGTCGCCGATCGTTCGGGGCGTGCGGCCGATGGCCGGCCGCGCTGCCTGCGCGACAACGGCGGCCGCCGTTTTCCGGGTGGAGGGTCGTTTGGCGCGCTGGATAGTAACGGTCATGATTTCGTTTCTCCGCATATGAGCATTTAGTATAGCTCAAATGAGCAACAACGGGTGTTCTTCGGATTGTGCGTTTTCGGGTCGGCGGGTTCGGCAGCATCTATGCTTTATGTCACACAAGCGCACGGAGAGAGAATCATGAGCGATCTGACCCCGGAAGCATGTAATGACCAGATCGGGATGCTGTTGCGGGACTTGCCGCGCGGCACGGTTGCTGAATTGACGGATTTCGCGGTCGCGTATTGGAACGGGCGACGTGTGGTGTACGCGTATTTGCGGGACGACTGTCCCGAACAGATCGAAGAAGAATTCGATCTGTTGGACTGCGTTTGGCTCGACCTGCAACCCGAGTTCGCCGCATGGATCGCAGCACCGAGATTTAGCGTGCGAGACGAAGTGATGAACTGGCTGAAAGACACACCGCCTTTCGACGAGGCATCAAGCCGTTAGTAAGAAGGACCGGCGAAAAAAAGCCGACCGCAATGGTCGGCTAAAGATTCTGCCAATTCCGAGGGCCGTAGCAGAACCTGAGAGAGGCTGAATTATGCCAGCACTCCGGCCGCGCCATTTCGTCCCTTTTTTCGCATGCGAAAGAGTTTTCTCGCCGTGCTTGGCACACTTGGTCGCCAACCGCATCCAGATACGCCTCGTTGATCACCCGGTTTAATGCACCGCGCGATCAGTCACAGCAGGGGCTTCAAATCCAGCAACCCACTCTTCCCTATTGGCACTAAACGTCGACCACGGGCCATCCTTTCCTGAAGGCTCGTGACACACCTTCAGGCGAGCGATAGCCGTCTTCAGTAGCCTCTCAAATCTCACATCGTCCAACTCATCAGTTGCCTCGAGTTCCTTCTCAAACTCAGGCAAGCCCAGAGCCGTCCACTCCTCGCGCATAAAGTCAAACACCCACTGATTGAACGAGAAAGTAATGCCATGTGTTTCCTTAGCAACCCTGAATGGTATCTACCCCCTCGATGACGACGCCACCCGTAGTTGACTTGTCGCCCACCTTGAGCAAGTACCGTTTCATGTTCTTTACCTGTTATTCGCAACAGGCGAAGTCATATCATGCGAGAACGATCCTCGGCAATGCGACAAATCTGGATTTTTGCGACGGCACGAGAAACGTGACAATCTTTGACAATATCGCTTCGCGATGCTCAATGAATCTCAAAATAATGAGTCGCTACGCATAAAGCACTTCATTTTGAGACAGCCTGCGGCGCGACGATGCGCTCAGGCAGAGTGCGGCTGCTCCAGCATCGCTTCTGCGAATTGCCGGCGGAGCGACATCGCCTTAGCTTGAGAGCACCGGAACAATTTCCGAATCTCGGCGACAGTCGCACGCGTTCGACCTGCCGCCACTTCCGTGGCGAGCAGCGCAACGTCCGCGCTTACCGTTCTCGCTACCATCACCGTTACCGTCTGATCCTGGTCTTTTGTCAGTTGCCCATCGGGGTGACCGGTTGCGACCGATGCGTTACTGACCGGAACGGCGGAGTTACCTGCGAGAACGCCGTCAGCCAAGGCTGATGACCCGTCGTTGCCCGCGCGATGCACGACGCTACCGGGCACGACTAGCGCGTTACCGTGGGTCATCGAGGGTGTGTCGGTGATGGGCGAGCCATGCAGAGCGAGCAACCACCCAAGACACGCGATGCACTCAAGCACAGCACCGAATCCAAGTCCCATAACCAGATTGATCGTGTCCGTTGACCCCCCTAAAAGCAGGGCAACGCGACTTGTTACCGGATCGTTCATTGCATCCGATCGCAAAGCCGCCTCTCGATCGCGGGCCACGCTCAGCTTGTCATCCGCGCGCTCACGACGACGGGCTTCTTCCAGCGCGATGTTCAACGCGTCCAGCCGGGACAACAACGCCACACGGCGTAGCGTTTGAGTTGTGCAACGGCCGACACATTTCTGCGACGTTGCGTTGGCGAGTTCCGTTTTAACCCGCGCACGCTCACTGGCAATGGTGGTCAGGTCTGGACCGGATGAAACCCGAGGCATGGCCATCGGGGCGCGCGCATCGACAGCTGCCGCACGGAGGTCGCCGGCATGCCGCTGCGCCTGCATGAAAAATGTGGCGTGGCCGTATCCGGTTGCGAGCATCGACAGGGCCCACAGCATGAGAGCCGGAACACGCAGCATCATCGGTGCGGATCGCGCGAGTGCCGGCAAGAGATGCGCGCCGAGCAGTAGAACAAGACCCACGCCAACCCAAACCAGCCGTTCGGAAAACTGGCCACCGCGCTCCCATGAGGCAAGGAATGATACGCACGCAGATGTACCAGTCGCAGCCATCGCGAGCGCTGCAGCACACCATCTCAGCGACGACGCAGCGCGAGCAGGTGCGCGGTGCACAGTCGCGACACGGGCGACGTCGACGGGGTTAATTGCGCAGTCGGCCACTGCCGGCGCCGATTGCATGAGCGTGGGGGAAAGCAGCGACTTGAGCGGCAGGATTGAATGTGGATGCACGGTGCGGCCTCTTGTGTGAGCGTTACCCGGCTTCTCATCGCCAAATGAGGTGAGCGGGCGCACGGCAGGGTTGGCGAACCGGTCACACAAGCAGCCGGCAGACCCTAAGGTCTCCCCACCAAGGCCCGCCCATAGAAGACGGCGCGCAGAGGCAACACGCACAAAAAAAGCCGCATAGCGCGGCCGTGCGCTTGTATGAAGCGGGTCGCCAAACCCGGCACTCGTTGTCTGAAGTGCGTGGTAAGTATACCGCAGCTATCGAAGTGGCCAAAGCCCCGCCGAGCAGAATGCGCTGCCAGACGAGATGCCGATCACGACGGCTCAGCAATGGTCGACGCAGGCCGGCCGACGGTCGGACGGGTCACCGCAAAATGGGTCTTCAGAAAATCTCCAAGCGGGACTTTTCCTCTCTCGTCCAGCTCGCAGAAATAGTAGACCCCGAGGTGTACCAGGGCGAGACTCGCTGGGCCCACGATCAGCCCATCGGACAGGCCTGCGCCGCCCACCCGCGCCGTTCCATTCGCAGCGACGCAAACATAGCCAAGATACACGTCAACCGGAAAGCCCGCGATGAATGCGAGCGTGAAGATGGCCGCGGCCGGCACTTCCATGTTGCGCCCGCGCGCCCTGGGCAGCCAAAGCGCAACGCACAACAGGATGACGCCGGGGGCGACGTGGACAGCATGGCTGTCGCAAAAGGAGAAGTGCGTCGAGACCAGCATGGAAAGCCCAAAGATCGCGCCGTAGAACCACCCCAATGCACGAACGGTGCGCGGGAGATATAGGAGAGAGACGGCCAGCGGCAGCAGACCGCCAACAGCATCGATCGAAACGTTATTCAAAGGCTAGTCCTTCTTCGTTATACGACCTTGGCAGGCCCTGCAGGGCCCGGAAAGACTCATGATGTACGAGTTTAGCAACTTCAATTTAGGGTTATCCGATCTGTCCGGGCACAAAAGCCGTCGCGTCTCGGGCAACGATCCTGTCCACAATGCTGAACACCGCGCCGTCAAGCACTACGCCTTCTGTCGCTGCCCTTTCCAAGGAATTCTTCAAGAGACGCGGCGAGATCGTGCTGTCGCCGAGGAGTCGATACAGGTCGAGCATCCGGTTTAGAAGCGCCTTGTTCTTGCGTCGCGTCTTCCATCGAAATGGCAGTCCGATGAGCGACCAGACCACCGATACTGCCCAAAGTGCTGCAATGGCCCAGCCCGTCGTCTCATGCCCCCTACTAACCACGAAGTAGGCGATCGCCGGCAACAATAAGTATCCGAAAACAAAGCCGATCCCGTTGAAGAGGGCCAACAGTGCGAGGTATTTGACCACGTTGCCGCTGGCGAGCGTTGCCGCAAAGCCGGAGATGTGCCACGAATATGCATCGAGTTCCGCAAACACAATCGCATCGAGAAGAAGCCAATCGAATTTGTTGGTTCGAATTTCCGGATGACTCAGATATTCAGCCGCGACGCGCAGCATTTCGTCTTTCTGGATGCTCATCCCGCGCGTCGCATCATTGGCGCGGAGGATGTTGAAGTTCTGGTGCACCCAATAGTATTGGGGCTTCTCGTTTGCCTGCGTGTAACTCGAACTGGCATTCCCGTGCAGCGCGTAAAACAAGTCGACTGTCGCCATCAGGGCACGTGTGCATCGTTCGTGGAATTGTTCGGTGGTCCAGTTTTCGGCAAGCGCATTCACCTTCAAAGAGGGGAGAATCGAACCGTGCCAAATGGGTTCGACAAACGGTCGGGCGTCATCGCCCATCCGTTCTGCCCAATGGACATTTATCGGATCGGCTGCCGCGTCAAGCTGGTCATGGTTCATGGTTCCCGTGCCTTATCGTGACTCGTCAAGAAATGCTTTTGCGGTCCGTGGTCAGTCGACCTTGATGACTTCGAGTTCGTACTCCGCCATCCACTCAGAACCAGTACCACCGTCGCTGGTCACGACGCCGTTATCGAGCTGGTCGCGGATCTGCTCCTCAAATTCTTCGACAGAGCTGCAGTCCATTTCTTCGAGTTCCGCGTCGGAAACTTCAATCCTGATGATCACGTGTGTCTCCTTTCGCCCGGAAGCCCCGGTCTTTCCGATTAATTTGGCATCTTGCCGGTTTGCTGCTCCATCTCACGAAAGCTTGACTCGACTGAGCGGTGAACGTCCTCAAGTTGCTTGAGCGAAACAGGATGTCCGTCGAATGTTAGTGCGCGCCCGCTGCGAATCACATTTTTCTCGAACTCGTAATCGGCCTCCGCTTGGTGCTCCTGCTGGTTTATGCCGTACACAACGGCCTCTTTTGTCGTGAGACCTCTACCTTGAGTTTGGATCATCTGCTGAACAACGACCAGTGTATTGTGGTCATAGCTGTAGTAGTCGGTCCCGGCGTCGGCTTTGATTTGCAGCACCATCCAGTTTTGCCCCGGATGATCTGAGAGACCAATGGCCCCCGTCATCTCAGAAGTGCTGTTCCCATTTCCGTCCAGAAACGGAAGGCAAACTGGAGCCTTCCCGTATTCGTTGCGAAGGCGGTTCATCAGGTCAGCGCAGGCACGGTAGACAGGCCCGTCAGTTCGCGGATGATGTGGAGCTTCCACTGTTTGCGCCATGGCCTGTGCGGGCAAGCGCTGTTGTTCGGCTGCTTGATGAATTTGTTCCGCTTGCTTAGCTTTGACAGCCGGATCGGCTTCGTGCGCGCACCGCGCGCCGTAGTCAGACATTGGATCTGCCCCGCGTCGACAGGCGTCGTAGGTGGGATCACCCATGTGCTGTACGTCGTTCACGAAATTCGACGGATATGCGCAGCCGCCTAAAGCAAACAATAGAAGGGCACCTTGCACCGCTGTACGCGTGACTTGATGGAACATTGTTGTCTCGTTTTCCTATGAAGCCCGCGCGCCCGGCGCGCGAGCTTTTCGAAGCGTTAATGTTTCTGGCGAAACTGAGACGCTACTGATCACCAAAATCACTTCCTGCCGGCACGAAGCAAGGTCAGTTCAGTAAATTGTGTTGTCGGTCATGTTCTGCCAAAGAATCTTCCGCTCCAGCTTCTTGCCTCGGTATATCACCTCGCCAAAAGTGTCATCAACGACGCGGCGGGGACCGTCCCCCTCGTAAACGTGAACATGGATTCCGCGCTCTTGCGGACGGTCTGCTGTCCATAAGACCGCCGGAGTTGACGACCACATTTCAAAGTGGCTATCCGGATAGTCGTCTAGATTCAATTGACGATCCGGCATCACGTAGGTATTGCTGTTGTTAAACTGGTCGTGAAGAGGCTTCAACGGTGTCGAAACGATCTTCCCGTCACTCCATACACTATCGTTCCCACAGTTACCGCAAAAATGTTTGGCATGCGGATGAACAGCGAAGCTGCCCAGATCCAAGTGAGGGTAACCGCACTTTTTGCACGTAACGCAGGATGTTTCATAGCCCTGTTCAAGCGAACGGACAAACTCAAAGGCTGCAGGCGGCGTCACCTGAATTAGCGTGATTTCAGTGCTATCGAAGAGGCCGGTATCTTGGTTGTACGAGCAAACAATTGCGTCGAAATCGCGATCAAGCAACTTTTTATCAGCACCCGAAAATCTCTTGTGCACGTGGATTTTTGGCGAGCGTTTTACGATCGGTCGACTGGACAAAGCTGGAGGCAATGAACACCAAATGCCGATCTCTTCGTAGTCGTTGAACTCCACTTGGAGAGGGTCAACGACATAGCTCATTTCCATCGAGTGGTTACTGCACCGCACGTCGCCAGACTCTGGCAATGCGGCTAGATCGGCGTTAGTTCCCCAGTGAATTTGGTGTGTCTTGCAATACCAACGAGCAGCGCCGTTTCGGAATTTACCGCACGGCACCACGTGACAAGGAAGAATCGCATTGGTACCGGCCTTACCTTCGAAGTGTCCAAAAACCTCTTCTGAGCTTACCGCGATGTTTCCGATTGTCCGTCCAGGCGCCCAGCAGATCGCCGAAGCCGCTGAGTATTCGTCATGCTCGAATTCCACCTCGCCTTCGTCGCCATGCTTTCGAATGAATTCCTTCTTTGCCATGCCCGTGCCCGGGTTGGACCACTCACACTCCCAGACCTCGACGCGGCCGGTCTCCCTATTCAACTTGCGCGAATAAAACATTTTTTAATATCCTAAAAATACGAATCGGCAGGCGTCAAGGGTTCTCTCGGGTCTGCGCGATGAACGCGTCTAGCTTTTCCGATTCAGCGGTTGGGCTTGAACTGATGCTGATCGGGCAGCGATTCGGCGGGCGGTTGAATGTCACGCTGCCTGTAGACGTCAATCGGCACATCATTGCCATTCCCTGCCGTGTCTTCGCACTGGACCGAAATGATCGTCCCGTCTTCGAGTTTGTGAGCAAATATGCCGCGATAGCTTGACGTCATGGTGCTTCCTTTTCCAAATTACCGAATGGTTTTTCACGTGCGCGTAGACGCGGATCTTTTCCTACGGTAATTGACGGCGGTCGATGCGGCCCTGCTTACCTACAGCTAGGCCGATCGACCAAAGCACATCCACAACGATCTTATCGAAGACCGCTACAGCTACGTCATGCGCATTTTCGGCAGCGGCTGCGTCGCACGTATGACCTTTGTGAATGATGTCGTTCCGCAGATCTTGCACGCGCCTGCTCTCATCAATGAGCGCGACTGAAACGCCATCTCGACTGACACTTGAAATATCCAGATTGGCCAGCTCTTGAAAGAGACGTGACAACAAATTTCGGTAGCGGTCGAAACCTGTCTGCCCGACGGCGTGCTTCACGATGATGTCAGCCAGGCCGTCGTTGTGAACTAGGCCGAAGACGATGGGCTGCAAAAGTGTGGCCTTTAGGAGCAACTCGATTGTCGTGGCGTAAAACACGACAGCTGCGGAGTGATGTCCGTTTGCGTTGAGGCGCTTCGACTCCTGAAGAGCGTCGACGGCGGGTCGCATAACCATTGGATTGGCTAGGTAGTACGAACTCAGGCGATCCGCCGTGAACTCGCCAATCGCCTGGGCGCGGTGCTCGGGATACAGCTCATCGCCGATGCGCTCGTACATTTCATCCATCGCCGCGTCGTGCTCGTCGTAGCTCATGGTTTTCCTTGTGCCGGTAGCTCCGGCTTTTCCGCTATCTAATGCGCGAGCATCGCGCCGAGATTGAGTTCATCCGCAACTTTCTTCAAACGCTTGTCACGCGTCCAGATGGTGATGCCGGGTTGCAGGCGCGCGGACGCCAACAGTGACGTGTCGACATATCCGATTCCACGATTGAAAAGACCTTCGCGCTCGATCAGATAAAACGTCTCCTCCGGTGTTGCAACTGGCGCGCGTGGCAAATCGAGCAAAGCGCCAAGCACAACGTCACGGTCACGCAGACTACCGAGTGAAATCTCACCTATCACGTATGGATGAGCCAACACACGCTCCTCGGCAAGGAGAGTAGTCAGCATAGGATCAGTAGCGTTGATATGGTCAATCCAGACTGACGTGTCGACAAGAATCATTCGACGTCCTGCCGGCGCCGCGGTGCCCCTTTGATGCCCGGTTGGCTACCGCCAAGATTCGCGAGTCGTTTCGCGGCTTCACGCTGGATCAAGGCCTTTAGCGCTTCGCGCACGAGGGCCGTTTTTTCCTCAACACCCGTGTAGGCTTGAGCCTTGGCGATCAAGTCGTCATCAAGCGCAATAGTCGTACGCATGGGATTCTCCGCAAATATGAGCACCAATTATAGCATCATTTGATGCCATAATTGTGCATTTCGTCGTCTCGTAATGAGCGCGTTTTGCCCCAGCAATCCGATGCACTAATTTCCGATGACGAAATATCCGGCCTACCTTCGCGAGCGGTTTTAGCCGTTTTCGCACCCAACTCCTACTTCTACCCGCCGGGGGTACCCCGACTCTCATAACTTTACTTCCCGAACCGTCCGGTGCGGACCCGCATGCCAAGTGGTGTGGCGGAGGTACGGCCTCGGGGCCGCCCCATATGCCGATTGGGGCCTAGAAAATTCCCGCCGTTTGGCGAAAATATAACTGTGTTTTTGTACAGTATAATTGCTACTACCTGATAGCAGCGGGAGATGGTTTGATGATGGACACGTCGTTGATCGAAATCCGCACGTTTAGCAGCCCCGAAGAGATTCGGGAGCTTCCGAACTTTATCGAAGAGAACCCGATCACCAAAACCAGCTATAAGCGGCTGATCGGTGACTACCACTTCGGAGAAGAAGTGTGCTGCTGCGTCCAAAAAGACAATGGAAACCTTTGCCGAGAAGGACATAAGCGAGGATGGGTCGCCGAACTGCTAGATGGGTCAGCGACGATCATCGGCAACCACTGCGCTCAGGAAAAATTCGGCGCCGACTCTCGCCTCATCAAGGATCAGAGTCAATACGCAAATGAAAAGCGTCGCCGTGAGCGACTGGCCGGAATACTTGTCCAGATGGGGAAAAAAGCACAGCGTCTTGAGCACCTCGATCAGCTTCGCACTAGCTTGAAGAACCTCGAAAAGCGGATTCAGGCTTTCACTGGCGAGTTGAGTTCATCTACCGTACGACGCCTGCAAGACATGGCGAGGACGGGGCAATCCGGAGTGACCTTCACGGCCGTGAAATTCCGGGCATACATCGACGACAACGGTCAGAGCAAACGTGAGCGGAGCACGTTTGAACAATCGTTGGGCTCCCTCGATGGACTGGACTTGATCCAGCCGTGGTCGTATTTCACAATCTACGATGCAATAAAGGATGTTGGGCACGCCCAGGAAGAAGCCGAGCAGCTCGGCCCCAAGCCTAAGAGCGCGGACGTCGACTCACTGGCTAACCGGCTCAACGAGTACGATCGCATATTCAGGGACGGGAATCGTCTGCTCAACCTTGAACCGGTTTTTTTCGCCAACAATTTCTTGCCGCTTTGTTTTCTTGAGACCGACAAAACCGAGCGGTATAAGGCCGCAAGAATTGCAATGCGTCGGTCCGGAGTCGCCGGAGGCAAGGATGAGGCCAAAGCGTGGCTCGCGGCACAAGAAAAGGCCATCAAGCAACAACTTGGTATCGATGTGATCGAAATACGCTAGAAGTGCCAACGGACGCTTCTCGCATTCGATGGCGGATGCCTTACAGCGAAAGGAACGCGACGACGGCAAATGCCGCAGCTCCGATGATGGACGCCACTGCGCCGACCTAGTTTCCGAAATTGACAAACTTATCCGCGCCGGCGCCGCCTGAGGACAAGCCTCGCTCGCCAGTCAATGCGGCCAGCGGAGTGGCGACACAAAACCCGTATGCCGACACGATGAAAACGATGGTGATCACCCCAAGCCAGCATCGTCGGGACAGCCATTTGGGGCAGCAAGGCGGCAACAGTCAGCATCAATGTTGCGCCGATCGGGAGGCTCAGGTGAGCTCCGTCTACGCGGAACCATGATGGCCGTGCTCGCCGCTTTCCATCATTCGCATCATCTCCGGGCCGCCTGTTCTGAAAAATACGACCGTCAAGACGACGGACACTGCGCCGAAGACGAGGTTTAGCACGGTGGTGTAGTTGAAGGTGATCGCCGCATCGACGATAGCGGTGTGGCGTTCATGTGGTACCCATCTGAGCACCTGAAACAGTATCTCGACAACCAGCGCGGCCGCGACCATCGCAATGTAAAAGGTAACCGCTATGAACGCGGTCATCTTGCCACCGTAGTACTTCCGGTAGATGTTCAGAATGGGAAGGATGATGAGATCTCCAAAGATGAACGACGCGACACCGCCGAAGCTGATACCACCGTTCCACAGGACCGCAGCAAGCGGCACGTTACCCACCGAACAGGTAAACGAGGCAACGGCAATAAGCGGACCGACGAACGCACCCCAGATCATTGCGGCCGTCGGATGGCTGACGAGAAAAAAATTCTGCCAAAAGCTATCCGGTACCCAAGCGCCAAGCGCGCCAGCGACAAGCAGCCCCACGCCAATGTCTCGCCATAGCATCGTCCAGTTCATCACGTAACTGTGGCTGATTGCTATCCAACCCTCTTTAGAAGAAAGCCGTTGTTTCCAGGTTCCGTGTTGTTCGCCCATCGACATAGCCGCATGACCCTCCATGCTGCCAGCGATACCCTTATCGGCTTGCTCGATAGCGTCCTTCTTCAACGGGTCCGTTAGAAAGAACCGAAAGAGCAGGACCAGAACGATAATCATGATCGGACCGCCGATGAACTCAGCCGCGGCAAACTGCCAGGAAATCAGCACCCACATCAGTACGCCAAGTTCGAGCACGAGATTCGTTGCGGCGAACTGGAACGCCATCGCGGCAGTGAAGTCCCCACCCTTGCGAACAATCGACCGCGCCATGGCGACCGCCGCATAGGAGCAGGAGGATGACGCTGCACCAAGCAAGCTTGCGAGCGTGAGCGACCGGGGCGATGCGTCAGGCAGGAGCTTCGACATCTCGGACTTCGAGACAGCGACTTCAATCACGGCAGAAAACAGGAAACCTAGACTCAGTCCCCAGAAGATCTGCCACAACATCGTGAAGGACATCCAGAGCGCATGACCGAGGGCAGTGACAATCTGCATCGCAATCTCCTTCTAAGGGCTTCTGTACCATCGCCACGCAGTTATGAAAGACCTGCCGCGCGGAATTTCTCGCTCTCGATAGTGCTACCCAGTTTCAGCGCTTTCCTGCAGTGCCCCCTTTGCGCCGCAGGGTCGCGTGCGCAGCGCCATTAGTTGGTCCTGGCACTGCCTTCGAACAGATACGTCAGGAACTTAGGTCCCGGAGCGTAGCCAGTGCCGATCTCATCAATCTTGAAGCCAGCAGTTTCAATAAGCGACAAGATGGGCCGATTCAGATGACATCCCCCGCTGATGCACTTCCACGCCGGCGTCAAACGGTTCTGCCATCTAACTACGCCCTCTTCCGATGCGAGGCCGTGCTCAACGAATAGAAGCCGTCCAGACGGCTCCAGCACGCGACGCATTTCTTGAAGTGCGCGATCGGCGTCTGGGATTGTGCATAGGGTCCAGGTGGTGACCACCGTGTCGACGCTCCTGCTTTCCAACGGTATGGACTCGGCTGAAGCCATCATGAAAGTCACCGGCCGCGCTGCTTGCTTCGCGTTGCGTTTCGCCATCGTCAGCAACTGCGGATCGGGCTCGAGAGCAAGGATTTCTCTCACTCCGGCTTTGTATAGCGGCAAGTTCAAACCGGAACCCGCGCCAATCTCGAGCACCGTTCCTTCTGCCCTGCCGATGACTCGCTCCCGGTACGGTCGAAGCATCGCATTGCGCATTGACATGTCGCAGAGCCGCGGCAAGACAACATTGCGGTAGAAGCCCATGTTTTTGATCTCCTTATCCGATGCAGCGTCCATGTCGGCGAGCGGATGGCCTCGCCGACACGTTTCGCCGCGGGCCTACGCACGTTCGGTTGCGCGTGGTTGCCCGTTGATTATGTTGGTTGCGTCACCGTGCGCAGATACGGCTTAAGCGTCTTGAAGCCCTGCGGATACTTTTTCTTGGCTTCCTCATCGGAGACGGACGTCGGAATGATCACGTCCTCGCCCGGTTTCCAGTTCACCGGTGTGGCGACCGCATGCTTGGCGTTCAACTGAAGTGCATCAAGCAAGCGCAGCACCTCGTCAAAATTGCGGCCCGCACTCATCGGATAGACAAGCATTGCCTTGACCTTCTTGTCGGGGCCGATGATAAACACCGAGCGTACTGTGGCATTGTCCGCCGCGCTTCGCGGGCCGCCGCTCGCGTTCGGGTGAATCATGTCGTAGAGCTTCGCGACGTTCAGATCCGCGTCGCCGATCAACGGATAGTTCACCGCGTGCCCTTGCGTCTCTTCGATATCACCAACCCATCTTTGATGGTCACTCACGGGGTCAATGCTCAGTCCAATGATCTGGGTACCACGTTTGTCGAACTCTGGTTTCAGGCCGGCCAAATAGCCAAGCTCGGTCGTGCAGACAGGCGTGAAATCCTTCGGGTGCGAGAACAGGATGGCCCATTTGTCTGCGATCCATTCGTGAAATCGGATCGTCCCTTCAGTGGTTTCGGCCGTGAAATCGGGTGCTTCCTCGCCTATGCGGATAGACATGTCAAACCTCCATTACTTGCGTGAGTCGAAGTATCCCAACCGCACCACGGCGGGCACTCCGGGTTGAAAGTCACGAACAATTATTGTGCGCTTTTTGGGGTGTGGCCGTTGCGCTTTGGCCGGAGGCGGAAGTGTCTGCTTTTGCTTCAACGCCGCGGACGTCGTCCACGTCCATACGTTGTATGCCTTGCAATATTGTGCAACTCGATCGACTGTCGCCCGAGCACTGTTGCACGAGTTGATCAAGCGAATCGCGCATGGACGTCAATTCGGCTATCTGAGCGTTCAGTTCCGCTACGTGTTTCAAGGCAACCGCCTTGACGTCGGAACTGGCTCGGTCCTCATCTCGCCATAAGGCAAGCAAATGCCTGACACGTTCGATGGAAAAACCGAGCGCGCGCGTCTGTCGAATGAAGCGCATGACGTGAACGTCGCTTTCCATATAGATTCGATAGCCGCTCTCTGCACGTCCATGTGGTTGTATCAAATCGATACTTTCGTAGTACCGAATCATCTTGACCGACATACCGGTCGCCTTGGCGGCTTCTCCGATGTTCATACGATCTCTCCTTTACTACTGCGAGCAGATTAACCCGCGTGGTTGTTTTAGTCGGCAGCGACCGGCGCTTGAGCAAGAGCGTGCTTCCGAAGCGGATTTGCAACATCTCGCAAAGGCGTTCATGCCGGGCGAGCGCACACGGTGACGCGTTCGCCCAAGGTACTCCCTTGCGAATCGCTACTTGGCGATACGCGATTGCGGCTGCTGGTCCTGAGCCGTCTCGCTTGGGCGCGAGCCTTGATCGTCCTTACTATGGCTCATGCTTTTCATCATGAAGAACATAGACAACGGGCACAGCAGGAACAACAAGAAGGGTCCGCCGCTCAATACGAGTGTTCGGAACTGAGGGAACGCCGCATAAGCCGCAGCTAGTATGACGAGCAGGACGGCTCCTGCAGCGATCATCGTTTTCATATTGCATTTCATGGTGTTGCTCCTATTTCAGATTCGGGAGAATGCTCGCGCGTGCGAGCACTGTCGTGTTATTTCGCGGGCGGTGTCTGGATCTTGTCGGCGTACTTGAGCATGATGTCGCCCATCGCCTTCATCATTTCACCGTGCATTTGCATCGCGAGTTTTTCGTTGCCTGGAGGGAGTTGCCCCATCATCGGGCAGTTGCTCATCATCCCCTTTCCCATCATCCCTTTGCCCATCATTCCATCGCCCATCATGCCGCTGGCGTGATCATGCATGGCCGGCTGCGGAGGGCTGGCCGCGGCACTCAATCCGCTCGCACCCAAAAGCGCAAGAGCCAGTGACATCGTGGCTAAACGTTTGGCGTTCATATCGATTTCCTTGGCCTATCCCTAAGTCGTGAGTAAGGCCGTCTGTTTAGGTTCCCGTGGCGTCGCGCTGAAAACGCGTGACGCGATCCGTCGAGCCGAATCATCGACGTGCTGGCACGCAACCGCGCGGCGAGCTGACGCTGCGCGTACGATCTAATGCCTAAATCGCTGGAGGGGAGTTACAGAACTTGTGGCGGACGCTGCGGAAGATCAGGAATGAACTGCGCAAACGCAGTGGCGTCGAATGACGCGTAGACCGATGTAGAGGGCGCTGGGACGAGCGTGACCGAATGGGAAGATATCGCCGCAGGTGTGCAGGCAAGGCTACCGATGCTGCCGTGGCAATCGAGCTGATGCGTGGCCGATACAGCGGTGTCCAGGTGCGCTGCCCCTGCTGAGGCAAGCGCACGCGGGACCGCCGAGTGATGCAGTGGTGTATGCGATCCGGCCATGGCCGATGAAACTTGCGGGCAAATCAATACTGGCGTGGCAAAGCCCGTCAAAGGCAGCCACGCAATCAAGAAGCACAGTAGTAATTTAACGACGCGTTTCACGAGATGTTGATTTCTGAAAAGGTGTTCAGTTACAGATGCACTTGTTCCTGGATCTGGATTACAGCGCGAACGCCGCGCTGCGGGTCGCCGGCTTTCCTTTCAAGTTCAGACCTTGCCGCACGGCGGGTCCACCTATTCCATCCAATATAGGGCAACCCGGCCGCTTGTCGCCCGCGCAATGTCGCGAGAGCTTAGCGAGCGTGTCACGCATCACCACCAGTTCCGCAATGCGCGTGTTCAACTCGCCGATATGGTGCGCGGCGATCGTCTTCACTTCGGCGCTCGCGCGGTCCTGATCCAACCATAACGAAAGCAGTTGCCTGATCTGCTCGATCGGGAATCCCAAGGTGCGGGCTTGCCGGATGAAGCGCAACACATGAACGTCAGAGTCACCGTAGATCCGGTAGCCACTATCTGTGCGACCAGCGGCCTCCACCAGATCGATGCTCTCATAGTAGCGGATCATTTTCGCCGTGACGCCCGAGGCGCTCGCCGCTTGTCCGATGTTCATCTCGCACCTCATACGTTAAGTCACACCACTGCCCGTTGATTTCTAATTCTTACTCTAGACCTTCCAGTTACGGGAATGTCAAGGTTTTTTTGGTGTTGGGTGCCGGCTTAAAAACTCGCTTCTCGGCCCTTGACACTCCAGTGACGGGAGTGTTTAGACTCCGCTCCATTGTCAGATAACGCATGGCGTAGGCCAGCGAAGTGGCGAAACGTCCGTGGAAACACCCGAACCGCGAGCGCGCCTTTTTTGAGCGCTCCGAATGGCAAGACCGGCGGTTATCAAGCAAGCCAACGAGTAGAGGCGAAAGAGATGCGGTGCACAAGAACAACGAAGGTAGCGGTGGTACAGGTGGTACACCCGGAGTGCGGGGCAGGCGGATCGACCGCGCCCGCCGCGAGTGAATGCCGGCGTGCGACCCTGTTGCTCGCCGATGTGCAGTGCATTTCGCACAACCTCCGCCAATCCGCCTGAGGCACCATGCGCCGCGAAGCTAACCGTACGCTAACCGTCATCACGCTCCTTGTTGCGCTGTTCTTCAGCCAGCTCTGGGTGGCGGCGTACGCTTGCACAACGACACCTGCGCTTTCCAGCTCATCGTCTACCGAAGCAATCACGTTCTTCGATGGTCATACCGACCTTCGCGATCACCAGGTCGCCGCGGTTTGCCACGCCCACTGCGACAATTCTGCGCAACCTGATCACGCCCAGCAACCCGCTCCATCACCGCTCGTTTGGATACCGTTGATCTGGGGTGCGTCGACGATCCCTGCATTGGCGATCCAACCACGCTCGCCGACACGGCCCGAGCCTATTCTGCTTTCCGCCTCTCCCCCTCCTCGCATTCTGTTCCAGGTTTTTCGAATCTGATCTCTGGCGATTGACGTCGATCGTGCTCGGCGAAAGCTAGCGCGCGCTCACGCTCGTTCGCGGAAAGGTTTTTACGCTTGTCCCACCGTCTGCCTGTTCGCCGCGTGCGAACTGTGCGTCGCATCGCTCGCCGCTTGCCGGGCCTCCGATCGTTCGCGAAGACGGATAGAGCAAAAGCATTTCGCAAACCAAGCAAATTTAACTAAGTCGCCTAAGTCGAGTCGTGGGTAAGCCGCCCACGCTTTGAAGCTTCGGCAATTTGTGTCGTCGATGCGTATCACGTATTACGCACTGCGCTTATTCTCACCAAGGAATTAACAATGAAACGCTTCACTTCGTTCAAACACGCTGTCTTCGCAACCCTGCTCCTGTCGACGACCCTCACGACCTTCGCGAGTGGTGGCGGTTCCGCCGCGCCGAGGGATTACCCATTCCAGAATGCGCACTCAAGCGCTGGTCAACGCACGGCATCGACGGCTTCCGGCGCGGCCGTTCTTCCCGCAGGCGTCACGGGTTCCACCGCCACCGCGCTGGAGGCGCCTGCAGCAACTCACAGCACTTCGACGGGGAAGTCACGGGCACAGGTGCGCGAGGAATTAGTGGAAGCGCAACGCATGGGCCTTATCCCATCAGGCAAGACTGACTATCCGCCCAGCGCCGAGACCATCGCACGCAATCAGGTGCGATTCCAGCAGGCCGCACCGTTTTGGCGCGCGCATGGAGACCTTCCCTCGCAGGGGCAATTGGCGAGTGACACCGATCTAAGCAAGTGAGTCATTGCCGTGGGTCATCGGGCTTCATTGCATGAAGCCACGCAGCGACGCCTAGTCAGTAATCACCGAAATTGAATGCGCTATCGCGCTTGACCTAATTAACATCAAGGAAACACACATGAAACGCATCACTTCGCTCAAACAAGTGGTCTTCGCAGCATTGCTGTCCGCAACCGTTACGGCATTCGCGGCGGGCGGCGGATCCAATGGATTGGGGCGTAATCCAAACCTCTACGCGCCCTCGCTTACGAGCTCAACATCCCACTCGCAGCAAACTTTGCTGGCAAATAGCGCTGGTTCCGAATCCGTTGTCCTCACGACTGGCACGAATGGTCCTTCCACCGCAGACCGCACCACAGGCTTCGGGAAGACACGTGCACAGGTCCGTGCCGAGTTGTTGGAGGCGGAGCGCGCCGGCACGGTTCCCGTTCATAAGAATGAGTACCCACCCAGCGTCGAAACCGTGGCTCGCAACCAGGCTAGGTTCCAACAGATCGAGCAGGCTTGGCGAGCGGGCGATCCAGTGGTAGCGAACAATCAGTAAGTTCGCCTTCGAGCTGCCTAGCAGCGGTGATGAGACGTCGGGACTTTGTCGTCTACCGATTGTTTTATGACAAGGACAAAGCTTGATCGTCTTTCATCGCTGTTTTTCAACGCATTTATCCGCACGGACGTCCAGATGCAGACATTCAGCGGTCAGCGACGTAGTCAAAATTCCTTGACACCTTAATAAAATGTCTCCGCTATAATCGCAGCCATGAAATTTCTTCGGACAGTGCTCCTCCTGTTGCTCTGCGCCATGCTGCCCATTAGTGGGCTGGCAGCCAGTGGCGCGACTGGACAGTGTCCGATGCAAGAGGTCATGGCCGACGATAGCGGCGCCATGGCGGCCGACATGCCCGGCTGCGAAATGATGACAGCGACATCCAGCGAACACGGTAAGTCGAAGTCATCTCTGTGCAAGGTGACGGCTCAATGTCAAATTGGCAGTCTCTATCATCCCGTATCTTCTCCCTCAGTCGTTCGACCCGCAGGGTCATTTATCCCCCTCGGTTTCCACTACGCAGAGTCGTTCGCCTTCCGCGCGCCGGATGGACTCTGGCGTCCCCCGCAGTCCCTCTAACTCCGTCCATCTGGTTCGCCGCAGTTTCGCGGTGATGTTGTCCTGGTTCAGGACTTGAGTCCGTATGTCCGTTCGCACGGCCATAGGGTGCTCGACCATTCGGGGTTCACATGCATTTCCAACATTTCACGTCGATCATCCGACGTGGGCCGCTGCATTGCCTCGCTTTGGCATCGGTCGTTATGTTTTCCAGTAGCGCGGCGCACGCTCAAGACGCAGGCATGACACTCGACGCGGCGCTTCAAATAGCGACCAGCCGCTCTTCCTCGATCCAGGCTTCGGAAGCCGCAGTTCGGGGAAGCGCCGACGTGGTCGTCAAAGCCGGACAACTACCCAATCCCATGTTGAAGTTGAGCGTTGAGGACTTGCCCATCAATGGGTCAAAGGCCTTCACGATCGGGCAGGACGATTTCACGATGCGCGGTATCGGCATCGAACAGGAATGGGTATCTGCGGACAAGCGCCGATTGCGTACAGCGTTGGCGGATCGCGCCGTAGAGCGTGATAAATCGACCTACCTGCAAAAAGTGGCAGAGGTCCGTCAACAAGCGGCCATGGCTTGGCTGAACGCCATCTATGCAAAGAAGGCCGTCACCTTGAGCCAGGCTTTGGTCGACCATCTGAGCCAGGAACTGACCGCCAGACAAGCGTCGTACCGGGGTGCGAAAGGCACCGCGGTAGACGTAGCCCAAGCCAACCTTACGCTCGGGAACGCGCGTGATGAACTGATTAACGCGCAGCAGGACGAGAAGACCGCGTTGATTACCCTCTCGCGTTGGACAGCAGCAGGCAACGTGCTGGAGGTCGCTGGAGACCCACCGGAGCTGGAGTCACAGGTGTCCAGTTTAAGCGTCGAGCAACTCGATCAAGTTCAGCCTGATCTGATCGCCGCACGCTCCGCCATCTCATTGGCCGATGCCGACACCGATGTCACCCGAAGCAATAGAGACCCGAATTGGACCTGGGGGTTGACCTATTTCAAGCGGGGTGGAAATTTCTCGGACTACGTGTCATTCGGCGTTTCCATCCCTCTGCCGATCAACCGTAGGAATGTCGAAGATCGCGACGTCGAGCAAAAGTCGGAAATGGGCACGCAAGCACGGCTCACTTACGAAGACACCGAGCGACAGGTCGTAACCGATATCCAAAGCCTGACGGCCAAGCTCGCCAGCGGTCGGGAACGTTTAGCGAACGTGAAGCAAACCGTTCTACCCGCCGCAGCACAGAAAGTAGCACTGGCGAATGCGGCCTATCGGTCCGGTGCCGGCACGCTCTCCGATGCATTGGACGCGAGGCACACGCAGCTCGAAGCGAATCTTCAAGTGTTGAATCTCGAACGACAAGTCTCCCTGGTCTGGGCCCAGTTGGAATACCAGGTTTTGCCACCTGACTTGACCGCCAGCCAAGCCAGCCAATAAGGAGAAAAACATGAATCAGAAAATACTCGTACGTGCCGTGGCGTCGGTGTTTGTCGCAGTCGCGCTGCTAGGCGCCGGTTATGTGATCGGCACCCATCGTTCTGCAACAGACGCGCCCATGGCGTCAGCCACGGCCGCGACCCCCTCCGCGCCCGCCGACAAGGTCGATCCAAAGACCGGCCGCAAGGTCCTGTATTGGCATGACCCGATGGTGCCCAACCAGCACTTCGATAAGCCCGGCCCATCTCCCTTCATGGCCATGGCGCTGCAGCCCGTCTTTGCCGACGAGGGCGGTTCCAGTGGAATCCGGGTCGACTCGGGGCTTCAACAGAATCTCGGTATCCGATACGCCACGGTGCGCCGGCAAGACACGGCTGAAGGTTTCGACGCGGTCGGCTCCACGCAGTTCGACGAGTCGGCGGCCGATGTCGTCCAATCGCGAGTAACAGGCTACATCGACCATCTGTACGCCAGCGCGCCGATGCAGCGCGTGGCCAAGGGCGCGCCGATCGCGTCGCTGTTCGTTCCAGATTGGCTGGCACCGCAAGAAGAATATCTGGCGCTCAAACGCGGCGGTATGGATGACGGCCTGCTTGAAGGGGCTCGCGCACGCATGCGAGCAATGTCGATTCCAGACGGGCTGATTGCGAGCCTGGATCGAACGGGTAAAGCGCAGACGCACGTGACGCTGTTCGCTCAAGAGACGGGCGTGCTGACCGAACTCAATGTTCGCGATGGCGCGATGGTGTCGCCAGGACAGACGCTCGCCAAGGTCGCGGGTCTGTCGAAGCTGTGGCTGGTCGTTGAGATCCCCGAGTCGCTTGCGCTACAGGTGCGGCCCGGCATGTTGGTCGACGCGACGTTCGCCGGCGATCCGTCCCAGCACTTTAGCGGCCACATCCGCGAAATCCTGCCCGGCATCAGCACAAGCAGTCGCACGTTACAGGCGCGCCTTGAAATCGACAATGCCGGGCTGAAGCTGACGCCGGGGATGCTGATGCGCGCCCATATCAGCGGCGCGAAACCTGTGTCGCGCCTGCTTGTGCCGTCCGAAGCCGTGATCACGACGGGCAAACGGTCGATCGTCATCGTCAAGAACAGCGATGGTCGACTGCAACCTGTCGCCATTACGGTGGGCAACGATGCCGGTGACGATACCGAAGTGACAAGCGGACTGACGGAAGGCCAGCAGGTCGTTGCCTCCGGCCAGTTCCTGATCGACTCGGAAGCGAGCCTGAAATCCGTGCTGCCGAAGCTCGAAGGAAGCGTTGTGCCCGACGCGGGCGCATCGGTTCCCGTTCCGGCGGCAGCCCCCGCCGCTGCTGCGGCTCTAACCTACGAGACGACTGGCAAGGTTGAAAAAGTCACGCCCGGTGACATCACGTTCTCGCACCAGCCCGTGCCGGCGTTGGGATGGGGTGCCATGACCATGACATTCGGCAAGCCGGCGCCCACGGCCTTCCCGGACGTCAAGGTGGGCGATTCCGTACATTTCATTTTCAAGCAGTCGGATGACGGATACCAACTGACGAAGGTCGAACCCGTTGGAGGCACGAAATGATCGCACGCATCATTCGCTGGTCGATTTACAACCGGTTCCTCGTGCTGCTCGCGACCGTGCTCGTCACTGCGTGGGGCTTTTATTCGCTGACGCAGACACCTCTCGATGCGCTGCCGGATCTTTCCGACACGCAGGTCATCATCAAGGCCTCGTATCCCGGCAAAGCGCCGCAGGTGGTCGAAGACCAGGTGACCTATCCGCTCACGACGACGCTGCTGGGCGTGCCGGGCGCGACGACCATTCGCGCCTACTCATCGTTCGGTGATGCATTCGTCTACGTGCTTTTCGACGACAAGACGGACCAGTATTGGGCGCGTTCGCGGGTATTGGAATATCTGAACCAGGTGCAGAGTCGTTTGCCACCGGGTGCGACCGTGTCGCTCGGTCCTGACGCAACGGGGGTCGGTTGGGTCTACGAATACGCATTGGTCGACCGCACCGGCAAACACGACCTGGGGCAGCTTCGAGCCTTGAACGATTGGTTTCTGAAGTTCGAGCTGAAGTCGGTACCGGACGTCTCGGAAGTCGCGTCGATCGGCGGAATGGTGCGCCAATACCAAGTCGTCATCGATCCGGACAAGTTGCGCGCCTATGGCATCACGCAAGGTGCTGTTGCGGATGCCATAGGAAAGGCCAACCAGGAGTCGGGCGGATCGGTTGTCGAACTCGCCGAGTCCGAGTACATGGTGAGGTCATCTGGCTACCTGCGCTCACTGGACGACTTCCGCAACATCGTGCTGCGGACCAACGATACCGGCACGCCGGTCCTGTTGGGGGACGTCGCTCGCATCCAGATTGGCCCCGAAATGCGCCGTGGCATTGCCGAACTAAACGGCGAAGGCGAAGTCGCCGGGGGCGTGATTGTGATGCGCTCGGGCAAGAACGCGCTGACAACCATCGATGCGGTCAAAGCCAAGTTCGCCGACTTGAAAAAATCGCTGCCGCCAGGCGTCGAGGTCGTGACGACGTACGATCGCTCGCAGCTCATCGAGCGTGCAGTCGACAACCTCAAAGACAAGCTCATGGAGGAATTCATCATCGTCGGGTTGGTCTGCGCGGTGTTCCTGTTCCATCTGCGCAGCGCGTTCGTCGCGATCCTGTCGCTGCCGCTCGGTGTGCTGACCGCATTCATCGTCATGCGCTATCAGGGCGTCAACGCAAACCTGATGTCGTTGGGCGGTATTGCGATTGCCATCGGCGCGATGATCGATGCGGCTATCGTGATGATCGAAAACGCACACAAGCATCTGGAAGCGTACGACCACGAGCATCCGGATAGTCCGATCACGAACGCTCAGCGATGGGAATTGATCGCCGAGTCTGCGGCAGAAGTTGGGCCAGCCTTGTTCTTCTCGCTGCTCATCATCACGCTGTCGTTCATCCCGGTCTTCTCGCTCGAAGGCCAGGAGGGCAAGCTCTTTGCTCCGCTAGCGTTCACGAAGACGTACACGATTGCTGCAGCCGCTGGGCTGTCCGTAACGCTGGTGCCGGTACTGATGGGCTTTCTGATTCGGGGTCGCATTCCGCACGAGAACGCCAACCCGATCAACCGCGTGTTGATCAGACTGTATCGCCCATTGCTCGAAGCGACGCTACGCCGACCGTGGGTCGCAATCGGCCTGGCAGTTGTAGCACTCGCCATCACGCTCATTCCCGTGTCGCGACTAGGCGGCGAATTCATGCCACCGCTCGACGAAGGCGACCTGCTGTATATGCCGACTGCGCTACCTGGAATTTCAGCCGACAAAGCCGCCGAGTTGCTTCAACAAACTGACCGGCTCATCAAGACGGTTCCGGAAGTTAAAACCGTGTTCGGCAAATCGGGACGTGCCGACACCGCGACCGACCCGGCGCCCTTCGAGATGTTCGAGACCACCATCCAGTTCAAGCCACGCAGCGAATGGCGGCCCGGCATGACGCCCGAGAAGCTGGTGGATGAACTCGACGCGCGAGTCAAGATTCCGGGCCTGTCGAATGTCTGGGTACCGCCGATTCGCAATCGCCTGGATATGCTGTCGACCGGTATCAAGACGCCCGTGGGAGTGAAGATCTCTGGAGCAGACCTTGGGCAGATCGACAAGATTGCCACGCAGGTCGAGTCCGTCTTGAAGAACGTTCCGGGCGTCACGTCGGCGCTGGCGGAACGCCTGAACGGTGGCCACTACATCGACGTCGATATCGACCGGTTGGCTGCAGCCCGCTATGGCATGTCGGTGACTGACGTCCAGTCCATCGTGTCGACGGCGGTCGGCGGCGATAACGTCGGCGAAGTCATTGCAGGCCGCGAGCGTTTCCCGATCAACATTCGCTATCCAAGGGAGATCCGGGACTCAGTCGACAATCTACGTCAGTTGCCGGTGGTCACCGACCGGGGGGCGCAGATCACGCTAGGGGACGTAGCCACCATCAAGATCTCAGATGGGCCACCGATGATCCGTAGTGAGAACGCGCGCTTGTCGGGTTACGTCTACGTCGACATTCGCGATGTGGACTTGCAATCGGCCGTGAAGGCAATGCAGCTTGCGGTTGCACAGCACGTTGTACTGCCGCCAGGCTATTCCATCGCGTGGTCCGGCCAGTTCGAGTATCTGGAGCGGGCGGCCGCGAAATTGCGGACCGTGATTCCAGTGACGCTCGTCGTCATCTTCGTACTGCTCTTCCTGACGTTCAACTCGGCGGCCGACGCGCTGTTGCTGATGTCGACCGTGCCCTTCGCACTGGTCGGAGGCTTCTGGCTGATCTGGATCCTGGGACATGCGGTGTCGGTCGCGACCGCTGTCGGGTTCATCGCGCTCTCGGGCGTCGCGGCCGAATTCGGCGTTGTGATGCTGCTGTATCTAAAAGGTTCGCTCAACCGTCGACTCGAGGAAGGCGCGCCCTTTACCGAAGCAACGCTCGTCGATGCGATTCGCGAGGGCGCTGTCTTGCGCGTGAGACCCAAGGCAATGACCGTCGCGGTCGTGCTGGCAGGTCTCATCCCGATCATGCTGGGCCATGGCGCCGGGTCAGAGGTCATGCAGCGCATCGCCGCGCCAATGGTTGGCGGCATGGTGACCGCCCCGCTCCTGTCGATGCTGATCATCCCGGCCGCCTGGTTGCTGCTGCAACGCCGGAAGATTGCACGCACCCAAACGAAACCTGAAGAACCGCTTCAACCTCACGCAGTACCCACTGGCACGCTCGTGCCGCAAACTCAATCTGGAGAAAACCAATGAAGAAGTTCCTTACCGTATCCGCCGTATTCTGTGCCGCTCTTACGCTCGCTAGTGCCGCGGTAGCAGCGGACGAAATGGCCGGCATGAAGATGGACAACGGCGCCATGAGCGCCGCGAAGCCAGGCAAATCGCAACTGACCGACGCTGTGGTTAAGAAGGTGGACCCATCGACTGGCATGGTGACGCTTCAGCACGGCGCGCTCACCAACATCGGCATGTCGGCGATGACGATGGCCTACAAGGCCAAGGACGCGGCGATGATTGACCACGTCAAGGAAGGCGAGAAGGTCAAAGTCCGCGTTGAAGATGTCAACGGCACGCTGACCATTGTGAAGCTGGAGAAGCACTAACTGGCGGTCGGCGCCAAGGACGCGGCGACGCCTACTCTGGTAGGCGCCGCTGTCCTTGAGGCCGCAGCTAACAGAATCGCGTTTGACACGACTACGGCAGCACTTCGGTCATGGTGTGGACGCTGTAGAAATGGGAAACCGGCAGCACGGCGATCACGCCGTCGCCCGGCGCACCCACATGCGCGACCTTCATAATTGCAGCGACCAGCGTATCGACATCGGCCGTGCGAACGAAGATCTCGATTTTCAGGTGTCCGATCGCCTCGTCGTTCGCATACGGGTTCAGGTGTGCACCGAAACCTCTTACTTTGCTGATCGTGACGCCGTGTGTATGGATCGCATGCAGCGCTTTCCTAAGGGCTGCAAGCACATCCGGCCGGATAATCGCGACTACGCATTGCGATTCCATGGTGATCTCCTGACGTTCAGTTGAACCGTTTCACGCCTTTTTGACGTACGCGCTACACCAGCCCTTCGCATTGACCTGCTTGCCGGCAAAGATCGTGCAAGGAGCCGTTGCGTCGCCGGCTTTTCCCTGGAAAAACTGACAGCTCGCACAGGCTTGCCCCGCCTGATAGTTGGCGTACTTGGCGTGATCGACCTTGCTGGCATCCGTCTTGTACCCGAGCGCTTGCGCGTTCGCGTCGGACTCCAGGACCGGCCCGGCTTGCGCTGCCGCGTTGCGCTCCAAGATCAGCGACGAGGCTAAACCAGCGGTGACGAGCATAAAACTGCGGCGAGTAAATTTCATATTGTTCTCCTTTTCACTGGCCGCCTCGCGCTCGCGAAGCCTGGCCTGATTGTCTCCGAATCTTGAAAAACCCTACTAGGTCCGAATCAGATAGTTGCGCATCAAGCCCGAGTCCTCGTGCTCGAGCATGTGACAGTGGTAGAGAAACATCCCGGTGTATCCTCCGAAGCGAAGCAGCAGGCGGACTCGCTCGCCCGGCATAATGAGTACGGTGTCCTTCCATCCCTCATCGACATATCCGCCGGCAACCGAGTCGCGCGCCCTGGAAAACTCCGTTGCAATCAACCGCTTTAGTACGCGGAACTGCACGCCGTGTACATGCATCGAGTGCGCCATCAACATCATCGATGCCTCGTTGCGAAACTCCCAGATTTCGGTGGTCTCGCGTCTCACGATTTCCGATGACGTGACGCTATCCATTTCGAAACGGCGCCCATCGATGCCCCATGTCATCATGCCCATTGTGATACCGAACGCACGTGGCCGTGAGAAATTGACTGCCTCTTGCGGGCGTAGCGCCGGCACCCGCGCGAGGTGCATCGGCAGGACGCTGGTCGCATCCGATTGCTGCGCGACCCTGACGTTCAACACGGGGAAACGCGCGCCCATCGGCAACTCCGTATTGCCCATCATCCCGCCCATGGCGACGTCGCCCGCGAACTCGCGGCTCTCCAGCGTCATCTTGGTCCCTACTGGTTGGTGGCTGAAGTCCGCCCACACGTCGATCCGCTCGGCCGGCGCGAGCGTCACGTACCGCCGTAGCAGTGGTGTTTCGAGCAGTCCGCCATCGGTGCCGATCACGGTCAACGGCGAACCGTCGCTCCATGCGAGCTTATAAATTCGCGCGTTAGACGCATTGAGCAGGCGCAGGCGATAGGCGCGGGTTTCTACAGGCAACACGAAGTCGGGTCGTCCATTGACGAGAATCTGGTCACCGAGAAAACCCATCATTCGCGCCATCATGTCGCCCATGCCACCCATGCCGCCGTTGCCCATCATTGCGCTTTTCATCATCCCCCCACGACCCATCATTCCGCCTGCTGGTTGCGACAGATATGCGAACTGGTTGTCGCCATTCACCTTGCGGTCCTGAATCATGATAGGTACGTCGTAAGCGTCATCAGGCAGTTTGAGCGCAGCCTCCTCCTCGTCACCGACGATCAGGAAACCGGCCTGTCCAAAGTAGATCTGTGCGCCGGTGCGACCATCCGGATGCGCGTGGAACCAATACGTGCCGGCGCGGTTCTGGACCTCGAATTCATATCGGAAATGCTGCCCGGGCGAGATCGCATTGCGCGGATGCCCGTCCATCGCGGCGGGCATGAGCAGACCATGCCAATGGATGATGGTCGGTTCAGGCAATTCGTTGATGAAATCGATCCGCACTTTTTGTCCGCGTCGCACACGCAATACGGGCACGTACCCATCGGACAGAAAGGCGAGCGCGCCGGCGCCGCCCTGGGTGACTTTTCCGTCGTAGCGCCATACGTGTGTAGCCGATCCCGGCCAGATCGCGAGTTGATCTTTCTTTGCGCGCAACTCGACTTCGAGATCCGGCGTGAATGGCGCATGAGCTGGATTTGATTGCGCGGATGCGGTACGCAACGCAGGTGGCCATCCGGCACTCGCGAGTAGTGCCGAGCTCAGCGAAGCGCGCAGGAACGTACGACGTTTTGCGTTCTTGATGTCCGGCATTCGTCACCTCCAAAACGAGCTATCCTTGTCTTGCTTGAGCCGCGGATGGGTGCAGTCGCCTCCCCACGGACGCATGACACAATTAACCCTTGGGCGCCCACTTCGCATCGACCGCAGCCTGGATCTTGCCCGGGTCTTTGATACCCTGACGCGTCATCTGATAAGCGATCTCCGCCGTTCCCTGACAGACGGGGCACGTCACGGCCATCTGGTCTTCGAAGCATTGCAAATTGGAACGATGCTCCCCGCGATTCTCACAGCCGCACCAGCAATACAACTGATTCAGGGTTGCCGGAATCTGCGTGGCTACCCAATAAGCGTGCCTCGTCGCGGCGTCCGAGAACTGCTCGGGGTTCAGCACGTGCGATGCATCGGTGCGTCCAGTTGGGACAATGCGCAGACCGTTGTCGCGCAGCATACCGATACGCCATGGGATGTTCGGTGTGCCCGGCAACGGTGCCTTGTCTCCCGCCGACGTGGTCTTTGACAACATGATTTCCGCTGCCATTGACACTACGCCCGCAGATAGCGCCACCGGCACCACCCAAAGCAAGCGTCGCCTCGACCAGTTCAATCGCGGGCTGCGAGGCCGTGCACGTGTGGCTTGGTCTTTCGAAAGTTTTTTGTCAGGTTGCCTATCTTTCATCGAGGTGTCTCCTTGGCCGGATGAGGATCATCATCAAGCGCGTATCGCAGCATGACACTACCGCATGCCACGCATCATGCCGACATGCATCATTGCCATCACCGCCACGCCAAGTACGGAGATGAGCCCGACTACGGCCAGCACGATCACAATGGCTTTCAGAATCCACGAACGATCACTCACGTCGGTCTCCATCCAGTCTGTTCGGTGTCACGGGCTAACGCGCGGCACCAGTTCTACTGGCATGGGCAACCCCTGTTTCGCCGGCGAGCGCGAACAGCAGCGGGGCTCATCTACCAGGCTCATGGACCGCATCATCAGCACCATCAACGAGAACACTGGGGCGGGTCGGAAGCGACACATGTTTTCGCCGTCCGACAGTTCTCCTGACGCGCGAGCGCGTCGTCCTTGAACGTGTCTACGATGGGACTAACGGAAGAGGGATTAAAGCGCTTGCGGTGGGCGCTGCGGCGGCTCGGGGATGAACTGCGCCGAGAGAACGTGACTCATGGGCCGGTAGACAGGCAACGAGGTGATTGCTACCGCGACATGAAGGGAGGGAACGAGAACCCACGGCATGCTGCACGAGTGGCTGCCCATGCTGCAGTGCCCGCCCGCCTGCGTCTTGACGACGGGCGATTTTGTGCGATCAGCATGGTCGTCCATACCAGTTATGGACATCTGGCTTTCATGTGATGGCGAAACGGCAGGTGTCATCGCCGAACAAAGCGACGCCTGCGCGGGATAACCGAGTATCGGCAACCACGCGATCAGAAAAAAGGCGATCAGTTTGGTCAGAAATTTCATGATTTTTAGTATAGGCGCAGCCGGGCAGTGATGCCACATCTTGCAGTGTCAGTATTTACGTCGATAACCCGATGGGCGATGTCCCAGTGAATGCCCCATCAGCGATCCCACCGCTGCAGGTGCGCGAGGAACGTGTCCGCGCCAACGAATCCCACCAGTTGCGCAGCGGTTTGTTGCTGACCGCTTCGATCATAGAAAATCAATGCGGGCGGTCCGAACAATCCATAGCGCTTTAGCAGCGCAGCATCCTCCGGCGTGTTTCGTGTGACGTCGATGCGCAATAGCTTCCAGTGTGCCAATTCAGCCGCCACACGTGGATCGGCGAACGTAAAGCGTTCCAGCTCTTTGCAGGAGAGGCACCAGTCCGCATAAAAATCCACCATGACGGGCTGACCGTGTGCCTGATTCAGCGCGTCGACCAGTTCGGCGGCCGAGCGTACCGGCTGAAAACGCGAGGGGCTTTCCGTGACGGATGCCGTCCCCTGTGTCACGCGCTTGAGCGGCTGCAGCAAATCGTCGTTACCGGACAGGGCACCGAGCAGTTCGGCAATACCGGCAGCGACAAGGAGCACGCCCAGTGCTTTGCCCACCCGTGCAATCCCGCGCGTATCCGGCTGCAACGGATCAATCGCTCGAAGCATCATGCCGCACGCGGCGAGGAGCGCGGCCACCAGCACCATCAGCAACCACGATGGGAGCAAGGAGTAGACGAACCACAGGGCGGCCACCAGCAGCATCACGCCCAGCGTGTTCTGCGCGGCACGCATCCATTTACCTGTTCGTGGCAAGACCTGCGTGCCAAAGGTGCCGACGACCAGTAACGGAATCCCCATGCCGATCGCCATCACATACAGTGCCAGCGCCCCGGAAAGCAGATCACCGCTTCGCGAGATGTACAGCAACGCGCCAGCGAGCGCCGGCGTTGAACAGGGACCGACGAGCAGCGCGGACAGGGCGCCCATCAGGAAGACGGGAAGGATGCGTCCGCCAGGCAACCGCTGGCTCCAGCCAGCGAGGCCAGTTTGCCAGTGTGAAGGTAATTGCAGCCTGAACACGCCGAACATCCCGAGCGCGAAGATCACCATGAGGATGCCGAAGCTTGTCAGGATCCACGGTTGCTGAATGAACATCACCAACTGGATGCCGAAGAACGCTGCGATGCTGCCCGCCAATGCGTAGGTCAGCGCCAGTCCCTGCACGTAGGCAAAGGTGAGCGCAAAAGCGTGCCATAAATGCGGCCGGGCATCGTGTACTCCACCGCCCAACACAACCGTCGTGACAATCGGAATGAGCGGATACATGCACGCCGTCCCAGCGATCAATAGGCCCGCGAGCAAAAAGCCGAGCAACTCAGTGATGCTGAGGCCGGCGGACGATGGCAGTGCCAGTCCGAACAATGTCCGCGTGTTCGCCGGCGAGCTGACGTCGGCATTGGCGACACTAGCTTGGTCTGCAGCATGGGTGATGTCCGACACCGAGCCAGCGGCTGCAATGCGATAGGTCCGAGTGAGTGGCGGATAGCAAACACCCAGATCCGCGCAGCCTTGAGAGGTCACTGACAGTACGACATCGGTGGTCACGGGATGAGGTAACGTCAGGCGCAGCGACACCGGGCCGTGATAAACGAAGACCTTGCCGAAGGTTGGATCATCTTTCTCTTCGCCCGGTGGCAAATCGACCGGCTTCACCGGTACACCACCTACAGAGAAGCTAAAACGGTCTCGGTAAAGGTAGTAACCGGAGTGAGTGCCGAAATCGAGCGTAACTTGCTGCGGTGCATTGAGACGGACGGTTAGCGGGAAGGCCTGCTCGGGTGGCAACAGGTCCGATTCGGTCACCGCATGCGCTAGAAGCGGGACGACCGCAACGAGGAGCGCGAGGACTATCCGCTTGAACCAGCGCCGTGCGCTTGCAATGTCGCGGGCACAGCGCGTCAGGCGGCCGCCCGCGTCCGGTCGCGCACCTAACTGCACTGTGTCGATGAGCTTCATTGCCCCATCCTCCGGCGCGTCGAAATGGCTCCGAATTGTCACACTGTAAGCGATCTCGCGGCCCAGCCCGTCGCGCCGTGATTCGATGATGGTCGATTCGACGACCTCACCGCATTCTGGGGTGCCCTCAAGAAACGAACTTTCGCGTACGTTAAGGCCGAATGCCCCTTACGCGGCGCCGGTGTCACGCGGTTCTTCGCCTCGCTGCAATGAGGCAATCAGCGGACATGACACGTTGCCCTTGCGCGAATGGCACGCGCGCACGAGTTGGGTGAGCACCGCTTCCATGCGCTCGAGATCGGCGAGCTTGTCCTGAATGTCGAGCAGCTTGTGCTCCGCGAGGCTGCTCGCCTCATCGCAATGCGTCCCATCCTCCAGTTTCAGCAGGTCCGCGATTTCGTCGAGGCTGAAGCCGAGCCGCTGGGCCGATTTGACGAACCGCACCCGCGTCACGTCCCCTGCGCCGTAGCGACGAATACTGCCGTATGGCCTCTCCGGCTCGAGCAGGAGGCCCTTGCGCTGATAGAACCGAATCGTCTCCACGTTGACGCCGGCCGCCTTCGCGAAGGCGCCGATGGTCAGACTTTCGCTACCGTTTTCCATACCGCTTGACTCCGTACATGGGTACGGAAGTAACGTTACGCTACTCATCGGAAATCCGGAAGGGCAAGCGTATGGCGGAACCACAGAAAGGGCGCGGCGCGCTCGCTGCCGGCGGACTGGCCGCGATGCTCGCGTCGACCTGCTGCCTCGGGCCGCTGGTGCTCGTCGCGTTGGGCGTCAGCGGCGCATGGATCGGCAACCTGACTTTGCTCGAACCCTACCGGCCGGTTTTCATCAGCGCGGCACTGGTGGCGCTGTTCTTCGCTGGTCGGCGCGTCTTCCGGCCTGCTGCGGCATGCCAGCCGGGTGAAGTGTGCGCGATTCCGCAGGTACGCGCCGCGTACAAGCTCATCTTCTGGATCGTCGTCGCGCTGGTTCTGGTCGCGCTCGGTTTTCCCTACGTGCTGCCCCTCTTCTATTGAACCCGGAGTTCATCATGAAAAAACTGCTTGCTGCACTCGTTGTTGCGGTCGTCACCGTCCCGGTCTGGGCCGCGACACAGACCGTCAAGTTGTCGGTGCCCGGCATGACCTGCGCGGCCTGTCCGATCACGGTCAAACACGCGCTTTCCAAAGTCGCCGGCGTCGAAAAAACGGACGTCCGTTTCGAGCAAAGGGAAGCCATCGTGACGTTCGACGACAGCAAGACCAACGTCCAGGCGCTGACCAAGGCCACGGCGGACGCGGGCTATCCATCGTCGGTCAAACAGTGAAAGTACGGAGCTACTGCAATGTCGTTCGTCACGCGCGCGGCCGATAAGGCCGGTTTGCTCGGCAGCATCGCGTCGGCGATGGGCTGTGCGAGCTGCTTTCCCGCCATCGCCAGTCTGGGTGCGGCGATTGGTCTGGGCTTCCTGAGCCAATATGAAGGCTTGTTCATCCGTATCCTGCTACCGGCCTTCGCCGGCATTGCGCTGTTCGCCAATGCGATCGGATGGCTCAATCATCGGCAGTGGCGGCGTACCGTGCCCGGCCTGATCGGCCCGGTACTGGTGTTGGCAGCCGTGTTTGTGATGCGGGCCTATGGCGAGCGCAGCGGCTGGCTGCTCTATCCCGGTCTCGCCGTCATGATGGCGATATCGATCTGGGACCTGTTCTCCCCGGCGCAGCGCGTCTGTACCACCGATGCGTGTGATTCGGGCACGGGCAACGTGCGCAACGGTTGAGCAGTGGTGCATCTAACCCAATCCATGAAAGAACGGAGTAAGCCCATGATGACCTTGAAGATCGACGGGATGACCTGCGCTTCCTGCGCGGAGCATGTCAGACAGGCGCTGGAAAAGGTACCCGGCGTGCGCTCGGCAGCGGTCTCCTGGCCCGAAGCGCTGGCCGATGTGACGGTCGATGAAGGAGTCAGCGACGACACGCTGGCTGCCGCACTGATGACAGCTGGCTACCACGCCAAGGTTGCCGACGTGCCGGACCAATCCGCAGGCCTGTTGGACAGGGCGCTCGGCTGGGCGGGAGCTGGTGGGAAGCGTCGCGGCGATGATGGCGCGCTGCGGGTCGCCGTGATCGGCAGTGGTGGCGCTGCCATGGCGGCTGCGCTGAAGGCGGCCGAAAACGGCGCGCAGGTGACACTCATCGAGCGCGGCACCATTGGCGGCACGTGCGTGAACGTCGGGTGCGTGCCCTCCAAGATCATGATCCGTGCCGCCCAAATCGCGCATCTGCGGCAGGTAAGCCCCTTCGATGCGGGGATCAGCGCCGTGGCACCGGTGATCGACCGGCCGCGCCTGCTCGCCCAGCAGCAGGCGCGCGTGGACGAGCTGCGCCACGCCAAATACGAAAACATTCTCGACACGAGCCCGAACATCAATGTTCTGCACGGCGAGGCGCGCTTCACGGGGAGCCATACGCTCACCGTCACGCTGACCGTCGGCGGCGAACGCATGGTGTCGTTCGATCGCTGCCTGATTGCCACGGGTGCAACTGCCGCGGTGCCGCCGATTCCGGGCCTGAAGGACACCCCGTACTGGACCTCGACGGAAGCGCTGGCGAGCGAAACGATTCCCGCACGACTGGCCGTGATCGGCTCGTCGGTGGTGGCTGTGGAACTGGCCCAGGCCTTTGCACGGCTGGGCAGTCATGTCATCGTCCTGGCCCGTCACACACTGCTCTACCAGGAGGACCCGGCGATCGGCGAAACCGTGACGGCGGCCTTTCGCGCCGAGGGCATCGAGGTGCTGGAACAGACCCAGGCGAGTCATGTGTCGTACGCTGACGGCAAGTTCGTCCTCACCACGAACCACGGCGAGGTGCGGGCCGACCAGCTGCTGGTGGCAACGGGACGCGCCCCCAACACCGGCAGTCTGAGCCTGGCAAGTGCCGGCGTGCAGCTCGACGGGCACGGCGCTGTCGTGATCGACGCCGGCATGCGCACGAGCGCACCGGACATTTATGCGGCGGGCGACTGTACGAATCAACCGCAGTTCGTCTATGTCGCGGCGGCGGCCGGTACGCGCGCGGCGATCAACATGACCGGCGGCGATGCGCGGCTGAATCTCGATACGGTGCCGGCGGTCGTCTTCACCGAGCCACAGGTGGCCACGGTCGGCTACAGCGAGGCGCAGGCGCACCAGGCGGGCATCGAGACCGACAGTCGCACACTGACGCTCGATAACGTCCCGCGCGCGCTGGTGAACTTCGACACGCACGGCTTCATCAAGCTGGTGGCGGAAGCCGGCAGCGGCCGGCTCATCGGCGTGCAGGCAGTGGCGCCCGAGGCGGGCGAAATCATCCAGACGGCCGCGATCGCGATTCGCGCAAGGATGACCGTGCAGGACCTCGCTGACCAGCTGTTCCCGTACCTGACGATGGTCGAGGGGCTCAAACTCGCCGCGCAGACCTTTTCGAAGGATGTGAAGCAGCTCTCGTGCTGTGCCGGATAACCTGCGGGGGACGACGATGAACCTTGCCCGCTACGCGGCCGAACTGGTCGAGCGCCTGACGATGGCCAACCAGTTGGAAGGCTTTGCAGATCTCTTTGTTGTACTGCTGCGTGAACTCAGCAAGGGGGCGCCGGTTTCTCCTGCCGCGCTGGCTCTGGCCTTGGACTGGCCCGTCGGGCGTGTGACCGCTGCACTCGCACAGGCGGTCAGCACCGAATGGGACGACGATGGCAACGTCGTCGGTTACGGTTTGACGTTGCGTGAGACCCCGCACACTTTCGAGGTCGGCGGCCGACGCCTGTACACGTGGTGCGCCTTCGACATTTTGTTCTTCCCGGCGCTGATCGACCGGACGGCCCACGTGGTTTCGCGTTGTGCGGCCACTGGCGTGCCGGTCTCGCTTACGGTCACGCCCAACGAGATACAGGAAGTCGAACCGGCCGGTGCGACTGTATCGCTGCTACTCCCACAGGCCACGGCCGATATCCGCGCTGCGTTCTGTTGCCACGTGCATTTCTTTGCCTCTGTCGCCACGGGTCAGCAGTGGGCCGCGACGCATCACGGCATCGAGATCGTGAGCGTCCGGGACGCCTTCTCCGTGGGCCGCGCGTGTGCCGAACGGTTGTTGCGGGCCACCGGTCTGCGAAACGCGGGGAGCGCAGCCCGTAGGTAACTCTGCCATGCCGCGTTCCCCTCACAGCTCCGGCTGGCGCGCCTGGCTCTGGGGTACGCTCGCTGCGCACACCTGCCCATGCCATCTCCCGATCATGCTGCTGGCGCTATCCGGCACCGCGGCCGGAGCACTCGTCAGCCAGCATAAGGGCATCGCCGTGGGCGTGCTGCTGGTGTTATTTGCCTTGTCGCTCACACGGGCGCTGCACGCGTTCCGGTCACCTCGCTGATATGCGCATCGGTGCTCTCAGTCACGCGTCGGTGTCGGCGTGCCCTCAAGAAAGGGTTTTTTTCGTGCGCTAAGGATTGCGGGACTCGTTTTTTGGTAGACGGATGGCCGCTGGCCCCACGGGCGATTGAGTCGGAGCGACCGGTGACTGTAGTACACGAAGAGACTGCCGCACGACTCCTAGCGCCGAGTTGAGAAAGATGCCCGCGATGACGGTCCCGACAATAATGTCGGGCCAGCGCGAGGCAAGTACGTAGCTGCTGCCAGCGGCTAGCAATACTCCGACATTAGCGATCAGGTCATTTCGGGAGCACAGCCAGGTAGAGCTCATGTTGAGGTTATCGCTGCGGTGCCGGTATAGGAGATTGAAGCAGGTGAGATTGGCGACCAGCGCCACCCCACCGACAATCCCCATCGCCTCGACACCCGGCATAACGGGGTGCAGCACCTTGTATATGGCATCTGCCAATACTCCAAGGCTAAAAAGGAACATGAAGCCCCCCTTCGCTAAAGCAGCGCCGGCCTGCCAGCGCGTTGAGCGCGTCAGCACAAAGAGGGAGAAGCCATACACGAGGGCGTCGCCCAACATGTCCAGAGCGTCCGCTAATAGCGAAGTTGAATGCGCCAGCAGCCCTGCCGTGCCTTCCGCGAGGAACATCACGGCATTGATGAAGAGCACGATCCACAGCACGCGGCTGTGGCTTTCTCGCAGCGTATTCACTTCACAACTTTTGTCTTGGCAACAATTTGCCATGATGCGCCTCTGAGGGTTTTGGCTTGTCGTATCCGTCTCACGATATTGGTATCGCAGGGGGCGCAGCAGTCCGATCTGCATGCAGGAGCCTTCGAACGGTACAAACACAATTTCACACCCTCTAGGTACTATAGAGTCAAGGAAATTTTGAGGAGCCGGGCGATGAAGATCGGTGATTTGGCGAAACGGGCCGGGTGTAAGGTTGAAACCGTCCGCTATTACGAGAGCGAGGGTTTGCTGCCGGAACCAGCTCGTAGTGAAGGCAATTACCGGGTCTACGGGGAATCTCACGCTGAGCGGTTAACGTTCATCCGCAACTGTCGCGCGCTAGATATGACGCTCGGCGAAATCCGTGCGCTGCTAGGCTTCAGGGATGGCGGTGGGCAGGACTGCGGCGACGTCGATGCTTTACTCGACGAGCATATCGACCACGTGGCCGAGCGCATCGCCGAATTGCAGCGGCTAGAAGCGCAACTGCGAGCGCTGCGGCAATCCTGTGGCGAACGCCGGTCTGTCAAGGAATGCGCGATTCTCCAAGTGCTCACCGCTCATTAGCCGCCCTCCCACTGGCAGGCATGTCCAGTTGAGCTATACCTCAACTGGACGTCAGACTCCGGACGCAAACTGCGTCAAGTTAAGGTCGGATTCGAGATTGCCGGACGCCTATGGCCCAATCTCTCAGGCTCCAATCTGACAGATTCGGCCTTACCGTACGAAAAAAAATCCGTTTCTTGACGGCACCCCTAGCTGCTCTCGACTCAGCAGAGCGAGGCAGTGCAAGCTGCGCTGCCGAGGTGGGCTCAACCGGATTTTGCAGCCCAGCCTGTTCGAAACCCGAGCGCCCTGAGCATTGCAAAGGTGTCGCAGCAGGCAACGCCTACCTGGCGGCACACGTCCGGCACCTTCCTGTTGGCCCGCTGTTTGGAGGGCTTTGAAACTTCGTTCGACACGACCACGCGCTGCTGCGGCCGCACGAGCCCGTAGGTGATGAGAAAAGGATCGCGGCCCAGCTGCTCAACCTCACTATCCGTCAGGTCCGGCGCGTATGCGTTCATGACCCGGACCAGTATTCCCGTGTCAACCTCTTCGGCAAGCACAAGCGCCTCTTCCACCGCATCGCGGCAAAGCCACTCATTCAAAAGGTCCTTTTTGGCGTCCGCTCCACCCCGCACCTCTTCGAATGTCTCGAGTGGCATGGCGATGTCGCCCTCGCTCGCAGAATATAGAAGCCAGTCCCAAAACTCCGGGACCATGTCGACCGCGTAATATTTGTTATGAGCATCAATGAGGACGTTCGCGTCCAACAGATAAACCGTGCCGGGCGTTCGACTCATGCACCACCCAGCAGCGTTGCCACGTTGGTGGGTTTCACGCCCAGGACCCGGCCCGCCTTGGTCGGCGTCAGGATGCCCTCGTCCACCGTACGTTTGACGAGATCGAGCAGCGCCCCGCCGAGCCGGTGCCGACGGACCGTGTAGTAGCTCGGCGCACCGACACGCTTCGCCTTGGCGTCGCGCTCCTTAAGCCAGCTGTCTCGGAAGATACGGGAAAGCTGCTGCCACGTCGGGTGGGAAATGTGTCCCCGTTGCAGTAGCCGATATCCGACCAGCGGTCGACTGATCTTCCGCGCATCCGCAAATTCACCAATGCGCTGCGCCATCCCGGCCAGGTCCATGCCCCCCAGCGGGAGATCGTCCAGTTCTGCGTCCTGCAACAGCAGGCGGCTTGCAACATCGTTGCAGAATTTCTCCACGCGCTGTTCCGGCGCCCCACCGCTCACCCCGGACTGGCCGAGCCAGATGTGGATGAGTTCGTGCAAAAGAGTGAATGACCACGCTGACTTCGCGTCCTGATCGTTCACGGCGATGAACGGCGCGACATCGTCGGCAATCGCGAAGCCGCGAAAGACCTCCGGGCTGATATTGGAGTGGTGACTGCCGAGGTTGCCCATGAGCAGGACGAACACCCCGGTGCGTTCAACCTGGTCGCGCAGGTACGCGAAGGCGTCTTCGACCGTTCGCGTGCGGCGAAACGCGGCACGATCGAACTGCAGCGTGCGCGCCACTCGGGTCACCACATCGGCAACGGGTTGATCCAGCGTGACGCTACCCACGAAGGAATGCGCAACCGCTTCCTCTGCTTCTTCCAGTGTGGTGCGCACGAGTCGCTGCCGCACATGCACGTCGCGCACCAGCGCATCGAGCGCGCCCGCGCTCTCGACGCGCTGATCGGGTGGCAGCGTTCGGAAGTCCTCGCCACGGTCAGCCCGCCTGGGAGGCTCCGCAAGATAGAACACCAGCAAAGGACGGCGGTACACCTTCACCATTTTGAGTAGCAGCGGCCGGCTGGGTGCGTGCTCACCACTTTCGTAGGCGCGCAGGATGACCGCGCCGGGCTGGCGCACGCCACCGAGCTGCAGGGCGCTGGCGGCCTCTTCGATTGAAAGACCTGCCGTTTCTCGCGCCCACAGCAATATGTCAGGGTTGATCTGGGGCATGTCAGTTCGGGACAGTTGGGGATGCGTGCCGCACGGGGAAGTCCGCGCACTGGCTGTATTTTGCGCGATATCGCTCAAACCAGCGAGGCTCATTTGCGCGCGAGTGATTCGGCCGACCACGGATGCCGCCCTGACCTTCTGGACGTTTCGCATGCGAAAAACCGTCCTTTTCGGGATGCCTTTGATTTTGATGCACTTTACCGGCGTAGCCGGGCCTAGGCGTGATGCCGGTTTGCGAAACGGCCCTTTAAAAATATCTCAATAAATCAGGAACTTCCTGTCTGGTCGTTTCCGGGGGTTGAGATGCACCCGTAGCAGCCTCGCGTGGCCATCGGTGCGCGCCGGGGTACCGTTGCACGCGGATTGGCCGCGATGATTCCAGTTCGCGTCGGGGCATCGTCTCGCTCTCAAAAACGTTCGTTTATGAGAAGTCGCCGGGCGATGATCGCGAATACATGGGATCAAGGGTGTGCAGTTCTCTAAAACCGTTCTCGATATGCTATTCTCGATTCCACCCGTTGGCGACGCGTTTTGAGAACGCCAACCGCCCCCGTGCGCGAAGTCCAAATCGCGGCTACGGTGACCGCGCCTCAAATTGCAGGAGCATTGAAATGCTGGTCGGTTACGCACGCGTCTCGACACTGGATCAGAATCTGGCCCTGCAGATCGCTGCGCTCAAGAAAGCAGGTTGCAAGAAAATCTATGAGGATCAGGTCAGTGGACTGCGGACCATTCGCCCTGGGCTGCAAACAGCTCTGGAAGGGGTCGCTTGCGAAAACGGAAAATAAAGCACGTTAGCGGCGGACGAACGTTGCCAGACGACCCGCATCTGCCGTTCAACAGCCGCTGTCTTCGCCGTCCCTTCTTGGGTCACTACGGTCATACGTTCACATGCATGTTTAGTTGAGAAGAACCGCGCCAATTTAGTCTCCACTGACATACACGTGTCCAACGTTAGCGTTGTCGACGACGAGGCCAATGGTCTTGTCAATGCGGGTGCCCACACGGAGCGCATCGATCGACACGCTTCAGATCCGGGCGTCGAAAGACTGGTCACGTCGCTCCGACTGTTGTGACCTGCCTTCCAAGTGCTGCGGAAGACCGAGGCTATTCATTTTCGACACCGCAATACTCGCCAATGATCCGAACGTTTCAACTTTGAGGATCCCCGGCTGTTCGCATTAACTAGTGCACCTCAAACAATGGGGCGAGCGAACCTAGGTCACACGATACCCGCCGCGATGTAAGCGGTCTTCACCGTCGTGAAGAACTCTTGCGCATAGCTGCCCTGTTCTCTCGCTCCGTAGCTGGACTTTTTGCGACCGCCGAACGGCACATGGTAGTCGACCCCGGCCGTTGGCGTGTTGATCATCACCATGCCGGCCTCGACGTTTCGCTTGAAATGGCTTGCGTACTTGAGCGACGTCGTGCAAATTCCTGCGGACAATCCAAAGCGCGTATCGTTCGCTACGGCAAGCGCCTCGTCATAATCATTGACCTGAATGACCGACGCAACCGGGCCGAACACCTCTTCCTGATTGATCGTCATGGATGGGTGCGTACCGGTCACCAATGCAGGCGCGAGAAAAAATCCTTCCGTGTCGGCATCTACACGAGCACCGCCGAACACGCTTCCGCCTTCACGCTTTGCGAGTCGAATATAACGTTCGTCCTGCGCAAGCTGCCTCGCATCGACGACCGGCCCTATTTGCGTCTGCGAATCCAGCGGGTTGCCTACTTTCAGCACTTTCATGCGTGCATGCATTGCTTCGACGAACGAGTCATGAATGCCGCGACCGACGATCAGACGACTCGATGCAGTGCAACGCTGTCCAGTCGAATAGAAAGATCCGTTGATGCAGGCATCGACCGCGACGTCCATATCGGCGTCGTCGAGCACGACCATCGGATTCTTTCCCCCCATTTCAAGCTGTACCTTTTTCCCGCTCGACACGCATTTCTCGGAGACAGCTTGACCCGTCGCCGCCGAGCCCGTAAAGCTGATTGCATCGACGTTGGGAGACCGCACGAGCGCTTCGCCCACGGCCGCACCTGGTCCCATCAACAGGTTGACGACACCGGGCGGCGCCCCGGCGTCAGACAGGATTTTTACGAGCGACCATGCACATCCCGGCACCAGTTCTGCCGGCTTGATCACGACACAATTCCCATATGCAAGAGCCGGTGCAATCTTCCAGGCCGGTATTGCGATCGGGAAGTTCCACGGCGTGATGAGACCAACTACTCCTATCGGTTCCCGAGTGACCTCGACCGTCAGACCTGATCTGATCGATGGAAGTAGTTCGCCATCGGTTCGCAACGCTTCTCCAGCGAAGAACTTGAAGATCTGTCCCGCTCGCTGCACTTCGGCGGCAGCTTCCGAAAGCGTTTTGCCCTCTTCTCGCGATAGCAGCGTCGCCAGCTCCGCCTTCCGAGACAGGATGATCGAAGCCGTCTGATCTAATAAGTCAAAGCGTTCCTGTGGACCACTCTTTGACCATGAGCGAAAGGCCTCACGTGCCGCAGCGGCTGCGATCTCGGTCTGCAGCACATTGGCATCGGCGTATTCACCGATTACATCGTTGCTATCCGACGGACTCACATTGGGTCGCCAGTGTTCGCCGGCTACCCACTCACCGTTGATCAGGTTTCTATACTGATTCATTTAACTTCGCCAAATGAAAGAAAGTCTTTCCGTGTGCCGGAAATCTTATGGAACGGTTATACCGGCCTGCGCAAACTGGTTACGTCGCGAGCGGCGGTGTCGACACGGCGACCTTCGGCTCGTCGACGCGCTTTCCAACCATCAGTGCGTAGACGAGCGCAGCCAGAAGCGCGATTCCAGCACTGATAAGGAACGCGTCGACAAACGAATGCGTCCGATCGACGACAACACCGGTGACAAAAGGCGCGAACGAGCCGCCGAAATAACCGCCGAAGTTTTGAATGCTCGCAAGGGATGCCGCCATGTGCCGCGGCGCAGCCACAGACACAAGCGCCCAACTCGCACCACATGCCATCTGGACAAAGAACATCGCTACGCTGAGATAGAGAATCGCAAGTGTCAGATTCGGCGTGAACGCAGCGGGAACCGTAAATAAAGCCCCACCAATCAGACCGACACAGATAGGCCATTTTCGGCTTCGAATCGGTGCGATACCGCGGGCCTGCAACGCATCAGCAACGAAGCCGCTCGATAACATGCCAATCGTGCCGAAAAGATATGGGATCGACACCAACCATCCGGTACTTGCGAGCGATAAATGACGCTCACGCTCAAGATATGCAGGCAGCCACGTCAGGTACAGCCACAGCATATAGATGATGCCCGCATTGCCGAGAATCATGCCCCAGGTGGTACGCGTCAGAAACAGATTGCGCCATTCCGACATGGTCATCTTTCGCTCGACCTTGGTGTCACTTGCACCTTCGTTCAGATAGGCGGCTTCTTCGTCCGAGAGCGTCACGTTTTTGCGGTCACGATAGATCAAGTACCAGCCGATCGACACGGCAATTCCGAAGCCGCCCATGATCATGAACATTTGTCGCCAACCGCACGACAGCATCATGACGGTCAGAATCGGGGGCGCAAGAGCCGGCCCAATCGTCGACGAAGTAATGAAGATGCCCGTCGGCCGACCTCGCTCACGAATTCCAAACCACTCGCTGACCACTTTCGCGCCAGCCGGAAAGTTTGGCGATTCACCTACTCCGAGCGCGATACGCGCAATGATGAACTGATGGAGATTCGTTATCAGCCCTCCACTAAACTGAGCGGCGGACCAGACGAACATTCCCAGTCCGAGCATCACTCGCGAACCAAATTTGTCGAGAAGCACCCCGACCGGCAGTTGCGCAAAGGCGTAAGCGAACGAAAAGGCAGACAGCAATATTCCCATCTGAGATGCCGACAACCCGAGTTCACTGCTGACGGAATGGTTCGCGATAGACAATGTGCTCCGATCGAGATAGTTGACAATCCCGGCCAGCGTCAGAAGCGCTATTGATGCCACCTGTATACGCTTTAATTTCTTCGACTTCTCGATCATTCCGTCTCCTTATATTTTCGAAAAATAGGTATTTGCTTTCACATTGAACAGTGCTACGTTCGGAGCTACGTCTAATGACTATCGGCGGTAGATATCCGCGAGCACCTGCACAGGGTGACGAAGCATCTTGCCTCGCAGACGCTTCACCTGACAGCGACAGGAATAGCCTGTCGCCAGGACCTCTGGGCTTTCCTCGTTCCTGACTGGGCAATCGGATTCAGGAATCTGGTGCGCCCACGACAGCGCGAAGATGTCGGTCGATGTAGTCACGTTCCTCGCTTCATGACCGTAAGTGCCTGACATCCCGCAACACCCTGTTGAGGGCATCGCCACGTCCAGACCTGCCGCGGCAAAAACCGCTTTCCAAAGCGCTGTAGCTTGCGCGGCATTGGTCTTCTCCGTGCAATGAGGTAGTAACTTGAACGACACGCGTGCCGCTTTGGGCATGTGCGACGAACTGATCGCAGTCGCGAGCCACTCCTGTGGCAACAACACATTCGGGACGTTTCCGCTCCCGAGTACTTTGGAATATTCCTGGCGATACGTCAGCGTCATGGCCGGGTCGACCCCAACCAGCGTGACACCCGTGTTTGCAATATCGAGCAGTGTCTGGGCGTTCTTCCGCGCGGCCCGCGCGAACCGTGCCAGAAAGCCCAGAACGTGGAGAGGCTTCCCATTCGGATGAAAGGGCGCGAAAAATACGCGAAATCCCAAAGAATCCGCAAGCTCGACAAATGCGGTTTCGACGTCGCCACTAAAAAAACTCGTGAAGGTGTCGCGGACCATGACCACGCAACGTTTCCGTTCGCTTGCGTTCATCCGCATCAGAATCTCAGGCGTCGCGATAGCGCATCGGTTCGACTTGCTGGCTTCGCTCTGGGCAATAATCGGTGTGTCGACTACTCCAACAACGTGCTTGAGCAATAGTCGCGCGAACCGGCTTTCCACAACGCCGTTGTAAAACTGTCGCCCCCCGGGCACGGAGACCAGCCGTGGAATCGTGTATTCGAGAGAAGCAATCATGTAGTCGCGAGCCGGGCGAAGATATCGCGTGTGGTAATGCTCCAGGAATCGTGATCGGAACTCCGGCACGTTCACCTTGACAGGACACTGAGCGACGCAAGATTTGCAGGCGAGGCAGCCGCTCATCGCCTCATACACCTCGTGCGAAAAATCATCTTTGTTTCGACCGCGACGCAGCGAATTCAAGAAACGTACGGGCAAGCGCTTCGCACGCGGTCGAGCGATCAGATCGGTACCTGCAGCTACCTGCAGACGTAACCACTCACGCATCAACGACGCACGGCCTTTCGGAGAATGAATGCGTTGACGTGTCGCTTTCCATGAAGGACACATCGAATCGTCCGGATCGAAATTAAAGCAAGCGCCATTGCCGTTACATTGGACGGCGTCACTGTTCGCTTCCCACACAGCGTCGCTGATCTCGCGATCGAGTTCACCTCGCAAAGTGGTGGAGTCAATCGTGAGAAGTGTGCTATGCACGCCTGCCGGTACGGCGATCTTTCCGGGATTTAGCTGGTTATATGGGTCAAACGCTGCCTTGATTCGCTGCAAGGACGGGTAAAGGCTCCCGAAGAAGGTCGGTGCGTATTCCGAGCGCACGCCTTTCCCGTGCTCTCCCCAAAGAAGTCCTCCGTACTTCATCGTGAGCACCGAGACGGCATCCGAGATGGGCCTGATCAAGGCAGCATCCTCGGGGGCTCTCAGATCGAGCGCAGGACGCACGTGCAGCACGCCAGCGTCAACATGCCCGAACATCCCATACTTCAAGCCATAGGAATCGAGCAACGCGCGAAACTCTGCGATGTACTCCGCAAGTTGCTCCGGAGGGACAGCCGTGTCCTCGACAAACGGCTGCGGCCGCCTTTTTCCGCGTACGTTCCCAAGAAGGCCGACTGCGCGCTTTCGCATTGCATAAACACGGCTAACCGCCACATCTCCCCAGGCGATCGTGTGGCCGAGACGCCGAACGCTCTGGTCCGTGCTGATGTGCTCGACAAATTCAGCGACACGGCTTTGCAGCTGACCGAGATCATCGGCGCTGAATTCAACGAGGTTGATACCTTGAGCGCTTCGCTCGTCGTTATAGTCCGGGAAGAACTCGGATATCGAAGTCCAGACAACGTCATCGCGGGCTAGCGCGAGTACCGTGGAGTCCACCGTCTCGATGGACAGCGGTCGATGTTCCATCAGAGCGCGCGCATCCCTCAGCGCATCCATGAATCCTTCATACTGGATGTTCACCAGCGCCGAATTAAGCGGTATCGGCAACACGGTCAATGTCGCCTCTACAACGAAGCCGAGCGTACCCTCCGCGCCGCAAATCAGGCTATTCAGGTTCAGCCTTCCGTCACGTTCGCGAAGATGCGCGAGATCGTAGCCCGTCAGGCAGCGATTAAGCGGCGGGAAAGTGTCTCGGATGAGTTCAGCCTGGTTGTCGGAAATCTCGCGGGCAGTTTTGTAGGCCCGTCCGACAATATCCGTCCGTGCGCAAAGCTGTTCCAGTGCTGCATCGTCGACCGGCTCGGAGACGAGCGGAACCCCTCCAAGCAACACGTTCTTCAGAGCGATGACGTGGTCGCGCGTTTTTCCATAGGTGCAGCTGCCTTGTCCGCTGGCGTCCGTGCTGATCATTCCGCCAATCGTGGCGCGATTCGACGTGGACAGTTCCGGAGCAAAGAATAATCCGTGCGGTTTGAGAGCCGCATTCAATTGATCCTTGACGACGCCTGCCTGAACCCTTGCCGTGCGTTTAATCGGATCGATTTCAATGATGCGGTTCATGTGGCGGGACAGGTCGACGACGATACCGTCGGTCAATGACTGGCCGTTGGTGCCGGTGCCACCGCCTCGGGGCGATACCACGACGCTTCGAAATCGCTCCTCGGCGAGCAGCCGCGCGATGCGCTCAACGTCAGCGGCGTTGCGAGGGAAAATCGCAGCCGTGGGTCTGCGCTGATAGATCGAATTGTCCGTTGCGAGTACCGTGCGCGTCGCATGGCTGACGTCGATCTCGCCCTCCAGTCCCGCAACCCGCAGAGCTTCGAGAAACGCTGCTTCGGAAGTAGTGTCTCGTGCTTCTTCTAGTTTTATCTTTATGACCTTCATGTCGCTTACCTTTCATGCGCCTTGCGCGGCACTCTGCGTACGTATTGCTTCACCTGCGTCCATCAGAGCAACAGGCCTGACGCGTCGTCGTGATGGCCGCATTCGGAGAGAAAACGCGAGGTCACGCGTCGGCGACATTCAGGAGATAAGGCTTACCCTGTTGATGTGACTTGCCGCTGCTCGCCAGGTACATGCGTCCCGGCGAGCGACGCGCGCGCAAGTTCAGCCGATCTGAACTCTGTCGAGAATCTCGTCTGAGCCAACCTCGAGAGGAACGAAATTGGTCGAGCGCACATAATCCGGTCGCGGCTGCTCGACCTGTTCAGGCTTGTTCTTCACCTGGTTGTAGACGACATAGGCCTGCCATCGATCGTCACCGGACAGGTTGTGACCCGAGGAATGCACGATGTTGGCGTCGAAGAACACGACTGTTCCCGGGCGGCCTATGATAGGCACGGCCTTGGGATGACTGGACAAAATATCGAGCATCGTCGGCTTGGGTACAACGTAGAAGCGGTAACCGGTTGCCTCATCGAACGTCGGATCGAGTGAACCAAGCTTGTGGCTTCCCGGGATGAAGTAGAGACATCCGCCCATTTCGGTCGGCTCGTCGAGCATGACCAACGCGGTTGTCATCTGCGGTTCTTTCACGCCGTCGATATGCCAGGTGCCGAAGTCCTGATGCCATTGCCAGACGGAGCCGTCGATAGCCGTCTTCAGATTGCACTTCGTGTGATAGACGTAGAGTTCGGGATCGTCGATCAGTTGTTGTGCCGGCTCGAGCAATCTGGGGGAGCGCACTGCGGAGTGAAAGACCGCCGATGCCGTCGGACTTTCTGTTTCGTGAACTTTGTAGATCGTCTTCGCGATGCCGCCCGTTTTTTCACGGACGAGATGGTCGGTGTCGATCTTCTGGATCCGGCACAACTCGCTCTTCATATGCTCGACTTCTTCTTCCGAGAAAAGCTCCGGCAGAACAACGAATCCATCGCGCTCGTACGCTTCCAATTGTGACGCGGTAAGTTTCATGAGGGCATCTCCTGACTTGTTGGTGTGATGTCATGATCCTAAGACCCCTCGCGTCCAATGTAAAAGATATAATAAGTTTCGTATCGATACCTAAAAGGTTCCGAATGGAGCTGCGTCATCTTCGCTACTTTCTAACGGTGGCACGCACACTCAACTTCACGAAGGCGGCGGAGGAACTGCACATGGCCCAGCCGCCGTTGAGCCGGCAGATACGGGAACTGGAAGAGGAACTCGGCGTGGCGCTTTTCGAGCGCCGGGGCAAACGCGTTTTCCTTTCATCGGCGGGCCAGGTTTTCGAAGAACGGGCCAGGCGAATTCTGGCGGACACGAACTCCGCGATCGTGGATTCGCAACGCGCAGCAAGAGGGGAAATCGGCCGGGTGGCGGTCGGGTTCTTTGAGCACATCGCGTACACGCTGCTGCCGCCGCTCTTGCGTGAATTCCAGCAGCGTTACCCCGCGGTGACAGTCGAACTTCGATGGTTTTCCTCTGCGGAACAGATCAATGCGCTGCATCGAGGGGACGTCGATCTGGCCTTCGTTCGCTCTTTGCCGCCGGATACCCAACTGAACAGCGTCTTGTTGCTTCAGGAGCCGTTTTTCGTTGCCATCGCGAAGGACAACCCTCTCGCAGCGAAACGGCAGATTTCCATCAAGGACTGTATGCACCTGCGCGTCATCAATTACCGGAAAGATGTCGCGCCGGACTATCACGCCACCATCAACCAGTTGTGCGCACTGGCAGGCTTCTCTCCTTCCACGAGCTTCGAAATGGGACAGATCTACGCGTCCCTTGGCCTCGTAAGCGCCGGGTTTGGTGTGACGCTCGTACCTGCGTCGGTTCAACGAACGCACATGGACAACGTCGTTTATCGTCCGCTGCGCGAACAGCACGCGCAAAGCGAACTTTACCTCGCGTGGAAGGAACCCAACCCGCCCGCTGCGCTAGGCTCTTTTGTTCAACTCGCGTGCGAAATAGCCGCGCGCGCACCGGGCAAAGCGAAGGTCGAGTAAGGCAAGCGGTATGACCTCAATTGCGATGAACAGGTTAGTTTTCCGGTTGAACTGTCAGCACATCTGCTTTGATTTGCGGCCGCCGTATGTAGCGTTGATTTGACTGCTTGTCCGGTCGCGTTAGAAGGCAGTGTGAAGCCGCTGAAGCAGCTCATTTAACGTCATGTCTCGCTTTGGCACGATCCGCATTAGCTAGGACAGCGGCCAAATTATCGGGGGATATAGTCGACGCACGGAGATGTCTTGATCACAATAGCTGGGTGACGGACAGCTATACGGTGCAGAGCCGCCGTTCGACTGTCCTTTCATGCCGTGGATACCAACGACTGCATATGGCCGCACTGCGCCGCTCCGCCAGCTTACTTAGGACAGTTGCCGCGCACAACACCCCCAACAGGAAAGGCTAACGCTAGTGGTCCCGGGCGGGACGCAGTGGCCGGAATCCACCGCGCCGCACGTTCTGGTCCTCGCGCCACACGTAATCGCCCGTCAGGTTGATGTGCTCCCAGCCAAGCGGTGAGAGA